>WNGR01003117.1_pt1 | contig 29202 bp, 21 predicted proteins | sample 5407581 | NCBI WGS metagenome assembly WNGR01 (sample SAMN13153383, study PRJNA577476) | soil metagenome | isolation source: 80 cm soil or saprolite under Garry oak tree replicate 2 | place: USA:California | collected 2016-06-15
CTGCGGCGGCGGACGAACGGAACGTGTTCCCAGACCCAGGCCAGCCACCGTCTCAGGCCCATGTCTTCAGGTTAGCGTAGACCCGACCGACCAGACCCAGGGAGCGCGGATGACCAGCATCCAGCACGTGCGCGTCGAGGGCACCAGTTACCAGCGGGGCCGCCAGTACGGCCGCCAGGCCGCGGCCCGGGTACGGCTCTCGGTCCGGGCCTACCAGCAGACCTTCGCCCACTACGCCGGGTGGGACTGGCCCACCGTCCGGCGTGAGGCCGCCAGGTTCGAGGCGCCGATCGGCAAGGTCATGCCCGCGTACCTGGAGGAGTTGCGCGGCATCGCGGATGGCGCCGGCCTCGACCTGGCCGACGTGCTGGCGATCAACGTGCGCACCGAGGTGATGTACGCGGCCAAGGCCCGCCAGGCGCCCACCACGGCCAGGCTCCCCGCGGAATGCAGCGCGTTCGCCTGCGTCCCGGTCCCCGGCCAGAAAGACCCCGTGCTCATCGGGCAGAACTGGGACTGGCTCCTGCACTCGGCCCAGACGCTGGTCGTGCTGGAGGTCCGCCAGGACGAGGGCCCGGACTTCGTCACCGTGGTCGAGGCCGGCCTGCTCGCCAAGGCCGGCATGAACGCGGCCGGCCTCGGCCTGGTCACCAACGCCCTGGTGACCGACGCGGACGTCGGCGAGCCCGGGCTGCCCTACCACGTCCTGCTGCGCGCCGTGCTCGACTGCACCACGGTCACCGACGCCCTCCAGGTACTCCAGGCCGGCCCGCGCTCCTCGTCGGCCAACTACCTGATCGCGCACGCCGGCGGCGCCGCGCTGGACATCGAGGCGGCGCCAGGCGACTTCACCCGGCTGTACCCGGTGTACCCTGAGGACGGCGTGCTCCGGCACACCAATCACTTCCTCGCCGATATCCACCCCGCCGACCTGGCCCTGTGGGCCATGCCCAGCTCCGCCGTCCGGCTCCAGCGCCTGCGGGCCGCGGGAACGGCCAGGACCCTGGACGACTTCGGCGCCCTGCTGGCCGATCACGCCGACTACCCGCACAGCGTCTGCGCCCACCCCGACCCGGCCGCTCACCCGTGCGAGCAGGGCGCGACCATCGCCTCGGTGCTGATGGACCTGACCGCCCGCCGCATCTGGCTCGCCGCGGGCAACCCCTGCCAGGCCCCCTTCGAGCAGCTCGACATAGCCCTGTGACCGAGCCGGTCTCGCTGGCCCGCCCCCGGGCCCTCAAGGTAGGGGACCGGGTCGCGGTGCTCTGCGTCAGCAGCCCGGTCGAACCCGAAGCGCTGAACGCCGGCCTGGACGCGCTGCGCTTCGCCGGCCTGGACCCGGTCGTCTACCCGTCCGCGCGCGACCCCGGCACCATGCGCCGCTACCTGGCCGGCGACGACGCGATGCGCGCGGGCGACCTGCGGTCCGCGCTCACCGATCCTGGCATCGCCGGGATCCTGTTCGCCCGCGGCGGCTCCGGTGCGCAGCGCACCCTGGAGGCGATGGACTGGGACGGCCTCGGCCCGGAGGCGGAGACCGGGATGCTGCCGAAGGTGCTGGCCGGCTACTCCGACGTGACCGCGGTGCTCGAGGCGGTGGCGGTCAGGCTCGGCTGGGCGTCCGTGTTCGGGCCGAACATCGCGATCAGCCAGGGCGCGTCGCACTACTCGTTCGGCTCCCTGTTGCGCACCTTGATGCGGCCGGAACAGGCCACCATGGTCGAGTACCCGCGGGCGGTCACCGTGGTCCAGGGTCTAGCCCGCGGCGTCACCACCGGCGGCACGCTGAGCCTGCTGGTGTCCTCGCTGGGCACCGGCACGTCCCGTCCGGCCCGGGGCGGCATCCTGCTGCTCGAGGACGTCAACGAGGAGGACTACCGGATCGACCGGATGCTGACCCAGCTGCGGCGTTCGGGGTACCTCGACGGGGTGGCCGGGATCGTGGCCGGCACCTTCACCGGCTGCGGACCGCCCGAGGCGATCCAGGACATCCTGGCCGAACGCCTCGGCGATCTTCAGGTACCCATGATCGCCTGGGCCAACGTCGGCCACGGCGGCTTGTTCCAGGCCTTTCCCTACGGCATCGCGGCCGAACTCGACGCCGGAGCCGCCACCCTGCGCCTGCTGGACGCCCCGCTCAGCTGACGTCCGCTTTCATCCGCTGGGCCAGCCCGGCGTGCATCCGCCGCGGCCACAGCGGCCCGCCGTAGACGAACCCGGTGTAGGCCTGGACCAGCGTGGCGCCGGCCCGCAGCCGCTCCCAGGCGTCGTCCGGGGTCTCGATCCCGCCGGCCGCGATGAGGACCAGCTGGTCCCCGGCCCGCTCCCGCAGCCGGGTCAGCACCTCGAGCGCCCGGGCGCGAAGCGGCGGCCCGGACAGGCCGCCCGCCCCGGCCGCCGCCACCTCGGCCGGCGGACTGGCCAGCCCGTCCCTGGACACGGTGGTGTTGGTCGCGATGATCCCGTCGAGGCCGAGTTCGAGGGCCAGGTCCGCGATCGCGTCCACGTCCGCGTCGGCCAGGTCCGGCGCGATCTTGACCAGCAGCGGCACGCTCCGTTTGGACCGCCCGCCGGAGACCGCCGCGTCGAGCGCGGCGCGCACGGCCACCAGCACCGGCCGGAGCCGGTCCGCGGCCTGCAGGTCGCGCAGGCCCGGCGTGTTCGGCGAGCTGACGTTGACGACCACGTAGTCCGCCACGGCGGCCACCGCCCGCGCGCTCGCCGCGTAGTCCGCGGCCGCGCCGGCGTCCGGCGCGGCGCGGGTCTTGCCGATGTTCACCCCGACGACCGGGCCCCCGCCAGACCGCCCCCCCGAACGGCCCAGCCGGGCCGCCGCCGCGGCCGCCCCGGCGTTGTTGAACCCCATCCGGTTGACCAGCGCCCGGTCCGCGGTCAGCCGGAACATCCGCGGCCTGGGGTTCCCCGGCTGCGCCCGCGCGGTCACCGTGCCGACCTCCACGAACCCGAACCCGAGCGCGGCCAGCCCGCGGGTCCCGCGGGCGTCCTTGTCGAACCCGGCCGCCAGCCCGAGCGGCCCGGGGAACTCGAGCCCCAGCGCCCGCACCCGCAGCACCGGGTCCCGCGGCCCCAGCCACCGCCGCAGCAGCCACGCCGCCCCCGGCACCCGCGCGACCCGCCCGAAGGCCCGGATCAGCGCGAACGCCGCCAGGTGCGCCGCCTCCGCGGGCACCCGCCGTAGCACGATCCGGTAGAGCAGCCGGTACATCCCTCACCCCGCCCAGCATTATCCCGAACGGGCCTGGTTTCCCGCCCCCGGCTACGCCACGAGCTCGGACTCGCCGGTGAAGGCGTCCCACAGGGCGGCGTAGGTGCCGTCCGCGGCGAGCAGTTCCTCGTGGCTGCCCGCCTCCACGATGCGCCCGGAGTCCAGGACCATGATCCGGTCGGCGCGGGCGGCGGTGGTCAGCCGGTGCGCGACCACGATCGTGGTGCGCGCCGCGGTCAGCTCGCTGATCGCGTGGTTCACCGCGGCCTCGGCGGCCAGGTCGAGCGCCGCAGTGGCCTCGTCGAGCAGCAGGATGGCGGGGTCGGCCAGCTGCGCGCGGGCCAGCGCGATGAGCTGGCGCTGGCCGGCCGACAGGTTGCGGCCGCGTTCGGCCACCTCGTGGGCGTAGCCGCCGGGCAGCCGGGTGATCATGTCGTGCGCGCCGGTCGCCCGGGCCGCGGCCTCGACCTCGGCGTCGCTGGCGTCCGGCCGGGCGTACGCGACCGAGTCCCTGACCGTCCCCGCGAACAGGTACGACTCCTGCGGCACGATGCCGAGCTGATGCCGGTAGCTGGCCAGGTCGTAATCCCGGACGTCGGTGCCGTCCACCAGCACCTGCCCGCCGGTCGCGTCGTAGAACCTGGCGATGAGCTTGACCAGCGTGGACTTGCCCGCGCCGGTCTGGCCGACCAGGGCGACGGTCTCGCCCGGCTCGATGGTCAGGCTGATCCCGGACAGCGCGTTGGCTTCGCTCCTCCCATAGCTGAAGTCCATATCGCGCAGCTCGATCCGGCCGCGCAGCCGACTCGCGTCGACCGGCCGCCGGGGTGCCGGGGTGGAGGTGTCCAGCCGGAGCAGGTCGGTGATCCGGCGCAGCCCCACCATGGCCTGCTGGTAGCCGTCGAAGACCTGGGAGAGCTGCTGGATCGGGGAGAACACCATGTCGATGTAGAGCAGGTAGGCGATCAGTGCGCCTGTGGTCAGCCCTCCGCTGTGCATCTGGCTGGTCGCCAGCACCAGCACGATCGCGCCCGCGGCGGTGGACAGCGTCTGCACGAACGGGAAGTAGATCGCGATCAGCCGCTGGGCGCGCAGGCGTGAGATCAGGAACGCGTGGCTCAGCGCGCCGAACCTGTCCCGGTTGGCCTGCTCACGCCGGAACGCCTGAGTCACCCGCAGCCCGGCCACGTTCTCCGCGAAGTCGGCGTTGACCGCGGCCACCCGCTCCCGCGACTCGTTGTACGCCCGGGACGACTTAGACCGGAACACCAGGGTGGCCACCACCAGCACCGGGAAGATGCACAGCACGGCCAGGCCGAGCCGCAGGTTGATGATGAGCAGCGCGGCGAGCACGCCGAAGAAGGTGAGCACCGAGCTGACCATGGTGACCAGCCCGGTCTGCAGGAACGTGGACAGCGCGTCGACGTCGGTGGTCATCCGGGTCAGGATCCGGCCGGACATCTCGCGCTCGTAGAAGTCCAGGCCGAGCCGCTGGAGCTGCGCGAAGAGCTTCACCCGCAGGGTGTACAGCAGCCGCTCCCCGTTCCGCCCGACCACCATGGTCTCGGCCCGGTTGACCAGCCAGTCGGCCAGTACGATGGCTAGCCCGATGAGCGAGACCAGCACGATCGCGTGGAAGACCTTCGTCTCCACGCCGTGGTCGATGCCGTTCCTGACCAGCGCGGGCAGCGCCAGCCCGGCCACCGCGTCCAGGCCGTCCAGGATCAGCCCGATGGTCAGCGCGGCGGCTAGCGGCCGGAGCAGCCTGCGCAGCGTGAAGTGCCGGTCCCCGGCCCGGGCCTGATCCAGCGCCACGTCCGGCGTGTCGGTGGCCGGCGGCAGCGCGTCGACCTGGGCCAGCAGCTCGGGGGAGGGCGGCAGGCTGGCGAACGCCGCGGTGACGGGACCGGCCGCCGCGGCCACCGTCGCGGCGGCGCGGCGGCGGGTCTGCGGGGCAGGCCCGGCGCCGGACGCAATGGCTGCGGCCGTCGCGCGGTCGTCCAGCACGTCCTCCACGGTGCGTACCGCTTCGTCGTCGTACTCCCCGCTGACGATGAGCTGCCGGTACAGCGGGCAGCGCTCCTCGAGCTCGGCGTGCGTACCGCTGTCGGCGACCCGCCCGGCGTCCAGCACTACGATCCGGTCGGCCAGGTTCAGCGTGGACCGGCGGTGCGCGATGATCAGCGTGGTCCGGCCCTGCATCACCGCGCGCAGCGCGGCGTGGATCTCGGCCTCCAGGCGCGGGTCGATGGCCGAGGTCGCGTCGTCGAGCACCAGCAGGCGGGGGTCGGTGACCAGCGCCCGGGCCAGCGCCACCCGCTGCCGCTGGCCGCCGGACAGGGTAAGGCCCTGCTCGCCCACCACCGTGTCGTAGCCCCGCGGCAGCCTGGCGATGAACTCGTCCGCCTGAGCGGCCCGGGCCGCCGCCATGACCTGCTCGTCGGTCGCGTCCGGCCGGCCGTAGGCGATGTTGGCCCGCACCGTGTCGGAAAACAGGAAGCTCTCCTCCATGACCAGCCCGATCGCGGCGCGCAGGGAGTCACGGGTCACGTCGGCGATGTCGTGCCCGCCGATCCGGACCGAGCCGGCCTGCGGGTCGTAGAACCGCGGCAGCAGCAGCGCGAGGGTGGACTTGCCGGACCCGGACGCTCCGACCACGGCGACGGTCTCGCCCGGTTCGACTCGCAGCGACAGGCCGCGTAGCACCGGCTCGTTCGGTACATAGCCGAACCGGACGTCGTCGAAGCTGAGACCGGTCGCGTCCGGCGGCAGCTCGATCGCGCCCGGCTTGTCGGCGATCGCGGGCCGGGAGTCGATGATGTCGAACACCCGGATGACGCTGGCCCGGGCCTCCTGCCCGAGCGTGACCATGTAGGTGAGCATCCGCACCGGGCCGGTCATCTGGGCCAGGTAGGCGGAGAACGCCAGGAACGTGCCCAGCGTGATCGAGCCGTGGATGGCCAGCCAGCCGCCGAGCGCGAGCACGCCGACCACGCCGAGCGACGGGATCGCGGTCAGCGCCGGGTTGTACCTGGCCGTCAGCCGGATCATCCGCAGCCGGGACGCGAACAGCCTCGTGCTCGCCGCTTCCAGCCGCTCCTGCTCCTGCTCCTCCTGGCCGAACCCCTTGACCACGCGGACCCCGCCGATGGCCTCGTCGACCACCCCGGCCACCTCGCCGGACTGCTGCTGCGCGTCCCAGGTCGCCGGGAACAGCTTGCGCCGCGAGGCCAGCGCGATCACCCACAGCGCGGGCGCGACCGCGAAGGTCACCAGGGCCAGGACAGGCGACAGGGCAAGCATGATGCCGATGGTCAGCGCGAACAGCACGATGTTGCCCAGCGTGACCGGCACCATGGACAGCAGGCCCTGCACCATGTTCAGGTCGGAGATGGCCCGGCCGACCAGTTGCCCGGTGCGCATCTCGTCCTGGCGTGCGCCGTCCAGCCGGGACAGCGAGTCGAACAGTTCGGTGCGCAGGTCGTGCTGGACGTCGAGGGAGAGCCGGCCACCCCGGTAGCGGCGCAGGTAGATGCCGCCGAAGTTCACCGCGGCCGCGACGAGGAGCAGCCCGGCCAGCGGCCAGATGGACGCCCGGTGGGTCACGATCACGTCGTCGATGATCTGCCGCTGCACCAGCGGGATCGCCGCGGTCGCGACGGTCGCCGCGAGCGCGCCCGACATCGCGATCAGCACAGTCCGGCGGTAACGCCAGCAGTAGCCCGCCAGCCGTCGCAACCACCCGTGCCCTGAAGCCCGCGTCCCAGCCGTATCCACTGTCCTCCCTGACAGCGCTTACCCCGTCATCCGCGCAGACACGTTAACAGCCGGGACCGGAGATTCATTTCCCTAACTAACCATCTGCCTCGCCTGCGCCGGTCGCGCGCGACAGCATTTCAACCGCAACGGACCGGGTCAGGGAGTTTCGGATCGCCGCCGGTGGTTACGTCTGTAGCAAGGGGGTTTTCTCTAGATTAAGCGAGCCGACTGATGACAGTTCCGATGCCCAGGCAGGATCCGGAGCCGGCGCCCACGCGCCGGGTCGACGCGAGGCCGCTGTGGTCAGGCGGCGTGGCGACCGCGGTGGTCGCGGCGCTGATCGCGCTGGTCGGGATCCTTGTATGCCGCTGGCTGTTCAAGGTCCCGATCCTGTCCCCGCGGCGCGAAGGCGCCTGGGGCAACGCCTCCACCGCGGGGTACGTGCTCGCGGCCGCCGGGTGCGCGCTGGCCGCCACCGCGCTCATGTACCTGCTGCTGCTGTCCACCCCGTACCCGCGGGTCTTCTTTGGCTGGATCGTCGGGCTCGCCACCGTGGTCGCCGTGGTGTTCCCGTTCAGCACCACCGCCCCGCTGTCGCAGAAGTTCGCCACCGGCCTGGTCAACCTGGTGCTCGGCGTCGCCATCGGGTCTTTGATCGCCGAGGTGTCGCGGCGCGCGACCCGGCGCCGGGTGGTGCGCAGCGGCTACGACCGGCCCACCTACCCGCCCACGCGTACCCCGGGGGACGGCTACTCCTAGCGCGCCCTGCTCCTAACGCACGGGCACGGACACCATCGGGTAACCGCTGGCCCCGTTGGGTTCCGGCGGCGCCAGTGCGCTCGTCTGCGTGTAGCCGGTCTTGTCGGTGGCCCGCGCTTCCAGCACGTGACCCCCGGAGGTGGCGTCCCATTCCCAGACCCACTGGCGCCAGGTGTCCAGGCCCGGCACGGCGGCCAGCCGGGCCTCCTGCCACGGCCCCCGGTCCACCCGCACCTCGACGGCCTCGATGCCCTTGTGCTGGGCCCAGGCCACCCCCGCGACCGCGGTGCGGCCGGCTTTGATCTCGCTCAGGCCGTTCGGCACGTCGATGCGGCACTCGGTCTTGATCGGCGCCTGCTGCGACCAGCCACGCTGCGCCCAGTAGGCGTAGTTGCCCGCGAACGTGGTTACCTCGATGTCGGTCACCCACTTGGTCGCGGACACGTACCCGTAGAGCCCGGGTACCACCATGCGCGCCGGGAAGCCGTGCGCGATCGGCAGCGGCTGCCCGTTCATCGCCACCGCGAGCAGCGCGTCCCGGCCGTCCATCACGGTCTGCACCGGGGTGCCCGAGGTGAACCCGTCCACCGAGGTGCACAGCAACTGGTCCGCTCCGGCCCTGATCCCCGCCTGGCGGAGCAGGGCGGCCAAGCTGGCGCCCAGCCACTTGGCGTTGCCGATATACGAGCCGTCCACCGGGTTGGACACGCAGCACACGGTGATGTAGTCCTCGATCAGCGGCCGCTTGATCAACTGGTCGAAGGTGAGCGTTATCTCGCGGTCCACCATGCCGTGGATCCGCAGCTGCCAGCTCGACGGGTCGACCTGCGGCAGGACGAGCGCGGTGTCAACCCGGTAGAACTTCCCGTTGGGCGTGACGAACGGGGCGAGCCCGGGGATATGCAGATCCGCACCGGGCGGCAGGGCCTGCGTGGTGACCGCGGGCGTGGGGATGCGCAGCGACTTCTGCGCCCCGGCCACGCTGCTCCGCTCGGTCAGCAGCCGGCCCGCCAGCCCGGCCACGGCCGCGATGCCCGCGGTCGCTGCCCCGGCCGCTAGGAAGCTGCGCCGCGGCGATCCGTCGGTGGCAGCGAGCTCAGCCTCCCCGGTCTCAGCCTCCCCGGTCTGGGCGGGGGCGGTCTCCGGGGCGGCGGGACCGGTCACGGGGTCGTAGGAGACCGCACGGACGGTCGGCCGGGCCGGCGGTCGCACCAGGGGAATCAGCAGGTGGAGCACTGCCACCGCGGAGGCGATCGCGGCCAGGGTGGGCAGCAGGCTGGCGACGGTCGCGTGCGGCCGGGTCGCCGCCGCGGTCAGCCCGACCGCCGCGAACACCGCGACGCCGGCCATGCCGTAGGCCATCCGCCTGGTGGCCGCCGCGCCGGCCAGGGCCGCGAACGCGCCTAGCACCACGACGATCCCGGTGACCAGGACGAGCTTGTCGTCCGCGCCGAACTCGGTGATGGCGAAGTTCTTCAGCCACGGCGGCGTGAAGTCGATCTGCAGCTCGCCGACCACCACCACCGGCGACCCGCTGGCCCCGGTCAGGCCGGCCACGAACTGCCCCGCGCCGAGCGCCGCGCCCGCGGCCAGCACCCCGGCGACGGCCCCGAGTCCCGCGCTCCGCCCGTCCAGGCGCCCCATCCCGCTCAAGGTCATGATGTCTATTCGGCGCGGTCGCCGCCCAGGTTTGGTCGGCCGGCCAAGATTCGCCGCCAATCCGCGGGCGGTCGCTGCTACGAATACTAGATGTGATCAGTGCCAGCGACCGCCCCGACCCGGACCGCGCCCAGCCCGGCGGCGGCGCCGACCTCGCCGCGGGCCTGCGGCTGGTGGCGCGCGGCGATGCGGACGCCTTCGACGCCGTCTACGACCAGGTCGTGGCGTCCGTGTTCGGCGTCGTCCGGCGGGTGGTCCGCGACCCGGCCCAGTCCGAGGAGGTTACCCAGGACGTGCTGCTCGAGGTGTGGCGGGACGCGGCCAAGTTCGACCCCGGGCGGGGCAGCGCGACCGCCTGGGTGATGACGCTGGCGCACCGGCGGGCGGTGGACCGAGTGCGTTCGGTGCAGAAGGAGTCCGAGCGCGAGCGGCGCACCGCGGCCGCCGACGTCCCCTTCGACGAGGTGGCCGAGGCCGTCGAGTCGAGCCTCGAACGCGAGCGGGTGCGGCGTTGCCTGGGCTCGCTCACCGAACTGCAGCGCGAGTCGGTCACCCTGGCCTACTACGGCGGCTACACCTACAGCCAGGTCGCCAGCCTGCTCGGGGTGCCCGGCGGCACGGTCAAGACCAGGATGAGGGACGCGCTGATCCGGCTGCGTGACTGCCTGGGGGTGGCGTCATGAGGCACAAGCGTGAGGTTCACACCCTGGCCGGGCCGTACGCGATGGACGCGATCTCCGCGCCGGACCGGGCCAGCTTCGAGCGCCACCTGGCCCGGTGCCAGGAGTGCGCGCGGGAGATCGCGAGCCTGCGCGAGGCCACCGCGCGGCTGGCCACGGCCGCTGCGGTCGCCCCGCCGCCTGCGCTCAAGGCGCGGGTGATGGCGGCCGCCGCGGCGACCAGGCAGCGGCCTTCCGGACTGGAGCCGGAGGTCGCGGTCCGTACCTGGCGGAGCCGCCTCGGTTCCCGGGGCCGCCTCGGTAGCCGGGGCCGCCTCGGTTCCCGTGGCCGCCTCGGTTCCCGTGGCCGGCTGGCCATGGCGGCGGGCGCGGTGGCCGCAGTCGCGGCCGTCACCGCGGCGGTGGTGTTCGGGGTCAGCAACGGCGGCATGCGGGACCAGCTCAGCCGGGCCCAGGCCAGTAGCCAGCAGGTCGCCGCGGTGCTGACCGCACGGGACGCCACCATGATGACCGGCACGGTGCGGGGCGGCGGCACGGTCACGATCGTGATGTCCCACTCCATGCGCGAGCTGGTGTTCACAGCCGCGGCGCTGCACGCGCTGCCCGCCTCCCGCGGCTACGAGCTCTGGCTGATCGGCCCGGCCGGCGAACGGGCGGTGAACATGCTCCCGCCGGCCCGGCACGACATGACCGGCCCGGTCATCGCCTCCGGCCTGCGTCCCGGCGACCACGTGGTCCTCACCGCCGAACCCGCCGGCGGCGGCACTCGCCCCACCGGCCCGATGATGCTGGACGTCGTGCTGTAACGCCTGTCCGACCCCGGCGCGGCCGAACGCGCCTACCGCCACTTCCGGTCGGCGCGCACCTGAACCTGCTCCGGTTGATACCCATGTATCGTGCTATGTCGTGAGGGAAGGGAGTGAGGGTGGTTTGGGCCACCTGAAGCGCGCGCTCTACGCCCGCATGGAAGAGATGAGTTTCCGCTCGGGTGCCGCCGTGGCCGGCGGCGTCCTCACCGCGGCCGGAGTGGCGATCACGCTGGCGGTCGTGCTAGGCGGCCACAGCGACGCCGTGGCCAGCGCGTCGGCCTCCCGTGTCGCGGTCCCCTCGGTGGCGCCCCCGTCCCCGGCGCCCGTCTCCTCCTCGTCCTCGTCCTCGCCTACCCCGCGGCCCAGCCGGATGACGGACCCCGCGGCCGTGGCCTACCAGCCACCATCGGCGACCCGGGCGTCCGCGACCCGGCATGCGGCGAGGCCGGCGCCGGGCCGCACTCCCACTCCGCGCCTGCGGGATCCGCGTTCCCCGGCGCCTCCGGGGCTGCCACCCGGCTGGTGGGGCAACAGGCCGCCGCCGTGGCCCTTGGGCCTGTTACGGCATCACCGCCGCCGCTGACCGCCGCGCTTGCCGGCTTCGTCGTCATCGAAGCGCGCAGCGACGACCGCCTGCGGTTCCACCAGCACTGTCGTCACCAGACATCCGCCCCGCCCGCCCCATGAGCCCCAGGTCATGCTGCGCCAGCCCCAGGTCATGCTGCGCCAGCACCGGATCATACGGCGTGGATGCCGCGTTCATGTCGTTCCATGTGCATGGTCGCGGCATCCACATCGTATGAAGCCCGCGCCGGCCCGGTACCAGCAGTCACAGCAGCGCGATACAAACCCTGCCGCACCACGAGCACCGTCGCCTACGGAGTAGACCCGGTCAAGATCAGAGGAAGCTACGCGGCAGTGACATGGACGCGCCAACCACACAGGAATGCTCTGGCACTAGCGATGTCTTAGTGACTGAAGTGCTTCCTGTGGCTGGGTGCCGCGCCCGCGCACGAATCTGCCGTTAGATCCCGCTCTGGGTGGGTAGCCGGGAGCGATGCCTGCCGACCAGACGCCCGCCGACGGGACAACTGTCCACGAGGCGCCCTCCGACGCGAAACCTGTCCATGAGGCGCCCGCCGACGAGACGCCTGTCCACGAGACAGAGCGCGTGCTGGCTGGGCGGTACCGGCTCGGAGCCGTCATCGGGCGCGGCGGGATGGGCGCGGTCTGGCAGGCGCGCGACGAATTGCTCAACCGGGACGTGGCCATCAAGGAGATCGTCTGGCCGCCCCAGCTGGACGCGGCCGAGCGGGAGACCGCCCGCCGCCGCGCGGTGCGCGAGGCCCAGCTGGCCGCGCGCCTCAGTCACCCGAACGTGGTCGGCATCTACGACATCCTCGAGGAGGACGGCCGGCCCTGCATCGTCATGGAACTGGTCCCGTTCCGCTCGCTGCGTGACGCCCTGGCCGAAGACGGGCCCATGTCCCCGGCCGAGGCGGCCCAGGTCGGGCTCAGCGTGCTGGCCGCCCTGCGGGCCGTGCACGGAGCCGGCGTCGTGCACCGGGACGTCAAGCCGGCCAATATCCTGCTCGGCCCCTGGGGCCGGGTGGTGCTGGCCGACTTCGGGATCGCCAAGGCCGCCGACAGCCCGGCGCTGACCGCGTCCGGGGTGCTGCTCGGCTCGCCGTCCTACCTCGCGCCGGAACGAGCCCGCGGCGGCCGCGCGGGTGCCGCGGCGGACCTGTGGGCGCTGGGCGTGTCGCTGTACGCGGCGGTCGAAGGCCGGCCACCGTTCGAACGCGACAGCATGATCGCCAGCCTGACCGCCGTGGTGGCTGACGAGCCCGAGCCCGCTCCCCACGCGGGACCGTTGTGGCCGGTGATCGAGGGCCTGCTCCGCAAGGACCCCGCCGACCGTCTCGACGCCGCCGGAGCGGAGCGGCTCCTGCGCCGGATCGTGCCGGACAAGGCCGCCCCGCCGGCCCGGCCCGCCCGGCCCGCCGAGGCCGCCCGGCCTGCTGAGGCCGCCCGGCCTGCTGAGGCCGCCCGGCCTGCTGAGGCCGCCGGCCAGGGTCGGCGCGGCGGTTTCCGCAGCCGCCGGGCCCCGGTTATCGCGCTGACCGCCGTCGCGGCGGTCGCGGTGATCGCCGTGGGCATCGCCATGGCGTTCGGCCGCTATCCCAGCCATCTGGCCGCCCGGCAGGCGCCCCCGGCTTCGCGGCTCGCGCCTTCCTCCAGCACCCCGCCGTCCACGCCGCCGCCGTCCAGCCCGTCACCGCCCGCCTCGGACAGCAGCGCCCCGGCGAGCAGCGCCCAGGCGAGCAGCGGGTCGACCGCGCTCCCCGCCGGGTACACCCGCTTCACCAACTCGACTGGTTTCTCGATCGGCGTCCCGCGCGGCTGGCAGGTCTCGCATGACGGCCACTACGTGTATATCCGGGACCCCGCGAACAGCGGCATATTCCTGCTGATCGACCAGTCTGATCAGCCCAAGCCCAATCCGCTCGCGGACTGGCGGCAGCAGGCGACGAATCGCCAGGGCAGCTATCCCGGATATCACCTCATCCTGCTCCGCGAGGTCCGCTATACGCAGGCGGAAAAGGCCGCGGACTGGGAATTCACCTATAACAGGAATGGCGTCATGGTCCGGGTGCTCAACCGGAATATCCTGGCCAACGCGCAGCACGCCTACGCGCTCTACTGGTCCACGCCGGTCAGCGACTGGGACGCCAGCTATCACTTCTTCCAGGTCTTCGCGGCCACCTTCCGGCCCGCGCCCGCCGGCTAGCACACGCCGCGCATACACTTGCCACACGAAGGCCGCGCCAGCGGTATCGTGCCGGGGCCATCCAGCGTCGCCTGGCCGCGGCGGTCTTACTCGGGGACATAGCCCGGGCTCCGGGCATTGTGAGCGCTAACGGTTTAGGGACGGGCTAACCGTGAAACGGGACGAGGGATCCGACCCGGGCAGTTCTGTGAAGGACGCAGGTCAGGTCGCTGATATCCCGGTAGCCGCGGGCAGCGTGCGCTGGGAGCGGCCCACCGCGCGGAGCTTCTGGAACGCGCTGGCCGACCCCGAGCGAGAGGCACTGGCGGCCGCCGGGGTGGAGGAGTTCTTCCGCGCCGGGGCGGTGCTGTGCCACGCGGGCGAGGACACCTCCCAGGTGATGATCATCGACTCGGGCTGGGTCAAGGTCGGCGTTCGCGACACCGATGGCGGGGAGAAGATCCTCGCCGTCCGGGGCCAGGGGGACGTGGTGGGGGAGCGGGCCGCGCTGACCGCCGGTGTCCGTTCGGCCACCGTGACCGCGCTGGACGAGGTCTCGGCGATGGTTGTTCCGGCCGAACGGTTCGCGGAGTTCCTGCGCGGCCACCCGCGGGCCGCCGATGTGCTGGAACGCCAGGTGACCGAGCGCCGGGAGGAAGACCGGGCGCGGCTGTTCCCGGCCGAACGGGCCGGCGCGGAGCGGCGGCTGGCCTGGCTGCTGCTCGACCTGGCCCAGCGCCGGGGCGGCTACCAGCACACCTCTGCGGCGGTGTTCACCTTGCCGATGTCGCAGCAGGAACTCGCGGACTGGGCCGGCACGAGCCCGGACGCGGTCGGCCGGTTCCTGCGGTCCTGGCGGGACCGCGGGATCATCGCCCGCGGCGAACGGTCCCGCCGGCTCACCATCATCGACCTAGACGGCCTGGCCGCGCTGTGCGACGTCGCGCTGCCCGACTTTCGCGCCGACCGGATGCCGAACGGATCGCGGCTCGCCTCGGCGGAGGCCGCGACGCTGCCCCGGCCCGAGACGCAGTGGCAGCACGACTGGCGTGAGCCGCTGAACTGCTCGATCGTGTTCACCGACGTAGCCGGGTTCTCCGATCCGGTGCGCAACGACGGTGACCGCGGCGTGGTGCGCGCGGCCATGTACGAGATCCTGCGGTCCTGTTTCGACGCGGCCGGGGTGTCGTGGGCGGGCTGCTACCGGGAGGACCGCGGCGACGGCGCCGTCATCGTGGTGCCGCCGACGATCTCCACCCAGCGCCTTATCGACCCGCTGATGGCCGAACTGGCCGGCCGGCTGCGCCAGTACAACCGCCGGGCCAGTGAGGTGGTGCGGATCCAGTTGCGCGTCGCGCTGCACGTAGGGCCGGTCGGCCGGGATTCTGAGGGGCTCACCGGACAGGCCGTGATCGCCGCCGCGCGGATCGTCGACGCCCCGGTGATCAAGGCCAGGCTGGCCGCCGAGCAGGCCGACCTAATCTTCGCCGCATCGGACTACGTCTACGACCAGGTGGTGCGGAACTGCGGCGGGCGGGTGGACCCCGTCGCGTTCGAGCACGTGGAGTGCCAGGTCAAGGAGACGCTCGTGTCCGCTTGGGCGCACCTGGCCGGGCGTATGGCCCCGGCGCCCGGCCTGGCTCTGGTACCCCCGCCCGCCCCGGCCACCGCCTCCGGCCCGCTGCCGGTGGCGCCGCCGCTGGGCAAGCTGCCACCCGAGGTGCGCGGCCGCGAAGGTCTGATCGCGGAGCTGCGCCGGGCGCTGCGACCCTACCCCCGGCGGGCCAGCCGGGCGTTCGTGATCGCGGGCATGGGCGGCCTGGGCAAGTCCACCGTGGGGCTGGCAGCGGCGCGGATGGCCAGGGAACGCGGCTACCGGGTCTGGTGGGTCAGGGCCTCGGACTCGGCCCTGCTGACCAGCGGAATGCTCGAGGTATTGCGCGAGCTCGGCGCGCCGGAATCGGTGACCGCGCCGGTACGGGAGGGCGCGCGGACCGCGCCCGCCCGGGCCTGGGAGTTCCTGAATCGCGACCACGGCGCGGGCCGCCGGTGGCTGCTGGTGTTTGACGGCGCGGACAACCCCGCGGTGCTGGCGGGTGCCGACGCGGACGCGCCGGCCGACGGCACCGGGTGGCTGCGGGCCGACCCGGCCGGGATGGTGATCGTCACCACCCGGGTCAGGGATCCGCAGGTCTGGGGCACCAGCGTCACGCTGCGCGAGCTCAAGCCGCTGGACGACGAGGCCGGCGCCGAGGTGCTGCGCGACCTGGCCCCCGAGGTGGCCGATCCCGGCGGGCACCAGGCGCGCGAGCTGTCCCGCCGCCTGGGCGGGCTGCCGCTGGCGCTGCACCTGGCCGGAGCCTACCTGGGGTCGCCGTTCACGCGCTGGTCCACCTTCGCCGGCTACCGGCAGGCGCTGGACGGCGTCGAGCTGCCCGCAGCGCTGATGGACATCGAGGAGCAGGGCGCGGACCTCCACTCCACCGTGCAGCGCACCTGGGACTTGTCGCTGGACGCGCTCGCGGCCGAGGGCCGCCCGCAGGCCCGCCCGCTGCTGCTCGTGCTCTCCTGCTTCGCCCCGGCCACGCCCATCCCGGCCTGGCTGCTGCAACTGCCGCCCCTGGCCGAGCTGCTGGCCGGTCCCGCCCAGGCCGGTCAGGACAATGGCGCCGAACGGCGCGGGCTCCGCGCTGGCCTGCAGGGCCTCTCGCGCACCGGGCTGATCGATATCTCTGCCACCGGCAGCCCGGCCGGCGTGTACGCCGTCACCGTGCACCCGGTCGTCGCCGACGCGAACCGCGTCAGGCTGGCGGCCAGCGCCGACGCCGAGCGTGGGGCCGTGCAGGAGACGGTGGTAGCGCTGCTTGAGGCGGCCACGGCCGGGCTCGACCCGGCCCGGCCGGGCGACTGGCCCACCTGGCGGCGGCTGCGGGCGCACATGAACGCCGCCATCGACCGGCTCGCCGACGACCTCGACCCCTCGACGCTGGCCCGCCTGCTCACGGTCAGCGCGGTCGGCAGCGAGGCGCTGCTCGGCGCGGGACGGCTGGCGGCGGCCGGGAAGCTCGCCCAGGCCAGCGTGGCCGCCGCGGCCTTCCTGCCCGACGACGACCCGGCCGTGCTGACCGCCCGCGGCTACCTGGCCCGGACTCTGGTCCGCCGCGGGTACAGCGGCGGCGCCGAGGCGATCTACCGCGAGCTGCTCGCCGACCGCATCAGGGTCCAGGGCGAGGATCACCTCGACACCCTGGCCACCCGGCACGACCTGGCCGCTGCGCTGGGCGTTCAGGGCCGGTTCGGCGACGCCGAGGAGCTGTACCGGCGGCTGCTCGTCGACGACGACCGGCTGCGCGGTCCCGATCACCGGGAAACCCTGGCGGCCCGGTACAACCTGGCCCGGATGATCGGCCTGCGGGGTCGCTACGCCGAAGCGGAGGCCCTGAGCCGCCAGGTTCTTGACGTGCAGCGCCGGGTGCTCGGCGCGGACCATCCCGACTGCCTGGCCAGCCGCCAGAACCTGGCCCGGCTGGCCACGAAGGCAGGCCGGTACGCCGAGGCGGAGCAGATGTACCGCCGTCTCCTGGCCGACCGGCGCCGGGTCCTGGGGGACGACCATCCGGACACGCTGGCCACCCGGCATCGGCTGGCCCGGATCATCGGGCTGCAGGGCCGCTATGCCGACGCCGAGGAGCTGTGCTACCAGGTCTTGCGGGATCGACGGCAGCTGCTCAGCGAGGACCATCCGGATAACCTGTCTACCCGGCACCGCCTCGCCCGTATGCTCAGCCTGCAGGGTCGCTACGCGGACGCGGAGCCGATGTTCCGGCAGGTGCTCGCGGCCCGGCGCCGGGTCCTCGGCGAGGACCACCCAGACACGCTGGCCACCGAGCACCGGCTCGGCTGGCTCATCGGCCGCCAGGGGCGCTACGGCGAGGCCATCGACATCGTCAACCAGGTCCTCGGCGGCCGCCGGAGCGTCCTAGGCGACGACCACCCCGACACGCTGTCCGCCCGCGAGACCCTGGCCTGGCTCACCGGGCTGCGCGGCAAGCCCGCCGAGGCCGAGGAACTCGCCCGCGAGGTGCTGGCCGAGCGGCGCCACATGCTCGGCGATGACCACCCCGACACCCTCACCACCCGTGGCACCCTGGCCTGGACCGCCGAGCTGCAGGGCCACTACGCCGACGCCGAGCGGCAGTACCGGAGCCTGCTCGCCGACCGGGAGCGCATTCTGGGCCCTGGGCACCCCGACACCCTCATCGTCCGCCAGGACGTGGCCCGGATGCTCGGCGTGCAACGCCGCTACGCCGAGGCCGAGCAGCTCACCCGCCAGGTGCTGGCCGACAGGCACCGGCTGCTCGGCGATGACCACCCGGACACCCTCACCTCCCGCGCCACCCTGGCCCGGCTGGCCGCGCGCCAGGGCCGCCGCGCCGAAGCCGAAGCCCTCTACCGTCAGGTGATCGCCGACCGCACCCGCGTCCTGGGCGTACCGTCAGGTGATCGCCGACCGCACCCGCGTCCTGGGCGTCGGCCATCCCGACACCGCGGCCGTACGCGAAGAATTCGCCCAGCTCTCCAGCTCTGATAGGAACGCGGGGTGATGCGCGAAGGCCCGTTCTGGGATGTGATGGAGGGCCGGGCCGCGCCGCCGCCCGCGGCCACCCTGCTCGGGTGGGAGCTGGTGGCGATCGATCCCGAGGCCGGCACGATCGAGGTCGCGTTCACCGCCAGCGAGCAGTTCCTGAACCCTGTCGGGGCGATCCAGGGCGGGTTCCTGGCGGCAATGCTCGACGACACCCTGGGCCCGGCGCTGGTCGCCACGCTGGGCCCGGGCCTGTTCGCGCCCACCACCGACCTGCATGTGCAGTTCCTGCGCCCGGCGCGCCCCGGGCGGCTCACCGGCCGCGGCCGGGTCGTCCGCCGCGGCCGGGAGGTGGCGTTCCTGGCCGGCGAGCTGCTCGATGACTCCGGCCAGGTCGTCGCGACCGCCGTGGCCACGGCCCAGATCCGCGCCATGTTGCCCGGGCCTGGGCCGTCGGGGCCTGGGCAGCCTGGCGGCTTACCAGCCGCCGCGGTGCACGACCTCGCCGAACGGCCGCCGGTCGGGCTTGCGGATCGGGGTCAGCGGCCGGTCGGAGGGGTAGCCGAGCGAGATGAGCAGCGCCCAGCCGCGGTCCTCGGGGAAGCCGAGCAGCTCGCGGGCCAGCCGCAGGTCGGCGACGCCCGCGTGGCAGCTGCCGATGCCCAGGTCGGCCGCTGCCAGCAGCATGGCCATCGTCGCCTGGCCCAGGTCGAGCTGGGCCCGGCCGAACTCGTTGTCCGCCGCGGGCCCGATCACCACGATCGTCGCGGCCGAGCCGGCCACGTGACCGGCGCCCCGCCAGACCCCGGCCAGCTCGCGGAGCCGCCCGCGGTCGGTGACGACGATAAAGTCCCACGGCTGCCAGTTCTGCGAGGACGGGGCGCGCCGGCCCGCCTCCAGGATCTGGTCCAGCTCCGCCGCCGGGATCGGCCGGTCCGCGAAGGACCGGACGTTGCGGCGCGAGGTGATCGCGTCCCAGGTCTGCATGCTGACCTCCTTCACTCCGCGGGCGCGAACGGCGGCCCGGGCGGCTCGCCCCACCAGCTCCGCAAGAACCCTCCGGCCTGTTCGCAGGCGCCGGCGAGCGGGCCTGCGGGATGGCCGAGCGCCGCCCGGATGAGCTCGCCGACCCTGGCCTCGACGGCCGATAGGACCTGGTCCGGGGTCGCGTCGGCCGGGGACCGGTAGCCGATCACCGCGCCCGCGTTGCACACGAAGTCGGGCAACGCCACGATCCCGCGCTCCCGCAGCACCTCGGCCCCCTCCTCGGTGTACGGGGCGTTGGCGGCGGGCGCGATCACCCGGACGCCCGGCGGCAGCGACCGGGCGATCTGCGCGTCGATCGCTCCCGGCCGGGTCCCGGGGACCAGCACATCGGCGTTCACTTCGGTGAAGAGCTGGTGGGGTGACATGATCGGCCGGCCGTAGTGCAGGACGCATCCGTCGCCGTGCTCCTGGCGCAGCGCGAGCAGCCGGTCGACGTCAAGCCCGGACGGGTCCGCGACGCACCCGGCCACGGTCGACACCGCGGCCACCCGGCCGCCGCGCCGGCCGACCTCGCGTGCCACCCCGCCGCCGACCTTGCCGAAACCCTCGATGGCCACCGAACGGCCGTCCAGGCCCTTCGACCCCTTCGACCCCTTCGAGCCCTTCGACCCTTCGCCCAGGGTCGTCTCGGCGGCCACCGCCACGCCGTATCCGGTCAGCAGGTCCTCGAACGGCACGCCCGCCACCACGGCGCGGATCGCCGCGGGCGCGGCCCGGCGCTCGCGCAACGGCGCGAAGTCCTCCTCGGCCGTGCCCATATCCGGCCCGGTCAGGAACCGGCCCGCGTCGGTCAGCGGCCGGACCGCCGCGCAGAACCGGGCCATCAGGGCGGCCTTACCCGCGCGGTCCGCCGGATCGCCGCGTACGCCCGCCTTGGCGCCGCCGACCCGCTCGCCCAGCGCGGCGAACTTGTAGGTCATCGAGCGCGCCAGCACCGCCACCTCGGCCACGCTGACGTCCGGCGCCAGCCGCGTCCCCCCGGCCGACAGCGGCGCGCCCGGCAGGTCGAACACCACGAACCCCGGCACCGAGCCGAGCTCGACGACCTCTGCACTACCATCGCGCCCCGTCATGCCCCGATCATGACACGCAGCCGACCGGCCACGACGTCCTGGATACCCCGGTGGGGGCTGAATCGGGCGCGAGCAGTTCCCCGCAGCCGGTGAAGCCCATCCGGCCTTCGTCGCCTCGGTAACGGGCCGGCCGCACCCTGGAAATCGTGCCCGGATCCGCGTCATCGGCCGCCATCAGCCCATTTTCGCGGAAGCCGGAGAGCACGCCCCCGGTAAGGCCGCGCCGGAGCCGGGTCCGGTCCGACCGCGCGGCGACCGTCATTGAGTAATCGCCTGCAATCGTGAGCATTCGGCTTTAATCTGCTCAGGCAAGGGTATTTCGTATGGGGGTTGCGGGTCGGATTTTCTCCGCCGGGGAGGGCGCACAGGCATGAACAGTCGGAGGCCTGACCGAGAGAATGATCGTCATAAACGGCGCCGTGCGGGGTAATCCGCAGGTTGCTGCGACCGGAACGTCGCCATCCAAGCCGCGGCATCGAGCATTAGCCGACGTGGCTGCGTAGGCGTCGCAGGCCGCGCGGGTTAAACCGGGCTTCCTGCGGCACCGGAAAGCACTGAGATGAGCGCGTTCCTCAGCATCTGCCTATACATTTTCGCTGCGTGCGCCGCACTCGGGCTGCTGCCCGCCGCCGTCCTCGCCGCGAGGGCACGCCAGCCCGTCATGATCGTCATTTCGCTCCTCGCCGCCTCCTTCGTCATCTTCGTGCTCGTCGCGTCCGCCGGCGAGCTACCCAGGCACTGAAGGTCGACGTCAGCTGGCCCGCCGGTAGGCGCGCACGGCCAGCGGCAGGAACACGATGAATATCCCGGCCAGCCAGGCGACGCTCTTCCACAGGCTCGCCTCGACCGGTCCGCCGAGCGCCAGCGCGCGCATGGCGTCGACCACGTAGGTCACCGGCTGGTTGTTGGCGAACGCCTGCAGCCAGCCCGGCATCGTCGCGATCGGCACGAACGCCGAGGACAGGAACGTGAGCGGGAAAAGCCAGATCAGCCCGAACGCCTGCACCGATTCCTCGTCCCCGATGGCCAGGCCGGTAAAGGCGGAGATGCAGCAGATGGCCACGCCGAACACGATCGCCAGCAAGATCATGGCCACGGCCGGCAGGAAGCCGTTGAGGAACCGGAAGCCGACCGCGTATCCCACTCCGATGATGATCAGGATCGTCACGGTCATCCGCCCGGTGTCGGCCACCAGCCGTCCGGCCAGCACCGCCGAGCGGGCCATCGGCATCGACCGCAGCCGGTCGATCACGCCCTTCTTCAACTCCATGGCCAGCGCGATGGCCGTCCCGAACGAGGCGAACGCCGCCGTCTGCGCCACGATCCCCGGTATCAGGAAGTTGACGTAGCCGCCGGGGACCTTCACCAGGATCGCCCCGCCGAAGACGTACCGGAACATCAGCACGAAAATCACCGGCTGGATCACGGTGAACACCAGGTACGCCGGCACCCGCATCCAGACCAGCAGGTTGCGCCGGGTGATGGTGAGCGTGTCGATCACCGCCCAGCGGGTCCGGACGCCCAGGCCGGGCGTGGCGGGCACACCGGGCACGCCGGCCCTCTCGGCAACCGCGGTCATGACCCCGTCCTTTCCATGTCCTTGCCGCGTCGGCCACCCCGCCGTCCGCGGCGCCGCCCTCCGGGATCCTCTTCCTCGGCCGCGTGCCCGGTCAGGGCCAGGAAAACATCATCGAGCGATGGCCGCCGCAGCGCGAGGCCGCGCGTTTCCACCCCCGCGGCGTCCAGGCTGCGCACCACCTCGACCAGCGCGTCCGAGCCGCGGCTGCCGACCCTGAGGCTGACCACGCCGTTGCCGGGGTCAGCGAGCGGCTCGCTCTCGCCGATCGTGGAGATCGCGGCCGCCGCGTCCTCGATCCGGCCGCGGTTGGGCACGGTGAACTCGACGACGTCGCCGCCCACCCGGCCCTTCAGCTCCTCGGAGGTGCCCGCCGCGATGACCAGGCCGTGGTCGATGACCACGATCTCGTTCGCCAGTTCGTCAGCTTCGTCCAGGTACTGGGTGGTCAGCAGCAGCGTGGTCCCGTCGGCGACCAGCGACCGGATGATGTCCCACATCCCCAGCCTCGAACGCGGGTCCAGGCCGCTGGTGGGCTCGTCGAGGAACAGCACCTTCGGTCGGCCGACCAGGCTGGCGGCCAGGTCGAGGCGCCGCTGCATACCGCCGGAATAGGTCTTGGCCGCCCGCTCGGACGCCTCGCTCAGGCCGAACTGCTCCAGCAGCTCGACGGCGCGGCTGCGCGCGTGCGGCCAGCTCAGGTGGTACAGCCGCCCGATGATCTCCAGGTTCTCCCGGCCGGTGAGCTCCTCCTGGATGGCCGCGGACTGGCCGGCCAGCCCGATCGAGCGGCGGACCGCGGCCGCGTCGCGCACCACGTCATAGCCTTCGACCAGCGCACGCCCTTCGTCGGGAAGCAGCAGCGTGGTCAGGATCCGCACCGCGGTGGTCTTCCCGGCCCCGTTGGGACCGAGCACGCCTAGCACCGTCCCGCGTGGCACCGACAGGTCGATACCGCGCAGCGCGTGCACCTCGCCGAACGATTTGGTCAAGCCCTCGACGAGGATCGCGGGCTGCTCGCCGACCTCGTTGAACTGTGACATCAATCCTCCCGTACCACCCCACTCGCGGCCCCGTGCCACGAACCTACCGGCAATGCGGCGGCGCCGGCGAACCAAATACCCCCGCGTCGCGACGGTGCCGCCGCACGGTGAGCCGCCACATGGTAAGACGAGACAACGAGCGCGAATTCATCGCCGAGCCCGAGAAGGAGCAGCCGTGCCTGACGAGACCCGCCATGAATCCGCCGACCTCGACGACTACTCGGTCCAGGAGCCTGCCGACTCCCTGACGGGACAGCCGGGTGAACCCGGGGACGATCCCCTCGACCGGGGGATCGCGCCGCCGGAGCGGTGGTCGTCCGTGATCAGGTCCGGCTCGGACGCCGGCGAGCAGGAGTCGCTCGACCAGCTGCTCGCCGAGGAAGAGCCGGATACCTCCCTCGACGCGGACGACGAGCTGCCCGAAGACCGCGACGACGACGACGAAGCCGACGAGTACCTCGACGGCCTCCTGCTCGATGACGGCCCGGACCCGCGAGCGGGCCGGCTGGTGGCCGAGGACGAGGGGGCCCACGCGGACGACGAAGAGGACCTTGTCGCCCGCGACGTCGGTATCGACGGCGGGGCCGCCAGCGCCGAGGAAGCCGCGATCCACGTGGTCGAGGACGACGACACCGACATCCGCTCCGAAGACTGAGGCCCGCGCCGGGGAGAGTCGCATGCTTCCAGTCGCCGAGCTGCACGTCCACATCGAGGGCACGCTGGAACCCGAGCTGCTCGTGAAGCTCGCGGTGCGCAACGGCACCTGGATGCCGACCCTGGACGTGGCCGAGCTACGGACCACGTATCGCTTCGACAGCCTGTCGTCCTTCCTGAGCCTGTACTACGCCAACCTGCAGGTGCTGAAGGTCGAGGCGGACTTTTACGATTTGGCCAGCGACTATCTCACCCGGGCGGCCGCGGCCGGGGTGCGGCGGGCGGAGATCTTCTTCGACCCGCAGACGCACCTGGCCAACGGCGTGCCGCTGGAGGAGGTGTTCGGCGGGCTGACGGCGGCGCTGGCCGATGGCGCCCGGGACCACGGGATCTCCGCCGTCCTGATCCTGTGCTTCCTGCGCGACCTGGGCGCGGACGCCGCCGACGCGGTGCTCCGCGCCTGCCTGCCGTTCCGGGACACGTTCATCGGCGTCGGGCTCGACTCCGCGGAGGTCGGCTACCCGCCCGCCCTGTTCGCCCAGGTCTACCGGCGGGCGGCGGCCGAAGGGCTGCGGCTGGTGGCCCATGCCGGCGAGGAAGGCGGCCCTGACTACGTGCGCGAGGCGCTCGACGAACTGCATGTGGAGCGGGTCGATCACGGGGTCCGGTCGATGGAGGACCCCGAACTGGTCGCCAGGCTGTGCGCCGAGCAGATCCCGCTGACCGTCTGCCCGCTGTCCAACGTGGCGCTGCGAGTGGTCCGCACGCTCGGCGACCACATGCTGCCCGGCATGCTGGACGCGGGCCTGCTCGCCACCGTGAACAGCGACGACCCTGCCTACTTCGGCGGATACGTGGACGACAACCTGGCCGCGCTGCGCGGCGCGTTCGGATACGACAACGCGCGTCTCGCCACGCTCGCCCGGAACTCGTTCGACGCCTGCTTCGCGCCCGAGGCGGACAAGCGGAAGTGGAAGGCCGAGGTCGGCAGCTGGCTCGCGGCCCGCGCCGCGGCGCCGAGCTAGCACTGCGCGCCGGGCTAGAGCCCTCTGAGGAACCGCGCCACGATCGGGCCGCAGGTCGGCCCGCCGTTCCCGGCCGAGTCGACCACGAGCGCGGCGAACGCGATGTTGCCCCGGAAACCCATCAGCCAGGCGTCGAGCTTCAGCGGCTTGGTCGTCCCGTACTGCGCGGTCCCGGTCTTGGCGTAGGTACCGCTCGGCAGGCCCTGGCCGGCCGCGGTGCCGCTGGCCACCACCGAGGCCATCATCTCGTGCAGGTCGCGAACGAGCGGCGCGGGCAGCTGACGGGTCGGCGAGCCGGTGATGACCGAGCCGACCTCGCTCGCCACGCTCGCCACCAGCCGCGGTGCGCGCACCGTGCCGGTATCGGCGGCCGCGGCGACCATCGCCATGGCCAGCGGCGAGACCAGCACCCGCCCCTGGCCGATGGAAGTGGCGGCCAGGTCGGCCTCGTCACGCGGCTGCGGGACCGAGCCGCCGAAGGCGACCAGGCCGATGTCAGGCTTGCCGCCGAGCCCGAGCAGCTGCGCCGCGGACGGGAGGTCCGATGGCGACAGGTGACTGGTAGCCAGCTTGATGAAGGCGGTGTTGCACGACTCGGTGAACGCCTGCAGCAGGTTGCTCACCGGAGCCTCGCTCTCGGCGTTGTGAGCTGCTCCGCCGTCACCGGCCCGACCGTGCCGATCAGCCCGGCGCTCAGACCGGGCGTGAGGGCGCTCAGCGCGGTGCCGGACTGGAACACCGTGCCGGGGAGCGGGTAGATGGACGGCGCGAGCTGGGTGTAGCGAGCCCGGCTCACGGTGAAGACCGGCTCGAAGAACGTCGGGTGTGCCCTGGCGGCGGCGATCGCGGTGGCCGCCGCGGCCGCCGAGGCGCCCGCGGCCACCAGCGCAGGCAGCCGCCGTCGCCTGCGGCGTCGGAGGCGCGCCACTGCATCCCCCGAGCAGGCCGGCACCGAGCAGGCCGGCACCGAGCAGGGTGGCCGCCGTGGTGATCGGCTGGTACCACCGCTGGTGGCTCATGACCAGCAAGAGTACGCAACCGCGTGCAAACGCCGGTGACATTTGACCCGAGTGACGGGTAAATGCGCGCCCGGCGGCCGGCGCGTACCGCGGCGTAATGTCGGTGCCCTGGGCTAGGGTCCGGGCCATGCGACTGCTGCACACCTCGGACTGGCACCTGGGCCGGTCGCTGCACCGCGCGGATCTGCGGGCGGCGCAGTCGGCATTCCTGGATCACCTGGTGGACGTGGCCCGCGCCGAGAAGGTAGACGCGATCCTGGTCGCCGGGGACGTCTATGACCGCGCGGTGCCGCCCGTGGACGCTATCGAGCTGTGCGAGGACGCCCTGCTCCGGCTGCATGACACCGGCGCGCGCATCGTGCTGATCAGCGGTAACCACGACTCGGCGCGCAGGCTCGGGTTCGGCAGCGGGCTGCTGGAGAAGGCGGGCGTGCACCTGCGCACCCGGCCGGGCGCGCTGGCCAGGCCCGTCGTCCTCGAGGACCCCTATGGCCCGGTGGCCGTGTACGGGGTGCCGTACCTGGAGCCGGACGCGGTCCGCGCCGAGCTGCCCGCGGGCCAGGATGAGATCCCTCGCGGGCACGCCGGGGTGCTCGGGCACGCCGTCGCCTGCATCCGCGCCGACGCCGACGCCCGCGGGATCGCGCGCCGTGTCGTCATGGCGCACGGCTGGGTCAGCGGGGGATCGGCCAGCGAGTCCGAGCGCGACATCTCCGTCGGCGGGGTGGGCCAGGTGCCCGCGGAGCTGTTCGCCGGCTTCGGCTACGTCGCCCTCGGCCACCTGCACGGCCAGCAGACCGTCGCTCCGCAGATGCGTTACAGCGGCTCGCCGCTGCCGTACTCGTTCTCCGAGGCCTCGCACCGCAAGGGCAGCTGGCTGGTCGACCTGGACGACGCCGGGGCGGCGCGGGTCGAGCAGGTGCCCGCGCCCGTCTACCGGCGGCTGAGCGTGCTCCGCGGTCGGCTCGCCGACCTGCTCGGCTCGGCCGCCTACGGCCGCTGCGAGGACGACTTCGTCTCCGTCACGCTCACCGACCCGAGCCGCCCCGAGGGAGCCATGGATTCCCTGCGCGCCCGCTTCCCTCACGTCCTCGTGCTCGCCTTCGAGCCGGAGGGCGTGCTGCCCGACCAGCGGGGCTACCGGGCCAGGACCGCGGGCCGCGACGACCTGTCCATCGCCGCCGAGTTCGTCAGGCACGTCAGCAACGCGTCCCCCACCGCGGCCGAAGAACACCTGCTGGCCAGCGCATTCGCCGCGGTGCGGACCCTTGAAGCGGAAGAGGCGGCGGGCTGATGCGTCCGCACCGGCTGCGCGTGACCGCGTTCGGCGCGTTCGGCGGCACGGTAGAGGTCAGCTTCGAGGACCTGGCCTGCTCGGGGCTTTTCCTGCTGCACGGCGATACGGGCGCGGGCAAGACCACGCTGCTGGACGCCATCGGGTTCGCCCTGTACGGCCGGGTTCCCGGCGAGCGCGGCAAGGCGAGGCGGCTGCGCTCGGATCACGCCGCCTCCGGCACGCCGACCGAAGTCCAGCTCGAGGCGACGCTTGGCGGCCGGCGGATGCGGATCACCCGTAAGCCCGAACAGGAGCGAGCCAAGCTCCGCGGCACCGGCACCACCACCGAGCAGGCCAAGGTTCTGCTCGAGGAGCACGCCGGGGGATCCTGGCGTGCCGTCTCCACCCGGGTGGGCGAGGCCGACGCCGAGATCGCCGACCTGATGGGCATGTCCGCCGACCAGTTCTTCCAGGTCGTGCTGCTGCCGCAGGGGGAGTTCGCGCGGTTCCTGCACGCCGACGCGGGGGACCGGGCCAAGCTGCTGCAGCGGTTGTTCGGCACCGACCGGTTCCACGCGGTGGAGGAGTGGCTCGCCCGCCACCGCAAGGCCACCGCGGACGAGGCGCGAGAGGCCGAGGCAGGGATCTCCGGGCTGGTCGCCCGGGTGACCCAGGCGGCCGACATCCCGGTCCCGTCCGATGACGCCCTGCCGTCCGATGACACCGTGCCGTCCGATGACGCCCTGCCGTCTGGCGACGCCCTGCCGCCCGCTGGCTGGGCCGCGCGACTGGCCGAGACCGCCGCCGCCGAGGCCGCGGCCGGACAGGTCCGGGCGGCCGGGCATCGCCGGGAGCTCGACCGCGCCCTCGACCGGCTGCGTGACGTCGAACGGCTGGCCGACCGTCAGCGCCGTCGGCAGGACGCCATGGACGCCCGCGACCGGCTGGCCGCGGCCGAGGCGGGCGTGCGGGACCGGCGTGACGAGCTGGCTGCCGCCGCCCGCGCGGCCGAGGTGGCTCCCGCCCTGACCGAGGCCGAACGAACCGGCCGGGTTCTCGCCCGGGCCCGGGCACACGAGGAGCAGGCCCGGCGGCAGGCCGCCGCGGCGTCCGATGCCGGCGGGGCGCCCAGTGCGGCACCCGATGCCAGCGCGGCCCAGCTGAGAGCGGCCGGCCAGGAGCAGGTCACGCTGCTCGGCCGGCTGGAGGCGCTGCGGTCGGTGTCTCGGCAGGCGGACGACGAGGACCAGGCCGCCGGGGCCGCCCGGGTCAGCGCGGCGGCGCTGGCCGCCCAGGTTGACGCCGCCGCGGCCGGGCTCGCGGACTCCCAACGGCAGCGTCCCGGGCTGAGCCACGAACGCGATCAGGCGGCCGAGGCCGGCCAGCGGCTCCCCGCCGTCCAGGCCGAAGCCGACCGGTACGCCCGCGCGGCGGACGACGCTGCCGCACTGGTCAAAGCCCAGGCCGACAGGAGCCGCCAGGAACGCGCTTACGTCGACGCGAAGCTTGAGGCGGCCGAGCTCGTCTCCGCGGCGACCAGGCTACGCGAGGCGCGCATCGACGGCATGCGCGCCGAGCTCGCCGCGACCCTCGTCGATGGCGCACCGTGCCCGGTCTGCGGCTCCGTCGAGCATCCGGAGCTGTGCGAGCTCCGCGGCGAGCGGGTGACCCGCGAGCAGGAAGACGCAGCCGACGCCGAGGCGATCGTGGCCTCGGAGAAGGCCGAGATGACCGGCGCGAGGCTGGGCGCCGCCGACGGGCGCGTCGCGGCCTTGTCGGCCCAGCTCGAGCACGCCGGCTTCACCGCCGCCGTGGATCAGGCCGAGGCGAACAGGCTGGACCGGGCCGCGCGCGATCTGGCGGCTCAGGCCGGGACGCTGGCCAGCGTCGCGGGAAAGCTCGCCGACCTCCAGGCCGCGCTCGAGGCTCTGGACTACGCCATCGCCGGCACCGGGAAGCACCTCGCCGAGCTGACCGAACAGCGCGAGGCGGGCCTGCGCCAGGCCGCCGGGGCCGACCTGCGCGCCGGACGGCACCGCGAGTCGCTGCTGGCCCAGCTCGACGGCCAGCCCGACCTGGACACCGCGCTGAGCGCGGCCCGCCAGGCCGCCGACGCGCTCATCGCCGCCGCCGACGCGGCCGAGGCCACCATGCGCGCGCAGGACGACGCCCGGCGCGCCGGGGACCTGGCCGTCCAGGCCGCAACCGAGGCCGGCTTCGCCGACCTGGAGGCGGCCCGCCG
>WNGR01001652.1_pt1 | contig 29199 bp, 26 predicted proteins | sample 5407581 | NCBI WGS metagenome assembly WNGR01 (sample SAMN13153383, study PRJNA577476) | soil metagenome | isolation source: 80 cm soil or saprolite under Garry oak tree replicate 2 | place: USA:California | collected 2016-06-15
CTCAAACAGGATGTAGGCCAAGGCGGGCGGCCACAAGGGCCCCAGCCCCACTCCACAACTCCCCCCGCCCCTACGCGAGAACCAGCACGACATCCCTTGGGCTTGTCTTCGCGTAGGGGCGGGGGCGGTGTGGATGAGGGGGAACATCCCTTGGGCTTGTCTTCGCGTAGGGGCGGGAGCGGTGTGGATGAGGGGGGAGGGCCCTTGTGGCCGCCCGTGGAAGGAGACGCGGCAGCAATGCTCAAACAGGATGTAGGCCAAGGCGGGCGGCCACAAGGGCCCCAGCCCCACTCCACAACCACTCCCGCCCCTACGCGAGAACAACCACAAGGGTCGAATGAAGCTCCCTCCTCGACCGAAAAACACTATGATACATTTCAACAGGCGGCTATTGAAGCTGCGACACCAGCTTTGATCGTAGCCGGGCCGGGGAGTGGGAAAACGAGTACGCTCATTGGTCGGGTTGAATATCTTGTCTCGGCCCAGCGTGTACAGCCGCAACGTATTTTGGCTCTAACTTTTTCGCGTAAGGCGGCTCAAGAGATGCAGGAACGTTTGGAAACGGCTCTGTATAGCCATGAAGATGCACAGGGCGGGTCGCATGTCGCTATGCCGATGGTGAGTACTTTCCATGCCTTTTGCGCTGAACTCTTGCGTACACGTGGGGATAGAGTGGGACTGCGCCCCGATTTTGCTTTGATTGATGAGACCGAAGGCTATTTCTTGTTGCGCCAAATGGCTCAGGAGATGCGCCTGTCTCACTATCGCAATCTGGCTGCACCGGCACACTATTTTTCCGACTTCCTCAAAGCCATCTCGCGTGCCAAAGATGAACTGGTAACAGCGGACCGGTATCAGCAATTGGCTCAAGCTATGCTGTCACAGGCCCAGGATGAAGAGACAGGGCTACATGCGCAAAAAGCCCTGGAAGTTGCCCATATTTATATGCTCTATGAGCAGGGCTTACACAGGCGTGGGGATACTGATTTTGGTGGCCTGATTATGCTGGTGGTGCAACTCTTACAGGAGTTTCCAGATGTATGTCGTGAGCAGCAAGAACGTTTTCAGCATATCCTGGTAGATGAGTTTCAGGATATCAATCGCGCCAGTGGCGTGTTGCTGCGCCTGTTGGCGGGAGAGCAACGAAATGTATGGGTGGTAGGAGACGCCAACCAGGCGATTTATGGCTTTCGGGGAGCTTCCCCGGCCAATATCACCAATTTTCAAGAAGACTATCCCGGTGCCAGAGTGCTACCACTCAGCCGCAACTATCGTTCGCGTCCCGATATCGTCCAGCTGGCCGAGGCATTTCGCTGGCAGCAGTTGGAATTGGGAACAGATACACAACCTGTGGCTAACGAGTCAGCCCGACCAACCCATCCCGATGCCTATGTAACTCTGGCCGCAGCCAGCGATGGAACCAATGAAATCGCTGGCCTGATCGCTGATATCCGTTATAAGCTTGCGCAGGGTTATAATTGTGCTGATATCGCTGTGCTATGCCGCACACGGGCACGCGCTGCTAAAATTACTCGTGCTCTTGCTGCTAACGGCTTCTCTGTCATCGAAGCACACGGCCTGCTAGGCCAGCAGCACATCAAAGACCTTATATCCATCGTGCTGCTCCTGGCTGATAAAAGTGGTATGGGTATCTTACGCGCTGCTCATCAGCCGGAACATGCCCTCTCGCAAAATGATCTCGAAGCCCTTTTGCTGGGCGCACGTGAGCAGAAACATTCGCTCGCCTTGCTTATCTTCGATGACGCAGCTCCATTAGCTATGAGTACTGAGGGGCGTCACGCGCTCAGTACTCTCTCGCGTATTATGCATAACCTCTTACGTGTTCCCAGTGTCTGGTCGTTACTTGCTCAGTATCTGTTTGTTGAGACGGAGATTCTGCGTACTCTTTTACAAGGCTCTCAGGATAAGCACAAACAGGCTCTGCTAACCGATTATAGCGATTTCCTGCAACTGGCGCGACGCTACGATCAGCAACAGCAGGCACTACACGCCTTGCAAGTTCAGGAGGCGGAGGCACGCGGCGAAAAACCTGCTCCCCTACCAACTATTCGGGAGCAGGCTAAAGGTTTTCTTGATTACCTGCAGGTCATGCTCTCATTAGGCCAGGATGGAGGTAATCGTCAACAGGGGGTACAGGACGACAACGCAGAACAGGCCAACGTCATACACGTTATGACCGTTCATGCCAGTAAGGGGCTGGAGTTTCCCATCGTCTATCTCCCCGGCCTGATCTCGCGCAACTTCCCTTTACAGGCACGTAGCAATCCCGTTCCGCCTCCAAGCGGTATGCTGCCTTCCGGCAGTGATGATAAAGCGGTGCATGAAAGCGGTGAAGCCTGCCTCTTCTACGTTGGTGTCACCCGCGCTCGTGATCACCTCGTGCTCAGCTACAGTGAGCGCCACGGCAAACAAAAGGCTAGACCTTCGATCTACCTTGATGCCCTGCTCGCTAGTCTGCCTGCCGAACGCCTGACCCGCCTGCGCTGGGAAGGTTACGAGGATAATGTGCCTACTTCATCACCAGACGGAGAAGATGATGAGACAGAAATAATATTTTCGGCACAACCAAGCCAACATTTCCTGGAGGCCGTGAAGCCCGAAAAGCTCAAAGTAACGGATATTGAAAACTACCAGAGATGTCCCCGCCGCTACCTCTATGGTACACTCTATGGCTTCTACGGCGAGGATAGCACCTATCAACTCTTCTGGCAAGCCACCCAGAAAACGCTCGAAGCCCTGCAAAAGCAGCTTATAGCCAACGATAGTACCTCACAGGAAGAAGCGCAACAACTGTATACTCAACACTGGCAAGAACTGGGCGGACCTGCCCTACCTTTTGCCCACATTTATGAGCAACATGGACACGAAGTCACCGAACTCATACGCCGCAAACTTCTGGAAAGCGGGGACTCCTCCTGGGAGCTAGGTTCCAGTTTCACCGTAGAAGTGGCAGGTCGCACCATCACTGTGCCTGTAGATCGGGTTGAGGTGTCTACGCAACGCGCAAAGCCCGTGAAGTTTGTCCGTACCCGCTTTGGTAAACACAACGACAAACCCCCTATCGGCCCTCGTGAACTTCTCTACGCGCATGTCTATCGTCAACAGCACGGCTCCCAGAGCCTGGAACTGCACTTCCACAACATGAGTACGGGCGAGACATTTCCGATTAAACTGACAGCTCGCAAGGAACAAAGCCTGATCGAGGATTTAGAGCAAGCCATTCAGGGTTTGGAGCGTGACGAGTATCCCGCTATGCCAGATGCGTTTTTGTGTCCAGTGTGTCCCTTCTTTTTGATATGTCCAGCATAGAAGGGGTGCGTTTCATTTTTTTGCCTTGAGCGCAAGGAGGCGAGCATGGCTGGGGCAAGCCCCATAGGCGTTAACTTCAGCCTGTCATCCTGAGCGAAGCGAACGATCTCTGGCTGGGCCGAGCGCCGATCCTTCGCTTCGCTCAGGATGACAGCAGTGCTGAAGTTAACGCCTATGGGGGCAAGCCCAGCCACTACTAGACGACGCAAAGGGCGCACGTCGTCTAGTAGTGGCTGGGCTCGCGCAGCTACCCCAGCCATGCCAAAAAATGAAACGCACCCGCATAGAAGATGGCTTACACAGAGTTTTCGTGGAAAGTCGCTCTAAAAAGAGATACCTCATATCTGATCGGGATCTATCCCAAGGGAGCGCAATCTCTCCGCTAGTGCTTCAGCTCGTCTCTCTGCCGCCTCGGCTCGTCTGGCTTCGGCCTGCCGAGCGGCGGCCTCAGCCTCGGCACGCTGTGTCTCAGCGTGAGCTCGTCTCGCCTCGGCTTCAGCTCGTCTGGCTTCGACCTCAGCTCGTCTATCTGCAATCTGTCTGGCGGCGGCTTCAGCTTCAGCTTTGGTCAGACGACGTTGCCCGTATGGATCAGTAAGACGCAGATAGGGTCCATCTGGCACCAAAAAGCTTTCCAGATGCATGCTCCAGAGTGTCCCATCTGGACGCAAGGACATCTCCTGCATCTGATGAGTGAGTGGGTCAAGCCGCCAACCCCGCAGCCTGCTTGCAGGCTTTCTGCGAAGAGGAGGGTCATTGGGATCATAGGCAAAGTACTCTTGGACGCCCATCTGAGCATAGCTGCTCGGCTTCTCCTGCAAATCCTTTTGCCACGTTTCTTTGGAGGCAATCTCAAAGACCACCTGAGGAGCCGGGCCACTCTTGCCCACGCGCCAGCTTCTCGTCCGCCGGAAGGTGACTCCTTTGATCACCGCAATATCGGGAGCCAGGGGTTCCTCTTTGTAATAGTCGGTCTGGTAGAAATTCAGATTTTCATACACCGCACAAACCTGTCCCTCAAAGAACAAGGTCAGCACCTCCATCACGTAGCGCACCAGCGTCGAATGGTCGGACGTGACCCCCATCAAGTCCTCCTTAGTGGGGTAGAGATCGTAGTAGTATGCTACCTCATGTTCCAGTTCTTTCGCCATGCTATGTTCCTTTTCTGTCTCCTGGCCGCTTACTCAGGTCTCCTACTCTCCTGGCCGCTTACTCAGGTCTCCTACGCCACATTTTTCTCTAACCCATCATAGCATACTCTCAGTCTGGCTACAAGCTACGCCCACATGACCACATGACCACATGACTACATGACCACATGACGACCGCCTACCCGCATGACGACCGCCCACCCGCATGATGCCCGCCCACCCGCATGACGACCGCAAGGGTCGTCACTACTATACCCGATTGTCCTCTCTCTCACTCCCATGAGCAGGACGAGTGAAGCGACGTCCCCCCGTATATAGTAGTGATGCCTCTTGCGGGCAAGACATTTCAAATACAAGACCATCTCGCTTTGTCATCCTGAGCGTAGCGAAGGATCTCTCGCCGGATAGAGATCCTTCGCTACGCTCAGGATGACACTCTTCAATCGGCTTCGTTTGACTCGCAAAACGTCTTCTTTGAAATGGATTGCCCCTTGCGGGCATCATGCTCACTACGCCATGTACTCTGCCGTACCCAAACATCCCAACATCCCTCATATGCTTGTCTCCCAACACCTACTATGCTATACTCCTTCCAGCCACAATCGTATTCTTTATTGGGAGGATGCATCATGAGTTGTATATCTGTGAATATGAACTTCCCTTGCCTGCTTCGGCAACTCCATCACCTCATCCTTCTCGGGCGACAACGCCTTTGCTTTACTCTTCTCTCACCTCAACCCTGAACTCCAGAGGAACAACCAATGATAAATGAACCTCCGACAACCACCAATACCCCATCCCTTGACCTTGGTACTAACGACAAACGCTACCCACGTCCTCAATGGCTTCGCGTTCTCCGTGAGATATTCCTTCGCTGGTGGCTCATTCCTCTCACATGCCTGATCATCTACATCTTCATTGTAGCCTTCAATCTATACACACACTCCGATATTTACCATGCATTACTACTTCCCTTTTTCATAACATATTGGTGGATAGTTATCCCGACACTTGCCATAGCTATAACACTGCTCTTTCTCGCATATGGATGGGCAAATGGTGATGAAAGTCGTGAGTATCGTGTGCAGCAGGAGCAACGACAAAGAGAGCTTGAGCAAGAACCTCCGCCATCAGGTTTCAAACTACAGCACACCCTGCGGGGACATACAGAGGAAATTAGACAAATTGCCTGGTCACCGGATGGGCGATTGCTCGCCTCTGGCTCAAATGACCAAACGGTGCGCCTGTGGGATGTGGCCACCGGGCAAGCTCTTCACACTCTGACTGGACATACTGATCCGGTCGGTAGCGTGGCCTGGTCCTCAGATGGGCGGCTACTCGCCTCTAGTTCAGGTGACCAAACGGTGCGCCTGTGGGATGGGGTCACAGGGCAAGTGCTTCACAGCCTGACTGGACATACCAGTTGGGTCTCTAGCGTGGCCTGGTCGCCAGATGGGCGACAGCTGGCCTCTGGCTCATACGACCAAACGGTGCGCCTGTGGGATGGGGTCACAGGGCAAGTGCTTCACACTTTGACTGGACATACCAGTTTGGTCCTTAGCGTGGCCTGGTCGCCAGATGGGCGACAGCTGGCCTCTGGCTCATATGACCAAACGGTGCGCCTGTGGGATGTAACGACAGGACGGCAAATACGTGCTCTTGAAGGCCACACAGATGACATCTCTGGTATATCCTTCTCTGCTGATAGTCGTATTCTGGCCTCGAAATCCGGTGATGGAACGGTGCGGCTTTGGAAGGTAGATACCTGGGAAGAGGTAATATCCCTCTACGAATCTTCTTCAAATGTAATATCTCTGGGCGTAGCTTTCCATCCCAAGTTACCTATCTTAGCAACCCTTGGTGAGGGGGACACCATTATCCGCATCTGGCATTTAGACTTTGATGTCATCCTTGCTAAAGCTCCTGACGCTTCCCAGGCCCAGTATACCAATGCCAGAGTTGTCCTTGTCGGTGATAGTGGCGTCGGCAAATCGGGCCTGGTGCTTTCTCAGCAACCATTTGCACTCACGGATTCCACCCATGCCCGCCGTGTCTGGCCATTTGAGAGCAGACCGGTTGACTTGGCTGAGGGCCGTAAGGAGACACGCGAAACGCTGTTGTGGGATTTGGCCGGTCAGCCAGGATATAGACTTATTCATCAGCTTCACCTCAGCGAGGTCTCCGTTGCCCTTGTTGTCTTTGATGGGCGCAGCGAGACCGATCCCTTTGCGGGCGTGCAACACTGGGAACGCGCCTTGCGTATAGCACAGCAGGTACAAGGGAGCAGCGCGTTGCCTTTTGAAGAAGTTTCTGGTAGGAGCACGCATGGATCGCGGCGGCATAGGCGTCAGTCGCTCCCGCATTGAGGCTCTGGTACGCGAAATGGGCTTTGATGGTTATTATGAGACCAGCGCGAAAGAGGGTTTTGGCATCGAACAGTTGCAGGTAGTCATTGCGCAAGCTATAGATTGGGCCGTATTGCCCAAGGTCAGTTCGACAACACTTTTTCAGAGCATCAAGGATTTCCTGGCGGCTCAGAAAAAAGCTGGCCGTTTGCTCTCTACGGTAGACGATCTCTACCATACCTTCTTAAAGGAGGAAGTGGCTCCCCAAGAAACCGAAACTCTTCGCGCCCAATTCGAGACCTGTATCGGTCGTGTGGAGTCATCAGGCTTGATTCGGCGGCTGAGCTTCGGAAATTTTGTCTTGTTACAGTCCGAACTCCTCGATGCCTACCCCTCAGCACTAGTCAATGCGGTGAAGGATGAACCGGATGGCCTGGGCAGCATTGCTGAAGCGAAGGTGCTGGCAGGTACATTCACCATGCCTACCGACGAGCGCATCGACAATAAAGAGCAAGAAAAGCTGCTCCTCATCGCTATGATCGAAGACCTCTTACGCAACGAAATCGCCTTACGGGCGAACTCTGAGGATGGTATCCAATTAGTCTTTCCCTCGCAATCCACTCGCGAGAACGCCGAATTACCCGATCCCGAAGAGAAAACTGCATCTTCAGCTTCGAGGGGCCGGTACTCAACATCTATGCTACCCTCTGTGTGCGTCTCTCCCATAGTGGCCTCTTTCGAAAAAGGGAACTCTGGAGGAACGCCATCACCTACGAGGCCAGTGTTGGGGGCACCTGTGGTATGTTCCTGCACAATCGCGGCGAAGGAAGTGGCGAACTCACCCTCTTCATCGACAAAGCCGCCAGCCCACAGACCCGTATCCAATTCGAGGATTACGTCCACATCCATCTGCAACGTCGCGCCCTCCCCGCCACTATCAAACGCCAGCGTGTCTTCGCCTGTCCCAAATGTCCCTTCACCGTCCCCGACCAACTCCTCCGCTTGCGTAGAGAGCGCAGCCTGGACTGGGTGGACTGCCCCAACTGCGGAACTCACATCTCTCTCCTTGACCGTGAAGAACAACTCACAGCAGCCCCTTCGCCAGCAGTGCAAGCTATGGACCGCTCTGCTGATCTCCAACGTGATCGTGAAGCCGCCAAGTCCGTCGTGGCAGGCAAAATAGAAACGCAGGATTTTGATGTGTTTCTCTGCTACAACTCCCCTGACAAGGATACTGTGAAGAAGATTGCGCAACAACTTAAATTGCCCTGGCTGGATGAGGGGGAACTGAGGCCGGGCATGCCACGCCTGCCAGGGATAGAAGAGCAAATAGGAAAGTGCAAATCAGCCGCTGTCTTCGTCGGTAAAAACGACCGCGGCCCTTGGCAGGATATGGAGATAGATGCCGTGCTGCGCAACTTTGTGAATAGGGAGCAAAAATGCCCGGTTATTCCAGTCATCCTTCCTGGCTGTGTAGACACTCCCAAGCTGCCCTTATTCCTTGAGGGTATGACGTGGACAGATTTCCGTCAAAGGGAATCTGAGCCCATGACCAGCTTGATCTGGGGCATTACGGGGAAGCATCCATGGAGGTAGGGCGACTTTGGTGCTGACCCTCGTAGCTTTGGCCCCTGGTGGTCCGGCGATTGGTTTGTGGTTGAAAGAGTCAATGAGGCCATCACTGCCGGGAAAGCACGCTACGCTCATAAACGAGGCGCAAGTCGCCACTCACGTAGACAGCAAAAGCACCAGCGACACCACCGCTAATCTATCGCCTCTCATTAAAAGCTCTTCTATTCTCTAGAACAAGCTCGCTGGGGGTCGCCCCATAGGGGTTCACTTAAGCACTGCTGTCATCCCTTCGCTTCTCTCAGGGCAGGCTCTGAGCGCGAGCTTTGGATCTGCGTTGGGCTCAGCGAGAGATCCTTCGCTGCGCTCAGGATGACAGATGGCGGGGGGGCGACCTCCCATGGGCGTTGACTTCAGCACTTGAACACAGGTCCTTCTTGGCTTAAGTGAACACCTAAGGGGGTCGCCCTGCCAGCTTGCAAAAGTCGCATCCCCACCCGATTACGATCTTGGCAGGTTTTTGATCTGCTGCGCTAGCTCTTTGATGGTGAAAGGTTTGCGTAGCATGACGTATGCGGGAAAGGTGCGGCTCAGGTGTTCTATTTCACTGAGGCCGGCCCCTGAAATGATGATGATCGGCAGTTTGTCTGGCGGAATGGCTTCATGGATGTATGCAATGACGTCTTTGCCGGAGGGTGAGTCCGGTAGATACAGGTCACAGATAAGAAGATCGTGGGCGAGTGGGTAGATAACCTGCGTATCCTTAAAAAGGGTCTTTAACAAGGATGAGCCATCCTTAAAGGCGCTGACTGTATGCCCTTCCATCTGTAAAGCAAAGGTTAGCCAGTCAATGATGGCTGGGTTATCTTCTAGTAGTGCTATATGCATATGCTTCTTCTCATTCCTCCACTATACGATTTAAGAGAAGTGAGAGCGTCCGTGCTGCACTCAAGAATTTTCTCTTCCTGAAAGCTGTGCCTCATAGAGAAAAGTGTGTGATAGAATGTGAGGACATGATAATAGAATATCACGTTTTCACGCTTAATACGACACACCACCTGAGGAGGAGGCCGTTTATGTATAGATCACGCACCGCGCTCTGCTTACCTCTTACACCATTCCTACTTAGTTTGCTTGCATTGCTACTATTAACGACGGCCTGTGGCGGTAGTTCGAGTAATGTACCGGATGCCCAGCAGCTGATCTCGCAGGCGCAGACGGCTATCCAGCAAGTAAAATCCTACCATTTTAATCTTACAGTAGATAATCCAGGGACAGTTGGAGCTCTGATTATTAAGACGGCTGACGGCGATGTTTTGGTACCCGATAAATTGCAGGCGAAGGCGAATGTGCTGGTAGTTGGTAATGTCGTGCAGGTACAGATTATTACCATAGGTGATAAGCAGTATATGACCAATCCGATTACTAACCAGTGGATGAATACCTCTGGTCTGCTTGACCCCCGTACGCTCTCCGACTCTAAAACTGGTGTTGCGGCCATTCTTAGTCATATTGAAAATCCCAGCACACCCGCCGATGCTAACGTCGACGGGACGTCTTGCTGGAGCATTGATGGCAAGCTTGATGCTCAATATCTGGCAGGCATCACCGGAGGTGGCGCACCAGCAGGGACCAAGGTTAATGTGAACACCTGCATTGGCAAAAGCGATCACCTCCCTTATCTGATCAAGATGTCGGGCGTCGCGGCTCAAGGGGATAGTGATAAGACGGTGCGTACCTTTAAATTGTCGAAGTTTAACGAGAGTTTGACGATTACAGCTCCTATTCCGTAAATCATGCTATGCTGATGACGAAAGGTAAAGCGAAACCAGAACAACCACGTGGCATAACACGGATGGGGACGAATGGACCTGTGGAGTGACAAAACCGTATATAGTAGTGGCGACCCTTGCGGTCGCCATGATTTACACATAACACGGATGGGGACGAATGGACCTGTGGAGTGACAAAACCGTATATAGTAGTGGCGACCCTTGCGGTCAATACATTTCAACTAAGAGACCCTCCCGCTTTGTCATCCTGAGCGCAGCGAAGGATCTCTGGCTGGCGAGAGATCCTTCGCTGCGCTCAGGATGACACGGCTGCATCGGCTTCGTTTGACTCGCAACGCGTCTTATTTGAAATGTATTGACCCTTGCGGTCGCCATGATTTACACGTAAAAATGTCGTATACTCCATTGGAAACGAAACAGCGAGTACCTACTGGAAAGCGAACCGAGGAAAACTATGAATAGCGATAAAGGTAGACCACGAAGACGGCCCGATGATTGGGATGATGGTGAGGAAGAAGAGTATATGCCACCTGCACCCGTGCGTCGTCGGCGTCCCCCGGTATCTCCTGTACCGCCATCTACTTATGCCCCGCGTCCACGACCGCGTCAATATGCCCAGGAACGTCCTCGTGTGGCGCGTCAACAGCCGCCTAAGCGAAGGAGTGTATGGCCATGGCTGCTCATGGGTTGTGCCGGAGGAATCGTGTTGTTAGTTTTGGCGGCAGCAGCAGTTGTCTTTTTTGCCCTGCGTAGTGCAACAGGAACTACCGGTATTAACAATTTGCCTCTGCCTGGCGTGACCACGAGCGTTTACACTCAGAAAAGCTTGCCCCAACAAATTCCCCTTTCTACGCTACAGCAGGTACAAGTTCATGATCAAATTGGCGATGTTACTATTACTGTTGATCCCAGTACAACAACGCCCACAGTCGCTTACGTCAAGAAGGTGAAAGCCACCAGCAGCGATGCTGCTAACAAAGAGTTTAACAATATCATAGTGCAGGTACAGCCATCCGGCACCTCTGATGGCACCTTATCCGTTAATGCCACCGTGCCCAACAATGGCACGCTGTTCAGCAGCCATAATGATTCAGTCGATGTGATGGTTACACTTCCACCTCAAAGCACATCGGCACCGGCAACACCAACGACAGGCAACATTGCTACAGTCACCCCATCTACGGCCTCGACTCCCTTGAAATTGGACGTCAATGTCTCCATCGGAAACATCAGCGTCACCGGCTTGAGCGGTATCTTACAAATTCAGGATAGTATCGGCAATATCAGCGTGCAGCAGGCTATCCTGTCCGATGGCTCATCTTTGCGCACCAGTTCAGGCAATGTGACCTTTAAGGGCAGCCTAGACACTACCACTCTTGCCAGCAATTCTCAGTCGATCTACACTATTCAAAGTGAAACAGGTAATCTCGATGTAACCCTACCTGCCGATACCAATGTCATTCTGGATGCCTACACCAACAGCGGCACCATTGCCAGCGATTTTGATGTGAGCAAGATTAAGAGCTCTGATGGTTCTCTCAATGGGCCGCTTGTCTCTGGCACCACACCTACTGCCCTCTTAAAGCTACATGTCAGCACGGGGAATGTGTACTTGCGGCAAGGCGCGTAGAGGCCATAGAGGAAGAGAGGAAGACATGCTATGGACATTCCCCAGGAAGAGAACCCCTCTCCAGAGAAAGTATTCTATCCGCCCAGCCCCGACAAAGATGCCCTCCCGCAAGCCAGCGTCGAAGAGCTTCGGCGAGGGCGACGCCGATTCACACGGCGTGCGGTGTTGATTGGGCTGGCAGGCATGGCAGGAACAGGTCTCGTCGTCAAGGCACTGCTTGGAAATGCCCCAATCTCTTTCCGAAAGGGTCTTCCCTACCGAGGACATACTGATGTTGTGTACAGTATAGCTTGGTCGCCTGATGGCACCCGCTTGGCTTCGGCCAGCAATGACAAGACCGTACAGGTATGGGAAGCCAGCAGTGGCAGCCACCTGCTCACCTACACCGGACATAACGATGCTGTACAGAGTGTCGCTTGGTCACCCGATGGGATACTCCTTGCCTCGGCGAGTCTTGACAAGACCGTACAGGTGTGGGTGGCTAATAGTGGCAGCCACCTGCTCACCTACCGAGGACATACTGATGCTGTGTGGGACATATCCTGGTCACCCGATGGGATGCGCTTGGCCTCGGCGGGCAATGACAAGACGGCGCAGGTGTGGAATGCCAGCAGTGGCAGTCACTTGCTCACCTACCGAGGACATACTGATGCTGTGTGGGACATATCCTGGGCGTCTGATGGGATGCGCTTGGCCTCGGCGGGCAATGACAAGACGGCGCAGGTGTGGAATGCCAGCAGTGGCAGTCACCTGCTCACTTACCGAGGACATACTGATAGTGTGTTAAGTATAGGCTGGTCACCTCATGGGACACGCCTGGCTTCGGCAAGCTGGGATGCGACGGTGCAGGTGTGGAATGCCGCCAGTGGCAAACACGAGCTCACCTATCGAGGACATACTGGCCCTGTATGGAGTATAGACTGGGCGTCTGATGGGACGCGCTTGGCTTCAGCAGGCAATGACAGGACCGTGCAGGTCTGGGATGCCGGCAGTGGCAACCACCTGCTCATCTACCGAGGACATACTGATATTGTGCGGAGTATAGACTGGTCGCCTGATGGGATGCGCTTGGCTTCAGGAGGCAATGACAAGACCGTGCAGGTCTGGGATGCTACGACAATCTTCACCTACCGAGGACATTCTGATGCTGTGCGGAGTGTCGCTTGGTCACCCGATGGCACACATTTGGCCTCGGCGAGTGCTGACGCGACAGTGCAGGTGTGGAATGCCAGCAGTGGCAACCGCCTGCTCACCTATACGGGACATACTAATATTGTGCAGAGTGTCGCCTGGTCACCTAATGGCACGCATCTGGCCTCGGCGAGCAATGACAAGACCGTGCAGGTCTGGGAGGCCAGCAGTGGGAGCCGCCTGCTCACTTATACAGGACATTCTGGTCCTGTGCAGAGTATAGCTTGGTCACCTGATGGCAAGCGCATAGCCTCGGCAAGCTGGGACGCGACAGTGCAGGTCTGGAATGCCAGCCGTGGCAGCCACCTGCTCACCTACACCGGGCATTCTGGTCCTGTGTTGAGTATAGCTTGGTCACCCAATGGGACGCACCTGGCCTCGGCGAGTGCTGACGCGACGGTGCAGGTGTGGGATACCACCAGTGGGAGCCACCTGCTCACCTACACCGGACATACCGATAGTGTGCAGAGTATAGTTTGGTCACCCGATGGCACCCGCCTAGCTTCAGGGAGTAATGATAAAACGGTGCAGGTGTACAATGCCAGCCGTGGCAGCCATCTGTTCACTTACACCGGACATACCGATAGTGTGCAGAGTATAGCTTGGTCACCCGATGGCTCACGCTTGGCTTCAGCGAGCAATGACAAAACGGTGCAGGTCTGGGAGGCCAGCAGTGGCAACCCCCTGTTCACTTACACCGGACATACTAAAAGTGTGCAGAATATAGCCTGGTCACCCGATGGCACCCGCCTAGCCTCAGCAAGTGCTGACAGGACGGTACGGGTGTGGTGGATGCTGTAAGACAATGAAAAGTTGCTCCAAGGTCTTTCTCTGTATCCTTCCCAATTTCAAACTGGACTGCCTACCAGGCTACAATCCATCTCGACAAAACACCTATTGCGGTAATACAGTTAACCCTGTATAATCGTACCAGAGGCGATATCTGCATGAAACGAGAAAAGAAGGAACATTCTTCTTGAGCAATTACAGTCAGCTCAAAGTTATTGAGCCGACGTTGAATCTACTGCCCTCATTGAGGAACATCTACCTGAAAGGATTATGTGACCATGTCAACTGATCCCCCATCTAAAAAAGGCGATTACTTCATCGATGTCGAGAGTGGTGCAGAAATGACCCGTCTCATCAGCCATGAGCGTTTTATGACCGAAGCTATGGGAGGGCTGTTCTCAGAGCGATCTGATATAGATTCTATGCATGCTATTCTCGATCTCGGTTGCGGCCCTGGCCAATGGGTCCGTGACGTCGCCTATGAATATCCTAAGATTGCTGTGACTGGTATCGATATCAGTGACATTATGATCGATTACGCACGTGCTCATGCACGTGTCCAGGGATTGGACAATGCCCATTTCCAGGTCATGGACATCACCAAACCTCTTGAGTTTGCTGACAACTCCTTCGATTTGGTCAATGGGCGCTTGATAGCCTTTCTTTCCCCGCAACAATGGACAGGTCTCCTCAGAGAGTGCATGAGGATTGTGCAACCAGGAGGAGTGATCCGTCTGACTGAAAACGATTTTGTCACGACCAGCCTCGCTACCGATACCGTCTTTAGCCTCTTCTACCGTGCCTTGACACGAGCAGGTCAGAGTTTTTCTCCTACTGGCCGTGTACTAGGCATCACATCCAAACTGAGCCATTTACTGAAAAAGGCTGGCTGTACCAACATCCAATATAAAGCGCACGCGCTCGACTTTTCAGCCGGAACTGCGGTCCATGAGACCTACTGTAAAGTCACCACCGTCTTTATCACATTAATGCAACCCTTCCTCATTGGCACGGGCGTAACCACGCAGGAGGAACTGCAAAACCTTTTGTACCAGATGGAGCTAGAGATGTACAGCGACGACTTCAATGGTGTCATATTCCTCCTGACCGCATGGGGCGAGAAACCGCAGGACGCCTAATACAGAGAAAAGAAGATAAACACGGGTACAGCATCCTCAGCTGTACCCGACTAGAATAACACTTCTCACTCATCCCAATAAGCAGAGCCAAATGTTCACCCATATCGATGCGCAACGGCGCATGGCTCTCACAGGCCGATAGCACGAACAACAAAGGCCTATGCATCTCTAAAAAAGAACGTTATACTACCTCTATGATTATAGGAGTAAGCCAGCTCACGTTACATTTACCCGACTCTCATTCGTTAAAAGAGAAACGGCAGATTATCAAATCGGTCATAGCACGGGTACGTAACCATTTTGACGTTGCCATCGCTGAGGTTGCCGAGCAAGATCGCTGGCAACTCGCAGTGCTGGGCATCACATGCGTGAGTAACAGTAGTTCCCATGCTGATGAAATATTGATGCGTGTCCAACGTTATATTGAAGAGACGCGACCAGATATTCTGATCACCGCTGTAGAAACCGAAGTGATTACGTGGTAAGTATCTATCTATATCCTTACAACAATTACATATTATGCTATCACAAGAATGTATATATATTTTAGGTGTGCGGGTGGATCTGGTTTCACAAGCAGAGGCCCTTGAGGTTATCGAACGTATGGTGGCCCAACGACGTGCCAGCAACAATACTCTACCCTGCCAGCAGGTTGTGACGGTCAATACCGAGTTTGTGATGGCGGCTCAACAGAATGACGATTTTCGTATAGCTATAAATGCTGCGGCTCTAGTGGTAGCGGATGGTATAGGCATTGTCTGGGCTACGCGCTATCTGGGCAAACCCACAACTGAGCGGGTGACAGGGACAGATATGCTGCCGATGCTGGCACAACGTTGTGCAACACACGGCTATCGCCTTTTTCTTTTAGGAGCGGCTCCGGGTGTAGCAGAGGCTACTGGCCAGCGTTTGCAGGAGTTGGCCCCCGGTTTGGTGATCGCCGATACATACGCCGGTTCACCTGCGCCGTCTGAAGAGGATGAGATTATTGAACGGCTTCGAGCTGCTCAGGCTGATGTGCTGTGCGTCGCCTATGGTGCTCCCGCGCAGGATCTATGGATATATCGCAACCTGGCACGTTTGCCCGTTGCTGTCGCTATGGGTGTAGGCGGTGCCTTCGATTTTATTACTGGACGCCAGCAACGCGCACCTGTGCGCATGCAGCAGCTGGGTCTGGAATGGCTCTACCGCCTCTATCGCCAACCCTGGCGTTGGCGGCGTATGCGAGCCTTACCACATTTTGCTCTGAAAGTTCTTTTGAGAGGGCGTAAAGATTGTCAGGAACCTCCCCCGTTCCGTTAAACGGGAGGGGCTTGCGAAACGGCTAGCGCAACGCAAGTTCCTGTCTACCGGACACTCTTCGCGAGAGTGTAGCAGCGAGACGGGCTACAAGCGATGTCCGAATGCCACCCTAGTTCGGACCACTCCTCGCCACGCCGAAGCGGACGGAATGGATGTAGTCATTCCTAAGCCTGTCTTGCCATCGGGAAGGGTCATATCACCCAGGCTCTGACCTGGAGAAAGGGCAATCCCTTGAGAATACCAGTTGTCGATACCCGCGGGGTGGCACTCATGCCATGTACCCCCGCCAAAGCCCGCCACCTGTTCAAGAGTGGCAAAGCCAGGCCCAAGAGAAACAAGCTTGGTTTGTTCTACGTGCAACTCTGCTACGAGCAGGAGCCAGACAACCAGCCCTTGGTCGCTGGGGTCGATCCTGGAAGCAAATTTGAGGGCTTCAGTGTCGTGGGCTCTCAAGACACCGTACTGAACCTGATGGTCGAGGCACCTGACCACGTCAAAGAGGCGGTCGAAACGAGACGGACGATGCGCCGTGCCAGACGCTTCCGCAAGTGGCGTCGACCCAAACGGGTTGACAATCGCCTCACTCGCAAGCCGCGTCTCCCCCCATCAACGCGAAGCCGATGGGAAGCCAAAGCCCGTGTGATAGTTCAGCTCTGTAGCATCCTGCCACTCACCGATGTAGTGGTCGAGGACGTTGCTGCTGGAACTCGCAAAGGCAAGGCAGGCAAGTGGAATGGGTCATTTAGTCCGGTGCAAGTGGGCAAGGAGCACCTCTATGGCTTGCTTGGTGAGATGGGGGTAACGGTTCATCTCACAAAGGGATGGCAGACCAAAGAGTTGAGAGAGAAGTACGGACTGAAGAAGACGAAAAGCAAGTCCAAGCGGTCCTTTGGGAGTCACGCCATCGATGCCTGGGTGATGGCGGCATCGGTGAGTGGGGCTCCTCAACCCACCTGTCAACGTCTTTGGTACCTCGTGCCAACCATCTTGCACCGCCGCCAACTGCACCGCTTGCAAGCCTCCAAGGGCGGGGAGCGCAAGCCCTACGGCAGTACGCGCGCTCTTGGCTTGAAACGAGGGACAGTGGTCAAGCATGCCAAGTACGCCGTGTGTACCTTGGGTGGTTTTGACCGCAAGCGCCACACGCTGAGCTTGCATGCCTACCGAACCAACAAGCGATTGACACAAGGAGCAAAGGTCAAGGACTGTCGAATCCTGACCTGGGTGGCCTTTCGCTCCTGGTTGGTCGGCAAAGAGGAACCCAAGAGCCTCGGCAAGGGAGCCCACCCCTCCCATGCTACCAAGAAAGGAACGCCTGTTTCCTCCCGTCGCCTGAAGCCAGACGGGTCTCCACAGGCGGATTTATTATGACGCTTGATACTTCTCTCACCGATTTAACGGCCTTGCGCTTGCGTTCGCTCATTGGCGGCTTTGGCAACAAACGTGTTCTGGTGATCGGTGATATGGTTGCTGATGAATACTTAATTGGGCGACCGGCCCGTATCTCACGCGAAGCTCCAGTGCTGATCCTGGAATTGAGTGAGGAGCGCACCGTCCCTGGTGGAGCTACCAACGTAGCCGTCAATGCCCGCACGTTGGGAGCAGAGGTTTTGCTGGCCGGTGTCATCGGCAATGATCTGCCTGGTCAGCGTTTGCGACATGCTATCGCTGCTGCTGGCATGTATCAAGATGGTCTGATAGTTGATGCTCACCGTCCCACCTCGACCAAAACGCGCATTATGGCTGGCAGCCCGCAGATCGTTCAGCAGCATATTGTGCGTATTGACCGCGTCGATACCTCCGATGTGCGTGAACCAAGTAAAAGCCAGATGCTTGAGTATATTCATCACATGCTGCCGTCTGTTGACGCTGTGGTGCTCTCGGACTACGAAAATGGAGTTATCAGCCCACAGATCATTGCCGAGGCTATACCTACGGCACGCCAACTGAACAAGGTGATCGTGGTAGACTCGCATGGCTCTCTTTTCCGTTTTCAAGGCGTCACCGCTCTTACGCCTAACCAACCCGAAGCCGAACTTACACTGGGCGTCACCATCACTACCCTTGCCGAACTGAACGAGGCAGGTCAACGTTTGCTAGAGGGCAGTCATGCTCAAGGAGTTTTGATTACGCGTGGCTCTGAAGGCATGAGCCTGTTTGAAGTGGGGAAACCACCCTTGCATTTACCGGTGCATCGCCTGGATCATGCCAGTGAAATCGTCGATACCAATGGCGCAGGCGATACCGTTGCCGCGACCTTTACGCTGGCCCTGAGCTCTGGAGCCAATATGGCCGAAGCCGCGTACATTGCCAATGCTGCCGCTTCTCTGGTCGTGCGCCGTCTGGGCTGTGCCAGCAATACACCACAAGAACTATTGAAAGCAATCTTATGAGCGAATTATTCTCTGATACTCAACGTAAAATAATGCGTAGACAGCAACTAGCTGATGAGGTCTATCGTCGGCAGCAGGCTGGAGAGCGCGGCGTCTTTACCAACGGATGCTTCGATCTATTGCACCTCGGTCATGTGCGCTACTTGCAAGAGGCACGCGCCCTCGGCGATTTTCTCATTCTGGGATTAAATGACGATACGGGTGTGCAGAGACTCAAAGGTGCGGGCCGACCGCTCGTACCAGAGCAAGAGCGTGCTGAAATTCTGGCGGCTCTGACCTGCATTGATTATGTGACGATCTTTGATGAACCAACAGCTAGTGCTTTAGTGCAGCTGTTACAGCCCACCATCTATGTTAAGGGCGGTGATTATCTCAACGTGCAGGGCAGCGCACCCGATACCAGCCGCTTACCAGAGGCTAAAGTTGTACAGGCATATGGTGGCCTTGTCCGGCTCATTCCTTACCTGCCGCATCATTCGACGACGGAATTGATTGCCGCCATTAAACAATTACCTGACCGTTCGGTATGATATTCTTTATCGGGGGCCATTCATGGCAAAAGACTTACCAGACCCACACATTGAATTAGAAAATAGCGAACCTCATATAGAGTCTGTTCCTGTGACGACGGCTGGCCTTGTTGAAACTGAGCCAGGGCCACTACCTATCCCTGTGGCCGCGACTGCCACAGCAGAGGCTCAGCCCAGTGAGCGACGGCACATTGTGCGCTCGGCGACGCTCGTTATGCTGGGCAACCTGGGTAGCAGTGTGATGGGTATGATTAGGCAGATTGTGGTGGCCTCATTTGGCGACGCTGTCGCTGGCCCCTTTGTCTCGGCCATCTCGCCAGCGCAAACCTTTAATGATTTTCTGATCAATGGCTCCATCAATGGAGCGTTGATTCCTACCTTTAACGATTATGCTGCTCCCGAAAAACGGGATGAATTGCGCCGCCTCGTCTTCACACTGGTTAACCTCGTCTTGATTCTCATGGCCGTATGTGCCATAGGTTTCCTCTTTATCGCTCCCTGGTTCGTTCACCTAATTGTGGGTTACAACAAAAATGTCCATCTGGGTGACCGTACCATCAGCCAGTTCCTGCTCACTGTTCAGTTTGCCCAGATTATTTTCTTCTCGCTATTGGCTCTTGGTCCCTTTGCTGTCCTACAGGCTGCGCTCTTTGCTCGGAAAGAATTTGGCTGGCCCGCCGTCGCTACAGCCTCCTATCACGCCGGTATCATTCTGGGAGCTATTGCTGGTGCTCTGATCGGCGCACACTATATGGGCTATCTGGGACTGGCAGTTGGTGTAGTGGTGGGTGCCTTTGGTGAGATTGCTCTGCTCATTCCTGGCCTACGCAACCAGCGTTTGCGCTACATGTTCGTCATTGATCTCAAGCATCCAGCCCTGCGCCGTATTCTGCGACTCTACGCACCGGTAGCCTTCAGCTTTCTAGTCAGCGACTTTTTTATTTTTCTCGACCAGCACCTGGCGACCACGGCTCCTGGTGATCATTCGGCCAACTACGCCGCTATGCGCTTTTCGACTACGCTTATTCAATTTCCTGGGGGTCTGGTGGCCACCGCTCTATCGGTGGCCGTCTTGCCGACATTGGCAGAGCACGCTCGGGCAGGTCATCTGGAATATTTCAAAAAGACCCTGCTGCTGGGTTTCCGTCTGGGCCTGCTGTTGATGGTACCTGCCGCTGCTGGTTTGATTGTGCTCAGCTTGCCCATTGTAACGCTGCTCTTCCAGCACGGCCAGTACCATTTCTATAACTCCCAGTTGACATCTCTGGCCTTGCAACTCTATGCCTACCAGTTACCCTTCGTGGCTATCGATCAGCTTTTACAGTCGGCCTTTTACGCCCGCAAAAATACGATCACGCCCGTCGTCGTTGGCTTTGTCGGCTTTGGTGGCTATCTAGCCGTGGCTCTCCCTTTCTGGCAAAGCATCGGTATGCCTGCCCTCGTTTTCGCCAATACGGTACAGAACTCATTGCATGCCATCATTCTGTTGATTCTGCTGCGTATGGCCATCGGCTCTATTCACATTCGTCAGATGTTGCCTGCCCTCCTGAAGATTTGTCTCGCTACCCTGGCGATGGTGGCCGTGGGCTGGGGCGGACAATTCTTACTCGGTCAGTTGCCCTTCTTCAGACTCGGTGAAAATACATCGCTCATTGCCCGGCTGCTGATGGTGATCATCCTTGGCGGATTGGCGGCAGGCGTGTACATTGGGATGGTGATTTTGTTGAAGGTCGAAGAGGTCGGGTTAGTGAAGAGTGCTGTGCTAGCGAAGCTGGGGAAGAGATAGTCCAAACCCCAAAAAAGAGAGCAACTTTTGCAGTTGCTCTCTTTTTTGGGGTTTTCATCGTCCGAAAAGAAGATGTATCCTACAGCTCAATATCGGCGACGGACTCGCGTATCCAGGTGGGCCGATAGGGAAAGCGTTCCACTTGCTCTCGCTTGGTGACGCCGCTTAGCACAAGGATGGTTCGCAGACCACTCTCGACGCCGGCGATGATATCTGTGTCCATGCGATCCCCGATCATCACAGAGTTCTCGGAATGAGCATTGAGTGTACGCAAGGCCGTGCGCATCATCAGTGGGTTTGGCTTGCCAATATAGTAGGGCTGGACGCCCGTGGCGGCACTGATCAGCGCTGCTACGGCACCGGTTGCGGGGACCATGCCTCCCTCGCCTGGCCCTATCGTATCGGGATTGGTGGCAATGAAACGGGCTCCCCCCATCACAAAGCGGATAGCGCGGGTAATGCGGTCGAGGCTGTACGAGGTTGTCTCTCCCAGCACGACATACTCCGGCTCCTGATCGGTCAGAATGTAGCCGATGTCATGCAATGCTGTGGTCAGCCCGGACTCGCCGATGACATATGCTCGTCCACCCGGACGCTGGTCATGCAAGAACTGCGCAGTTGCCAAAGCGGACGTAAAGATCGCTTCTGGTGGTACCTCCAGTCCCATATATTCCAAACGCATCTGCAGGTCACGCTGGGTGTAGTGCGAGTTGTTAGTTAAAATCAAGAAGGGAATTTCCTTTACCCGTAGATTCTGTATAAATTCGATTGCTCCACGAATAAGTGCCGGTCCATGTACGAGGACGCCGTCCATATCTGTCAGGTAATGCTTGATACCATCCATGTCCGTACCTCCATTGTATGCTGTATGCTATATATTGCTACGTTGTTCATTATATCATCACGTGTGCTGAGGGTGATCTTCTTGAATATTGTCTCATCTCTGACCTTCTTGTGAAAAAGGCGTGTGACAAGACTTTCCAACTTTTGAGCACCCTCACTGATTTATGCCACTTCCTCTCGATTACAGACGATTGGCAGTAGTTTCCTTTGGCTGAACAACGTTGCCCGGCTTCTCCTGCCGTGTCGGGATGGAGACGGTATGCCGTTCACAGGTCGGAACCATGCGCCATTCGTTCTCAGACACCGCATAGGCGATGGCGACCGTGGCCTGCTCATGACAGTCGTGGTAGACGCACGGAAGAGGCGGATGGATAGTGATCTGTTGAAAGGTCTCATTTGTCATTCTATAATACCTCACTTTTGTGAAAAGACTGTTATCAAAATGTTAAGGATGCTCAGGTTCCTGAGACTCACCTGGCCTCAGTTTCTTTCTCCAGTGCGGTTTATACAACTGGCGAGCAAGCATCCCGTTTATGGTCTCTATTGTCACTCCGGTTAGTGAATACGTTGCCGAGCGTAATCCCGTTCACTCTTTGCTATCACACCTCATTGACAGTGAGTACCATCGTGCAGTATACTGCACAAGCAAGATGGTATCATATGACACTGTGTAATGTCAAGTACTTTCATGTAAATATAAGAGGAAAAACGCAATGTTGACAGAAGAACGACGCCGTTCGATAGTCCACACCCTACAACGTGATGGCAAGGTACTCGCGACAGAGCTGAGCAAATCCTTGCATGTCTCAGAAGACACTATTCGGCGTGACTTGCGTGAATTGGCTGCTGCTGGTGTACTCCAACGGGTACATGGGGGCGCATTGCTGCGTTCACCGGTGACTGGAGGTTTCACCGTGCGTCAGCAGCAAGACACAGGAGCTAAGGCGGCCATCGCCCGGGCCGCTGTCCGGTTTATTCGCCCGAACCAGGTGATCATTCTGGATGGAGGGACCACGATTTTGCAAGTAGCACAGCATTTGCCGCCTGATCTTCGCGCTACAGTGATTACGCACAGCCCACCAGTTGCGCTGGCTTTGGCAGAACACCCAGAGATCGAGGTCATCCTGATCGGCGGAAAACTCTACAAACAAGAACTGGTGACCGGTGGTGCGGCAACTGTTGAGGCGTTTCACAACGTGCGGGCCGATCTTTGCTTTTTAGGGATAAGCAGTGTGCATCCCGAGGTCGGCATCAGCACCTTCAATCTAGAAGGGTCCTATGTGAAACGTGCGATGATCGCAAGCTCGGCAGAGGTGGTAGCACTGACGTCGGCAGAGAAATTAGGCACGGCTGCCCCCTACATCATCGGGCCGCTCAGTGCCCTGACTTATCTGGTGACTGAGCGATCCGTCCCCGAGGAGGTGCTGGCCCCATACCGGGCACTAGGCATTACTATTGTGAGGGCGTAAGAACAAACACCAAAGCAAAAGGAAGAATACCTATGGTCGTCGGAGATGTCACCACTGCTGTAGACGTACTTGTCCTTGGCGCAGGGCCGGGCGGCTACGTCGCTGCTATTCGCGCTGCCCAACTTGGGCATCGCGTCACCCTGGTTAACGCTGGCCCTCCTGGCGGTACCTGCCTCAACCAGGGATGTATTCCCCTCAAGGCCCTGCTTTCCTCAAGCGAGCGTTATTATCAGACACGCCAGGAAGAACTGGCTGCTCTGGGCATCTCTGCTACAAACGTCTCCTTTGACTGGCCTCAAATGCAAGCCTGGAAACAGAGCGTTGTAGACCGTCTCTCCGAAGGTGTGCGCCGCCTTCTCGCCGGTAACCGCGTCGAGTGGGTTTCCGGTACCGGCTGGTTTATCAATGCTCAGGAAGTGCGCGTCGAAGGCGAATATGGCTCCCATCGCTTCAAATTCGATCACTGTATCCTCGCTGTGGGAGCTGAACCCACTTCCTTGCCCCAACTTCCTTACGACGATCAAGACGTTCTTACACCCGAACAGGCCCTTCAACTGCCCAAATTACCGGCAACGCTTAGCATCTTCGGCGACGACTATATCGCTGTCGAACTTGCTACCCTCTTTGCCCGCTTAGGCGTAAAGGTCAAACTGCTTTCTCCCAGCGAACACTTCCTGACAGGTGTTGACCCTGCGGCCTTACGTTTAGTACAGGCTGGTCTGCGCAAACTGGGTATTCAGGTCAGCACAAAGGTCACGGTCGAAAAACTCTTGGAGCGTCCTCTCGTGCTTTCGACTGGTGTTGGCTCTCAACCACGTACCGCAGGATTACATCTGGACGCTGTAGACCTCAAACTCAGTGAGAATGGCGGCATCGCTGTGAACACTATGCAGCAGAGTAGCATTCCTCATATCTACGCGGTGGGAGATTGTACAGGCGAACGCGCTCTTGCCAGTCTTGCCATCAAACAGGGCAAGGTTGCCGCCGAAGTTCTCTCCGGCCAGCGCGTCCAGTTCGCACCTCTTGTCGTCCCTCACATTGTTCATAGTACACCAGAACTCGCCACTATTGGCTACAGTGCAGAAGAAGCGACTCAGGTCGGTTACAACATTGTTACTGGTCGCTTCCCCCTGGCCGCCAACGGACGCGCCTTGACTCTGGGAGCCGATAATGGAGCGGCTTTTATCGTTGCTAATGCCAACGATGGCGTCATCTTAGGGGCAACGCTCGTCGGCCCGAGGGCTGGTGACCTGATTGGACAAATGACGGTAGCCCTCGAAATGGGTGCGACGCTTACCGATCTCTCAGAGATTATCTACGCCCATCCCAGCTTGAGCGAGACATTGCAAGAGAGTACTGAAAATGCTTTGGGAAGGGCGATACATATGCTGGGAAAGGCGTAGCAGAATTTCAGCCAAATGGTGCAGAGGGCGCAAGAGTCAGTTTACCGGACGGCGCGCCCGAAAGCCCCTGCGCTTCAGACAGGGGGAGTGTCAGTCCGCTTCCTCGGCGAAGGAAGCGGCATGATACCGTACCTGCAGAGAACTGGTCAAACCTTTCCCTAGGGGAATCTCTTGCGCTTCTATTACCGCTTTCAAGCGCAAGGCAATCAACTCGGCCCCGCTTTTTTCAGCATGAAGGACAGCCACAAGCATGTTCGTACCATGGATGCTCAGGAGGTCATCTTTGCGCAGGTGCTTGCGTAGCAAAGGCAGGAGTGAGCGCAGTGCTTGAAACGTATGACGCGCATAGCGTTGTTGTGTATCACTGCCCGCGGCCTGCTCCCATACCGCATGGAAGGCTATTACACTCTCTGTACTGCAAATGCGTCGCAGCTTGCGCTGCTCGTCCTCAACCGTTTTGGTTGACGAGACCGCTTGCCAGACAGTATGCGAACGATGGCGCAGAATATCATAACGTCCCTGAAGACGTGCCAAACCTTCCAAGGCGATGGTGCCTGCCGTCCAGCAGACTTGCCTGGGGGTACTCATAGTGTAGGGTGCATTTGCCAGTAATGCACGAAAGATGCTCCCTACCTTCATGGTTGGAGCTTCAAAATGCTCCTGTGAGCGTATGGCGAGATGCCCGGCATAAATGCGGCGGCGTTGCTTGAGGAAATCGCGGATGGTCATTGGGCCTTTGTTATAGACAATGGCTTCCGGCACATAGACCATGTGCAGTCCGCATGCGGCAATGCGTGCCTGAAGGGATAGCTCATCGACAGGAGTATCAGAGGGAATAGACTCAACGACATTGCGAAAAGCCACGACCTCACCCAGTTTGGGACTGTGGCGTGCCATGCTATCATGAAGTTGCCAGAGCATATGCACGGCGTGTCCTATAAAGGTATACTGGTCGTTGACGGGTAGAGGGCGCGCCCCGACCATGCCTATAGTCGGATCGGCAAAACAGGCGCATAGCCGTTCCAGTGCGTCCCTTTCAGGAATAATATCCGCTCCCACCAGCACCAGGAGATCACTCTTCGCCTCCTTTAAGAAAAGATTGATAGCAGATGCTTTGCCTTCACGGTGTTCCTGTACGATGAGCTGAATACGTGAATCGCGCTGCATGGCTTCCCTGACGAGAGCAACTGTGTTATCTGTGCAGCCACTGGCCACAACGATCACTTCTACGACTCGCGTCTTCTGACTTTTCTGCTCCAGGATCGCCTGTAATGTGCGTTTGATGTTTGCTTCTTCATTGTAGGCCATCACACCGACGCTGTAGGAAATCTGCTGTGTTTCAAGTTGTGCGGGATGCTCAAGCCTGATTGGTAGGTTTTCTAATAACTCGCTTGTCATACTGCTGCTTTCTTGTTTATAGATACATACCTGTTGATATTTGTATCGGCAGCAATATGAAAAGCTGAAGAACGATGCTCATTATTTTTTGAGCATCTATGACTCCTCTACGCCGATCATCACCTCCGTGGATTTTATAATAGCGACCACATCATCACCCGTTTTTAAATCCAACGCCTGTGCCGAAGTCAGCGTAATCGCCGAAACGATTTCTTGCCCATCCGGTAGTTCAACCACCACCTCTGCCATCACAGCTCCCGGCTTCACTGTCTTCACCTTCCCTTTTAACTGGTTGCGTGCGCTCATTTTCATAATGTTTCGTCCTTCCCTTCTGTTTGCTCTTTAGAAGGCAGATGCTATGTCGGAGTTAGGTTCGTCGAATATCCATTTGATAGCAATACTAGTATCAACAACTACTATATTGTTCATAAGTCAGCTAGATACTGAGAACGCTCTTCACGCATCTGCCGAATAATTTCAGTCGAATCATCAAGCACTACCCCAGGATGATTCTTCTTAAATTGCTCACGTAATTGAAGTAGGCCTTCATATGCTTCGCGAGTTATGGGCTCTGGTTCCTCTTTCGACACTTTTCGCTGAAGAAGTGCAATCTCTTCCAGAACCTTTTCGATATACTCCCGAAGAGAAAGTTCTTGCTCAGCCGCCGTTGTCTCAAGCTGGTGGCGCACTTCAGGCTTCATACCTACCATGATTTCCTGGTTTTGTGTTTCCATTGCTCTCCTGTCTTCCCCTCATACCGAATATTTGGTACTATACTGACAAAAGTATATCATACCATTGTTAGCGGAAGCTGTATCAAGGTGCGTTTCATTGTTTTGCACAGATTCAAGAAGGATGGTAGGGGCGGCATTATGAAGATTAACAAATTAATCCGGCTATGGCTACGTGGTGGTAGGGGCGGCATTCATGACGCCAGTCCACCTGTGAAGCGGACTGGCGTCATGAATGCCGCCCCTACCACCACCGTAAGTATTTTGTTAACTTTCATCATGACGCCAGTCCACCTGTGAAGCGGACTGGCGTCATGAATGCCGCCCCTACCATGTCTCGCGGGCTTCCTGCAAAAAAGTGAAACGCACCCCTGTATCAACGTATATTGGAGCTACACAGCTTTATGGAAATTCGCCGCTATTGTCATACTGATTATAATGTTGTCTGGGAATTGCATGTATTGGGGCTGCAACACGCTGGGGCTTATGCAGGCAATGGTCCGTGGGACGATGATCTGCACCATATTGACGAGGTGTATGTGCATAATCGTGGTGAGTTCTTGGTAGGGGTACATGAAGGTCGCATTATTGCTATGGGCGCGTTCAGAAAAACCGATAATGAACGGGCCGAGATTAAGCGCATGCGGGTACACCCGGACTTTCATGGGCATGGCTATGGACAAATGATCCTGCAAGAACTTGAAGTTCGGGCCATAGCTATGGGCTACAGTAGCCTGCATTTAGATACCTCAACTATCCAGCTAGCTGCACAAAAGCTCTACCGTAAAAATGGCTTTAAGGAGACAGGTGAGGTAAAAGTACGTAGAGGCTTCACCGAAATATTTTTTGAAAAGCGTTTGACATAAAAACTGTTTTTACCAGAAAGATCAGTGTCCTCCAATCTCTGCAACCCAATACAAGATCAAACGTAGTTAGAATAGTTATGTTGGCAGTACCGTTCGCACATGTAAAAGATTGAAGGAGTGGAGATATCATGTCGCAACAGATGAATTTTGAAGAAGCCAATCGTCAACAACCAGCTTCCTCTTTTGATAATTATGAAGCAGGTTATCGCGACCCCTTTGTGAACACCTTTGGTACACAAAAAGTCTCAGGACAACCTCTAGGTAGAGGGGCATCGGCAGGTCAACGCCTGGCTCTCGCCATCGTCTCCATATGTGTTCTCATCCCCTTATCTGGCATCATCCTGGGAGTCTTTGCCAGTAGTGGCCTTATCCTGGCCGGGCTAATCGGCCTCGGTGTCGTCTGCTTCACCATCATCGCCGTCAATATTGTCTTCAGTTACAGGCATTAAGCTTCTTCAGCAGAAACAAAGGAGCCCTCTATACCATCATAGTTATTAACATTGCTTTTAACCGTCACTAATCTGCGGCTCCTCATCCCTGGGCGAATAAATCTTCAGGTGCTTGCTGTGGCACGATCACTTTCAAGCTATGAGGTACTATGGTGAAGACGGCAGGGGTATGACCTATGGGATCACCGTCAACCTGCATGGCGATTGGTTTAGATGTATTAATTTCGATGTGATCACAGGTCTCGTAGTCAACCCATTGCTGGCGTCGCTCGTGATGCAACAGGAAGTCCAGGAGTACCAGTACCCGCCGCAGTTTGCTACGCTTGTGTACAACACAGATATCCAGCAACCCATCATCGCAACGGGCTTGCCAAGTAAATTTGACGGCTCCCCCGTACAATTGGGTATTGCCGATCACAATTTGTATCGCTCGCGTCTTGACTTCACGGCCAGCGAACTTCAATGTTGTCGCAAAATTCTCATAGCCAAGATTCATCCAGAAACCTGTAAGCAAATAACCTACCACGCCCAGACGTTTCATTGGCTTTTTTTCAACGGCATGCGTTACCTCGGCATCAAAGCCAATGCCCACCATCAGCAAAAAATAGCGATCGTTCACCTTTCCCACGTCGATGACTCGTGTCTTACCATGCACCAGCACATTTTGTGCCCCGGCAACATTCAAGGGAATTTCCATCTCTCGCGCCCACACGTTTACCGTCCCAATGGGTAACACGCCCAGTGCTGTTTCGCTACCTACCAGTTCCTGAATAACCTCATTAATGGTGCCATCTCCGCCAGCCGCAATCACTATATCTACCTTCTCCTCTACTGCCTCACGTGCAATGTTCAGTGCATCGCCAGCTGCCTGCGTCAGTCGCAACTCAATGCGCCAGCCAGCACCACGCAAAGAGGCCACAAGCTCTTCTATTTGGCGGGTATAGAGAAAATAGCTCCCCGACCTTGGATTGGTGATGACGACGGCAGAATGTGGGTGGGTTGTTATAGTTGAAGTGGGCAGAGAAGGTGAGGTTACTTGCGTGCTATCCTGTTGTGTCATTATGTATCCTCTCATGCAGCATGGTATTATGG
>WNGR01005090.1_pt1 | contig 29198 bp, 25 predicted proteins | sample 5407581 | NCBI WGS metagenome assembly WNGR01 (sample SAMN13153383, study PRJNA577476) | soil metagenome | isolation source: 80 cm soil or saprolite under Garry oak tree replicate 2 | place: USA:California | collected 2016-06-15
TCCCCACCCCCATCCCCATGTTCCCCTTCCCTATGATCCCCTTGCTGCCCTTATCTATCCCTTCTCCATGTTTCCCTTACACACCCCCATTTTCCCCTTCCCCATCCTCACCAGCCTCACCACACCAATTTAAGTTTTTTTCTAAGTCTTTATGACTTTGAACTGACTACAAGGTGACTATTTGTTGACTTTGTTGAAAATTCTGACTACCACCTGACTACCACCTGACTACTGGCCGACTTTCCTTTTTTACTGAGGTTACACGCTGATGTTCCTTGGCAGAGCTGCACAGGCAAAATAGTCACTGTGATGACCTTATTGAGAAGACAGCTGCAGCATTGAATGAGGATGTCGTCGGATTGATGCTTTTAGCTGTCCAGAGAGGTAATTTAGAAATGAGTGTTAAATTAGCTTTGAATTGGTAAGTGTACCTAGCTGAGGGGGTGAAGTGAGTGATGATCTCAACAAATATTGCAGTGTCCACTCCGGTGCTGGGTCCGAGGCCAAAGGTACAAAGGGTATAGTTTGGGAATGTCTTATTGCATTTCCATACATCTGGGCAAGTGTTGATAAAGTCTTATTTGTGGTACATGGGTCATGACACTTGATGTCTCTCAACTCCTAGTTGGTGAGTGCCAACTCTCACTCACGCTTTTTCAGATCGACTGACCTGACCATGTTGGTGCTCTTCTCTCTAGTTTGTGAGTGGTCACCATGCCCCATTGTGTTTCATACCTGCTGACGACCCCTGTCCTTGGCTCTCTAGGAAGTGAGTTGTTGCTGTGCCTCACTGCATTTCGAGCCCACTAACAATGCCTGTCCTCGGCTCTTTAGTTGGTGAGTGGCTGCCATGCCTCGCTGCGTTTCAAGCCTGCTGATGATGCCTGTTCTTGGCTCTCTAGAGAGTGAGTGGCTGCCTCCGTACCTCCTTGCATTTAAAGCCTGCTGACGATGCCTGTCCTCGGCTCTCCAGGAAGTGAGTGGCTGCCATACCTCACTGCTTATCAAACCTGCTGACAATGCCTGTCCTTGGCTCTCCAGGGAGTGAGTGGCTGCCTTACCTTGCTGTGTTTCAAGCCTGCTAATGACGTCTATACTTGGCTCTCCAGGAAGTGAGTGGCTGCTGTACCTTGCTGCGTTTCAGGCCTGCTCATGATGCCATCCTTGGCTGTCGTGCCTCATTGTGTTTCAAGACTGCTAACAGTGCCTGTCCTTGGCTCTCCAGTTGGTGAATGGCTGCCATACATCACTGCATTTCATACCCACTGATGATGCCTGTCATTGGCTCTCCAGTCTGTGAGTGGCTGCCATGCCTGGCTGTGTTTCAATCCTGCTGATGACACCCATCCTTGGCTCTCCAGGAAGTAAGTGGCTGCCTAGCCTGGCTGCGTTTCAAGCCTGCTGATGATGCCTGTACTCAGCTCTCCAAGAAGTGAGTGGCTGCTGTTTCTTGCTGTGTTTCAGGCCTGCTAACGACACCTGTCCTTGGCTCTCCAGGGAGTGAGTGGCTGCCGTGCCTTGCTGCTTTTCAAGCCCTCTGATGATGCCTGTCCTTGGCTCTCCAGTCTGTGAGTGGCTGCTGTGCCTCACTGCATGTCAAGCCTACTGACGATACCCGTCCTTGGCTCTCCAGGAAGTGAGCAACTGTTGTGCTTCCTTGTGTTTGAGGCCTGCTGACGATGCCTGTCCTCAGCTCTACAGTATGTGAGTGGCTGCCATGCCTCGCTGTGTTTCAAGCCTGCTGATGATACCTGTCCTTGGCTCTCCAGTATGTTGTCATGATCTGGACGCTTCAGGTCATTGAACTTGTACTACCACTGTATGTTCTCTTATCTCAATGCTTCCATGTGTTCCCTTTGTTCCCCTTTCGTCCCCAGTATCACCCTGACTGTCTTATCTATGATAACACACTGCTTGACCCGTTTTGACTGTGTTTACATATGTGTCGTATTGTGTTCCCAACTTTGGTACCTCCCCCGTATATATATCCTGTGTACACATAGTATGAAGCCAGACTTGGCTTCGTTTGTAATCTAGCAAACCTTGTCCTTGATCCTTGAGTGTGAAGACCGTCTCATCCTCCTCTTGTGAACCATCTCCCTCAGGCTCTTCTAGGGCTGAACACTCCTATCAAAGTCTTTGCAGTTGTACTATAACAATGCCACACTCAGCTGAGACTTAGCGCATCAGCAACTAGGTGTAGAGAAGTGTTCTAACACTTCGGATGAGAAGTCCTTATTGCTAAGTCATTGTGTACTCCGTACACAACACCTTGGACACCTTTGTACTTCGTAGCTATAAGACAATAGACGTCTTTGCTCGGACATTGTGTGAAACTGCCCACTGGGCTACTTTGAACCCTTGAACCCAGTCCACGTCCCTGCTAGGACATGACATAAGCCAAGTCTTCCCTACCAAAGCACACCGAACCCAGATACTCTATGGAGCCACACAGAACTACAGAACAAAGACCAGGGCAACATAGTTGGGTGACAATCCACTCTTGACACCAGTGGATGCATCAGCCACCCCCAGGCAACACAGAAACACAGAAACCCCAAAGAACGACCACAACTGTGGCGAGCATCAGTGTCACCTTTGAACCAGATGACAACTGGACTGTAGTAACAGTCAGAGAACAAGATGACCTACCAGCACACGTAAAAAGTTCATTATTAGGAAGAGGTGTGGTCTGGTCCACGGAACCACAGAATAGACCACCAAGTTACAAGTGTAACGTCTCAGGAACCCTACGAGCAGTAGAATTCATCAACGATGCCTGGTATCCCCTCACATACTCAGCCCTTTACGGTGCCTACAGAACCAGAGCAAGAGATTGTGCCCCCAGAGAAAATAGATATGGACTAGGACGGTGGACAGACGAAGAACTAGTACAGCAAAGCTTACCACCACCACTACCCCCAACCACTTCAGAAGCACCACAACCAGTATCTTGCAACCCCAGCGGGACATACAGAGTACCACAAGAATCCTCTAGTGAAGAGGAGCTTGAACAAGAACCTGAGGAAGACTCAGAGTCAGACGCAGACAGCCACCACACAGCCCATTCTTCACACTCGACCCACTCAGTTCCCCAAATCACTGTACCACCCCCACAACCCGTAATCTTCTTTCACGCACCACAGAACCCCCCAGAACCACCCCAGATCATTCAGCCACCGCCACCAAACCTAAACCCACCACCACCCCCAATGTCAGCTATCAACGCCACCACAGGGGGAGCAAGTGGTGCTGGCAGAACCACAGGAACACCCCAGAACGGAGGAGGACTAAAGGGGATCTCCCCTACACCCTTCACCGGAGACAGGAGCCAAAGCGCCCAGTTCAAAAGAGAGATGCTTCGCTTCATCAAACTTAATAGCAAACATGAATTAATCAAAGAATACTATTCCTGAATCCTATACTGCCTTACCCTATTCAGAGGACAATCAGTTATGATGTGGGTAAACGAAGTAGAGGACGCAATGGAAAGGGAACTTGCAGACACTACCAACACCCTCACAAAGAAGAGTGAGGAATTATGGAAAACCTTCCTAGACACCTTTGATCGCGACTGGACAGACACTCTCAATAAAGAGAAGGCCTATCAACAGCTCATCAATCTCAAGATGCAGCCAGGCCAACTAGACGAATACATCCTCACCTTCAAAAGATTGGCAGGGATCACTGGATGGGACAAAGATGCCCCAGGAACCATAGAGTTCTTTAAGAAAGGACTCCCTCTAGGCTTGTACCGAGCCTGCCTAATGAGGGAGACCATTCTGAAGAACATGGCAGACTGGCAGAAAACAGCTAGAATGGAAACTCAGTGCTTCAAACTCATCCTAATCGGACCAGGAGCCAAAAGCTTGGGGCCCACCTAGAACACCAGACACAATCACCCCAAAGCACGAGATCCCAATGCTATGGATGTAGATGCCACCACCTCCTTCCCTTTCAAGAAGCTCTCTGATGAAGAGCGCAAGCAATACATGAAGGAAGGGAGGTGCTTCTGATGCCACCAACAGGGCCACATGGCCAAAGAGTGCACACATTCACCACCCAAACCACAGACACAATCAAGAGCCACAGACACCAAGAAGGCGGAGGAGGAAGAAGCCCCACCTTACACCCCAGAAGCAAGCTCGTCCAGAGTGGCTACCACCACCACCGAAGACAAAGTTCGCCAAGCACACAACCTCCTCCAGTCGATGAATGAAGAGGAAAAAAGGCATTATTATGCCTTGGACCAGGATTTTTGCGATGCCGACCTGTGAGAGCTGACAGGGAGGCATGTTCAATGTACAGTATTCGCGATAGTGCCATGACAATCAAAGTTATCATTCGCCTTTACTATAAAGAAGCTTGCGCAAATGTGCTCTTAGACAGTGGAGCCACAGACAACCTCATCAACCGGAACCTTATAGAAAAACTAGGGTTGGGAACCAAACCAGTGAAACCACCAAGACTTGTCCGAAATGTGGACGGATCGTTAAACAAAGATGGCACCATCACAGAAATGTGCCAACTGTGGATAAAGAGAGGAGAAAAGGAAATAGCTTTCCAATTCTTCGTTACAAGCCTTGGGGAAGACAGAATAATCTTTGGCTACCCATGGTTCGAACACGAGAACCCAGAAATCAACTGGAAGAAACAAGAACTGAAAGGAGAACCAGTGGTTATCCTAACAGGAGGGTACCACTTCAGGAGGAAGCGCCACCAAGAAGCGAAGGTGGGGGCGACAGCCACCTTTGACCCAGTAAAAGAAACGCCAATCCCAGAAGAATACCAACAACACCAGAAGGTATTCTCTGATGAAGAGGCCCAACGATTCCCCCCTGAAAGAGAGGAGGATTTCCCGATCAAACTTAGGTCGGACGCCCCACAGAAAATTAACTGCAAAATATATCCCCTCACCCCCAAAGAAGATGAATCGTTAAAAGCGTACATAGAAGAGAACCTGGCCAAAGGGTACACCTATGAAGGAAGCTCCCCCTACGCATCCTCCTTCTTCTTCAGGAAGAAGACTGACAGAGGGCTCCGCCCAATCATAGACTATAGACCCCTAAATGCCTGGACAATCAAAGACACATATCCATTACCCCTCATCTCCAACATCCTAACGAACCTTAGCGGCAAAAAGGTGTTCTCCAAATTTGACATAAGATGGGGATACCACAACATCAGGATAAAAGAGGAAGACCAACTCAAAGCGGCCTTCAAAACGCCTAGAGGGCTGTTCATCCCCAGAGTGATGACTTTTGGCCTCACTAATGCCCCAGCCACCTTCACCAGAACTATGAGCTGCATTCTCTGCCCACTTATGGATGCACACCCCAAGGAACTATTTGTATACATGGACGACGTCCTTGTAGCCACAGAGGAAGACCTCCCCAGACACAGAAAGATTGTACATGCCTTTCTGGAGATATGCAAAGATGAATCTTATTTTCTCAAAGCATCCAAATGCGTCTTTGAACAAAATAAGATCAGCTATCTGGGAATAGTAATCGATGGATCCCAGATCAAGATTGACCCAAGAAAGGTCGAAGGAATCAAAGATTGGCCAAGGGAAATTAAGACACTGAAAGGAGTGTGAAGCATCTTGGGAACCCTGAGTTACCAACGCCCCTTCATCCCCTTCTTCGCCCACCATGCCAAACCCATCACAGACACAATAAAAACCACTGATGGCCCCTTTAAATGGACAAAAGAAGTGGGAGAAGCCTTAGAAAAGTTAATTACCCTCATCTGCGAAGACCCCGTCCTGTGTCAGCCCAATATGAATAAGCCCTTTGAACTAGAAGTGGACACCTCTGCTTTCGCCATAGGGGCAATCCTGACACAAAGAGATGCGCGAAGCAAACCACAAGCAGTGGGATACTTCTCGAAAGCTTTCACAACAGCAGAAAGAAAATATGATATCCATGACAGAGAGCTCCTAGCAGTACTGTGGGGCCTAGAACATTGGAGACACCTCCTCATGGGATCCCCACACGAAATAAAAGTGTTTACAGACCACAAAAACCTCGAATACTACTGTCACCCCCAACAGATCAATAGACGAGTAGCCCAATATATCCCAAGACTGGCAGATTATCACTATCAACTAATCCACAAGCCAGGAACACAGAACCACGCAGACTCCCTCTCCAGATGCCCAGACCACACCAATGGAGAAGAAGACAACACGGACATCACAGTCCTCACCCCAGAAGTGTTTGCCAATGCTGCCCTATCCGTCCGGATAGATGACAGAGTCATGACACAACAACTATTACACCAGGACACTCTAGAAGAGTGGGCGGCACCTTACCAGCTTGTGAAATCAGGAAAGTACTGGTGGAAAGACACAAAACTAGTGGTTGTGGACAACACTGCGCTGAGGAGGGGGGTAATTTCCCTGTATCATGATCTAAAGACAGCCAGACACCCGGGAATCACAAAAATGACCTGGCTGGTATCACAAGACTTCTGGTGGCCAGACATGAAATCAGACATCTCTGCATATGTGCAAGGTTGTGCCACATGCCAAGCGAACAAAAACTTCCCTGGAAACCCAAAGTCACCATCATTCCCCATCAAGACAAAGGAGAATGCCCTCCCCTTTGAAACAATCACTCTAGACTTCATTACGAAATTACCAGAATCGGATGGCTACGACACTATCCTCACAATTGTAGACCATGATTGCTCTAAAGCAGCTTTCTTTATCCCATGCAAAGAAACAATAGATGCGAAAGGAGTGGCGGCACTCCTTGCCAAAACACTTTTTCCACACTATGGACTCCCTAGACGAGTAATCTCAGACAGAGACACTCGGATCACAGCAAAACTAATCAAGGAATGGTGCGACACCTTAGGCATCGAACAAAACATCAGTACAGCATACCACCCTCAGACTGACAGACAATCAGAGAGAGCAAACCAATGGGTGGAACAATACCTCCGAATGTTTATCAACCATCAACAAAACAATTGGGTGGACCTACTACCACTGGCCCAGTACACGCATAACTCATGGCCTAGTGCCACTACGAAAAAGACACCCTATGAGCTCATTCTAGGGTACACCCCAAAGATGCACCAGCCACAACGCACAGGCAACATGCCCGAAACAAAAGAAAGACTGGAGCAGATCTTAGAAGCAAGAAGGGCAGCCCAGGCAGCCATCACACATGCCCAGTCACAATACAAAGACTCCCCTTGTTTCCAACCGTATTCAGAAGGAGATAAGGTGTGGCTTGATGCCAGGAACTTGAAAACAATGCACCCCACTTTCAAGTTAGCCCCGAAGAGATATGGCCCCTTCCCCATCACAAAAAGAATCTCAGTAACCACTTACGCCCTAAAACTACCACCACAGTGGCGCATCCACCCTGTGTTCCATGCCTCGCTCCTAATGCCATACAAAGAAACACCCATACATGGAACGAACTTCCCAGAACCTCCTCCTGATCTGCTAGAAGGAGAACCGGAGTGGGAGGTGGATCAAATAATGAACACGAGACGCTATCGGAACCAAACCCAATTCCTAATCAAATGGAAGGGATATTCTGATGCCCATAACAGCTGGGAACTAGAAAAGAACCTTAATGCCACAGAACTTGTAGGAGAATACTACAAGCGTAACCCCAGAAGTGTGGGAGCAAAAGAATGGATAAAACGGAGAGAAGTATCCGTCCATTCCATCACCACTCACCTCGCCACTCCCTATACCACTATGCCTTCCCGCGATTCATCCACAGAACAACTTGTCGACAGGGCTATGGCCAGAGGGTCGTATTCTGAGACTACCACAGAGTCCCCAGAAAGCTCAGTCCCCCTAGACGAGATGGAAGAAGACCACCAACCACACCCCCACACCTCGGAGCACAACCTTGCCATTGAGATGGTCATAGCTAACATAGTCAATGCAGCGATGATCAGATCCCCCTCCCCTGATGAACCAGCTCCTCCCAGTATCCACCCAGACTTCCCCAGCGTCATCTCAGAAAAGGGGAAGGATGTCTTGAGACCCCCAGAATCAGCCACTACCCGCCCCAATACCCCAGTAATACATTGCCTCATCTCCACCCTCGAACGACCCACCACCACCCCCCCAGACCCCAGAGCTGCCCATGCCGTGCTCACAAGACTTGTCCATGACCCAGTCATGGACAACTACCCCATCAATTACAAAGATCCCCCTGCTTGCGACGACTACCCCATTGAACTAGGCAAAGATGTCGACCCAGCCAACAACCACCCGGGAGTGGGCTACTGGTTAAACGACCCCTTCGGGGGCCAATACTTCCCCTTCTCCATCCCTAATGACAAGGACCCTGGAGCCATGGAGAGGACTGGGGCTTGCTATATCCGTCTCTCGGATGACAAAGAATCCCTCATTGGAATGCTGGGCAAGGGTCACCCCACTTATGGGCTCCCCCTGTACCTGCTAGAGTGTCCCAATGAGGGGGGTTACAACCCTCCCCCTCCCCTCTCCCTTGAACAGCTCAAGAACTTCTCCCCTGACTCCCCCCTCGTCCCAAAGGTCCAAGAAGTCTTGGAATATCTCCGGGACCACAGACTGACTGCAGAAGTAGCTTGAACAAAGCGACTACTGAAAAACCAGAAGGCATTGAGAGAGCAAGTTGTTGCTCTCTACAAAACTGCCAAACCACTAGAGCGTCACCTCCTGGAGGTAGATATGCAACTCACCAGTGTCAGGCGACGCCTCCAGAGTAACCAGGCATACTCAAGGATCTCTAGCACCTGGCTGCGCCTTCACCCCCCTCCTACCCACAGCAACACCCATCCTTTCTACGTTGAGTCTATTCCCCCCCCCCACCGCTTAGCCCTCCCGAAGCTCCAAGATGAGCCTGAGGGCCACACCCCTTCTTCGTCAAAGAAAAGGGCGAAGAAGCCAAAGAAGAAGACACCCAGGGTGGACAAGAAGAATAAGGATGGGAAGCTCTGCCTCCACTGCCACTCCCAGTTCCACCTCTCTTTCAATTGCCCACAGAAGAATCGCTACTGTTGGCGATGTGCCAGAACTGACCATTGGCCCAAGGATTGTCTTTGGCCAGGAACCAGCGACACCAATCGATGGTGCAGCAAGTGTCTCAAGTCTGGGAGCCATGACGAGATCGACTGCCCCATCTACGAACTGTGCTGCACTTGCAGAAAGAGGGGTCCCTTCGGTTTCTTTCAGACTCACCACTGCAAGGATTCCTCATCGGAAGGAGAGGGTAATGACCCTAACACTGACATTTATGATCTCATGACCCTGAAGCACTCTAGGAAGAGTGGACGTTGGGAGGGGCTCATGTCATGATCTGGATGCTTCAGGTCATCGAACTTGTACTACCACCGTATGTTCTCTTATCTCAACGCTTCCATGTGTTCCCTTTGTTCCCCTTTCATCCCCAGTATCGCCCTGACTGTCTTATCTATGATAACACACTGCTTGACCCGTTTTGACTGTGTTTACATATGTGTCGTATTGTGTTCCCAACTTTGGTACCTCCCCCATATATATATCCTGTGTACACATAGTACGAAGCCAGACTTGGCTTCGTTTGTAATCTAGCAAACCTTGTCCTTGATCCTTGAGTGTGAAGACCGTCTCATCCTCCTCTTGTGAACCATCTCCCTTAGGCTCTTCTAGGGCCGAACACTCCTATCAAAGTCTTTGCAGTTGTACTATAACAACGCCACACTCAGCTGAGACTTAGCGCACCAGCAACTAGGTGTAGAGAAGTGTTCTAACACTTCGGACAAGAAGTCCTTATTGCTAAGTTGTTGTGTACTCCGTACACAACACCTTGGACACCTTTGTACTTCGTAGTTATAAGACAATAGACGTCTTTGCTTGGACATTGTGTGAAACTGCCCACTGGGCTACTTCAAACCCTTGAACCCAGTCTGCGTCCACACAAGCCTTTCCCTCTTACCACCACCATCTCTGACGAATGGAAGTGCACTCTGGTCCTCACCCCTTCATCCCCTTCCTTAACGGCCTCGCTACTCAGATTCAAACCTGGGTGGACCGTGGCTTGGATCCCGAGCGGATCCGTTCTCTGCTTCACACCCACTTTACCCGGCAGGTCCCTGAATGGGGCAATGTGTCGTTCTTCGGCTCCCTCCAGCTCCCCCCCTCCTCTGACCCCCCCACTGCCCCTTCCCTCCCCCAGGAGGAGCTTCGGCTCCTCCGCACCTCCTTTGACTCGGCCTTTGCCTCGCTGGCTGGCCAAGTCAAGGAGCTCACTGCTAAAGTCAACGGCTCCAGGCCCCCTCCCAAGGCAGCTGCTGCTCAGAAACCCTCTGCCCAATCCACCCCTAAACCCCGTGCCCAGCCTCCCACTGCCCCTGCGCCCACCCCTGCCTCACGCCCTGCTCCCCCCTCCTTTGCCTCTGTGGCGAAGACTCCTGCACGCCCTTCTTTGGTCGTGGCTTTACGCCCCTCTGTTCCTGGTGCTGATGTTCCCCTGGCGGTTCGTCGAACCCCCCAGGAGGTAGTCACCCACCTCAACGCCGAACTCGCTGACAGCCCTCACCCGGTTGCCCTGTCCGCTGCATGGTGGACAGCGAAGAACAACCTCGTGGTCACAGCTGGACCTGACACATCAGCATATCAACTCACGCAAGCCTCACACCTCATCTCGGACGTTTTATCGACCTTCCTTTCCCATGACTCCTCACCCCTCCCTGTCACTTCGCGTGAAAATGTCAAGTGGTCCCGGCTTCTTATCAACGGCATCCCCACCGGAGCTTCCTCTTCCCGCGGGCCTTACTCCCCTTCCGAGTGCCTTCAAGCGCTCATGGCAGATAACCCTGCCTTCCGGACCCTCCGCCTCACGCAGCCCCCATCTTGGGTGAGGGCACCCTCAACTTACGGACCTGGGTCCATCTCCTCTCTCGTGGTCGCATTCGAGGACCCCTCCGGGGGTTCTCTGCGCTCGCTTTTGGGGGGTAAAACCCTATTTGCCTTCGGGCATGCTGGGGAGCTCCGGCGCTGGAAGCAGAAGCCTCACGGCAAGGCTGCGACTTCCGCATCTGGCTGATCCTTCCCACACTGATTTTCTGTTCGCCCTTTCTTCCTCTAGGCGTTCCTACGGTCTTTACTTAATCCGGTTTCCTTTGGTGATGCTGCCCCCCTCTTTGGGATCTCGGCCATGCGTCCGTGTAGGTGGCCTTTTCGGTTAACTCCTTACAGTCTTTACCCATCTTCTTGATGTTTACCCGTGTTTCAAGTCCCTATTGCTTTGGTCTATTCATTCTCGTCCCCCTTCTTCCCTTACTTATGCGCTTACGCTCCCTCACAGCTATAGTAGGTTTGCCCTCGTTCCATCAGATCCTTGGAGAGCAGGGTAGTAATAGTTTCGGGTTTGTGGAGGTTGGAGTTGGGGTGGTCAGCATCCGGTGACCCGGTCCGTGTGTAATTCGGCGGGCTTCGGCCCTTGGTCGTTTCAAGGTGGCGTTGTTATCGGTGAGCCCCCTATGGGTTTCCATACAGAATAGTCGGCCCGGTAGAGGGTCCGGTTTTGTACTATGTACTAGTACTGCGCCGGTCATATAAATTTACTAACCACTGACATACTGTAAAGACCAGACTGACATTGGGAGCAAGATTGGCCCGGGGAGAAACGTTCTCCGCGGACGAATTTGACTACGACAAAAAATCTCGCCTCATAACTCAAGCTCATACTTTGGCTTCATAACTCAAACAGCTCCGAGTCACATCCTAGTGACCGGACCAAAGACGATTTGGTGCAGGAGAATTTGGAAGCAGGTCCTTAGATTAGGAGCCTGGATTCGGATGCTCCAAGTGGTATTGAACTTTACCGGACTTCATCGATGTTCATCCTCCTTTGTCTCGGTCCACTTGCCGGTTCAGTCGAGAGCCGCAGGTTAGTTCCATTGGGACCTGCCGTTCCGCTCCAACATCGATTCTGAGGCTGCAATGCACTATAAAATCTCTGCATCTCAGCCAGGTACTTAGGGCTCTCTGGACCTCTAGCCTTCTGAATCTCACAGTCTCGTTGAATCGCAGACACCACCTTCGTGGCTGACCTCCTGTACTTATGCGATATTACTGGCTCTCTGTGCTCTCCCTCCTCACTGCCGCGACCCTCGCTGACTTCGCGACGCCCCTCGTACCTTGGGATGACATGCGTGTCAAGCACACATGGGATGCTGTTCCACCTAACTGGGAGAGCCTGGGCCACCCGGCCGCTGGAACCACGATTGACCTCTACATTGCACTCCAGCCCCACCGGGAGAGCGCCTTGATCGACGCCCTCTACGAGGTCAGCGACCCCACCCATCTAAGGCACGACCCCCTCACCGCTCCTCCGCTCGTGCCTTTATTCACGTGTGCCGCTGCTCCGTTTCAGATATGGCGCACACCTTTCCAAGGAACAGGTCGCCGAGCTTGTCAGGCCGCACCCAGATACGCTCGAGCTCGTCAGTTCCTGGCTTGTACATCACGGCGTGCGATCATCCTCCATCTCAACGACACATGGCGGCGCCTGGCTGACAGTCACCGACGTGCTCGTGTCTCAGGCCAACCAACTCCTTGGCGCGTCATACCAGCTCTACCGGCACGCCAACACAAACGACACGATAATCCGCACGGTCGGCTACGCGCTCCCCGCGGTGCTGCACACACACATTCAAGCGGTCGCGCCGACGACGTACTTCGCCCCCTCGCGCATGCTGCGGCAGACACCACGCAGGCGCTCCTTTGGAGTAACAGCGGCGCAGGCGCAGGCGGCATCGGGGAAGCTCGCGACGGTGCTGTCGAGCCGCGACAGTGAGGTCGATCCGTCGTACCTGCGTTTCATGTACAACACGTTCGCATATACTCCCGTCGCAACTGATAAGAACACGCTCGGGATTATGGGCTTCCTGGATGAATACCCGAGCCGGGCGGATCTGACTAAGTTCATGACCGACTTTAACAGCGACACGAAAGACGCGACCTTCACAGTCGAACAGGTGAACGGCGGCGGGAACGACCCGAGAAATCCCGGCCAGGAGGCGAACGCCGACGTCCAGTACGCCTCGGCCATGGCGTACCCGACCCCACTCATCTTCTACAGCACCGGTGGCGATGCGAAGTGGTCGGACAGCGGCGAGCCAATGCCTGGAGACATGTACCTCGAGTGGTTCAACTACTTGCTCAAACAGCCGAAAATCCCTCAGACCATCAGCATATCATACAGTTCTCACGAGAGGGATCTTCCCCCGGCATACGCGACAGCATTGTGCAAGCTGTTCGGACAGCTCGGTGCCCGTGGCGTCAGCGTCCTCTTTTCGAGCGGCGACAAGGGCGTCGGCCCTGAAAACTGCAAAGACGACTCGGGAAATGTCCGGTTCATCCCCGAATTCCCTCCAACCTGTACGTGTGGCGTTTTATCACCTCTTGCAAGCACTACACAAGCGCAAGTACAAGTCGCTCACCAGATCGCCTTGATTTCGCAGGTCCCTACGTCACTAGCGTCGGTGGCACAGCAGGCGATCCAGAGAAAGCGGCGGACTTTTCCGGAGGCGGCTTCTCGTTCTACTTTCCACGCGAGAGCTACCAGGACAGCGCGGTGTCCGAATTCCTCCAGCACCAAGGTAGCAAGCATGCTGGCCTCTACAAGTCCGCTCGCTGCCCCGACCTGATCCGACCCTTTCTTACCTTACGATTTGTGCAGCCCTGCAGGTCGTGGTATCCCCGACATCGCCGCGCAAGCGTTCCAATTTGGAATCATAGTCAAAAACGTTGCCACTGTCGTGAGCGGCACGAGCTGCTCGACGCCTGTGCGTCTTTCCCTACTCCCTGCTCCTTCGGCTCTGCGTCGTCCATCCTCAAGCACCCAGCTGACCGTCAATGTCTAGACAGTGGCAGGAATAATCTCGCTGCTTAATGATCATCTTATTTCGAAAGGCGAGCACCCGCTTGGTTTCCTCAATCCCTGGCTGTACACCAAAGGGAGAACGGGCTTCAACGATATCACATCTGGCTCTAACCCGGGCTGCAAAACTGATGGATTCTTTGCCATCGCTGGATGGGATCCCGTTCGTCCTGCCATACTTGTATCTCTTCATTTTCGACGTTGGCTGATTTTGTGCTCCATAGGTCACGGGTCTCGGGACGCCGGACTTTGAAGCGCTACAGAAAGTCTTGCCCCCAACAGTAGGCCCGGGCAGCGCACAACAAGGGAATCAGTCCAACATTCTCGGAGCTGCATAACAGCAGCGATAGGTGAGCCCCACTCCCAAACAACATACACGCCACAAGACGCCAAGGAAATAGTTTTCGCATCAATTCCTCGACCCGTGCGAGTCCCACCTCACAATCACAACAAATATTCATTTCAACCCTTAACGTTCTATGCGGTGCAACTGGCGCTTTCAACAGACGAAGGAATACCCGGATGACGTAGGTAATCACGAGATAGGCAGCGATCCCGCACAACAAAACTCGGACCTCATCCGCTACTTGGCCTAGTGCGCGCTGACCTGCGCGACACCGTCTCCCCTCGTCCTAGCGCACCGTCGTGTCCCAGATTTTCCAGCATTTGACATGTCGTTACGCCGATCTCACTCCGAGAGCGGAGAAGGGGATCACGATCACAGGATGTATATGTATATTTAGTCAATTGCTTCATAAGGTTCCGTACCCCGAAATGCACCTAATGTATTCCGAAAAAAAATAGTAGAGCAGTTCTGTCCGTTAATAAGTGGTTCGGGGAGTCGGGGATATGCTGCCAATAAATATGTTGCACATTTCCGACGAGCACAAGCCGGAGCTAATCATTGGCGGGATGATGGATATCGACATGGACGACGAAATGCGGTTCACCGACTACTGCGAGTACGAGAAGATAGACCAGGTGATTGAGTGATTCCGGGCGTGCCTCCACTCGTGGCCCACAGAGCGTAGGGCACGCCTGCTCCAGTTCACCATGGGAACCTTAGATATGCCCATCGACGGCTTCAAGGCCGTCCAGGGCAGCGACCTTCCACACCCCCTCGAGACCAAGAAGAGCACTGCAAGAATGCGTGCACAGTTCCTTCAACTGTGTCACTCTGAAGCCGGTGCTTTGTAAGTCGTCAAGAAGTTTTCAGCCAGCAGGAATTTCCGTGACAAGTAGTGAGAGATAAAACTTACTGATTTGGGTTTTGCAATGGTGTTTCGAACGTCACAGGTAAATGGGATGTCCATGAGTCTGGAGAGTCAGCGGAGAGGCTGCTGGGTATCAGAAACAAGATTGAAGGCACGCAAACGGTGCGCATACGCACTGCAAGATCACCTGCCGTTCTGAATTGGGCCAGTCCCACCGGCTGCAACATAGCTCGCCGTCAGTAATATAATAACACGAGATGTGACCGAGGTTGACTTACCGCTGTTTGACATAGGGTGCCCTCATGTTTGCCGGGCGGAATCCGGGGGCGATGAGCTTTGCCAATCATGTTGTGAGGGAAAAAGTTCCGGGTCAATACAGGGGTATTTATTTAAATTATCAACGGATGGAGACACCATGCCGCTGAGGGTGGTAGGGTAATTAGTCAAGGAATCGGAGAAAGTATGGCGAGGGATGCGTGCGAAGAAGAAGAGAGGGGGCCCTATGTGAAGAAAACACTGTGGGTGGCCCTGCCCGAAAAGCCTGGGCGGCACACTCGGACCTTGTGAATCACTACGGTCGGCTACACTGTTTTCACCTGCGCCTGTAGGCAGTAGGCCTTCACATGCTTCACAACCTATCACGCTAACTCACCTTGGCCTTTTACTCCCACCATTTCAAGTGCAGCGCCGTTCTCCCAGTTTTCCCTTGCTCCCGTCAGTCACCACAGCCACTGACCCATAGCCGACGCTGGTGCTCGTAACGCCTCATAGCTGCGCAATACTACATTCGCCATACATATCATCCATGGCGTTGCAAACCCTTCTGTAGAGATGTGGCGCAGCAGGACAGTCATATATTGGGCACGCGTGAGTGATGGTGGTCCGGAGTAGGAGCGTCTTTTCCTATCTCCTCGGTCTCTCAATATATTCAGCTACTCTATAGCAACTTAGCGATTATCTAATTAGTTGGTCTGCCCTCGGGTTGTCCGTTCCGGGCTGGATCCCAACACCTTCTCACCCTCAAAAGTCGTGTGTCCATTCCTCAGCCTGAACAATTACCATTTTCTTGCTCACTCGATATACTTAAGGTCCCGACATCGAAGTACAAAACGTGGGCGAACGGTAATGGAGGGAGAATAGACCTATCGGGTCGTCGCTCCTGGACAATCGAGAAGAGAGAACTGTCACTGGAGAGGTTGATTGAGGCATCGAAAGGTGGGACGCAACATGATGGCTCTCGTTCAAATTATCATAATCTGCATCGACTCCACTCTCGAATCCCCAACCTTGCCATGCTTGCCAGTTGACATAGTCCCCAAGACGGTGTCGTCGCCTCACACTTCGCGCGCTCTCAAATCTAGGGTCGATGCCCGAGTGGCTGCACGATACCGCTTCCGAGTCTCCGCCCCGACACCCAGACGCGTCGACCGGCTGCCGGCACTTCACGAGGTACCGCGCCACGCAGGGAGTCTCTGGGAACACTGGCAGTGGTGCGGATAGCGCGTTTCGCGAGGTGGACCTCGATGCGAGGGAGCGGGAGGCCGAGATTTAGCATGGTTTGGCAGCCGACGATGCGGTGCGTGGCGACTCGCGCAATCTTTTTTCTTTTTTCTGTCTGGTTCTGATGTGATGCCATCGTGGCCCTCGCCGAGGTGTGACTCTGCGTGGCGTGCATAAGAGAGCCGATGTGAGTGGTCGTTAGGAGTGTCCGTAATCGCTTCAAAGTACGCTTATCCAGTCGAGGTAAGGACACAGGGGCGGAGACTGAGGCAGATGCGTGTGTCAAGTCTCAAGTCTTCCGAGTCCGAGTCCGAGTCGCTTTCAGAAATTGCGACTTGTTTCCGCTAGAGACAGATGATGGAGATTCTAGCGCACCGGTGGGAAGTGTGCCCATGACTTTGGCCATGAGGTGCAACAGGGCTGTGAGAGACGTGGTAGGAAGTGAGTGATGTCTTGGAGGCACGAAGACTGCCAGATTCGCAAGAAGATGCACCTTCGCCTCTACTTTAAGAGCAGTCACCATTTATGGAATCGATAGGGACAGAACAAAGGCTGCCGCAAGTGCAGATTGGTAGACAGGTGAGTCAGTGAAGGGGCAAGTCGATTAGAGAGTAACGAGAGTTACAACACGTGGTGAACGAGCCGAGTGATGTATCTAGGATGAGTCTGGGTGCGAGGGAGCAATGCCGCAAATGTTCGTAGTGACAGGTAAGGAGAGAAACGAGTAGTGGGACATCGGGATTTGCAAATATTAGTTTTTGTTGGTTTTTTTACCGCCTAAAACGGAGAAAAACAGCAAAAACACTGAAACTTAAAAACTTATCATGGTTTCCACAAAAACCTTTCCAAAAATTGGGTGGGAAAACCCCCAAAAACCGGTTTCTCAAAACCGGAAAACTGAGAAAAACCGGGAAAACCCTAAAACTAATTTGGCCACTTACTGATGGACCGAAGGTAAACGTTAAACCTTTGTCATCTACTATAAACACGTCAGAGAGTGATACGCGTGAGATGATCGAAACGCATGATGTCTCTCAGAACTTTGGCTAGGAGGGGGTAGAATCCAACTCCACGTCGCATGACATAAATAGTAGTGTTAGTGCGCAGACCTTCCGATTGTTCTGCCAGCGAGCGTACAGTACACTTGATGTGGGAGAAAGGAGGCCGTCAAGAACCCGTAAGTTACGGTGGTGAGGCGAGGCGGCGGCACTGGGTGAACTGGGATAGGAAGGGAGCACACGGGACCAAGTGGGGGACGCCCCCAGATCAGAACGACCCAATTTTTTGAATCTGGGCTAACTCCGACATGTTGCCAGTGTAAGGACTCCGACCGGCCTGAAGCTCAAAGGAGAAACGTTCTCCGCGGACGAATTTGACCACGGCAAAAAATATTGCCTCGAACAAACCACATCCTACAAGTAGCGACCGGACCAAAAGGCGATCGGGAGCAGGTGCATGATTTGGAAGCAGGTTCTTATTTTAGGGGGGTTCGGGTGCTCCATGCGGTATTGAACTTTACCGGACTTCTTCCATTTCGTTGATACCATGATGGGACCTCCCGTTCCACTTCAACCTCGGTTCTGACGCTGGCATTATAAAAGCTCTGCATCTCAGCCACTAGCAGGAACTCAGCGTTCCGGTGCTTAGGGCTCTCTGGACCTCTAGCCTTCTGAATCGCATAATCTCGTTGACTCGGAATCGCAGATACCACCTTCGTGACTGACTTCCTGTACTCATGCGATACTACTGGCTCTCTGCGCTCTCCCTCCTCACCGCCGTGACCCTCGCCAACTTCGCGACACCCCTCGTACCTTGGGATGACATCCGTACGAAACATACCTGGAATACCGCTCCAGCCAACTGGGAGAATCTGGGCCACCCGGCCGCCGGCACCACCATCGACCTCTACATTGCACTCCAGCCCCACCTGGAGAGTGCGTTAATTGACGCCCTCTACCAGGTCAGCGACCCCACTCATCCAAGGCACGTCTTCCTCACCACTCCTCCGCTCCCACCTCATTACGGGTCCCGCTGCTCCGTTTCAGATACGGCGCACACCTGTCTAAGGAACAGGTCGCCGAGCTGGTCAGGCCGCACCCAGACACGCTCGAGCTCATCAATTCCTGGCTTGTACATCACGGCGTGCGATCCTCCTCCATCTCAATGACACACGGTGGCGCCTGGCTGACGGTCACCGACGTGCCCGTGGCCCGGGCCAACCAACTGCTCGGAGCATCATACCAGCTCTACCGGCATTCCAAGACGAACGACACGATAATCCGCACGGTCGGTTACGCGCTTCCCGCGGTGCTGCACACACACATTCAAACGGTCGCGCCGACGACGTACTTCCCCTCCACGCGCATGCCGCGGCAGACACCACGCAGGCGGTCCTTCGGAGAAGCAACGGCGCAGTCGGGGAAGCTGGTGGCCGTGCTGTCGAGCCGCGATGGTGATTTCACGTGGCCGTCGAACCTGCGCTCGCAGTACAAGACGTTCGCATATGAACCAGTCGCGACTGACAAGAACAAGCTCGGGGTTGTGGGCTTCGTCAATGAATACCCAAGTCAGGCTGATCTGACTAGGTTCATGACCGACTTTAGCAGCGACGCAGAAGACGCAATCTTCACCGTCGAACAGGTGAACGGCGGCGGGAACGACCAGAGAAAACCCGGCAAGGAGGCGAACGCAGACGTCCAGTACGCCGGGGCCATGGCATACCCTACCCCGCTCATCTTCTACAGCATCGGCGGCATTGCCCATTGGGGGCCCACCGGCAGGCCAGTCCCTGGACGAGACATGTACCTCGAGTGGTTCAAGTACCTGCTTGACCAGCCGAATATCCCTCAGACCATTAGCATATCATACGCCAACTACGAGAAGGATTTCCCACCGCAATATATGACGGCCTTGTGCGACCTGTTTGGGCAGCTCGGTGCGCGTGGCGTCAGCGTTCTCTTTCCGAGCGGCGACACTGGCGTCGGCCTTCCTGGGGACTGCAAAGACGGCTCGGGAAATGTCCGGTTCATCCCCGAATTCCCTCCATCCTGTACGTGGGGCGTTTTATGATGAACTTTTATCACCCCTTGCAAGCGCAAATTCAAGTCGCTCACCAGATTGCCTTGGTTTCGCAGGTCCCTACGTCACTAGCGTCGGTGGCACGACAGGCTACGATCCCGAGGTCGCGGCGGAAATCTCCGGAGGCGGCTTCTCGTTCCACTTTCCGCGCCCTTCGTACCAGGAGAGAGTCGTGTCCGAATTCCTCCAGGTCCAAGGCAGCAAGTATGCCGGCTTCTACAAGTGCGCTCGCCGCTGTGACCTGACTCGACATTTTCTTACTTCGTAATTTGTGCAGCCCTGCAGGTCGTGGCATCCCCGACATCGCCGCGCAAGCGCTCAGATTCGTAATCGTCGTCAACAACGTTCCCATTGTCACCGGCGGGACGAGCTGCTCGACGCCCGTGTGTCTTTTTCTACTCCCTGCTCCTTCCGCTCTGCGTCTTCCATCCTCAAGCACCCAGCTGACCACCGATGTCCAGACAGTTGCGGGCATAATCTCGCTTCTCAATGACTACCGTATTTCGAACGGCAGGCCCCCGCTTGGTTTCCTCAATCACTGGCTGTACAGCAACGGGAGAGCGGGCTTCAACGACATCACATCTGGCTTTAACCCGGGATGCAACACTGAAGGATTCTTTGCCAGCGTTGGATGGGATCCCGTTCGTCCCGCCAGACTGGTATTTCTTCATTTTCGACGCTCGCTGAATTTGTGTTCCATAGGTTACGGGTCTAGGGACGCCGGACTTTGAAAGGCTGCAGAAAACCGTGTAATAGGCGGCGCATACTTTGACAAGGGAATCAATCCAACATTCTCGGAGCTGGAACAACAGCGATATGCCAGTGTGAGTCCAACTCTCAAACTACATACACGCCACAAGCTGATTCGAGACGCGCCGAGGAACAGTTTTTGCTTCAATTGCCTCGACCTGCGCGACGCCCGCCTCACAATCGCAACAACAGATATTCATTTCAATCCCTCAACGTTTTGTGAAGCGCAGCGGGCGCTTATGCCACCACCGGTTCTGTTGATTTAATCTGACCGTTTTCTCCACTAGCCACAGCGCGACGGTTGTGCGCTCACCACGCCCGTTGCCTGCGGGCGGAATCGACGTATTTGGCCGCGTCTTGAGATGAGATATAGCCGAATAACGGACCTTGTTGCAATGATATCTGGAACCCAATAGTGTACATGCACTGCGATGTAGCTGAGCCTAACAGAGGCCCGATAGGTCCAATATACTCTGATAGTTCAATGCGCGTAATGCCTCGCCTTTGGATGTACGGATGCGGGCCTTGAGGTAGGTAGGATCATGGCTTTGCTCTGCGTCTTGTCATGGGATCATCCGAACCCGAGGAGTTAGATCTAGTGAGAACTCGAAGCACGGCACTGCAAAGAATACAATTGATGATGCTACCCAAGTAATTGTAAAAGCGTAACGTCTAGCTCTCCTCTGCGTAGTGTACAGGCGTACAAGAGACGGTGCATCCCTTAAGACGAACTATGAAGACGCAGGTCAGTTAAGAACTCCTTGAATATGCCCCCCCCCATCAATACACGTCCTGTGAGCCCCCGCCGATTAACAAAACTCCGCAGAAAAAAAGACCGCTCCACTCACTCGCCGATTTGGTCGATGAAGGTAATCGCGATGGGTTCAGGTTCGCCTCCCCGAGTTTATCGAACCCATCTCCGCAACGTCACCATGCGGCGCAAGGTGGCGCGTGTGCGCAAATGAAACTGGTTGAATGGGCGTATGTCTGTCCCGATATTGTACTTATCGTTGACGACGAAAGATCGGAAAATGTTGACGCGAGCTTAAGGTATGGCGAATGGGATGTTGTTGAACAGGACGAGCCGCGGCGACAAGAACGCGATGGATCTCTTCGAGAGGGGCCGTGAACGTACTGGCGGAACAAATTGCTGCTCCTCGCCTCTGTGGCACTAATCAAAGAAAAGTCGGATAACAGCAGCAGAGACGACTCACACCGCAGCCTCGATGAAAGAGTCAATCCCGGTGCATTCATTCTCCAGCGAATGGTCGGACGGTGTGAATGGCCTTCTTGAGCTGAAAGGCCATAAATAAGCGCGTACATGCTAATTGCAGGCGTACTCCCACGTGCCGTGTGCACCACTTGCAGGAAACGCGTTAGTTTCACGTCATCACATTTGATGCTGAATCCGGGAACAAAGCCATCTTGGGCATCTATCTGGTCTTCTCTCCCAAAGAGCGTGAAGGCAATGTTTAAGAATTTCCGAGATATGGATGTGATCTCATCCAGTGAGCGGGTTGCGCGGAGCATTGGCACGGGTCGTTGTGCTAAGGCCGGAGAAAAACTCGTCGTCCCCCATGGTGAGAAACGAATGAGTGTACAAGTCGGTCAAGAAAAGCAAAGGGGGCCAAGTATTTGCATGGGCGGCGTGGGTCATTATGCATGAAGCGGAATGAGATGTGAGATACAAGGGCATCCCCAGAAGCATGGCAATGCTGTCATCTTCCTCAAGAGGGGAGCTCGGTACGTAACCACGATGTACAAGCCCACCACCGGTTGACACTACGATCGTGATGAGTAGAGGGTCTGCTCGAGAATGCCACAGAGTATAAAGAGCATGAAGAGATCACAGAGCGCGATGCACGCTGAAGTGTGACTCTGCGTAGCGCGCATAAGAGAGCTTATGTGAGTGGTCGCTGAGAGTGTCCGCAATCGCTTCAGAGTACGTTCATCTTGACGAGGTGAGGGTACAGGGGCAGAGAATGAGACAGAGGGGTGCCACGTGTGTTAAGTCTTCCGAGTCCGAGCCCGAGTACTGCACTTTCAGAAATTGCGACTTGTTTTCCGATAGAGATAGACGACGGAGGTTCTAGTGCACCGGTGGGGAGTGTGCTCATAACTTCGGCCATGAGGTGCTGTGAGAGACGCAGAAGGGAGTGAAGGATATCTTGGAGGCACGAAGCTGCCAGATTCGCAAGAAGATGTATCTTTGCCTCTACTCAAGAGAAGTCGCCATTTGTGAAATCGATGAGGATAAAACGGAGGCTGCCGCAAGTGGCAGGTTGGTAGATAGGTGAGGTAATGAAGCAAGGGGAAGTCGAATGGGAAGTAGAGTGAATGCTAGGAATGAGTCTGGGTGCAAGGGGGTAAAGGTTCATAGTGGATAGGTAAGGAGAAGAACGAGTAGTGGGATCGATGGTCGTCTACAGGCTACAAACACGTCAGATAGTGATACGCATGGGGTAGGGTGATCGAAAAACATGATGTCTCTCAGAGCTTTTGCCAGGAATCCACACCGCATGACGTAAAGAGTAATGTCGGTGCGCAAATCTTCCGATGGTTCTCCTAGCGAGCGTGCACTCGACAGAGAAAGGAGGGCGTCAAGAACCCGTCAGACGAGGCGGCGGCACTGGGTGAATTGGGATAATGGAACGCCTTCCGATTGGTCCGTCTTGTAATTGCCATTTGAAAGGTCTTAGGATAAGATTTAGAATTATAAGATATTACAGGAAAAGGTTACATAACAAAAATACAACCATAATCAGTATGATAAAGTAATTATAAGTTTTCGACAACATTAAATTGTATTAAATCGTTATAAGCCATTAATTATGACCCCTTCCGAAATTTTCGGACACGTAAGTAGGCTTATAGAAAGTCACCCACGGTCGGCTACGAGCTCCCCGCGGTGCTGCGTACACACATTCAAAGTTGAAGCGGTCGCGCCGACGACGGACTTCGCCTCCACGCACCGCAGTAGACATCACGCAGCACAAGACGTCCGCATATGTGCCCGCCACGACTGACCATAACGTACTCGGGGTTCTGGGCTTCTTGAAATGAAGACCCGAGCCAGGCGGATCTGACTAGGCTCATGACCGACTTTCGCACCGACACAGAAGCCGCAGCCTTCACCGTTGAGCAGGTGAACGGCAGGTACGACCCGAGAAAACCTGGCATGGAGGCGAACACTGGGGCCATGGCGTACCCGACCCCCTCATCTTCTACAGCACTGGTGGCAATGCGGAGTGGTCGGCCAGCGGTGAGCCACTCCCAGAAGACGCGTGCCTCGCATGGCTCAACTACATGCTCGGCCAGCTGAACATTCCGCAGACCATCAGCATATCATACGGTCTTGCCGAGAAGGATCGCCCCCTGGAATATGCGACGGTCTTGTGCGACATGTTCGCACAGCTCGGTGCCCGGGGAGTCAGCTGTTGCATTTTCGGCACGCTCGACCCGACCGACTCGACCGCTACCGCGGAACTCAAGTATTACCGCCGCGCACGCACGCGTCCACGCAGAAGCTATCGGCGGACCATGTCCATTCTATCCTTTGCTTTTATAGTTTTTCCGAACCCGTTTTCACTACAAGCGCATCAAGTGTTTCAAATTCATAGGGGCTTCGCGCACCCCTCTTCCGGCCTCTTTCTACATCGCTTTCGTCACGGACCTCTCTCTGTATTATCCCGCATTCTCAGTTCGTCCGACTCGTTCCGACCCCTTACCATACTCTTTGACTTTGTCGTCATATCATATCATATCATATATACAATATAATAAAACGGAATGATTTTCACGGGGCGATCCGCGGTTGGGGGGCTTATCTGCCTTGGAACCTTTCTCGCGCTGTCCATTGCGCGTTTTCCTGTGCACATTTTCCACTTTTCCTGTGCTCGCACGCACGCCTCAATCGTTCTGTCTGCTTTCCTCTTTTCCTTTGCCACCGGGGACATGCGTCCACAGCGCACCCCTTTCTTTTTTGCGTTTCAGCCATCCGTTCCGCGGGAAGTGAATATTGTTCACGTGACTTATGTTTTCCGTTTGTTTTCCGTGTGTGCGGCTGAAACGTCATCTTTCCTGTCCAGCATGTCATACTGCTACTGTACTGTCTTTTGTTCTGCCGCAGGCGCTGCAGACATTCATCCGCATTCAACGTACGAAGGCTTCTGGACCTGTTCAGTTTCTAAAGGCGAGGACTGACAGCCTTCCGTCTCTACGCCTCCTGTGAAGTGAACGCGCCGTGTACTGTCGTTACTTTGCCTTCTGTATGTACGCTGTTCTCAATTTCACTTTTCCCCGTGCTTTCCCATCTGCCACCGCGTGTTCCTCTTTGCCTCCTCATGCTGCGTGCTCGACGAGCCATTCGACACAGATGGCGTGTCTCCGAACACCAACGACCCGTCTGTCTCTGTTTCACCTTACCAGCGTTCTCTATGCTCACACACGTTAGATTGCTGCGCGCCCTTCCCCATGCTCACCCCTTCTACCTTTGCCATACTGCTTCCCGCTTCCGTTGTACTGAACATTATCCTGTATGATTTTCTCTTTGAAGCAATCTACATACGTGCTTTCCCACTCACCGCGATCTAGGGCCCCGGAGGGGCCCCAGACCGCTAGTTACTATTAAAATGTAAAATACTTGTATAAAAAGTGACTCTAGTGTACTCGAATAATTATCCAGTTCTGTTCTCGAATCCTTCTCGTGTGCCTCTAGTCTGATTCCCCTCTAAAGCAAAGTTCTAAACTTCGCTCTTGTCGTCACTCGCTCTTCGCTCTATCCCTCTCGACTTCGCGCTCTCGCTCTCGCTCGCCGACTGAACCGGCCCCTCTCGGACCCCTGTCACCTGACCTTAGCCGGATCACCCTACGCTCACGTTTGCACCGGTGCAAACGTGAGCGTAGCACTGGAACCGGGAATTGATCTTTTAGCAAAAAATCTTGGAAAATAACTTGACATAGACATAAAAAATTTATGTGTACAAAAGTTAAGTTTGTGTGACAATATATTAGGGCAAGATTTACAGCCGTTTTCAAATCGATGGAGCGCTTTCCGAAAAAAAGTTGGGTAGCGGGGTTGAGCGGAGAATGAGGATAACTAATCTTATGTTTTTTTAATCATTTTTTTTATTTCCAAAAACTTTCGAAAAAAAAAGGTAAGGCTCAAGCAAGGCTCGGCATTTCTGCCGATGGGAGTTCCCGAAACCCCGCCTACCAAGCTATCAAGTTATTTTCCAATATTTTTGCTAAAAGATCAATTCCCGGTTCCAGTGACCATCAGCGTCCCATCAGCGTCCTCTTCGCAAGTAGCGACGAGGCTCAGGAAAAGTCCGGTTCATCCCCAAATTCTTTTCATCCTGTACATGCGGCGTTTTATTTTCGTGTCCGTTCCTCGGCCTGGACATAACATCTTACCATTTTCTCGCTCACTTGATATACTTGAAGATTCCGACATCGAAGAACAAGACATGGGTGAACAGTAACGGAACGAGAATAGACTCACCAATATCCGAAATTCTAGGCTGCTGGACCTTCGAAAGGAGGGAACCGTCACTGGAGAGATTGATCGAGGCATCGAAGATGGAATGTAACATGTAGGCTCTCCAAATTATCATACAATAATGTGCGTCGGCTCCACCCTCGAACATCCTACCTTGTTTGACTTAATTCCCAAGACGGAGTCGTCAACGCGTCAACCTTCGCGCACTCTCAAATCTCGGGTTACAACAGGATACCGCGCTCTGCCCCGACACCGGACGCGTCGGCCGGCCGCTCGCACTTCACGAGGTACTGCGCCATGCAGGGGGTCTCTGGACTGGGAACTCCGGAAGCGGGACGGATGGCGCGTTTCATGAGGTGGACCTCGATGCAATGGAGTGGGAGGCCAAGATTTCGCGTGGTTTGGCAGCCGACGATGCAGTGCGTCACAACTCGCGCTATCTTTTTTTTTTGTCTGGTCCTGATGCGATGCCATCGTAGCCCTCTTCCCTTCTTGGCCCACGATCTGTGAGCCCTCATGTCACCACCGGTTCTGTTGATTTAAGCTGACAATTTTCTCCACTGGCCACAGCGCGACGGTTCTACGCACGCCACATTCGGCGCCCACTTGTTGCCCCGCGGACGGAATCGATGGGTATGGCGGGTGTTCACTGAATCCGTTTCGAGATGATAGATGTAGCTGTACAACGAACCCTTGTTGCAATGATATCCGCAGCCCAGTATAGTATACATGCACTGCAATGTAGCCGAGCCTAACAGAGGCCAGATATACTCCGATAGTTCGGATGTGCGTAATACTTGCGTAATGCCTCGCCTTTCTTTACCTGTACGGATGCAGACCTTGATGGTAGGTAGGGTCGCTCAGCGTCTTGTCAGAGGATCATCCGAACCCGAGGAGAGAACTCGAAGCAGGACGCAGCAAAGAATATAATTGACGACGCCACCCAAATGACTCTAAAATAACATCTACTAGCTCTACTCCGCGTAGCGTACCGGCATGCAAGAGACGGTGCATCCCTAGCGACAACTACGATAGCGCGACAGACGGGGAGAACATGGGTTGCGCAGAGCCTTGGAACGGGTCCGTCTGCTAAGACCGATGATACTAAACTCGTTGTCCCCGTGGTGAGAAGCGAAAGTGTGTACAAGTCGGTCAAGAAGGGCAAAGGGGCCAAGTATTTGCACGGGCGGCGTCTACAGGGTTCGTCAGGCATTAAGCGGAATCAGTTCTGAGATAGAAGGGTGTACCCAGAAGCATGGCGACGCTGTCATCTCCCCCAAGATGGGGGCTTGTGAGTAACCACGATACCACTGGTCGACACTACGATTGTGCTGAGTACAGGGTCTGATCGTGAAGGCCACAGTACAAATAGCAAAGAAGAATCACAGAGCGCGATGCGCGCCGAGGTGTGTCTCTGTGTAGCGACGATAAGAGTGTCTGTAATCGCTTCAAAGTTCATCCAGTCGAGGTAAGGGTACGGTGGTGGAGACTAAGGCAGAGGCGTATGTCAAGTCTTTCAAGTCCGGGTCAGAGTCCGAGTCGCATTCAGAAAGTGCGACTTGTTTCCGATAGAGACAGACGACGGAGGTTCTAGCGCACCGGTGGGGAGTGTGCTCATAACTTTGGCCATGAGGATGGGGTGCAACAGGACTGTGAGACGCAGCAGGAAGGGAAAGATATCTTGGAGGCACGAAGGCTGCCCAGTCCACAAGAAGATGCACCTTCGCCTCTACTCGAAGGGCAGTCGCCATTTGTAGAATCAAAGGGGAAAAAACTGAGGCTGCCGCAAGTGGCAGATTGGCAGATAGGTGAGTCAGTAACAAGTCAGTAGAGCAAGGGGAAGTCGATTAGGGAGTAACGGGAGTGATAACTCGTGGTGAATGAGCAGAATGTATGCATCTAGGAGTAAGTCTGGGTGTGAGGGAGCAAAGGTTCGTAGTGAGGTAAGGAGAGGAACGAGTAGTGTGATCGATGGTAAGCGTTAAACGTTAAACCAAAGTCGTCTGCAGGCTATGAACACGTCCGAGTCAGAGAGTGATACGCGTAGGATGATCGAAACGCACGGTGTCTCTTAGAGCTTTTGCTAGGAGGGGGTAGTCACTGCAATCCACATCGCATGACATAACACTGCACACAAAGCAGAGTTTTCAGTCAAATAAAACCCTTAGAAAACTATGCAGAGTGTTAGCCACTTATCAGGGTTTATTTTTTCAAAAAACTTCGAAAAAAGAGTTTAAGTCTGATTTGGGGTTGCACGACAGAAAGAAAACTCTATAAAAAAACTTAAAGTTTTATTTCCACCCAAAAAGAGATTCATTGTCCCACAGATCACATGATACAGTCTGAACAATCAAGTCTTTTGTTTGGGTTGATCACGTGATCTGTGGGACTCTGACTCTTTTTTCCAGTGGAAATGAAACTTTAAGTTTTTTTATAGAGTTTTCTTTCTGTCATGCCACCCAAATCAAGTTAAACTCTTTTTTCGAAGTTTTTCGAAAGAATAAACCCTGATAAGTGGTTAATGCTCCACTGGGTTTTCTAAGGGTTTTATTTGACTGGAAACTCTGCTTTGCATGCAGTGTAAAGAGTAAGTAATGTTGGTGTGCACTGTGCATATCTTCTGATTGTTCTCCCAACAAGCGCACACTCGACGTAGGAGAAAGGACTCGGAGGCAATCAAGATCCCATAGGAGGTGCCAGTGAGGCGAGGTGGCGGCACTGGGAGTGCACGGGACCAAATTACAGTAGAGTGAAGACGACCCACATGGCGGGCAGGGTAAGCGGAGTCTGCTTATAGTCAACTGAGGGATCGATTAATGTCCAAGACGACCCACATGGCGGGCAGGGTAAGCGGAGTCTGCTTATAGTCAACTGAGGGATCGATTAATGTCCTATGGAGAAACGTTCTCCGAGGACGAATTCGACTACGGCAAAAAATGCTCAAACAGCTCACATCCTAGCAACTGGACCAAGACGAACCGAACCTGGGAGCAGGAGCATTTGGAAGCAGGATGCGCCATGCGGACATTATCATCCTCTTTCAACTTATCCTCTTTCAACTGCCTCAGTCCTATTGTGGGTTCAGTCGAGAGCCGCGGGTTGCATTCGGTTGATTCCATCGTGGGACCTGCCGTTCGGCCCCGCTCCAACCCCTCAATTCTGACACTATAAAAGATCTGCATCCCAGCCAGGTACTCACCAATCCGGTGCTCAGGGATCTCTGGACCTCTAGCCTTCTGAACCGCACAGTCTAGTGGAATCAAAGATACC
>WNGR01002672.1_pt1 | contig 29169 bp, 21 predicted proteins | sample 5407581 | NCBI WGS metagenome assembly WNGR01 (sample SAMN13153383, study PRJNA577476) | soil metagenome | isolation source: 80 cm soil or saprolite under Garry oak tree replicate 2 | place: USA:California | collected 2016-06-15
CGGGCCGGAGTTCTCGCTGAGCGTGCCCTCGAGCCGATTATTGTTGCCCATGAATTCGGCCGCGAACAGGGTCGCCGGCTCCCGGTAGAGGTCGGTCGGCGTGCCCTCCTGCTCGATCGCGCCGGCGTTGAGGAGCGTGATGCGGTCAGCGATCGCCATCGCTTCAATCTGATCGTGGGTGACGATCAGCGCCGAGAGATGCAGCGTCACGATGAGCTGACGAAGCCAGGCGCGCGCCTCCTCGCGCAGCTTGGCGTCGAGATTCGACAGCGGCTCGTCGAGCAGGATCACCGCTGGCTCATAGACGAGCACACGCGCGAGCGCGACGCGCTGCTGCTGCCCGCCCGACAGCTGGTGCGGATAGCGCGCGGCGAGATGGGCAAGGCCAATCTGCGCCAGCGCCTTCTCGACCCGCGCCTTGAGTTCGCTGGCGCGGACGCGGCGCAGCTTGAGGCCATAGGCGACATTGTCGAACACCGTGCGGTGCGGCCACAGGGCGTAGGACTGGAAGACGAGGCCGAGCCCGCGCGCCTCGGCGGGCCGGTCGATCTTCCGCTTGGCGTCGAAAAAAACCTCATCCCCGATGCGGATCATGCCCCGGTACGGCGTTTCGAGCCCGGCGACGGCGCGCAACAGCGTGGTCTTGCCGCTTCCGGAGGGGCCGAGCAGGGCCACGACCTTGCCGGGCGGGACGGTGACCGAGACCCCTTTGAGGATCTCGTTGTCGCCGTAGCGCAGCGCCACGTCCTCGACGATGAGGTCAGCCATGCAGACGCACTCCGACACGCAGCGCGATCGCCAGCCCGGCGCCGATCATGACGACGTTCACGACCGACAGCGCGGAGACGAGATCGATCGCGCCGGTGCCCCATTTCGACACCAAGAGCGAGCCGATCACCTCGGTGCCGGGGCCGAGCAGGTAGACGCCGGTCGAATATTCGCGCACGAAGATGAGGAAAACGAGCAGCCAGCTCGCCAGCATGCCATATTTGATCAGCGGCACGGTGACGTCGCGTTTCACGCGCAGCTCGCTTGCGCCGATGGTGCGCGCCGCCTCCTCGAGCTCGGGGCCGATCTGCAGCAGCGTGCCGGAGACAAGCCGCATGCCATAGGCCATCCACACGATGGTGTAGGCGAGCCAGACCGAGGCCAATGTCGACCTGAGCGGAGTGAGCGGCTTGAAGAACAGGAATACCCACAACAGCGCAAGACCGGCAACGAGGCCGGGCATGGCGCGCGGCAGCATCACCAGATAGTCCACCACCCGCGTCCAGCCCGACTGCCAGCGGTGGATCGCGATCGCGATCGCGGTATAGTACGCGACCGCGACCGCGCCGCCCACCACGCCAATGAGCAGCGTATTGATCATGGCGCGGACGACATCGGTGTCGTCGAGGAGCTCGCGGTAGTGGTCGAGGGTAAGCACCTCGGAGAGCGTGACGCCCTCGCCCCAGAACTCCACGAATGACCGCAGCGTGACGCCCGCGAGCGGCACGACGACTGTGATCGCGAACCACAGGGCGATCGCCGCGAAGGCTGGCCAGCGCCAGGGGCCAAGCTTCAATGGCGCCGCCCGCAGGCCCTTGCCGCGCACAGAAACGTAGCGTTGCGCTTGCCGCAGCAACAGACGCTGCATGAACACGAGCGGAGCCGTCACTGCGACGATTGCCACCACCACTACGGCCATGAGCTGATAGGACGGTACCCCAAGCTTGTTGGTGAGCTTGTAGAGATAGGTCGAGAGCACGAGCAGACCCTGCGGGTCGCCCAGCACCAATGGCAGCCCGAACAGCTCGAAGCCGAGGAAGAACACCAGCACGCCCGCGAACAGGATCGAAGGCAGCACCATCGGCAGGCTCACGTCGATCGCGACCCGCCAGGGGTTGGCGCCGGCGACGCGCGCGGCCTCCTCGACGTCGCTGCTGAGACCGCGCAGCGCCGCGGCGGTGTAGAGATAGACGTGCGGCACATGGGTGAGGCCGGCGATGATGATGAGTGAGGCCAACGAATAGAGGTTCCACGGAGCGATGCCGATCAGATCTCTCACCATGGTGGTCAGGATGCCGACCGGCCCGAGCGCCACGACATAACCGAAGGCGAGGACGACCGCGGAGACAAACAGCGGGACCAGGATGACCGGCTCGAGCCAGTTGCGGCCTGGCACGTCGGTGCGCACCATCAGGAAGGCAAGGATGGCGCCGAGCGGCACCGCGATCGCGGTCATGCCGGCGCCGACCATGAGGGTGGTGGAGAAGGCGGCCCAGAAATCCGAATCGGCGAACACGAAGGCATATGCGTTGAGGCTGAGCCTCGCGGTCGGCACGAAGAAAGGCGCGGTGAGGAAGCTCTGGTAGAAGACAAGCGACAGCGGCGCCAAGACCGCAGCCGCGGTCAGGCCGATGACAGCCAAGCGGAAGAAGGTGAACGGAATGGTCACGTCAGCCCCAACGCCCCATGCTTTCCCTCCCCACTTGCAGCCGAGCTCAGGTTTGCCCGCGTTCGTCCACTCATTAAGCGGCCGAAGCCGGAGAAATCCGCCTTCGGCTGGAGGGTCGGCGACGGCTACAGACTTCGGAGCGGGTGGCGCCCCTCCCTCTCCCTTCCCGCAAGCGGGAGGGGATTCAAGCGCAGCCGCACGCCGATCAGAGATCGATCACTGCCCTTTCATCGCCGCTTGCCACTTCTTCAGGAAGTCGAGCCGCTTGCCTTCGTCGAGGTTGGCGAGCAGCTCCTCGCTGATCGGCGCCGGCCGCACCTTGTCGCCGACCTCCTCGGCGACCTTCTTCACCGTCGCCTCGCCCACGACGTCATCGCGCAGCGAATAGAGCTCGGCCTGGTTGCCGATGATGGTCTGGCCGCGCTTCGACAGGACATAATCGAGGAAGAGCCTCGCGGCGTTGGGATTCCTGGCCTTGCCGGAAATGAAGGCCACGCGCGAGGTGACAAGCGTGTAGTCCTTGGGCGTGATGATGCCGAGATTCGTCGTCTTCTTCGAGCGGCCGAGCGCATAGGAGCCGAAAATGCCATAGGCGATGGTGTGTTCACCCGACGTCACCCGCTCGATCATGGCGCCCGCGCTGGTATAGAGCTTGATGCCGGTCTTGCCGAAGGCCCGAAACAAGTCCCACGCCGGCGGGAAGTTCTTGACGTCCTCGTTGACGAGGAGGTAGCCGACGCCGGATTTCTCCGGATCGTAGGCGGTGATCTTGCTCCGGTAGGCGGCGGACTTGGAGGTCAGGAGGCTAAGTAACGCCGGGTGATCCTGCGGCAGGTCGGCGGCCGGCACGAGCCGCTTGTTGTAGACGAAGACGATCGGCTCGTAGGTCGTGCCGTAGGCCTGGTTCCGCCACACCGCCCATTTCGGCAGCGCCGGGATTTCCGGCGAGGCATAGGTCGCGGCATTGCCGTCGGCGACGAGCTTCACCTGCAGGTCCATGGCCGACGACCACAGCAAGTCGGCGGTGCCGCTGCCGGAAGCGACCTCGGCGATGAAGCGGCTATAGAGCTCGGTCGAGTTGAGGTCGGAATATTCGAGCGCGACGCCCGGAAAGGCCGCCTGGAAACCCCTGAGCAGCGGATTGGCGGCGCTGGCATCGGTGGTCGAATAGACGACGACCTTGCCCTCCTTCTTCGCCCCCTCGATCACCTTGGCGTAGTCGGCGGGATAGCCTTGCGGCACCTGGGCATCGGCGCCAGCGGCAAAGAACACGGCGGCAATGGCGGCGGCGGCCTGAATGATCCTCGACATGGTTCCTCCTTGACGCAGCTCTTGACGGCCGCGGCCTTCGCATCGGTGGGTTGACCCGATGCTAGCCCAATCTCGCCTCGCGCGCCTAGGCCGCCGGGCCGCGCTCCCGATCAGCCGGCAAAGCCGCCGGCGTCGAGGAAGGCCTGTTCCGCGGGTGTGGTGGGGCGTCCGAGCAGCGCATTGCGGTGGGGGAAACGGCCGAAGCGGCGGATGATGTCGGCGTGCAGCTCGGCCCATCTCAGTGCCTCCGCATCGCCGGTCGCACGGTTCAACGCGACGCAGCGCTCCTGGTCCGCGAGATTTTCGGAATGACTGAACGGAAGATAGAAGAATGTCCGCTCCGGCACGGCAAAGTGCTGGTCGAATCCGCGGCCGATGGCGCGATCGGCGACCGCGCGGGCGAGCGGATCGGTCGCGAAAGCGCGCGCGCTGCCGCGAAAGATGTTGCGCGGAACCTGGTCGAGGAGGATGAGCAAGGCGAGCGCGCCCTCGGGCGTCGAGTCCCAATCGGACAGACCGCCAGTCACGGCAGTTTCGTGGCACGGCCTCAAGCGCGCCTCCAACTCGGCGTCGAAGGCCGGGTCCTTGCGGAACCACTTCTGCGGGCCGGCCGCGCGCCAGAAGGCGAGCACGTCTAGCGGTGTCGTCCGTGCACTCGAGCCTGTGCCGTCTGCGCTCACGACCGGGGCTGCCTCACAGCCGCACCCCGCCGGCACGGATGCGGTCGTAGAGCGCAGCGTCGAGGCGCACGAAGGCGTTGGCGGCGGGATCGTTGAAATAGATCGGGTCGCCGATCACGCTTGGATCGAAGCCCTGCTTCACGAGGTCGATCTTCTTCTGCTTGAAGGTGGTGGTCACCTCGATGTCCTGGCGGATGCGCAGAAAAACCGGGCGGGCATATTCGGGCAGCCGTTGCGCGAGATGCTCGCGAAAGGAAGTCAGGTTGAAATTCTCCTTGGCGACGAGCGCGGCCATGCCGGCGCGGCCGTCACGGCCGGGAACCTGCACGCCGTAGACATTGGCCTCGAGCACGGCGTCGAATTGGCCGATCGCTTCCTCGACCTCGGTGGTCGACACGTTCTCGCCCTTCCAGCGAAACGTGTCGCCGATGCGATCGACGAAGTAGAAATAGCCGCTCTCGTCCTTGCGCATCAGGTCGCCGGTGCGGAACCAGACGTCGCCCTTCTCGAACACGTCGTGCAGGATCTTCCTGTCGGTCTCGGCCTGGGTTGCATAACCTTCGAAGCGGGCGCCGGGCTTCGATGCATCCTTGAGGATCTTGCCGATCACTTCGCCGGGCTCGTTGGCGGCGCATTCGATGCAGAAGCCCTGCTCGTTGCGCACCGGCTGCTGCAGCTCCACGTCGAACCGCACGACCTTGGTCGGAAAGCGATGCGCGAGGAACCAGGGGATGCGGCCGACCGAGCCTTCCTTCTCCTCGAAATTGAACAACGAGACATTGCCTTCAGTGGCGCCATAGAACTCGATGATGTGCGGAATCTGGAACCGCTGCTTGAACTGCGCCCAGATGTCGGGCCGCAAGCCGTTGCCGCAGGCCAATCGCAGCCGGTGCGCCCGCTCGTTCGGGTGCGGCGGCGAGTTGACGAGATAGCGGCACAACTCGCCGATGTATTGGAACAGATTGCAGTCCCAGCGCACGACATCCTCCCAGAACTCGCGCGCGGAAAATTTCTCGCGGATCACGACCGAGCCGCCGTTGACGAGCATGGCGCCCGTTGCGACGAGGCCGCCGACGGTGTGGTACATCGGCAGGCAGTCATACATGCGATCGCCCGCGCGCGTGTCCATGACGCCGGCGAAGGCATGGGTCGCGAGCATCAGCCGGTAGTGGTTCATGTTGGCGGCCTTGGGCAGCCCGGTCGTCCCCGAGGTGTAGATGTAGAGCGCGCGATCGTCGATGCTGAGCCTGCAGCGTTCGCCATCCGCAAGCTTGTCGTCGGGGAAGGTTTCCACCTCGCGGTCGAGGCGCGGAAAATTGGCGCTGGCGTCGCCGTAAAGCCAGACCTTGGGGTCGGCGGTGATGTGCGCTTGCGCGCTTTGCAGCGGTGCCAGCAATTCCGCCGCGACGATGACGTGCTTCGGACCGACTACGCTGATGCAATAGGCAAGCGCCGTGCCGGTCAGGTTGGTGTTGAGGAGCGCGACCGCGCCCCCGACGCGGGTCACGCCGAGCCAGAGCGCGAAATATTCCGGCCGGTTCGGCATCAGCAGGCAGACGGTGTCGCCCTTGCCGAGACCTTGGGCGAGCGCCCAGCGCGCGTAGCGGTTCGAGCGGCCCGCGAGCTCGCGGTAGCTCAAGCGCTCGCGGTCGGAGAGCAGTGCCGGCGCGTCGCCATATCGGTCGGCCAGCTCCTCGATGATCGAGGGGAAGACGCGGGTCGGATGCTTGGCGATCGGCGTGGTCAATTTGAGGGTGCGCCACGCACCCTTGAGACAGACCGCGTCGGCCCTGAGCCGCTCAATCAACCCCATGGCGATTCCTGTCGGCGCCGTCTGCGCGACTCACCGCCCCGCGCGCCGCAAAGCATCGGGCACCCGCCCCAAGGTGGCAAGGGCTGGCGTCGTCAGCGGTCGATGCCGCCGAACGGCACGAGCGGATTGTCGATGAGCGCCGCCCGGTCCGGCCGGTCGGGCGCGCTGCGGTTGAGGAAAGCCTCGAACAGGGGGATGACCGACTGCGGCTCGAGGTCGCGGGCGATCACCACGATACGGGTGCGCTGGTCGTCGTCGGGCCAGTGCTCGAGCCGCACTGCCGGATGCATGACGTGCTGCACGCCATGAATCACCAGCGGCTCGTCGGGTGTCTCGGCGATCTTCACGATGCCCTTGAGACGCAAGAGCTTCGGGCCATAGAGCGAGCGCACAAGATCGATGAACATTTCGAACGAAGCGGCCGGGATCGGCGTGCCGGCCGACAGCGTGAAGGCGCGAATGCGGTCGTCGTGCCGGTTCGGGTCGTGATGGTGCTCATGCTCATGCGCCTCCGTCGCGTCGGCATAGGCCTCCGCGGCGAGCCAGCGCTTGACATCGGGAATTTTGCGCTCGGGATCGAACAGGCCACAGGCGATAAGACGCGCCGGCGCCGCCTCGCCGGCGGCAGCATCGAGAATCGGCGCCGCCGGGTTGAGCACATGCAAGCGAGCAACGAGCCGCTCATTTGCCGCGTGGCGCTCTGGTGTGTCGATGAGGTCGGTCTTCGTCAACACGATGCGATCGGCGACCGCGACCTGCTTCAACGCCTCCATATGTTCGTCGAGGGTCGCGGCGCCGTTCACCGCATCGACCACGGTGACCACGCCGTCGAGTCGGTAGCGCATCAGGAGGTAGGGATGAGCCATCGCCGTCTGCAGCACCGGCGCAGGGTCGGCGAGGCCGGTGGTCTCGAGCATCACGCGGCGAAAGCTCACGCGGCCATTGTCGAGATCGCGCAGCAGCGACTCGAGCGCGTTGACGAGATCGCCGCGCAAGGTGCAGCACAGGCAGCCGCTGTGCAACAGCACCATGTTGTCGTCGATTGTCTTGACCAGCAGATGGTCGAGCCCGATTTCGCCGAACTCGTTGATAATCACGGCGGTGCCCGCAAACGCCGGATCGGGAAGCAGGCGGTTGAGCAGCGAGGTTTTTCCGGCGCCGAGGAAGCCGGTCAGCACGGTAAGAGGGATGGGCTCGGCCGGACCTCGCAAGCGCGCTCCGCCGGCGGCGGTCATTTCTTGTCCGGGGTCTTTGCGGAAGCCTTCGGCGAGCTCGCCTGCGGTGGAGGCTGCGGCTTCGCCGCAATGGCCTTTTCGCCCGTGGCTTTCGGCCTTGCGCGCGGCATCGGCACCAAATCGGCCCCACCCTCACTCGGCGCGGTCGCGAATTCCGCCGGTGGACTATGGGCGAGCGCGGACGGGCTCAAGTCGGTCCAGGGGACGGCTCCCGCCCTGACCATGCCGGGGGTGGCAACTGTCGGCTTGGCCGTGGTGGCCTTGCCGCTTGGCTTTGGATCGGCAGCGGCGAGCTGGGTCGCAGGCTTCTTCGACGCCCCCGTGAAGACCTCGACCGGCTGGCCGAGCTGGCTGTCCTGCCGGAGGAGCGCCCCTTTGCTGTTCGGCGCGCGCAGGCTCGAGAGGAAGACGGCATAAGGCGAGTCGGAGGGGAGATTGGCCACGTTGGTGTCGTCCTCCTCCTCGGAGGCCGGCCGCTTGCGATGGGGGCCGCACATCTCCTCGCGCAGGTTCGGCGGCGAGGCGTTGATCGGCTGCAGCGATTCGACCGTGCCCAGCGAGGGCGTCAGCCAGGACAGCGGGTTGCTGGCGAAGCCCCGCTCCAGCAGTTGCGCGGCCTTCACCGCCCGCACCGGTCCGGAGGGGGCGCCCAGCACCACGGCGATCAGCCGCTTGCCATCGCGGGTCGCACTCGCGACGAGGTTGAAGCCGGAGGCGCAGATGAAGCCGGTCTTCATCCCGTCGGCGCCCGGATAGCGTCCGAGCAGCGTGTTGTAATTGCGGATGACCTGCTTGCCGAACCGGATGCCCGGCAGGTGCCAGTAATAGTCATATTCCAGGAATTCGCGCAGCGCCGCGCGGGCGAGGATGGCGAGGTCGCGCGCCGAGGTGATCTGCTCGTCGGCAGGCAGCCCGTTCGGGTTGACGAAGCTCGATTGCGTCATGCCGAGCCGGCGCGCGTTGCGGTTCATCAGGTCGGCAAATCCCTCGATCGAGCCGCCGACGCCCTCGGCGAGTACGACTGCCATGTCGTTTGCTGATTTCACCATCAGCATTTTGAGCGCGTTGTCGACCGTGACCTGGGTGCCGACCGCGAAGCCCATCTTGGTCGGCGCCTGGGCGGCCGCGTTGTGGGAGACAGGGAGGAGCTTGTCGAGGGTGATTCGCCCTTCCTTGACCGCGCGCAGCGTCACATAGGCGGTCATGATCTTGGTGACCGAGGCCGGATACCAGGGATAGGTGGCGTTCTCAGCGTGCAGCACCTTGCCGCTGTCGACCTCGACCAGGAGCAGCGCCTCGGCTCCCGCCCGGGTGCCTGCGAGCCCCGTGGCCGTGCCGGTGACGAGCACGACTGTCAGCGCCCGGGCGAAAAGGAAGCGGCGTAAGAACATCAAAGGGTCGGGGTCCGATGGTCTGGTCGGGTCTCGGAAACAGGCTGCTCCACAGACGCAGAAGGTCAGCCATCTAAGCCGAAGACGGGGCCAAAAGCAAAATCAGGAATGCCCCGATCCCCGGCGGTCAGGCCGACGCAGGGTCTTCATCCGAAAAGAAAACGCCAAAAATTCGGCGGAAAGCTCCACGTCGAGCCCGCGCACCGGTTCCAATGGCCGATCCGGGACGAATCGAGAGGGTGGGCAAGGACGCCCCCTCCGGGCTGCGCTTGCTGCATCCGGGCCCAACGGCGTGCAATGCCGCGACCCCGTACCCATATCCTTTGGACCATGAGGCCGCCATGACCGCTTGCATCGTCGGATGGGCCCACACGCCGTTCGGCCGGCTCGAAGGCGAGACGGTCGAGAGCCTGATCGTGCGGGTCGCGACCGAGGCGCTGGCCGACGCCGCCGTCGCGCCTGGCGACATTGACGAGATCGTGCTCGGGCATTTCAACGCGGGTTTTTCGCCGCAGGATTTTACCGCCGCGCTGGTGTTGCAGGCCGCACCGGAGCTGCGGTTCAAGCGCGCGACCCGGGTCGAGAATGCCTGCGCCACCGGCTCGGCGGCGGTGCATCAGGGCCTCAAGGCGATCGCGGCCAAGAGCGCGCGCATCGTGCTCGTGGTCGGGGTCGAGCAGATGACGACGACACCCGCGGCGGAAATCGGGAAGAACCTGCTGAAGGCTTCCTACGTGCGCGAAGAGGCGGATATCGAGGGCGGCTTCGCCGGCATTTTCGGCAAGATCGCGGCGCTCTATTTCCAGCGCTTCGGCGATCAGTCGGACGCGCTCGCGCGCATCGCCGCCAAGAACCACCGCAATGGCGTCGGCAATCCCTACGCGCAAATGCGCAAGGACCTCGGCTATGACTTTTGCCGCCGCGAGAGCGAGAAGAACCCGTTCGTCGCCGGGCCGCTCAAGCGCACCGACTGCTCGCTCGTTTCCGACGGCGCCGCCGCCGTGGTGCTCGCCGAGGAGGAGACGGCGCACGGCATGGGCAAGGCCGTGGCCTTGCGCGCGGCGGCGCATGTGCAGGATTTCCTGCCGATGTCGAAGCGCGACATCCTCAAATTCGAGGGCTGCGCGCAGGCCTGGCAGCGTGCACTCGCCGAGGCCGGAGTCACCCTCGGCGACCTGTCGTTCGTCGAGACCCACGACTGCTTCACGATTGCCGAGCTTCTGGAATACGAGGCGATGGGCCTGGTGCCGGAAGGCCGCGGCGCGACCGCGATCAGGGACGGCCTCACCGAGATGAATGGCCGGCTGCCAGTGAACCCCTCGGGCGGGCTCAAGGCCAAGGGCCATCCGATCGGCGCGACCGGGGTGTCGATGCACGCGCTCGCGGCGATGCAGCTCACGGGCACCGCCGGCGACTTCCAGGTCAAGAACGCCCGCCTCGGCGGTCTCTTCAACATGGGCGGCGCCGCGGTCGCCAACTATGTGAGCATTCTCGAGCGGATCAGGTAGCATCGGCGCGCGCGAGTGCTCGCGGGATGCGACGCATCCGTGATAAGCATCGCCGGGAAATCATGCTCCTTGGTAGCAACCGCTTCGAGCTCCCATGCAGCGACCGCGGCTGATCCTCGCCAACCTCCTCACCGTCGCGGCGAGCGTGCTGGTCACGCTCGTTCTCGCCGAGGTCGTGCTGCGTTTCCTGCCCGTGGCCTGGGCACCCCCGGTCGAGCCGCCCACGGCCGAGAATCCGATCCAGCGTTATGTCGCGAGCACGCCGTTCACCTGGTCTCTGGGCTGGAATTTCTATGTCGTCGTGCACGGGCGCACCAATGCGCAGGGCTTTGTCGCCAACTACGACTACGATGCCAAGGCCACGCCGCCGCTCGTCGCCGTCGCAGGCGACAGTTATGTCGAAGCCCTGATGGTCCCGTTCCGCGAGACGTTGACGGGCCGTCTGCAGACGATGCTCGGCAACCGGGGCCGCGCCTATGCTTTTGCGCAATCGGGGGCGCCGCTCAGCCAATATGTCGCCTATGCCAAGCATGCCTGCGCGGTCTATCGGCCCGAGCGCCTGATCGTCGTGGTCGTCGGCAACGACTTCGACGAAAGCATCCATGCGTACCGGCGGCGCGACGGCATTTACCACCTTTATCCGCGGCCCGAGGGCGGCTTCGACTACAAATTGACTCCGCTGCCACGGCCGAGGCTGACCGAACGTTTGGCCCGCCATAGCGCGCTGGCGCTCTACCTGGCGCGCAACGTGGGCATCGCTTCCCTTCTTCTTGAGCGCATCGGCATCGCTCACGCGCAGGCCGCAGCTGAGCCGCCGAGCCCCTATGTCGGCAACACCGAGGCCACGGCCGATGCTGCGCGCATCGCGGAAGGCGAAGAGGTGATCGCGTGGTTTCTCGATGCGCTGCCGCGGGCGGCGTGCCTCGAGCCGCGCGACATCGCGCTCGTCATCGATGCTCCGCGGCCGCACCTTTACGATGCCACGACGCGCGCGGCGGCGCGGGCAAGCTATTTCGGGCGGATGCGCAGCACGTTGATGGCGCAGGCCGGGGCGCGCGGGTTCAAAATCGTCGACATGGAGCCGCATTTTCTGGCCGCCCATACCGCCGACGGTGTCCCGTTCGAAAATCCGACCGACGGCCATTGGAACTCGCACGGCCATGCCGTGGTCGCGGCGGCGGTGCGCGAGGCGCTCACCGGCTGGCCGCCGCTCGAATCCGGCCAGGCTCGATCGCGCGCCAACTAGCCGGCCAACAAGCTTTTTGGCATGAGCGTTGCGCGCTGCGCCTGGTTTTGGCTAGAACCCCCTGTCGCATCCCCGATGAGGGTCAACGAATGGCAACTGCCGTCGAGCCGGGCATCGCCCGCGGTCCTGGGCCGGAAAGTTCCGACCGGAGCTTCGGCTTCCTGTTCGCGGCGGTATTCGCGCTGATCGCTTGCTGGCCTCTCCTGCACGGCGAGCGGCCGCGCTGGTGGGCGCTCGGCGTCGCCGCCGCCTTTGCGCTGCTTGCGATCGTGCGGCCGCACATCCTTCAGCCGCTCAACCGGGCTTGGCTGCTGCTCGGGCGGCTCATGCACCGCCTGGTGAGCCCGCTGGTGATGGGCGTGATATTCTTTCTCTGTGTCACGCCGATCGCCTGGATCATGCGCTGGCGCGGCAAGGACGTCTTGTCGCTTGCCCGTCGGCCCGATCTCGAAAGCTATTGGATCACGCGCCCCCCGGCGGGACCCGAAGCGGAAACGATGAAGCACCAGTTCTGAGCCCTATCGAGGTCAATCAGGCATCGCCATGTCATTCATCGCCGAACTCTGGGCCTTCCTGCGGGTGCGCAAGAAATACTGGCTGGCGCCCATACTGCTGCTGCTCCTGGTCTTCGGCGGCCTGATCATCCTCGCCCAGGGATCGGCGGTCGCTCCATTCATCTACACATTGTTCTGACCGGCGGCCCGGCGGCATGCGGATCCTCGGCATTTCCGCCTTCTATCATGACAGCGCCGCCGCGCTCCTGGCCGATGGCCGCATCGTGGCGGCGGCGCAGGAGGAGCGCTTCACCCGCAAGAAGCAGGATGCCCGCTTCCCCGAACATGCGATCGCCTATTGTCTCGAGGAAGCCGGCATCAAGCTCGACCAGGTCGACTATGTGGTGTTCTATGAAAAGCCGTTCCTGAAATTCGAGCGCCTGCTCGAGACCTATGTCGGCTTCGCCCCGCGCGGCTTTCAGTCGTTCGCGATGGCGATCCCGGTCTGGATTCGCGAGAAACTGTTCCAGAAGGACATCATCCGCCGCGAATTGCAGAAGCTTGCGCCCGACTTCGACTGGAAGAGCCGCCTGCTGTTCACCGAGCATCACCTGAGCCATGCCGCCAGCGCCTTCTACGCCTCGCCGTTCTCCGAGGCTGCGGTGCTGACCATGGACGGCGTCGGCGAATGGTGCACGACCTCGTGCGCGGTCGGCCGCGGCAAGGAGCTGCGGATCCTCAAGGAGCTGCACTTCCCGCACTCGCTCGGGCTGCTCTATTCCGCCTTCACCTATTACACCGGCTTCAAGGTCAATTCCGGCGAGTACAAGCTGATGGGGCTTGCCCCCTATGGCCAGCCGAAATACGCCTCGGTCATCCTCGACCATCTGATCGACCTCAAGAATGACGGCACGTTCCGGCTCGACCTCGATTATTTCGACTATTGCACCGGTCTGACCATGACCAACCAGAAATTTGCCGATCTGTTCGGCGCCCCGCTGCGCGACTGGAAGAAGGATCTGCTCACCCCCTTCCACATGGACATCGCCGCCTCGATCCAGGCGGTGACCGAGGAGGTGATGCTGCGGCTTGCGCGCGCGCTCGCGCGCGAGCACGGGCTCGACAATCTCTGCCTCGCCGGCGGCGTCGCGCTCAACTGCGTCGCCAACGGCAAGATTTTGCGCGCCGGCGCGTTCAAGAACGTCTGGGTGCAGCCGGCCGCGGGCGATGCCGGCGGCGCGGTGGGGGCGGCGCTCGCGGTATGGCACCAGTTCCTCGGTCGGGAGCGCCGGATGAACGGCGCCAGCGACCTGATGGAAGGCGCCTTCCTCGGGCCGGCCTATGCCCAAGCCGACGTCGAAAGCCGCCTCGCCAGGGCGGGCGCCCATTACAGCGTGGTCTCCGACGAGGATGTGATCGAGAAGACCGCGACCTCGCTCGCCGCGGGCGAGGCGGTCGGCTGGATGCAGGGGCGCATGGAATTCGGCCCGCGCGCGCTCGGAGCGCGCTCGATCCTCGGCGATCCGCGCTCGCCTTCGATGCAGAAGACGCTCAATCTGCGGGTCAAGTACCGGGAAAGCTTCCGTCCCTTCGCTCCGGCCGTGCTGCGCGAGGACGTCGCCGACTGGTTCGAGCTCGACGCCGATTCGCCCTACATGCTCATCTGCGCCGACGTGAAGCGCGAGCGGCGGCGGCGGATGACCAACGAAGAGGAGCAGCTGTTCGGAATCGACAAGCTCAACGTGGCGCGGTCCGAAATCCCGGCCGTGACCCATGTCGATTATTCGGCCCGCATCCAGACCGTGCATGCCGACACCAATCCGCGCTTCCACGCCCTGATCGCGCGGTTCAAGGACAAGACCGGCTGCCCGGTGCTGGTGAATACGAGCTTCAACGTGCGCAGCGAGCCGATCGTCTGTACCCCCGAGGACGCCTTCCGCTGCTTCATGGGCAACGAGATCGAGCTTCTGGTCGTCGGCAATTGCATGCTGCGCAAAGTTGAGCAGGACCCGGCCCTCAAGCAGGATTACAAGGACGAGTTCGAGCCGGACTGAACCCGGGCGGGCGGCCATATTCGCGATGTCGCTCCGCGCCGCTCAGGTTTCCTCGAAAATCGCCGGATTGGGCTCAGAGTCTCTGGCCTTGGATGTGGCATGGGAATCGGTCGAGGCGGCTGCGCCGTTCTCTGATTTGGCCGAGGCATCGCCTCGGCCGCGCCGTTTGAAGATGCGGCGGATCAGGGCGACGCCTGGTCCGGGTGCGATGGTGAGATATTCATCGCTGATGAGGCGCGCCCCGCCTGGCCGGTGCTCGAGCGCGAGCTTGCGGCCATGATAGGCTTCGAGCTCCGGCCGATGTCCGACACTGATGACGGTCGCTTTGGGGATCTTTTCGTTGATGAGCTGCAACAGCCGTTCCTGGCTCTCGGGATCGAGCGCGGAGGTCGCCTCGTCCATCACGATCAGGTCGGGGTGATGGATCAGGAGCCGCGCAAAGGCGAGCCGCTGCTTCTCGCCGCCCGAGAGCGTTTGCTCCCATGGCCCCTCCTCGTCGATGCGGCCGATCAAATGGCCCAGTCCAACGGCCTCGAGCGCTTCGCGCACCTCCTCGTCCGGCACCACTTCGGCATCCAAGGGATAAGTCGCGGCTCGTCGGAGCGAGCCGAGCGGCACATAGGCCCGCTGCGGCAGCATGAATAGTTTCGAATTGCGTTGGATGACCACTTCGCCCTCGCCCCACGGCCAAAGTCCCGCAATCGCGCGCACCAATGTGCTCTTGCCGGTGCCCGACTCGCCGACGATGAGCACCTTTTCGCCGGGGGCGATGTCGACCTCCGCTTCGTGCACGACGCCGGTTCCGTCGTCGAGCGTGACCGAGACCCCGCGCAGCCGCAGTACCGCCTCGTCGTGCTCCCCGCGCACGATTCGTTTGATGCCGCCTCTCTTCTCGGCAAGTTCGAGCGCATCGATCGACATCAGCAGCGAGGTGATGCGTCGCGCCGACGCGTTCCAATTGGCGAAGCGCGGATAGTTGTCGACCAGCCAGCTGAATGCAGTCTGCACCGTAACAAAGGCCGACGCAGCCTGCATGACTTCGCCGAGCGTCATGGTGCCGGCGAGGAATTTGGGTGCGCTCAGGATGATCGGAACGGCGGTTGCAATTAGTCCGCTTGAAGTCGAGACGAACGTCGTGCGCATGTATTGACGCAGGATGATACGGTAGCTCTCAAGCAGGTTTTGGAACGTTCGCGCGAGTCCCGCGCGCTCCTCCTTCTCTCCGCCGAGCAGTGCGATGCTCTCGCCGTTCTCGCGCAGTCTTGTCAGCGCGTAGCGGAATTCGGCTTCCCTCTGGTTGTTGATTTCGGCCAGGCGCGCGAAACGCCGCCCGATCAGCACCATCGAGCCGGTGGCGAGGATCGAGTAGAGAAGCGCGGCGATGACCAGGAATCCCGGTATTTGAAATCGCAGGCCGTCGGTCTCGATGTCGAGCGACCCGCCGACGATCCAAAGCACCGTGATGAATGTCACCGCCGACAGGAAGGCCGAGAAGATCCCGAACGCGAAATCGATCGGCGCCTCGGTTGCGACGCGCGTGTCCTCGCCGATCCGGTATTCGGGGATCTCGTGTTCTCCGCGCACGAGGTTGAGATGGTAATAGTGGCCATTCGACAGCCAGCGATCGAGCGCGTGACTGGTGAGCCATGCGCGCCACTGCCGCTGAGTCGTGAATCGACCGTAAACGCCGGCGACCGCGACCAGCACGCTCGCGCAGATGAGCGGAAGGTAGAGCAGCGATTGATAGAGCACAGCGCCCGAATCCCTCTGTTCGAGCGCGTTGAAGATGTCCCGATTCCAGACATTGATGCGGTATTGAACGTAAAGCTGGACAAGCAGGATGATGATCAGCGCCCCGGTCAGGAGCCAAGCCCGCGGTCCCGCCTTCCTGCCCCAGAATCCCCTTGCGGTCCGCCAAAATTGCCCTAACAGCCGCCGCCGTCGAGCGTTGTCGACCTCCACGCTCACGCTCTCGATGTAGCTCACAGCCGGATGCCGAAAGGTGACGATCATATGTCGCTTTCGCTTGGCGAAAGCGCGCGATTTGTTGCTCTATCAACGCCAATCGATTGGGAAAGTTTCCCGCATTCGGCGCGCCGATGCGGAATTGCGCTTCTCAGGCGCTCGGCCCTCAGGTCTCTACCGGACTGTATGCCGCCTGCTCGGTTGGCGTCTTTGCCGCCTCGCTGAGCATGAATTGGGTGCGGGCGAGCTCGGCGAAATGTCCGCCGAACCGCACCAGCTCGTCGAAGCTGCCGGTCTCGATGATGCGACCCTCCTGGAACACAAGGATCCGGGTTGCGTTGCGGACGGTGGCGAGCCGATGCGCGATGACGAAGGTGGTGCGACCTTTCATCACCTCGATCAGTGCCGCCTGCACCTTGGCCTCGGTGAGCGCGTCAAGCGCGCTCGTCGCCTCGTCCAGGATCAGGATCGGCGGGTCCTTGAGCAATGCGCGCGCGATCGAGAGCCGCTGGCGCTCGCCGCCGGACAAGAGGCGCCCGCGCTCGCCGACGCCGGCCTCGAAGCCTCCTGGAGTGCGCTCGATGACATCGAGCATCTGCGCGCGCGCACAAGCGTCGCGCATCTCCTCCTCGGTCGCATCGGGCCTGCCGACGCGGAGATTGTCCGCGATCGAGCGGTTGAACAACAGGGCTTCCTGAAACACCACGCCGATATTGCGCCGCAGGCCTGACAACGTGAGGCCGCGAATGTCCATGCCGTCAATCTTCACGACGCCCGATTGCGGGTCGAAGACGCGATGGAGCAAGGCCAGCGCCGTCGATTTGCCCGCGCCGGTCGGACCAACGAGCGCGATGGTTTCGCCCGGCAATGCGGTGAAGGTCAAATCGGCAACGGCGGGGCGCTTGCCGTCATAGGAGAAGGAGACCTCTTTGAACTCGACCAGTCCGCGCAGGCGGCCGGGATCGATCGCGTCGGGCCGGTCGCGGACGGCGGGCACCGTGTCGAGCACGTCGAAGAATTCGGCCAGCCGCGGCGCGTCCAACACCATGTTATTTGCGAAATGGACCACGGCCTCGAGCTTGCCGATCAATAGGGTGGCGAAACTCATGAACATCACGATTTCGCCGACCGTGGTCAGCCCCGCCATGTAGAAGAAGATGCCGACGATCAGAATCGCGAGCAGCGTCAGGGTCGTGGAAGCGCGCGTGAGCACGGCGGCGAGGGCCCACCAGGACAGCACCGGCATTTGGGCGCCCAGCAACAGATCGCCGATCTTCTTCATCGCCGAGACCTCGACGTCGATGCGGGCGAAGCTTTGAATGAGAGCGATATTGCCGAGGGTGTCCGAGGTGCGCTCCGCCATGTCGGTGTAATGGTCCTCGACCGAGCGCTGCAGCCTTTCGCTCTTGTAGAAGACCAGCGCGATCAGCATCGTGAATACCCCGCAGAGCGCGATCAGCAACAGCGCGAACCGCCAATTGAGGAACAGCGTCAGCGGCATCAGCACGAGGAGCGACACGAAGCTCGTGAAGTTCTCGCGGAAGAACGACAGCCACAAGGTCCAAAGCGTATTCGTGCCGGTCAGCATGACCTTCATCAGCCGACCCGAATGGGTGCCGGTATGATAGGTGATCGGCAACTGCAACACGTGCTCGAAATAATCGGTTCGCACCACTTGGCTGTGACGGTGCGCGAGGCGATCGGCGTGCAGCGCGACCAGCGCGCTGCAGACGATCGTGAAGAGGCCGAAGCCGACCCAGGCGCCGAGCAGCGGCATCAGCCCGAGCCACGAAATCTGCCTCGCTCCGCCCTGGGAATTCGCCAGCGCGTCGACGATGCGGCCGAACAAGATCGGCTCGATGAATTGCGCCGAAGCAAGCGCCACGCTCGCGATGGCGAGCGTCCACCCCAAGCGGGCTTCAGGCCCGAGCAGCGCGAGCACGCGAAGATAAAGGCGCAGAAACCTCATGGCCCCACATGACCGACCCGACACGGCCAATGTAGCGCAATACCCCGAGCCCGCAACGGCACCTCCAGTCGCAGCAACTGGGGTAGAATATTCTAATTGATCGCAATTTCAACGAACATTCTTCTTGTTCTATGCGGCTTTTGGAACACATGTTACCAAACTGCGGGTCCGGGCCCTCCAGGCTACCTCATTCGGCTTGAATTTCCCGGTCGCCGCGGAAATGATCGGCTGGTCGGGCGGGGCACTTTCAAAAGTCGATCATGGCCCGGAGACGCCCCCGCCGTTGCGGCCGGACGCCAAGAACAACGCGGTGCCACGCGAACGATCCATGCAGAACATCCCGACCGACCTGTTGCGGACCCTGATCTCCGTGGTCGACCTGCGCAGCTTCACCAAGGCGGCGAACTCGCTGGGCGTGACACAGCCGGCAGTCAGCGCGCAGATCAAGCGGCTGCAATATCTGCTGGGCTATGAGCTTCTCGACAAGAGCGCGCCTGGCGTCAGCTTGACGGCGCGCGGCCAGCTCGTCGTCGATCAGGCCCGCCGCCTGTTGTCCATCAACGACGACATCCTGCAATTGAGCGGCGGCCCCCCGACGATGCAGATCCTGCGGGTGGGCATCCCGGGCGACTATGCGGGGTCCAGGCTGCCGGTCACGCTGGCGAGATTTCGCCTGCGCTGGCCTGACATCAGTTTCAATGTCAGCACTGGCACCTCCGACAACCTCATTCGCGACGTCGAGAAAGGCGATCTCGACATCGTCCTCGCGGTCACCATTACGGAGCCGGCGATCGAGCCGCGGCATCGGTGGATGCGGCAAGCTGTCTGGGTGCGCAGCGAGACGACCAGATTTGATCCCCATGGCCCGGTGCCGCTGGTCTGCTATGGCGACGACTGCGCCTGCCAGCGGGTCGCGGTCGCTGCGCTGCATCGCGCTGGCCGCGAATGCAATTTCGTCTTCACCTCCCGCAGCCTGCTCAGCCTCGTGGCCGCGGTCGCCGCCGGGTTCGGAGTCATGGTGATGCCCCGCGGCCGCGCGATCAAGACCAACCTGACGATCTGGCAGGACGCGCCATTGCCCAAGCTGCCCGAACTCCATTGCGGAATTTTCATTCGGGACGGCGGCAACCGGACCGCGATCGAGGAGCTGGCCGACCACCTCGCGGCGGATCTGCGCCAGGAGCCGCAACTGGCGGACGAGGTTACCCCGGCCGCGTTCGCCGCCATGCGGGCGTCGGGGTCCGCCCACTAGGGCACCGAGCCCTTTCAGTTGACCCGGCGTTCGGCGGCCGGCGGGAGAAAGGCCCCGTCGAAGATTTCCTCGGCCTTGGGCTTGGCCTTGAACGGTTGAGCGAGCGCGATCTGGTTGATCGATTCCTCGAGCCGCGCGGCATCGATCGCCCCGAAGCCCATGAGCACGATGTCGTCGACCGGCACGCCGCGCTCCTTGAGGTCGACATAAACGCGGAACGAATAGCCGAGCGCCGCGTCGAGCTGGCCGGCCGCGAGCATCGGCACCCGCACCGCCGTGCCGATGTTTTCGATGGTGACCTTCGACAGGTCGATGTTGGTGAGCTTGGCAAACAGCGGCCATTCGCCGACCGTCGAGCCGGTGGCTGGCGCGCCGAGCTTCTTGCCTTCGAGCGTCTTCGGCTCGCCGATGCCGCGGCTCTTGCGCGCCACGATCGCGAACGGCGGCTTGTTGTAGACCATGAACAGCGCCTTGACCGGGGCCGAGGGATGCTGGTCGCGATACCTGATGAGCGCGTTGATGTCGGCAAAGCCCAGGTCGTGGCTGCCGGAGGCGACGCGGGTGATCGGCTCGAGCGGGATCGAGCCCTCGTCGATGGTGAGTTCGAGCCCTTCGTTGTTGTAATAGCCCTTGTCCTGCGGAACCAGGAGCGGCGCGGCCGGCCCGTCCAGCCGCCCATCGAGGGAGAACCTCAGCGCCGTCTGCGCGAGGGTCGAGGTCGCCGACCAGAGCAAGAAAGCCGTGGTCAGCGAAGCAGGCCGGCCAAGCCGTCGACCGAGCCGGATGAGGTCGCGGAGGCTCATGTGTCGACGGGCTCCTTCTACGATGTCGTCGGCCCCAGCCCACCCTCACCGCGCTCGGCGCGGCGGCTTCAGAAAAGAACATGATGACGCAAAGAGCAAGACAAGATCGCGCTTCCGGCCTGCCCTTCACAGGATCGCGAACACCGATGCCGGCCCGATCGTCCGCGCCGGAGAGTTTTTTCTGGTGGGCCGGCGGCCAACGGCTGCTAGAATCGACCGATCGAAGGTCGAGCTGGAGCGTCTGATGACCGCGGATAGCGATCTCCGCCAGGCCCCGGGCGCCGGTCCCATTCGCGCCTTCAGTGCGCCCTTTGCGCCGCCGGACGAGGCGATCGCGGCGCGGCTCATTGCGCAGGCCCCGCGCGCGGCCGAGGCCGAAGCGCTGATCGACGCCCGCGCCAGGCGGCTGATCGAGAGCATCCGCGCCCGCACCGGCGGGCTCGGCGGCATCGAGGATTTCCTCCATGCCTATTCGCTCTCCACCCGGGAGGGCTTGGCGCTGATGGTGCTGGCGGAGGCGCTGCTGCGGGTACCAGACGCCGCCACCGCCGACCGTTTGATCGAGGACAAGTTGTCGAGCGGCGACTGGTCGTCCTCGGACGCGAGATCGCGCGCGTTCCTGGTCTCGGCCTCGGCCTGGACGCTCGGCATCACCGCCCGCATCATCCAGCCCGGCGAGACGCCGGAGAGGATCCTCGATGCCCTCATCAAGCGCCTCGGCCTCCCTGCCGTGCGCGCGGCGACGCGGCAGGCGATGCGGCTCCTGGGCTCCCATTTCGTCCTCGGCCAGACCATCGAGGAGGCGCTTGAGCGGGCTCGCGCGCACCGGGAGCTGCGCTATTCCTTCGATATGCTGGGCGAGGGTGCGCGCACCGCGGCCGACGCCGGGCGCTATCTCCTGGCCTATGGGTCAGCCATCGACGCCATTGGCAAGCAGGCGGGGGCGGCGGCGCTGCCGGACCGGCCAGGCATTTCGGTCAAGCTCTCGGCGCTGGATCCCCGCTTCGAGGCGGTCTCGCGCGGGCGCGTGCTGGCCGAACTGGTGCCGAAAGTGATCGAGCTCGCGCGCAAGGCGCGTGACCACGACCTCAATTTCACCATCGACGCCGAAGAAGCCGACCGGCTCGAACTGACCCTCGACGTGATCGGTGCGGCGCTCGCCGATCCATCGCTGCGCGGATGGGAGGGTTTCGGAGTCGCCGTGCAGGCCTATCAGAAGCGCGCCGGCGCCGTCATCGACTGGCTCGCCGACGCGGCGGCCGCGCTCGGACGGCGCCTGATGGTGCGCCTCGTCAAGGGCGCCTATTGGGACACCGAGGTCAAGCGCGCCCAGGAGCGCGGGCTCGCCGACTACCCGGTCTTCACCCGCAAGGCGATGACCGACCTCTGCTACCTCGCCTGCACGCGCAAGCTCCTCGCCGCGCGATCGCGCCTCTACCCGCAATTCGCGACCCACAACGCCCTCACGGTCGCGAGCGTGGTCGAGGATGCCGGCGGCGTCGAAGGCTACGAGTTCCAACGCCTGCATGGCATGGGCGAGGTGCTCTACGATGCGCTGCTGGCGGAATTCCCCAAGGCCGGCCTCCGGGTCTATGCGCCGGTCGGCAGCCACCGTGATCTGCTCGCGTATCTGGTGCGCCGGCTGTTGGAGAACGGCGCGAATTCCTCCTTCGTCTCGGTGGCGGCCGATCCGGCGGTCCCGGTCGAAGCGATCTTGCGGCGCCCGCAGAGCTGGATCGGCGATCCGCAGCACGCCCGCCACCCCAGAATTCCGCTGCCGCGCGATCTCTACGGGCCGGACCGCCGCAACTCCACCGGCGTCGAATTCGGCGACCGGGCAAGCCTGCAGGCGCTGATCGGCGACATCGCGGCTGCGCCAGCGCCGGCTGAGGCCGCGCCGCTCATCGATGGAGCCGTGCTCGCCGGCATCGAGCGGGCGGTCAAGTCTCCGATCGACGGCGCGAGCGTGGGTCGTGTCAGCGAAGGCGACCTCGCCATCGCGGGCGCGGCCATGGCGGCGGCGGCCGCGGGCTTTTCCGCCTGGAGGGCGACGCCTGTCGGTCGGCGCGCGGCCGCGCTCGAACGCGCGAGCGATCTCCTCGAGGCCCGGCGCGGCGTCCTGATCTCGCTGCTGGCGCGTGAAGGCGGCAAGACCCTCGACGACGCGGTTGCGGAACTCCGCGAGGCGGTCGATTTCTGCCGCTATTACGCGGTCGAGGCGCGGCGCGCGCTCGGACCGCAACCGATGCCGGGGCCGACCGGCGAGACCAATGAGCTTCGCTATCGCGGGCGCGGCGTCTTCGTCTGCATCAGCCCCTGGAATTTTCCGCTCTCGATCTTCCTCGGCCAGGTGAGCGCTGCGCTGGTCGCCGGCAACGCGGTCGTAGCGAAGCCCGCGGAGCAGACGCCGCTGATTGCCGCCGAGGCGGTTCGCATCCTGCAAGCCGCCGGCGTCCCGGCGAGCGCGCTCCATCTCGTGCCCGGGGACGGCAAGATCGGCGCGGCGCTCGTTGCCGATGCAAGGGTCGCGGGCGTCGTCTTCACCGGCTCGACCGAAGTCGGGCGCGCGATCAACCGCACGCTGGCCGCAAAGGACAGCCCGATCGTGCCGTTGATCGCCGAGACCGGCGGCATCAACCCGATGATCGTGGACGCGACCGCGCTCCCCGAGCAGGTCGCCGACGATGTCGTCGCCTCGGCCTTCCGCTCGGCCGGCCAGCGCTGCTCGGCGCTGCGACTCTTGTGCCTGCAGGAGGACGTGGCCGACCGCATGGTCGAGATGATCGCGGGCGCGGTGCGCGAGCTCAAGCTCGGCGACCCGCGCGAGCCGTCGACACATGTCGGGCCGGTGATCGACCGCGAGGCGAAAGAGAAGCTAGACCGCCATATCGCCGACATGGAGGCGCGCGGCCGCGTGCGCTTCCGCTGGGATCGTTTCGGGTCGCTCCCCGCGACTGGGACCTATGTGCCGCCCGCGATCATCGATCTCGACCGCGCCCGCGATCTCGAAGAGGAGGTTTTCGGACCGATCCTGCATGTCGTGCGCTGGCGCGCCGACGAGCTCGACCGCCTCCTCGACGACATCGCCGCGAATGGCTACGGCCTCACCCTCGGCATCCATTCGCGCATCGACGCGACCGTCGATCACATCGCCACGCGGCTTGGCAACGGCAATGTCTATGTCAACCGCAACATGATCGGCGCCGTGGTCGGCACCCAGCCCTTCGGCGGCACCGGCCTCTCCGGCACCGGCCCGAAGGCCGGTGGCCCGAATTATCTGCGCCGGTTTACGACCGAGCAGGTGGTGACGATCAACACCGCAGCGGCCGGGGGGAATGCCTCGCTGCTTGCGGCGGAGGAGGGATAAGCTATTGATAATAATTGAATGTTTTGTACATCACTTGTGGATGCCGCATCGGTGGCGTAACTTTGCCTGCATGGGCAAACGTGTCATCGATCTCACAGCCGAAGAACTGGGCAAATTCGCTAGCGAGGCCTGGGATGCTGCTGCGCGAGAGGCGCTAGCAAAGGGTCTTCCTGTCACCGGTTCCCGCGATGGCCGGCGGTACCGCTATCACCCTGATGGACGGGTGGAAGACTTAGGTCCCGTGGCACCCTTGGCTGGCGAGGATGTCGATAAGAAAAGAAAGTCTCGACAGTCGGTCGCCTAATCGCGGTCGGGGGCGCATTCTTTGCAGCAGCCGTTCTTATTGATGATCGCCGGGCCGAACGGCTCTGGAAAGACCACGCTGATAAGAAAACTACGTGAGCGCGCCATTGATTTTGGTGAGTACATAAATCCGGACGATATTGCAAATGAGATTGAAGGCACATACGAGGCCCGTGTAGCGCAGGCGCAGATCATCGCTGATCGCCGGCGTGAGGCATGCATTGAGAATCGGTCCAGCTTTAGCTTCGAAACGGTGATGTCGCACCCGAGCAAGGTGGACATCCTGGTCCGCGCTAAGGAAGCCGGCTTTTTTGTCCAGCTATTTTTTGTTGGGACAGACAATCCGCAAACGAATATTGAGCGTGTAGCTCTCCGCGTTGCACAAGGCGGGCATGACGTACCCAGGGAAAAGATCATCTCTCGGTGGGCGCGGACAATGGAATATTTGTCCGAGGCGATAAGATCGGCTGATCAGGCATTCGTGTTCGACAACAGCATTGCTGGATTTGTGGCTGCTGGCCCTCGCCTGGTTTTTCGTCGGAGTTTCATACAAAAAAGAAATTTGCCGCGAAGTGAGCAATTCCCTCCGATACCTGATTGGGTTCGTCGTTTTGTTATAGAGCCGCTTGGCATTGGTTCTCTCAGCGTCTACTCCAATCTAGGGCGACCACAAACCCTTCAATTAAGTGACGCGCCAGCAGAAGGTTTGAACGCGCTGCAGGAGACTCAAGAACCACTGGCATTCTATCGCAGCGTGCCGCATAGGATCGAAGCGGAGCAAGCCGTTCTTGGTACTATGCTCTTGAATAACGAAGCATATTATCGGGTAGCGGACTTTCTTGAGCCCGAACACTTCTACGAACCAGCCCACCGTCAGATTTATGAGATTTCGCGAGGCCTAATTCGAACCAGTAAACTCGCCTCTGTGGTGATATTGGAGAAGCTTCTTCCCGCCGACATGGAAATTGCCGGACTCTCGATTGGTCAGTATCTCGCCCGATTGGCCGCCGAGGCACGATCGATTGGCGATGCCGAAAAGCATGGACGCACGGTTTACAATCTCGCCTTGCGCCGAGCGCTCATTGTCATGTGTGAGGACATTTCTCGCGCTGCTTATGACGCGCCACTGGACCTCCCACCACCACGGCTGATCGGCGAAGCTGAACAGCGATTGTACGAACTGGGTCAGACTGGGCGTTACGAGGGTGGCTTTCAGAAGTTTGAGACAGCATTGATCAATGCAGTAGATAGGGCAGTGAGAGCCTATAGCCGTGATCAAAGGGTCACGGGCTTGGCGACCGGCCTCAGCGACCTCGACATCAAGATAGGCGGTCTACAACCATCCGATCTAATCATTCTGGCCGGGCGCTCCGGCATGGGCACGACCGCGCTTGCGACCAACATTGCATATAATGTCGCTAAGGCTTGGCGCGGCGAAGTGCGCACCGACGGAACCATCGAAACAATCCAAGGCGGGATTGTTGGTTTCTTTTCGCTTGAGATGGCGGCCGAGCAGTTGGCTACGCGCATCATCGCCGCTCAAAGCGGAATTTCCGCAGGCACGATCCGGCGCGGAGCGATAAGCGAGCGCGATTTTGAAAAAATTAAGGATGTCGCGATCGAGCTACAGCATCTGCCGTTTTTCATTGACGAAACTGGCGGTCTATCGATTGGCCAGCTCGCAGCTCGCGCACGGCGCTTGAAACGCGAGCGCGGCCTCGATCTAATAGTTCTTGATAATATCCAGCTCTTAGAAAGCACGACCCGTCGAGCATACGAAGGTGGAACTAAGGGGCTAACCGAGATTTTCCGGGAGCTCAAAGCGCTTGCCAAAGAGCTCAACGTACCGATCCTCACGCTCGCGGAATTGCCGCAACAAATCGACTACCGCGGCGACAAACGACCACGGCTTATGGATTTGAGCGAGTCAGGGCTGATTGAGCATGCTGATGTGGTCCTGTTTGTCTTCCGCGAGGAATATTACGTCTCCCAACGGGAGCCCCCTCCAGAAACTGAAGAGCACCGCAACTGGCAGGTGGAGATGGAAGCAGTTTATGGCAAATCTGAAATTATCCTCGCCAAGCAGCGTGACGGTCCCACCGGAACCGTGCTTCTTCAATTCAACCCTGTCGTGATGCGCTTCGATAACCTTGCTCGCTTCTAGAGCAATAGTTTGATAATCTCGACGAGTGGACTGGCAAACGGCCGGTGCGTAACCTTTCAACGTATTTCAATGTTAATGACGCGCGCCCGGCCATACGATTCTTTTCATTTTCGATGAGGTATGACGACGCGGGGAATTGTTGCAACAGAAATCAAAATCCCAATTTTGAACGTTCGTTGATCTACATTACCAAAATATCATTTGCCCCGCCTCCATCCGGCCGAAATCTCGCCGAAGCGGCTCGCTTAGATCGCGATTGCTCCCCAATTCGGGGATGACATGATCGAGGGCAAAAATCCATGCGTACCAAGACGAGCCGCGCGATTGCCGCCGCTGCTGTGGCGGCGATTGCGCTGAGTACCGTTGGCCTGCAGCCGGCCGCCGCCGACGGCCTTCCCGCTGACCGCATCGCGCCGCCACCCGACTATCCGCCGCAATACGCGCCGCAATACGCGCCACCCATCGTCGAAGGGCCGCCGGTCATCTATGGACCGCCCGTGATCTACGGGCCGCCCATCGTCCTCCGCCGGCCGCCCATCTATGCCTACAGGGATCCTCTCTACGGCTATGGACCGGTCTACGGTGCTCCGGGATTTGTCCCGCAGGGCCATTACTGGCGTCATCACCGCCATTGGTGAAGCCCTGCTCGGTTGCCCGGGCCGGCGCCGCTGTCCGGTGGCGCCGGCTTTCGTTGCAGCTTGACGCCCGCGCCTCTCAGCGTCTCCAGGCCGCCATCATTAGATCGACATCATTAGATCGACATCATTGGTCGACATCATTAACACTCTCGCGATCGGATGGCGTTATTCTCCTCGGGCATGAGTGATTCGCTCGACCGTCTCTACCAGGCCGTGCTGGCCGCCCGCGATGCCGATCCGGCGGTCTCACGGACGGCGCGGCTCTTGCGCTCCGGGCGCGGCAAGATGGCCAAAAAGCTCGCCGAGGAGGCAGTCGAGGTCGTGATCGACGCCATGCACGGCCACGTCGATGCCGTAGTCAAGGAAAGCGCCGATCTGATGTATAACCTGGTCGTGCTTTGGGTCGCGGCCGGCGTCGATCCGAAGGATGTGTGGGCCGAGATGGCCCGTCGCGAGCGCTTGTTCGGGATCGCCGAGAAGGTCCCCAAGCGCCTCATCGAGCCCGCATCGCGGCGCAAGGTGGTCGCGCTCGAAAGCCGCCGCGCCCGCAAGCGGCGCTGATGGCCGCGGTTGCCCGCCGCTGCGCCGGGCGCTCATGGACATTCCCGGCTGGCGCCGTTAAGCAGGCCCGCCATGCTTCGCCGATTGTATGATTGGTGCCTTGCCGCGGCCGGCAAACCTTATGCGTCCTGGCTGATGGGCGCGGTCTCGTTCGTGGAGAGCTCGTTCTTTCCCGTTCCCCCCGACGCGATGCTGATCCCGATGTCGCTGGCGCGGCCCGACCGCGCCTATTTCTATGCCACGCTGTGCACGCTCACCTCGGTCGCCGGCGGACTTCTCGGCTATGCCATCGGCGCGTTTCTCTACGACTCGGTCGGGCTGTGGCTGATGCAGCTCTATGGCTATGGCAGCAAGATCGATGCATTCCGCGAAGCCTATGTGCAGTGGGGCGCCTGGATCATCCTGATCAAGGGCGTCACTCCCATTCCATACAAGATCGTGACCATCGCGTCCGGGTTCGCCGGCTATCCGGTGATCCCTTTCGTGTTGCTGTCCGTCATCGCGCGCGGGATGCGATTCTACCTCTGGGCCTTCCTGCTCAACCGATACGGGCCGCAGGCGCGCGAGATCATCGAAAAACGCCTGGGTTTTTGGGTGACGGTGAGCACGCTTGTGCTCGTGGCCGGGATCATCATCGCGGTCTACGTCTTTTGAGGCCGCCGCCTACCTCATTTTCGCCACGTGCCGAACCCATTTTGATCGCCGGTGTCCCGATGCGGGGTCGCGCGAGCTTGGGTGCGCCACAATGGCCATGATGAGGCATTGCACGACGATCGTTGTGCTCGCGGCGCTCGCCGGCGCGCTCATCGTCGCCGTGCCGGCGCCGGCGCAGGACGCGCAGCCGCAACCTCCGAGCAACCCGCCGGCGGAGGCGTGGCCCGACCCCGACTTCAAGCCGGGCTTCCTCGAAGCACTGGGTCGCTGGTTCGGCGACTCGCGGGCTGCAATCGATGGCCAGTTCAAGACCACCGAGGACGCCCTCAAGAACACGCAGGACGCGCTTGGCGGTCTCGGCACCCGGGCCACCGATTCCGCCAAGGACGCCGCCAGCGCGGCCCGAGAGGCCGCAGGCGCGATCGCCGGATTGCCGTTCACGCGCGTTGTCACGGGGCGCGAACGCTGCACGCTGGCGCCCAATGGCGGCTCTGATTGCGCACCGGCGGCCAATGCGCTCTGCCGGGGGAAGGGCTTTGGCGCGGGCCTCGGCCTCGATATCACTTCGGCGCAGAAGTGCCCGGCATGGGTCTGGCTCTCCGGGCGCTCCCCGGCCGAGGGCGAATGCGCGGTCGAAACCTTCGTCACCCGCGCCGTCTGCCAGTGAACCTCCACGCCATGCTGCTTGCCCGCGAGGCCGCCGGTCAGCCGGTGACGGTCGGGCTGATCGGCGCCGGCAAGTTCGGCACCATGTTCCTCGCCCAGGCGCGCTCGACCCCGGGGCTGCACGTCCTCGGTGTCGCCGATCTCGATGTCGCGCGCGCGCGGGCGCAGCTCCGCGGCGCCGGCTGGCCCGATCAGGCTTTCGCGGCGGCTTCTCCGGGCGATGCCCGCCAGAGCCGCCGCACCCATGTCACCGCCGACGCCGAGGCGCTCATCGCCTTTCCCGAGCTCGAAGTGATCGTGGAAGCGACCGGCGTGCCGGAGGCCGGCATCCGCCATGCGCTGAGCGCGATCGCCCACGGCAAGCATATCGTCATGGTCAGCGTCGAAGCCGATGCGGTCGCGGGCCCGCTGCTGGCGGCCAAGGCCAGGACTGCGGGCGTGGTTTACAGCCTCGCCTGGGGCGACCAGCCGGCGCTGATTTGCGAGCATGTCGATTGGGCGCGCACGTGCGGCTTCAAGGTCGTCGCCGCCGGCAAGGGCACCCGCTACGAGCCCCATTACCACCGCTCCAATCCTGACACGGTGTGGGACATCCTCGACAAGTATCTGCGCATCGAGGACCGCGGCTCGATCAATCCAAGAATGTTCAACAGTTTCG
>WNGR01004694.1_pt1 | contig 29168 bp, 21 predicted proteins | sample 5407581 | NCBI WGS metagenome assembly WNGR01 (sample SAMN13153383, study PRJNA577476) | soil metagenome | isolation source: 80 cm soil or saprolite under Garry oak tree replicate 2 | place: USA:California | collected 2016-06-15
TTGGCCCAAGAAAGAGCAGTTGCTGCCGGAGATACAGGTCTGTTGACGCGGGGGGGGAAACCGTCGTAGGTTTGTCCGCCTAACATCCGGCCAGCTCGCCTTTTTTGGGCTCCTCCCCATTGTTTGAAGAAAAAAGGTACCCCCTCCTGGATGCATTGATCCCGGATTGAGGTCACCCACTCTTCCTTCAATGGTCTTGCCCCTCGTCCGCTCTCTCCGCCCACGATCACCCAATGGATCCCCTTTAACTTCAGCCGTCCCAATCCCTCAAGCAGCGGCTCAATGGAGAGGAACCTGACAGCCACTGACGCTTGTTGCAGGTCGTGAAGGCGCGGAAGGCCATGTTGCTTGTTCTCCACGCTAACTCCCCACCAGATGTGCGGAACCTCCGCAGCAAAGCGCAAACGCCCTCGCAGCAGGCTCGTCATGCGGGCTGAGCGTTTTGTGAGTATCTGGTATGTGTGCCACTCGGCTTTCACCATCACTCTCGCAACCATCTCTATGTATTCGTCCGAAACGCCTTCGTGGAACAGGTCGCTCATAGAATTAACGAAGATCATTTTAGGACTCTGCCAACGCAGCGGCTCAGCGAGCTTTTCCGGAACTAGGCGCAAGTCGAAGCCCTGCTCATAGGGATGGCCCGGCACTCCGCGAAACCTTTCCGCAAACACTTCCGCATAGCAATGCTTGCAACCGGGGCTGATTTTCGTGCAGCCACGTACGGGATTCCATGTTGCATCTGTCCATTCGATTGAAGAATGCTCAGCCATTTGGGACCTCCCCGTGATGAGCGTATTTAGCAAAAATGTCTTTGACGATTTTCGCGGCCGTTCGTTCACGCGCTGCAAAGAAGAGAAAGTAGACGATAGCTCCTTTACTATTTCGCATCGGCATAGGTTTCGGAACATACGTAAAGCCAGCCACCTTCTTCAGTCGCTCTTGGAACGCATTAGTTACTTGCTCGATGGAATTTTTCTCCTGCATTTCGCCGAACAGGCCCTGAACAGTTCCATACATGGCATCCTTCCATGACTCATCACCCCAGAACCTTGTCATTCGCTTCTGACTTGCGGCCGGAACTCGATCAGCGTTTGCCCAAAAAACGTTCATATTCATGTCCATGACAGGGAAGTTCAAGAATATTTCGGTTGTTTTGGAGTCACCAGCAGTTTTAATTACTTGCCAATCGAGATGCAATCCGTAAGGGTCGAGTATGCAAAGGGCTCTTTGATAGCGGGCGAAGCTGATTTTTGGAAACACCTCATTGATCAGAATGTGATTACAGTCTCCTCGATGAACCTTGACGTTCGCGTGCCCGGTCGCCAGCCTTTCTAATTCCTTTACGCGTGCCGTATCAATATCTACAAAATGCAGATAGTCAAATGGTGGAGACATGTTTAAGGCACGTACAGGGCTGCCATCGATGATTCTGTTGCTGCCTTTTGCCCGGTGATGACCTGCACCCGCAAAGCCGTCTATGTAGATCGTCCTAAAATGATGTGCATGGAGGATTTGGTTATACGGCTTGGCGTACTCGTCCAGGATGGAAAGTTTTATCTCGGACCAATAGCCAATTTCATCGATCTTAAGTTCAGATGTCATTTGCAGGCATCTTCGCTCTTTATTCACTCTCCGGTCAACTCGCTCCACCCTATAATTCCTACTTGGTAACCCTTGTAAGCAATAGCCAACGCAGGTGCCACAACTAGAATTTAAGGCGAAATGGCAAAAAAACTTCGAGTTGGAATTCTGTTTGGCGGCCGCAGCGGCGAGCACGAGGTCTCGCTGCTCTCCGCCGCTTCGATCCTCAAGGCAATCGATCGCAAAAAGTTCGAGGTGGTGCCCATCGGCATCACCAAATCCGGCCGCTGGCTCACCTCCGACGCTGCTCACGGATTGCTTGAAGGCTCCAGCGCCGGAACCCCCAGCCTCCCCCCTCCCGCATCGGAAACCCCCAGCCCAAGATCCATAAAAAAGCTTCGTGCCGGTGATCCTGCGGCGACGCCCGGTGCGCGCGTACTGGCGGAGGGTCAGCCGACCCTGCTGGCGCCCGAGCCGGCCAATGCCGCCACCGCGCTTGGCTCCGCGAGCCAGGCACCCCTCGATAGCCATTCCGCCCTCGGCGGTCAATCGCTCGACGTGGTGTTTCCCGTCCTCCATGGCACCTTCGGCGAAGACGGCACCATTCAGGGTCTCTTCGAACTGGCCGGCATCGCCTACGTCGGCTCCGGCGTGCTCGGCTCCGCCGCCGGCATGGACAAGGACGTGATGAAGCGCCTGTTCGCACAGGCCAGGCTTCCCATCGTTCGCCACATCACCCTTCTGCGATCCGATTGGGAAAAATCCCCCCGCAAGTCCGTTGCCCAGATCGAAGCAGCTCTCAAATACCCCCTTTTTGTGAAGCCCGCCAATCTCGGCTCCTCCGTAGGCATCAGCAAGGCGCACGGCCGCCAGGAACTCGGCCCCGCGCTCGATCTGGCCGCCAAATACGATCGCAAGCTGATCGTCGAGCAGGGCGTCGGCGGCAAAACTCCCCGCGTCGGCAAGGCACCCAAGGCGCGCGAACTTGAGGTCGCGGTGCTCGGCAACGACTTGCCCCAAGCCAGCGTTGTCGGCGAAATCGTTCCCGGCAAGGAGTTCTACGACTACGAGGCCAAATACCTCTCCGAGGGCTCCATTCCCATCATCCCCGCCAAGCTGACTCGCGCCGAAACGAAACAGATCCGCGAAATGGCTGTCGCCGCCTTCCGCGCCTGCGACCTTTCCGGCCTGGCACGCGTCGACTTCCTCATGGAGCCCGACGGCAGCCGCCGCATCTACCTCAACGAGGTCAACACGCTCCCCGGCTTCACCCAGATCAGTATGTACCCCAAGCTCTGGGAAGCCACCGGCATCAAGTACAGAGATCTCATCACCCGCCTCATCGAACTGGCCCTCGAGCGCCAGCAGGAGAAGAACCGCACCACCTACACCCGCGAAGAGTAGAAAAAGCAGGGAACAGGAATGACTCCGCTGGTGTCTAACTCAGCAGAGAGCAAGCTTTTGCCAGGCTGAGGCCATAAGTTTCAATGGACAACCGGACACTGTCCACTGATCACTGTCCACTGTCCCCTGCTCTTTGCCGTATCCTTATCCACGAGGAGTCCAACCATGACCCTGCTCGATGCCCCAGTCTTTAACGAAGCCCGCGAACGCCGACGCCGCGAAATTCTCTGGGGAATCATCGGTGGACTCTTTGTCTTGCTTGTAACCTTTTGGCTGGTGGCAGGGCGCCCGGTCGATTGGCCATGGACGTGGTATACGCATCTGCGCGGCCGGGCGGCGATCAACCAATTCCTCAAGGACATCGAGAAGAACGACCTGGGCGGTGCCTATGCAGTCTGGATCCACGATCCCGAATGGCAAAAACATTCCGGACAGACCGGCTCCTACCCGTTCGATCGATTCCAGCAGGACTGGAGTCCCAACAGCAGGGACAACGAATATGGCGCCATCAAAACCCACAAGATTGTCGCCGCGCGCATGTCGGGCAACGTGCTCCTGATCGGCATCCGCATAAACGGACTGCAGAGCAAAGTCCTGTTCCTCAACTACGATCCCAGGTCCCACGCTCTCGGCTTTTCGCCCGTCGAACTCTATCTCGGACCATAACCGGTGTCCCGCCGCACTTCTGTCTCCCGGCTAGATCTCAAACCCCCCGAAATCAGCGGGCTTACAGATTGCGGGAAAACTCATCATCCATGTCGCACTGTATCAGGGCATGACGTCAGTCATGCCGAAAACCCCTGAAATCAGTGGGCTTTTAGCCCTGCAAGCCCGAAAACGCCCCTTTTTCCGCCAGCTCTACCGTCCGCCCAACTCCGCAAGCGTCTTCTCCAGGCTCGCCGCGTCCTCAACGTTCAGAGCTCTTTGTGCCGGATCGATCTGCTTCATCAAGCCGCTGAGCACCTTGCCCGGCCCCACCTCGATAAAGACCTCTGCCCCACCACCAACAAGCACCTTCACACAATCCACCCAGCGCACCGTCCCAGTTACCTGTCGAATCAGCGCATCGCGTGCTGCCGCAGCCGTGGTCACCAGCGCGCCCGTCACATTGGCGGCTACCGGAATGCGCGGGTCGTTCAGCGTCAGCCCATCGAGCACCCGCGCCACCTCTTCCTGCGCCGGCAGCATCAGCGCGCAATGGAAGGGCGCGCTCACGGGCAGCATCACGGCTCGGCGAGCGCCCTTGGCCTTTGCTAGCGCCGAGGCCTTCTCGACCGCCGCCAGCGCGCCTGAAATCACCGTTTGCCCAGGAGAGTTCAAGTTCGCTGCGGCCACCGTCAGCCCTGTGTCAGCCGCCGCTTCTGCACAAGCCTCGGCCACCTGCGCCGCATCCAGCGAAAGTACCGCGGCCATGGCGCCCTGTCCCGCCGGCACGGCCTGCTGCATCGCCCGTCCGCGCGCTTTCACCGCTCGCACCGCATCGGCAAAGCTCAGCGTTCCCGCCGCCACATGCGCAGACCACTCGCCCAGCGAATGCCCGGCAGCAAACGCCGGTTCAACCCCCTCGCTGGCAAGAACGCGCCACGCCGCCACGCTCACCGTCAGAATGGCCGGCTGGGTGTTCTCGGTCAGCCGCAGGTCCTCCTCGGGCCCCTCAAAGCAAAGCCGCGAAAGCGCAAAACCCAGCGCCTCATCGGCTTCAGCAAAGGTATCGGCAGCGACAGGGAACCGCTCAGACAGCTCGCGCCCCATGCCCACGGCCTGCGAACCTTGTCCCGGAAAGAGAAAAGCGAGTTTGGTGTTCATTTCAGAGGAGATTGTATCCCACCCCGCCCCGGGTGACCCGGCGGTGGGTGCGTCTTCGCCCGTGGGTCTCTGGGAGATTTTAACCTTCTTCCGGTCAAGATTCCGGGCGCCCCCAAAGCGGAAACCTGCGAAGCAGCCGCTGCCTGCATCACACAACCTTGTAAAGCGTCAGAACCGGCGCTTCTCTGGTCTGCGAACGTCTACAGAGGTCGGGCTGAAAATGGAAGGACGGAAGATGACCAAAAGGATCAAAGCCAAAAGGATCAAAAAGGATGAGGTGAATCTCGACGAAAGCTCGGTGTACGGCAACCAGAACACCCCGCAAACCCCTGCGACAGACGATGATGTTGCTACCGAAGCGACCCTGGATCGGCTGGAGACGATCACCGGTGGCGCAGAGGACGAGCCGGCTGTCTTTGAAGGCAGGCTCGCACAGAAGTTCGACGAACTCGCCGCCAGCACTGAAGAAGAAGTGGATGCACTGCAGGTCAATCTGCTTCAGGACGATGCGGTTTCAAGCACGCGCGATGGCTCGGGCCGGGTCACCGACGATCTCGCCGAAGAGCAGATTGCGAAATTCACAGAGACCGGCCCCATGCAGCCCGATCTGGGTGTGGAACCGGTAGCTCCGGGCCGCGACGACACCAGCGCCACGCTTCGCCGACACCATCCAGACACGGAGAGAGGCCGCTCCGAAGCCGTGGTGGAAGGCAACCTCGATGAGCCGCGCGATGAAGAGGTAGGTGAGCGCAAAGTCGATGACGGAACCGGGGCATGATGCTCCGACTCCAGATTTTGGCGTGCCGCCCGAGCGGCGAACTTCTGTGGCACCCTAATTCCAGCGGCTCTTGTCCTCAGGGTCTTCGTCGATCTGCCGCCCCCGCCCATCCAGCCGTACCGTGCGGCCCTGCTTGCGCATGTACACCTCAAACTTGCGCGAGGCGCGACGCCGCTTCCAGCGATAGTACGCATTGCGCAGTCCATACAACCGCTCGCTCATGGCGAACGAAATACCCCGCCGCGGAGCCAGCCGGATAAACAGCAACCCCGCCAGCGCGCCCCCCAACTGCGCAAAGGCATACATCCGGTTCTGCCCGAACAGCATGGCAAACGCAATCAGCGCATAGATAGCCGCCATATAACGGGCCTTGATGCCGATGGTGAAGAACAGCAGAAACTCCATGTCGCCATACAAAATGCCGATGGCGATCAACAGGCCGAAGATGCCGCCCATGCAGCCGTACAGCGGCATCTGCTCGATGGGGTGACCCAGCTTGTCGCTCGCAAAGTAAAGCACCGCCGCCGACAGCGCAGTACCCACCACCGCCGAGCCGTAAAGCCCCATCACCCACGATTCGCCATGGCTGCTCTCGAGAAAGCTGGCCAGGAACCACAGCGACAGCAGCTCAAATAGCGTTCCAATCAGCGACGGGTGAATAAAGCTATAGGTGATCGGTTGCCAAAGCGAACCGCTCAGGAACGCCTGGGGCACGAACGATAGCTCTGTGGCAACCCGGCCCGCTGATAACGGAAAGGCAAAAGACGCCAGGATCAGCGCAAAGAAGGTGCCCAGGTTTACCAGCACCAGTTGTCGCGTGACGCCGCGGAACTCAGGAAACGAAAACGGCGATGGCCCCATCCTTGCCATAGATGTCCTCAGGTTAACCCCTGGAGCTTGCGCGTGTCATTGCGCCGCCCCACGCACGCCCAAAATGCGTCTCAAGCTCAGGGAACCACCACCAGCCCACGATGTCCCGCCGCATCCACCGCCCGCACGCCGAAAACCACGTTGTCCTTTGAGATCGGAAGGGTGATCGTGATGGGCGATTTATCCCCGCCGGCAGCGATGCTCTTCACAAACTGCCAGTCGGGCGCAGTCGTCTCCCTCCACACAATCTGGTAGTGCGCCACCGCTCCCGGAGCTGGCTCCCAGTGCAGAGTCGTGCCGTTTTCCAGCTTTTCCGTCTCGATCGCCACTTTCACCGGCTTACCCGGAGAAGCTGCCAGCGTCGCCAGCGTCGCCGCATTTAGCCGGGCAACCTTTGCCACGTACTTGAAGTCTACAAATTCCAACAGGTCGCCGAGAACGGGATCATCCCTTGAGCCCGAGGCGGGTTGAACGACGTTGTGGTGCTGGTGGTTATAGTCCTCACGCCACTCCGTCAGCCGCAGGGCAGCGAACCCCTCGCGGTTAAAAGAACTGTGATCGCCGCCCCTCAGGTAGCGATCGGGCCTCGCAACCAGAAACGCCGAGAACCGCGTGGCTCCGGCGGCCGGAAAGTAGGTGCGAGCGGTGTCAGCCATGGCGCGGGCAAGCTGGCGGCTGGGCGAGTCGTTCTCTTCCCCGAGAGCGCGGATGCGGCGCTCCTGCTCGGCCGTCGCCGCCACCGGAATGCCCTCTGAAAACACGCGCACCCGGTCCTTCAGCTGCAACATATCCCCGGGAGTGGTGTTTCCTCCCACGATGTCGTTATTAAGCACAGCTTCCAGTTGCCAGCCCTGCTCCTTTGCGAGGTGTGCCAGATGAGCCGACCCGATCAAGCCCTGTTCCTCACCGGCCATGGCTACAAACACCACCGTCGCCGGAAGGTGCAGCTTGCTCAGCGCCCTCGCGCACTCCAGCGAAACGGCCACTCCCGAGGCATCGTCGTTGGCCCCGGGAGCGCTTCCGCGCGCATCCAGCACGTTGGTGTTGCGGGAATCGTAGTGTCCCGTCACCAGCACCATCCGCTTGGCTTGTGCCGCATCCGACCCGCGCAAGATCGCATAAACGTTCGTCATGCGCGTGGGTTTGGGAACTCGACCTGCCCACGGCCCTCCTGTCGCCGGGTCGGCGACAAAGCTATCCCGCTTGACCTCAAGACATCCGCCGCAGCCTGCCGAGATCTGCTCGAACTGGCCGGCGATCCAATCCGCGGCCGCTTCTATACCGGTTCCCGCCGGCAAATCTTTCTCCATGCTCGAAAGCGAACTGCGAGTACCAAAACGAACCAGGGTTTCTATCGTCTTATCAATCCGGGAGGGCTCAATGGTGGCCAGAGCGCGCGCAATCGCCGGGTCCGCGGGCGCTCGGCCCACCGGCTTGGCGTGCAATGCGAAATCGGCTTGCGCGCTCAAGACCGGCGCCGCCAGCGAGAGCCCCCACCAAAGGAGGGCTTGAGTAAACTTCATTAACCTGTTCTCCAATGCCGCAGTTTCGTTGTGTCGGCCACCCTCTTGACCTGAGGCCGCATGCCGTTTGAAACTACGCGTATCACCCAAAAGTAACGGAGTCGAACCGCGAGGTATCGCCATCCTACAACACAGAACACGCAACACGAAAAGAGAGGAGGCTGCCATGCCCAGCTGCCCTGAATGCGAGAATGATCTAGATATCGAACTGGATGAAGTCGAAGAAGGCGATGTAGTCGCCTGCGACGAATGTGGAACCGAGTATGAAGTGGTCGGCGTCGAACCATTGGAATTGTCGCCGGTCGGCGATGAACTGGACGAGGACGACGACGAACTCTTCGATGAGGAAGAGGAAGAGGAAGAATGAAGCATCGTGCAAGTTTGATCGCCGGGGCGGCCTTTGCCCTCCTGGTCTCGGGAATCATTCCAGCGGCAGCTGGTGGGGCAATAACAACTGCGCAGGCTCAGAATCTCGGCCAGCGTGTGGTCATCGGCAGCGTCGTCGACGACGCGTCAGCCGCTGTGCCGGGCGCCACAGTCTTCCTCAGAAACGCAAAGACCAAGTCGATCCGCAGTTACACATCGGGCAAGGATGGCCGGTTCCGCTTTGCCCAGGTCAACAAGTCAGAAGACTTTGACCTCTGGGCCGAGAAAGACGGCAAGAAGACCGCTATCAAGTCCGTTAGTTCGTGGGACACGCGTAAGGAGTTCGAAGCCGAATTGAAGCTCAAATAGCCGAATCGTGCCGTACGTAAACCGCACAGAAACCGCTGGGGCGTTTAGTCGTGCCGCAATGTCCGCAGAATAAGTGTGGGGTTTAGCCCCTGCGGGCATTGCAAAACTGCCACGCAATCCTCGTTTTTCCGCAGCCTCTTAACCATCAGCGGGATGCTTCTCCAGATCGAATCGATCTACTCTCACCCGTCCAGCTTCTTCGTCACCAGTTCATTCAACAGCGCCGGATTCGCCTGCCCCTTTGAAGCCCTCATCACCTGGCCCACGAAGAATGCGGCCAACGTCTTCTTGCCGCCGCGATACTGCTCCACCTGCTTCGGATTGGCTGCAATCACCTCGTCGATCATCGCCTCGATCGCCGACGAATCGGTGAGCTGCTGCGGCTTCTCGCGCTCGTACACAGCAGGGAAGTCCTCGCCCTTTTCGAAGCACACATCAAACAGTTGCTTCAGTTGTTTCGAACTGATCTTGCCTTCTTCCAGCAGATCGGCAGCCATCACGATGCCCGCCATCGAAACCGGAGAATTCTCCTGCTCCAGATCCAGCGCCTTCAACCGCCCGCCCACCTCGCTCAACAGCACATTGGCAACGCGGCGCGCACTCTTCGCGCCCTTCACCGCGGCCTCAAACCGGTCAGCGAATTCGCGGCTCGACGTCAGGGTCGCGGCATCCCGCGCGGTCAGTTCGTACTGTGCAGCCATGCGCGCGCGCCTCGCCTCGGGCAACTCCGGCAGCTTGCTCTGCGCAGTCGCCAAAAATTCCGGCGTCACAATCAGCGGCGGCAAATCCGGTTCGGGAAAGTAGCGATAGTCATGCGCCTGCTCCTTCGACCGCATCGAAAAGGTGCGCCCTTCCGTCGAGTTCCACAACCGCGTCTCCTGCATCACTCGCCCGCCCGATTCGATCACTTCGATTTGCCGCTCGATCTCGTACTCCAGCGCCGAACGAATAAAGCGGAAGCTGTTGACGTTTTTCACTTCGGCCTTGGTCCCAAACTTCTCCTGACCCCTCGGCCGCACGCTCACGTTGGCATCGCAGCGCAGCGAACCCTCTTCCATGTTGCAGTCCGACACACCCGTATACAGCAGGATCTCCTTCAGCCGCGTGAGGTATTCAAACGCCTCTTCCGGCGTGCGAATGTCCGGCTCACTCACAATCTCGATCAGTGGAGTGCCGCAGCGGTTCAAGTCGAGATACGTCTTCGTGGCCGAGTCCGCAAAGCCGTCATGCAGGCTCTTGCCCGCGTCCTCTTCCATGTGCAGCCGCGTCACCCCAATGCGTTTCATGCCGCCATCGGCCGTGGGCACATCGATCCAGCCATGCTCGGCAATGGGCTTGTCGTATTGCGAAATCTGGTAGCCCTTGGGCAGGTCGGGATAGAAGTAGTTCTTCCGCGCAAAGATCGACCGCTCCCGCACCTGGCAGTTGATCGCCAGCGCGGCCAACGTGGCAAACTCCACCGCCCTCTCGTTCAGCACCGGCAGCGCGCCCGGCAGCCCCAGGCACACCGGGCAGATATTGGTATTCGGGTCCGCGCCAAACTTGTTGGCGCAACCGCAAAACGCCTTGGTCGCGGTCAGCAGTTGCACGTGCACTTCGAGTCCGATTACGGGCTCGTACTTGGCCATCACTTCAGGTGAAAGAGCAGCAGCGGCAGGCATACAAGAATTCTAGCGCGCCGCGAATGAAGCACACAGATCGTATCAATGCGCTTTTTGAGAGCAATCTGCGAACTTCTTCTATCTCACTGTCATCCTGAGCGGAGTTTGGTGCGCTTTTGCACCAAACGTAGTCGAAGGACCCGCTTTTACTCCGCCGGATCATCCGCCGTAAACGGGGAGCAGCACGGCTTTTCAGTCGCATGGAAGTTCATCAGCTCCAGCCGCGTCTCGTCCGGATCATACATATTGAACTGCGCTTTGCCGTCCTTGCCGATCTTCGTCGATCCGTCGTTCTTTACGCCTTCCAGCCGCCCGCCGTCCTTGAGCGTCTTGAATGCCGCGTCCACCGACTGCTCTCCGATCGATATATGATTCAGCACGCCCAGGTTGTGTTGCGACATAGTCGCTGGAATCCCCGAGCCCGACGGCCCGCTCGTCAGCATGTACTCCAGCCAGTCATGCGCGTCGGGAACCTGCTGGCTCACCCAGTCCAGCTTGCCTTCCTGCATGCCGCCATACCAATACGGCCTGAACCCCAGCAGACCCTTGTAGAACGTGTCTTCCTTGGCGCGGTCATGCACCAGGATGCCCACATGAATAATATGGTGGCCGATAACATTCGGCGCATTCGGTGCCTTTGCGTTTGCAGGCGGTTGCACAAACTCCACCTTGTTGCCCTCGGGATCGAGCACGTCAAACCACTTGCTGCCATCCCCGCCTTTGGTCACCGCTGCCGGAGTCTTCCATCCCTTCGCGGCCAGATACTTGCGCATTCCTTCGGCGTTGTCGGTGTTATAGCCGGCGTGATCCATGCGGTTGATTCCCGCGGCTTCCGGCAGCGGCAGCACCTCCACAAACTGCGTCGCGCTCAGCATGTAACGCACCCCCTTGGGATTCTCCGGATCAGCCTCCTTTGCCGCGCCCACCACCACCGTGTAGAAGTGATCGGTCTTGGCCGCGTCCGCCGTATATACCGCAAGGTGCGAAATTCCCGTTATCTTCGGCCGTGCCGGGCCGGTCTGTGCGGCGACGGCAATGGTCAAAGCAGCAAGCAAAGCGGCGGCAAATATTCTGGAACGCATTGTGCACCTCGTGTTACGACCGCACCACGATAAATCGCTTTTACCGGCTGCGCAATGGTTGAGTCCGCTCGAAGCCCGCCCCGTCACCGTACAATTGCGCTCATGCGTTTTCCTCTTTTCTCCGCCCGCTTCTTCGCGTTTGCTTTCGCTCCATGCATCGGCCTGCCCGCCGTGGCTCAAACCGCCATAGTCCACGCCTCTGCTTCCGATCGCGTCGAAGCCCGCGAAATCTTCAAGCAGCTCATCGAGATCAACACCACGGACACCGCGCAGGGCAACGTCACCAGCGGCAGTGTCGCCATGCAGAAGCGTTTTCTCGATGCGGGCTTTCCGGCAGAAGACGTTCAGCTCCTCGGCCCCGATTCGCGCAAACAAAACCTCGTTGTCCGTTTCCGCGCCGCCGGCCAGCCAACTGGAAAGCCCGTCCTCTTCCTCTGCCACATGGACGTGGTCCAGGCCCTCCGCTCCGACTGGCACACCGATCCCTTTCAATTCGTCGAGAAAGGCGGCTACTTCTACGGCCGCGGCACCCAGGACATGAAGGACTCCGACGCCGCCGTTGTAGCCACTCTCCTCCGCCTTCATCGCGAAGGCTACAAGCCCAAACGCGACCTCATTCTGGCTCTCACTGCCGACGAGGAAGGCGGCAAATACAACGGAGCCCGCTGGCTGGTCGAGAAGCATCGCGACCTCGTCGATGCCGCCTACGCCATCAACCCCGACTCCGGCGGAGTGGAACTCGATCACGGCCGCGCCGTCGTCGCCGATGTCGAAGCCACCGAAAAGGTCTACGCCGACTACCAGATCACCGCGCTCAATCCTGGCGGCCACAGCTCGCGCCCCCGGCCCGATAATGCCATCTACGAGCTGATTACCGCGCTCAACAAGCTGGCCGCCTACACCTTTCCCTTTGAACTGAACGAAGTCACCCGCACTTACTTCCAGAACCTCGCCGGCCAGGAGAAGGGCCAGACCGCGGAAGACATTCACGCCATCCTCGCCACGCCTCCCGACATGAACGCCGCGGCGCGCCTCAGCGCCGAGCCCAGCTTTAACTCCAACTTCCGCACCACCTGCGTCGCCACGCGCCTCTCCGGCGGCCACGCCAACAACGCCCTTCCGCAGACCGCGCAGGCCAACGTCAACTGCCGCATCTTCCCCGGCCACTCGCCAGAGGAGATACGCCAGCAGCTGGTCAGCCTCTTCGGCGATCCCAAGCTGATCGTGAAGTACGTCTCAGACGCCGGCGTCGTCTCTGAAACCGCACCCGAACGCAAAGCCATGGCCCCGCCCTCCCCCATCAGGGAAGTCTTCGAGCCGCTCACCCGCCTCACTCAGGCCATATGGCCCGGAGTTCCCGTAACTCCCGTCATGGAAAACGGCGCCAGCGACTCCATCTACTTCGCACAAGCAGGCATACCCTGTTACGGCTACTCGGCCATCGCCCTCGAACGCGACGACGACCGCGCCCATGGCCAGGACGAACGCCTTCCCGTTGACTCCTACTGGAAGTCGCTGGATTTCTTCTACGCCTTCGCCAAAGACCTGGGCGATAAGTGAGCGCTCCCGCGATGAGCTCGCTCCACCGCAAGATCGCCCTGCGGCTGGTTCCGTTTCTCGTGCTCCTCTACATGGTCGCGTTTCTCGACCGCGTCAACATCAGCTTTGCCGCGCTCACCATGAATCGCGACCTCGGCATCTCCGAGAGGCTCTACGGCTTCGCAGCCGGAGTGTTCTTCCTCGGCTATTGTCTCTTCGAAGTGCCGGCCAACATCATGCTCGCCCGCATCGGCGCGCGTCGCTGGATTGCAGCACTGCTGATCGCCTGGGGCGCAATCTCCGTCCTCACTGCGTTTGTACCCAATCGCACAGTGTATGTAGCGGCGCGTTTTCTGCTGGGAGTCGCAGAGGCCGGATTCTATCCCGGGGTACTCTTCTATCTCACCCTGTGGCTGCCTCGATCCGTTCGAACGCGCGTGATGGCGCAGTTCATGCTCGCTATTCCGGTCGTTAGCTGCATCGGCTCGCCCATCTCCTCGCACATTCTCCTCATGGACCAGATAGCCGGTCTGAAAGGCTGGCAATGGCTCTTTCTGCTGGAGGGCTCTCCCGCGCTGTTTCTCGGAATTGCCACATGGTTCATTCTGGCAGATGGCCCGGACTCGGCCAGCTGGCTCAGCACCGCAGAGAAAGCCCAGCTCGCCGACGAACTCCGCGAAAGCGCACAGCCCGCTCACAACACCGTCGCAGTCTGGGCCTCCACCGCGCGGGACTCCGCCGCGTACTTTCTTTTCAGCACCGCCCTCTATGGATTGAGCTTCTGGCTGCCGAAGATCCTGGCCGCTGCCGGAGTAGCTCGAACCGCCACCGGCTGGTGGGCCGCCGTGCCGTACGCGGCCGCGGTATTGGCCATGTATCTCGCCGGCCGCGCAACACGTGGCGCATGGCTGCGCGTGATGTACCTTGTTGCAGCAGCCGGTTATGCCGGGGTCGCCCTTTTCCCCGCCCGCGGCGTAGCGCTCGCCAGCTTCTCTGTCGCTGCCGCCGGCGTGTTCGCCGTCTTGCCCCTCTTCTGGGCCGCCGCCACCAGCCGCATGAGCAGCCGCATCGCGGGCGCCGCCATCGCCATCATCAACTCCGTAGGAGCCATCGGAGCCTTCGCCGGCCCCTTCGCCATGGGCTGGCTCCACGATGTCACCCGCAGCTACTCCGCCGGCCTTTGGGCCATCGCCGCATGCATGGTTCTGGGCGCGCTCATCGTCTCTGGCACGCAATCCCCACGCGAGCCGGTTGCTGCGTTGGCAAACTAGCTTTGGCACTCACGCCGGTCGCCTCCCAGCGTAAAATTTGAACAAACAAATCATCGGGTGTGGTGAGCCTGAGGGCCGTACCAAAAGATGCTGTCATCCTGAGCGAGCGCAGCGAGTCGAAAGCCTGCCCTGAGCGTAGTCGAAGGGGACCTGCTTTGCACTTTGGATTGCGACCAATCAACTTTCAAGCCACGACAGTACCTACTTCGAACAAGGAACCTTCTTCATGCCTGGAAAACTCGAACTCATGCTCGGCCCCATGCGCAGCAATAAGACTGCCGAGCTCCTGCGCCGCGCCGACATGCGCCGCCAGTACGCGCGCCAATATGTGCTCGTCCTCAAGCCCAATGACGACACCAAGGGCGGCCCTGGCGTCGTCGAAATCGAGCGACCCCTGGCAGGTTCTTCAAGCCATCGCCGACACGGAACAGAAAATCGGCAAGCGGATAGAATGTATCGCCATCGACGAAGGCCAGTTTGTCTCCGACCTGTTCCTCTTCACCAAGTACCTGCTCGACAAAAATCACGACGTCCTCGTCGCCGGCCTCGATCTCGACTTCCGCGCCATTCCCTTTGGAGAGATGCTCAACCTCACCTGGCTCGTCAACGCCTACGGCGGCAGCGTCACCGAGTGCATGGCCTACTGCACCTGCGGAAACCGCGCCCTCTATTCACAGCGCCTCATTGCCGGCCAGCCCGCCCGCTACGACAGCCCCATCATGATGCCCGGCGACTCCTACGAACCCCGCTGCGCCGAACACTTCATCCTCCCCGGCCGCCCTCACTAACCGTTACACCTTGTCATCCTGAGCGACCACAGCGTAGCGAAGGTTTCGGGGTCCCCGGTGATAGGTCTTCGTCGCTGGGGTGATAAGTCGAAGGACCTGCTTCTTATGAATCCTCAATCAGTTACCACCAACCGCGTCGCCGTCATCACCGGAGCCACACAAGGCATCGGCCGCCGCACCGCGGAGTTGCTCGCCGAACGCGGCTACAAGCTCGCCATCATCGATCTGCGTGAACCAGCCGAAACCATCGCGGCAATCGCGACCCTCGGCGGCCAGGCAATGGGCCACGCCGGCGACATCACTGATGAATCCGTAGTCGCCCAATTCGCCCGCGACGTATTCGATCGCTACGGCCGCGTTGACGTACTCGTCAACAATGCCGGAATCAGCCTGATCTCCCCCGCGGAGCGAACCCCGTTCAGCGACTACCGCCGCGTCCTCGATGTGAATCTTGTCGCGCCCTTTCTCCTCGCCCAAACCTTCGGCAAAAAGATGCTCGAAGCTGGCAGCGGCTCCATCATCAACGTCGCCTCTATCGCGGGACTCCTTGGCATCGCCGATCGCGCCGCCTACAACGCCTCGAAACATGGCTTGATCGGCCTCACACGCACCCTCGCTGCCGAGTGGGGAGGCCGCGGAGTACGTGTCAACGCCGTCTGCCCCGGCTGGGTCAAGACCGAGATGGACCTGGCCGATCAGGCCGGCGGCAGCTACACCGACGCCGACATCACCGGCCGCATCCCCATGGCTCGCTTCGCCTCGCCCGACGATATTGCCCGTGCCATCGCCTTCCTCGCCGACGACCGCGAAAGCAGCTTCATCAACGGTCAGGCCCTCGCCGTCGATGGCGGTTGGACCGCCGACGGCAGCTGGGAATCCCTCCGCCTCCGCAAACGCCTCTAGAGTCACAGTGAAATGAAAACTCTGTCTATGGTTGGACAACTTCGAAAGTCAGATCCACCCCGGGCGTTTTGATGAATGGCTTTTCTTGATGTTGGTTGCAGATATCTTTGGTGACGTCATCATGCCCTTCCCGCGCATGAACCGTGTATTCTCCGGGCGTCAGCTCATAAACCTGTGCCAGTTGGATGGTGAAATCGTAGCCGTCGCCATTGACGCAGGTTTTGGCGGGAATGGTGATCGGAAAGTTCCGTGTACATGACCACACGGTCCCCAGGGCCACCGCGGTTGGATCGGTCGAGCATCGCTCACGCATCTTGGCCTCCCACTTGCGCATGACAAGATGCCCGTAGGCATCGAACAGATCGAATTCCCGAGTTTTGAAGAAATCCAAATCCTCACACGTCATTACGGAAACGGGCTTATCTGTCGGGTTATCGACCCAAAGGTGAAGCGGCATTTCCTGGCCCAAAACAAACCGATGCGAAGCGAGCGACCATCCATAGACAATGCTTCTTCCTTCGGCTGGAAGCATGGACGGATGCCCCATCGAACGAAGTCCAGGTTTATCGCAATCTGGCGGGAAAGGTGCGGTTGGCTCTTTGAACACAATCTCTTGTTTCTTTGCCCATTGCTTGTTTAGTGGGTCATGGTCGAAGTCGCCTGAGCGCCATGTGCTGATGTCGATGGCCGCGCAAGCTCCGGCCGGAAAGGGAAGGGTGATTGGCGCGTCGCCCTGGGACACTTTGAATTCCAGTGCATTGGCCTGCTGACAGTGCATCCACGGATCCTCCTGCGTGTCGATGCTGGTCGCTGCCACGAGAAAATGCGCACTGTCGCCGTGATCGAGGTCGATGCGTCCATTGGGACGAGGGGCGAATAGATCGTTATCGCAATTCGGGCAAGGTTTGGGCAGCAAAGGCTCGACGGCTCCGTGTTCATCCAAAAAACGAATGTTCGGTAGTCCGCCGAGTGCGCAGGCGCTGGGGGAGATATTTATGGCCTCGTAGGCGCGCAAAGCCTGCAGCCTTCCAGTGACAACCGGATCGGGAATCTTCACGCGCAGTTGCGCTGCGGTGCAGGCCGGCAAGGGATTCAGTATCGCGACCTGCAAGGGCGGCGCAGGATCTCGCGCAACAAGCCCCATCTGCGCCAAAGTGAAACGCGCGGCACCCGAATTGCCGACCGACGCTACGACGTCGTAACTCACCGCGCCGGTCTGCTGCGGCAATAGATCGAGAGCTTGCATATCCAGTCGTGACACTCCCAAGAAACTGGGGAACCGCTGATTCCTGCCCGATGTCAGTACCTAGGCATTGTTGGACGGAGATGACAGTCGCGCCGTTGGACTCCCTTTTCCGCAACAGCCGGAAGACGCATCCGTCGTCGGCTCCGCGCTGGAACTTCAGCCGAATCGCCAGAGAATCCCCGAGCATGGTTCGCTCGAGAGGCGCATGCAAATTTAGGAGTGGCGATTTGGACAGAATCTGCGAGGAAGTTGCCTGCGCCGGGAAGGAGGAGTCACCCGCGACGGCAGGTTGCCACCACTGCAGCCAGGCAGCGGAAGCTTTTGACTCAGCGGTATACTTGCCGACTCGATAGCCAGACACGAAAACAGTAGAACAGGCACGAATCCAGAGATGGCGAACATCTACCGCCGACTTGTCGTCCACATTCATGTTCGGGTTCAGATGCTGCAAGTGTAATTTCAGCGCTGAGTATTGATTGCACACAACTTCGGGCGCAGAACGGGAGACCCATGCGAACAGCACGTGTACCCAATCTCCCGGTTGCAGGTGCTTCGGTAGATACGCATCGCGGCGTTCTGCCTCGTCGGGGCTATTCGCGGCCCGGTAGGGATTGTTGTATGGATCGGACGGAGGAAGTAGTTCGACAGACGGGTTCGACAATGTGCAATCGGAAGATCCAATGTTCTGAATTTCGAGCACAAACAGATGTCCATCTTGAGAGGCAGAGAGCGTTGGCGGCAAGGCATGAACGTCCAACTGGGATGGAAGGCACTCAGGAATGAATTTGCTGCCGGTTTGCGCCAGGGACAGCACGCTGCATGGGGATATGGCGAAACAACAAGATCAGAAAAACAAAACTCGTTCTCATATCGGATTTGACTCCCGGCTGGGATTGTAACCTGCGGTACGAGTGTTAGACCGTGACCAATTCCGAGTGAAATGCGATATGCGTCAACGACCCCCTTTTGGCGTCCCACTGCTAAACTAGGACACGATGATCCTCCCGTTTGTCCGCGAAATTTTTGCGGAGCTGGAGCACTCCCCCGCATACGAGCGCGTTCGCAGGCACCTCAGCCTGGGTACGGGGCGCCGACTTGTGTCCGGACTCACCGCCACCGCGCGTTCGCTCTACCTGCCGCTGATAGCTCGTGCCGCCCGCCAGCCGGTCATCGTCATCGTCGCCGACAACAAGGCCGCCGAGGCGCTCGAGCCCACCCTGCGCGCAGGCTGCGAACTTACCGGGGCCATCGATCCCGACCGTGTCGTGCGTTTGCCCGCCCACGACGTGCTTCCCTTCGAAAATCTCTCCCCCCACCCCGATGTACAGGAGCAGCGCGCCGCAGCCCTGTGGAAGCTCGCCACCGGAGCCGTTTCCATCCTCATCGCTCCCGTCGAGGCCGCCGCGCTCCGCCTCTTCAATCGCGACTACTACTCGGGACTCGCCGTCAGCCTCAAGCGCGGCGAAGAGATCGACGTTGAAGTGCTCACCGGCCACCTCGCCAGCGTGGGCTACACCCAGATGGACCTCGTCGAGATGCCCGGCCAGTTCACGCGCCGCGGCGGCATCCTCGATGTCTACTCGCCTGAATCGGACCGCCCCGTGCGCATCGAGTTCTTCGGCGACGAGATCGAAACCATTCGAAAATTCGATCCTGAGACGCAGCGCTCGCAGTCCGGCCTCGATGAAGCGCAGCTCTTGCCCCTCACCGAAACTCCGGTTACCGAGCACCTTCTCGCCGCCGTTCACGCCCGCCTCAGCCGCCAACGCGTCCACATCGACGGCGACACCGAAGCCGTCGATGAAGACCAGCAGCAGATAGCCATCGAGGCCGCCGGCGGCGTCAGCGTCTTCCCCGGCTGGGAGTTCTTCTCCTGCGTCGCCGGCGCCGAAAGCCATCTCCTCAAACTGCTCCCCAAGTCCACACTCTTTGTCGACGAACCCGGCATGGTGCGCAACCAGATCGATCGCTGGTGGAACAAGGTCGAGCAGCGCCACGAGCGCTCCGGCATCGGCTCCCTCATCCGCCCGGAAGACATCTATCTGCGCCCCGAAATCCTGCAGGGCCTTCTCACATCGCACGTCGGTCTCGACATCGATCAACTCGGCGCAGTCGACATACTCGACGAAGACAATACCCTCGGCGAAATCACTCTCAACACCCGCCCCACGCTGCGCTTCCACGGCTCCATTCCCGCGCTCACTGAAAATCTTCGCAAGCTCATCGAGACCGAGCACCGCATCGTCCTCGCCGCCGCCAACCAGGGCGACGTCGAGCGCATGGCCACCGTGTTACGCGAGTACCAGATTCCATATCGCCTCGGTAGCCGCACCGCGCAGCCGAGCGGCGAAACCATGCTCGAAGAAGCGAGCTACCTCGCCGGCGACATGCGCGTGCCCGTCATCGTGCGCACCCAAATTTCGGCAGGCGTCAGCATCCCGGACTCAAACCTCATCGTCTTCGGAGCCAACGATCTCTCCGACGACGCCGACATCGCTGCCCGCCCCGAGCCCAAGCGTTCCAAGACCGCGGCTTTCGTCTCCGACTTCCGCGACCTCACCATCGGCGATTACGTCGTCCATGTCGAGCACGGCATCGCGCAATATCAAGGCCTCAAAGAGATCGTGCAAGACGGCCTCTCCATCGAATTCATGATTCTCGAATTCGCAGAGCAGGCCAAGCTCTACGTCCCTCTCACGCGCCTTGACCTCATTCAGAAATACCGTTCCACCGACGCCGGCCCCGCGCCCGTGCTCAACAAACTCGGCTCGCAGCAGTGGGTCAAGACCAAAGCTCGTGTGCGCAAGGCCATGCAGGACATGGCCGCTGAATTATTAAAGCTATATGCGCAGCGCACCACCGCGCAGGGAACAGCCTTCTCCAAAGACAATGAATTTCAAAAAGAGTTCGAAGACTCCTTCGACTATCGCGAAACCGACGACCAGCTCTCCGCAATTCGCGCCATCAAGTACGACATGGAGTCCACCACGCCCATGGACCGCCTGCTCTGCGGCGACGTGGGCTACGGCAAAACTGAAGTCGCCATGCGCGCCGCATTCAAAGCCGTGCAGGATGGCAAGCAGGTCGCGGTCCTCACCCCCACCACCATCCTCAGCTTTCAGCACTTCGAAACATTCAAGCGCCGCTTCTCTCAATTCCCCATCAACATCGAAATGATCTCGCGCTTTCGCACCGCGAAGGAACAAAAGATCATCGTCGAGCGCGTCGAAACCGGCAAGGTCGACATCCTCATCGGCACCCATCGCCTACTATCGAAAGACATCAAGTTCCAGGACCTCGGCCTCCTCGTGGTCGATGAAGAGCAGCGCTTCGGCGTGCGCCACAAAGAGCGCCTCAAGCAGATGCGCAAAGAGATCGACGTGCTCGCCATGTCGGCTACGCCGATCCCCCGCACGCTCCACATGTCGCTCGTCGGCCTGCGCGACATGTCAGTCATCGAGACCCCGCCCAAAGATCGCATGGCCATTCAAACCGTGGTCGCCAAGTTCGATGAGAAAATCGTTCGCTCCGCCGTCGAACTCGAATTGGAGCGCGGCGGCCAGGTCTATTTCGTCCACAACCGTGTCGAGTCCATCTATGAAATCGCCTCGCGCATCCAGGAACTCGTTCCGGCGGCCCGCGTGATCGTAGGCCACGGCCAAATGGCGGAGACCGAACTCGAACGCGTCATGCTGGCCTTCATGAATCACGAGTACGATGTGCTCGTCGCCACCACCATCATCGAAAACGGCCTCGACATTCCGCTCGCCAACACCATCCTCATCAACCGCGCCGATCGCCACGGCCTCAGCGAACTCTACCAGTTGCGCGGCCGCGTAGGCCGTTCCAATCGCCGCGCCTACGCGTACCTGCTCATTCCACCCGAGCAGCAACTCAGCGATATCGCACGCCGCCGCCTCGCTGCGCTAAAGGAGTTCAGCGATCTCGGCGCCGGCTTCAAAATCGCCGCGCTCGATCTCGAACTGCGCGGCGCAGGAAACATGCTTGGAGGCGAGCAGAGCGGCCACATCGAAGCAGTGGGCTTCGAACTTTACACCTCTATGCTCGAGACGGCGGTAAAGGAGATGAAGGGCGAAGCCGGCGAAGAACGTCCCGCAACCCAACTCAATCTCGGCATCGCCCTGCGCGTCGACGAGAGCTACGTCCCCGAAGAAAATCAGCGCCTCCGCCTCTACAAGAAAGTTGCCGGAGCCGAAAGCGAAAAAGCCCTCGCCGATCTGCGCGCCGAGATGGAAGACCGCTACGGCCCGCTGCCCGACTCCACCGTCTACCTGCTCGAAGCCGCATCGCTGCGCCTTGAATGCGAGCGCATCGGCATCGCGCAAGTCGATCGCAAACGCACCGAATTGCAAATCCGCTTTACCGAAAACGCCGTCATCGATCTGCAGCAACTCATGCGTCTCGTGGCCCGCAACGCCAAGCGCGGCGCGCAGTTCACACCCCAGGGCTTGTTAAAATTCCCGCTCTCCGCAACGCGTCCCGACGAAGTCCTTCTCGAAATCCGCGATCTCCTCACCAAGCTGGCTCCCGCGCCAGTCAATGCGTAGAAATTAGTCCACCTGAAAGAGCCGACATGAAAAGCAACTGTCCCGCCGTGAAATGCACAACTGATAAAAAATCGGTCATTCTGAGTGGGTCTCAGCTTGATAAAAAATCTGTCATCCTGAGCGGAGGTCGCCGCGGCGACCGCAGTCGAAGGACCTGCTGTTCCAAATTTCCCCCGCCCAATCGGCTCGCAATAACCCTGGCGAACATCGCTCTTTCTATTGGAGTCTGCATGGCACTTTCCATCCCCACACACGCTGCAAATGAATCCACTAAGCAGCAATTTCAAAAAGTCTCCGACGAATACCTCGACCAGGTCTATTTCCCGCATGCTCCAACGATCGGCACATTAAGCGGCTACCACCAATACGACACGCAACTCGAAGACTACTCGCGCGAAAACATTGACGCGCAGATCGCCGCTCTCCACCGCTACGAAACTCGTGTCGCCGCCATCCCCGCATCCTCGCTCGACGAGACAACCCGCGGCGATCGCGAAGTCGTCCTCAACAACATCCGTTCCACTCTCCTCACCCTCGAAATCATCCGCCCCTGGGAAAAGAATCCCGACATCTACTCCGGCGGAATCTCCAACGCCGCCTTCTCTCTCATGGAGCGCAAATTCGCCTCCGTCGACGACCGCCTCCGCTCTGTCATCGCCCGCGAAAAACTCATGCCCTCGCGTCTCGACCAAGCCCACGTCAATCTCAAAAATCCGCCACATATCTACACCGAGATCGCCATGGAGCAGTTGCCCGGCATCATCAAATTCTTCGAGCACGACGTTCCGCTGGCCTTCGCCGATGCCAAAGACCCCGCGATCAAAGCCGAATTTGCGCAGACCAACGCCGCCGTCATAGCCGCCCTCAACAGCTATCAGGCATGGCTCAAATCCGATCTGCTTCCCAAATCAACCGGCAACTTCCGCATCGGTGCAGACACCTTCTCCAAAAAGCTCCAATATGACGAGATGGTCGATCTGCCGCTCGACAAGCTCCTTGAGATCGGCTGGGCTGACCTGCGCAAAAATCAGCAGCACTTCAACGAGATCGCCAAAGAACTCGAGCCTGCCCGGGAGCCCAAAGCCGTTCTCGAGCAGCTTGGACAGAATCATCCCGCGCCCGATCAACTGCTCGAGAGCTTCCGCGCCACATTCAATGGCCTCATCGCCTTCATTCGCGAGCGCCACATCGTCACCATTCCCTCCGACGTGCGTCCCATCGTCGAAGAAACACCGCCCTTCATGCGCGCCACCACCTTCGCCAGCATGGATACTCCCGGCCCCTTCGAGAAGCACGCCACCGAAGCCTACTTCAACGTCACTCTGCCGGAGCCGTCGATGAAGCCCGCCGAAGTCGAAGGTTTCATGCACTCCTTCAACATCGGCACCGTCATCTCAACCGCCGTCCACGAGGCGTACCCCGGCCACTACGTGCAGTTCCTCTGGGTGCCGCAAGCGCCCAGCCGCGTGCGCAAACTGCTCGGAGCCAACACTAACGTCGAGGGCTGGGCTCACTACTGCGAACAGATGATGCTCGACGAGGGATACGGGGAACCGGGGGTCCCCGCGGACAGGTCTTCGTCCGTGGGGTTGGAGCCGGGTGCCGGCGCCAAAGACGAACAAGAATCAAAATCCCTGCGACTCGGCCAATTGCAAGACGCTCTCCTGCGCAATGCTCGCTTCATCGTCGGCATCGAAATGCATACCGGCAAGATGAGCGTCGATCAGGCCATCGAGTTTTTCCAAAAAGAGGGCTATCAGTCCAGGGAGACAGCCGTCGTCGAAACCAAGCGCGGCACCGGCGATCCGACTTATCTCTACTACACGCTCGGCAAGCTCGAAATCATGAAGCTGCGCGAAGACCTCAAGAAGAAACAGGGCGCGGCCTTCTCGCTTGAAGAGTTTCACAACAACTTCCTGCGACAAGGTTTTCCCCCCATCAAGATCGTGCGTGAAGCAATGCTCGGCGATCAGTCCCCGGCACTCTGAATGACTATCGTCGAGACTTAAGCCATCTCACGCAGTGGTCCAACCATACGGTGAATCATAGTAAGCTGTGAGCCAAACAAGGCCGGACTCCTCCCTCCCGGCCTCTAAAGCGAGGAAGCACGAATGAGCAAGCGGGTACGCAAGGCGGTCTTTCCGGCAGGAGGTCTGGGCACGCGCTTTTTGCCCGCCACCAAAGTGGTCCCCAAAGAGATGCTGGCGCTGGTCGACAAGCCGATCATCCAATACGGCGTCGAAGAGGCCATCGCCTCCGGCATTGAACACATCATCTTCGTCACCGGCCGCGGCAAGGGCGCCATGGAAGACCACTTCGACATCAGCTATGAGCTCGATGCGACGCTTGAGAAGAAGGGTAAGAAGGAGTTACTCGAACTCTCGCGCAAAATATCTTCCCTCGCCCGCGTAAGTTACGTTCGTCAGAAGGAGCCGCTCGGCCTCGGCCATGCCGTGCTCTGCGCCAAAGAGCTTGTCGGAGACGAGCCATTCGCCGTTCTCCTTCCCGACGATGTCATCGACGCCGAGCCGCCCTGCATCAAGCAGATGATCGACGTCTTCAATGAAAAGGGTGGTTCGGTGCTCGCCACCATGACCATCGAGGGTGCCGCGATCAGTGCCTACGGCGTTCTCGCCGGCTCGCAGGATGCGACCAACAAGCGCATCTACAACTGCACCGGTATGGTCGAAAAACCCAAACTCGAAGACGCGCCATCGAAGCAGGCCATCATCGGCCGCTACGTGCTCACGCCAGCCGTCTTCGAGTTACTCGAGAAGACCACCCCCGGCGCCGGTGGCGAGATACAACTTACCGATGGCATCCTGGCCTTACTCAAGCACGAAAAGGTCTTTGGCTACACCTTCGAAGGCAAACGCTTCGATGCCGGCGATAAGTTCGGCATGTTACAAGCCACCGTCGAGTTCGCCCTCAAACGGCCCGAGTTTGCAGATAAATTCCGCGACTACCTGAAGACACTGCCGCTTTAGAGAATTTATCCATTCAAATGCGCGTTCTAACTCTGAACGCGCATTTGAACTTAGAAGTAAACGTTATAACTCTAGATCGGAATCATGTTTCAAAATTTACATGTCATCCTGAGCGACCGTAGCGAAGCGCAGGGAGTCGAAGGACCTGCTTTTGTGAATTGGGTAAGCCTACCCCGGGCGGGCATTTATAGCGGAACCAGAGTCGATGTATCCCGAAACCACAGCATTCAAGTCGACGCGACCATCAGGGAGCGGCGACCCTGAACAAAACTCAACAGGACACAGTTACTCTGGTTCCGCTCTAGTAACTACCCTTCCACTTGATATTGCACCCGATCGATGGCCGCTGGTCCGTGGGGATCGACTTACCAGCCAGTACATCATCGATCGCCGCGCGCAGATTCTCTCCCGTCACGGGCACCTCATTACCGGGCCGGCTTCGATCGAACTGGCCGCGATACACCAGCTTTGAGTCGCTATCGAAAAGATAGAGATCCGGCGTGCACGCCGCCTTGTATGCCCGCGCCACATCCTGCGCCTCGTCGTACAGGTAAGGAAACCGAAACCCCATCGCCTGCGCCTGCTTCTTCAACCCTTCCGGGCTGTCGTCGGGATAGGTCTCCGCATCATTGCTGCTGATGGCCACAATGCCCATCGGCTGGTCCGCATAGTCAGCGCCAAGCGCGGCCAATCCCTTCTCAATGTGCTTCACGTAGGGGCAGTGGGTGCAGATAAACATCACCAGCAGCGCCTTCCTGCCGCGAAAGTCGTCGCGCCGCACCGTCTTGCCAGTGACAACATCCGGCAGCGCAAAGTCCGGCGCCTCCGTCCCTAACTCCAACATGGTCGATTCAGTAAGTGCCACCGTATATCTCCTCATGCCTTCGCTAATTTACTATCTTGCTCTACGCGAAACGCGCTAACTCGCCAGGTAACGAACCCCGCTAACTCCGCCAGCCTGGCTAACCTCGCTCCATCAAAACAATCCCGGCTGCCTTCCCGGCATACTTAGTCCGAAGTGCTCATACGCCAGCCGCGTAGCCACCCGCCCCCGCGGTGTGCGATCCAAAAAACCAATTTGAATCAAAAACGGCTCGTACACTTCCTCCAGCGCATCCTCTTCCTCGGCCAGCGTCGCAGCCAGCGTCCCAAGGCCCACCGGCCCTCCGTCATACTTCTGCATGATGGTCAGCAGCAGCCGCCGGTCGATCTCGTCAAATCCATGCGCGTCCACTTCCAGCATGGTGAGCGCGGCGTTCGCCGTTGGCCGATCAATCGATCCCGTCCCGCGCACCTGCGCATAATCGCGTACCCGCCGCAACAGCCGGTTCGCAATACGCGGCGTCCCGCGCGAGCGCAGCGCAATCTCGGCCGCGCCATCCTGATCGATCGGCACACCCATCACCTCCGCCGACCTCTCCACGATAAAACGCAATTCCTCTTCGTTGTAAAACTCCAACCGCAGCAGAATTCCAAACCGCGAACGCAGCGGCGAACTCAGCAGCCCCGGCCGCGTCGTCGCCCCGATAAACGTGAATGGCCTTATCTCCATCACGTGTGTGCGCGCCGCCGGCCCCTGGCCGATGATGATATCGAGCTTGTAATCCTCAAGAGCCGTGTAGAGCTTTTCTTCCAGCACCGGCTGCATGCGGTGAATCTCATCGAGAAACAGCACCTGCCGTTCGCGCAGGTTGGTGAGAATCGCCGTCAGGTCGCCCTGGATCTGCAGCGCCGGTCCCGACGTCTGCTGAAAGCCCACGTCCAGCTCGTTGGCAATGATCGTAGCCAGCGTGGTCTTGCCCAGCCCCGGCGGCCCAAACAGCAGCACGTGATCCAGCGCCTCGCCGCGCGATTTCGCAGCCTGCAGCGCAATCTCCAACTGCTCCTTCGCCTTGGATTGCCCGATAAATTCCCGCAGCCACCGCGGCCGCAGTTTCAGTTCAAAACCCTGCTCTTCTTCAGCGCGCGAGGCGCTGACCAGCCGTTCCGGAGAGTTGTCGCGCGCGATCGCCATGCTGCGAGAAGTGTAGCGGCTGCGGGCGACCGAGGCAAAACTCGCGACCGCCGTCCCCACTTGGCAGACGCTCCGCCGGTGCCGTAACGTCACCCTGCCTTCATCAATGTCGAGATGAAATCAGGTGTATACAAACGTACCCTCCAGGTTTGAGGCGAATACCGCAGTAGACGGGCGTCCGTTCTGCGCCTCGTGAAACCGGCACGTTCCGGCAATAAACGAGAATGCGGGATGGCCACTCACTTGCAAGAAAGCTATGTCCGGGCACCGATTCGGCAATCATCAGCACGCCAGTCGGCATTGCTCAAACATAAGGAGAAGTGCATTGAACCGCTCTTGCCTTGGCATTTTTTTAATAGCTTTCGCATTGCCGTTTACCGGCTGCAGCAACACTGAGGTTGGATCCATCGCAATCACCCCCGCGAGCCAATCGCTTGCGGCAGGGCAGACGGCCCAATTCACCGCTACCGGAATCATCGGCCATGGCCAGCACCCCGCCTCCTCCAAGGACGTCACCAGCCTGGTGACCTGGACCTCCAGCGTCTCGGGCATCGCAACCATCAGCTCCACCGGAATCGCAACCGCCGTGTCCGCAGGCACCACGACGATCACTGCCAGCATGCCCGGCTCCACTTCCGCCTCCGCGACGGTCACAGTAACGGGCTCCGTCGGCGGTTCCGGCGGCGGAGTAGTCTCGCTCGCCATTCTTCCTGGAACTCAATCGATCGCATCGCCCAACCAGACCAGCCAGTTCATTGCGATTGGCACCACTTCTTCCGAATCCACCGTGGATCTCACTGGTCAGGTCAAGTGGAACTCGAGCAGTGCTGCGGTCGCAACCATCACCTCGGGCGGGCTTGCTACCGGTGTCGGCAAGGGCACTGCCACGATTACCGCCATCGCCACCAATCTCGATAAGTCGGTGGCAACCGCCACCTCCTCGTTCACCGTGCTCGAAGGGAACTCTGAACCAATTACCGCGCTTTCGATCACTCCTGGCTCTCAGTCGCTCTCTGCCACCGGCCAAACAGGACAGTTCATCGCCCTCGCAACCTCCGGGAGCAGCGGACTCCAAGAGGATGTGACGAGATCCTCACAGATCAAGTGGAGTTCGAGTATCCCGACCATCGCGACCGTCAGCGCATCCGGACTGGCCACCGGAATGAGCGCGGGCACGACCACCGTCACGGCGCAATGGACCAATCCCGATGCCAGCGTGGTGTCGGCTTCCGTGCTCGTCGCGGTCACCAACGCGGCCGCCCCGGAACCGCTGCTCTCGCTCACCATTATTCCCAGCAGTATTACCGTCGGTGATTTGCAGGACACCGGGAACTTCCTGGCGATCGGAACGTTTTCGACCCCCCCAACCGTCAGGGATCTGACCAATTCCGTCACGTGGATTTCTTCCTTCCCCGATGGGTTCCCAGTCAATACCAATAGCGGCGGGACCCAGACTGCCACTGCCGGAATTGTCACGGCCTATGCGACCGGATCGGCGGTCATCATTGCCAAAGCTACTGATCCCACTACCGGGTCCATACAGACTGCGACTGCAACGTTCTCCTGTCCCCTGGTTCTGCCCAATCCGAACGGGAACCCACCAACTCCGGGTTCGTGTTATCAGGGCCAGGTTGGACCACTGAAGGCTACTCTGACCGTGTATGGGGAAGGCCTGAATACCACCAACTGGCTGATAACGGGTCCCTCCGCCACCGGCACACCTGACGTGATCCATTGCGGCCCGGGTTGGACCGCGAACGGCCAGACTGGCGGTTCGGTCTGCACAGGAATCTACCCGATAGGCAGCACTGTGACCTTGACTGCTCCGGCCCAGACAGGAGTGGCGTTTGGTGGATGGACCTACAACTGCACGCCGACTGCCTCAGTCACCGCGGCCGGACCCAATAGTTGCCAGATCGTGTTGGGTTCAACTAACGCGAGTGTAGGCGCTATCTTCAACTGAACTTCAACCGCTTAGCGGAAAGCCGCCCTTTCGGGCGGCTTTCCGCGTTGCCGGGGAGATCATTCCGAGCAGCCGAAGCCAATCCTTCCCGCACGCATTTGCCTTCGTTTCTACAACGGCCTCGCATCATCTGAACGCTCCTGCTACACCGGCGCCTTCACCTCCGGCCAATACCTGAACCCCCGAAACGTAGCCTGTCCCTTCCCGCTCGCGAAGACCGCCGGCCGCACATCGAGAAACCCGCCCAGCACGTTGTGGTTCATTCCCTCAATCTCCGCGGATTCTTCTGCTCTTCTCCAAGCCTCACCTGGGAGTCGATAATAGAAATCAATCTCGTGCCGGTCGTTTACGACGCGCAAAGTTGCCCGGGTGGCCCCCTTACTCTGACGGCTGGGGACGTATCCGTTGGCGAGGCGCACACCAATCCCTTCGTCGTCGAGCAGTATGCC
>WNGR01004246.1_pt1 | contig 29152 bp, 41 predicted proteins | sample 5407581 | NCBI WGS metagenome assembly WNGR01 (sample SAMN13153383, study PRJNA577476) | soil metagenome | isolation source: 80 cm soil or saprolite under Garry oak tree replicate 2 | place: USA:California | collected 2016-06-15
TTTGATTGCTAATTTACTCTGTTGAAATAAAAATATGAAAGACAAAAAAAAAATCAAACAAATCGGAGTTTGAATCTGACTAGCGAAGAAACGGCCAGAGCGGACCGGACCGTGAGATCCGTGCGAAAAGTCAAAGACTACCTGCGTATGGTGACCGGCACACCATCAAACGATGACAGCGGTCCGAATCCCCGCCACACGAACATGCCTTTCTAGAAGGGGACTCCCTTCAGGCAGGTTATGATAACAAGGGCGATTTTCCCGGCTTCCTTTCTTCTCTCTCATTCAAGTGACCACGCGCCGTGGAGCGGCAGCCTTTGACACCTCCGTACTCGGGGAACCTCCTTCCTTACCTTCTTCACAAAAGGGACAAACATGGAGCCTCACCCCTTCATACACTTTCCACCCCCAAGTTTCTCGGAGTCTCTAGGGTACACCTATTACGATACCGACACCTCTTCATGGGAACTCACGACGAAAAACGACGAGAAGTGAAAACCAGGGAAGGGTATGTAGAGCCGCCGGTAGATGACATCACAAAGAAAATCGCGTCTGGGGAAATATCTGAACTTGTAGTTGTTGCTGAAGGTGAGGAAAGCACGACGTGGTTCGTGTGGTTGTTGGTGTTTTGTAGCAGCATATCGGGTCTCTTGTTCGGTCAGTCTTATCTTTTCTGTTCCCGCCCACCATGCCTTATTCGGTACTTAGGGTATGACACCGGCGTCGTGTCTGGTGCTCTCGTCAGCATCGGTTCAGACCTTGGTCCTGAGAGCCTTTCGAATCTCCAGAAGGTTTGGGTCGGCGATATGAGTGAAGAACGACCCCCCAGCTTACATCCGGGGACTATTTTAGGAATTTATCACTTCTGCCACCACGCTGGGAGCACTTCTTGGTAGCCTAGCCGCGGGAATGCTCTCCGATGCCGTCGGACGACGACCAGTACTCGGCATAGCAGATATCCTCTTCATCGCTGGCGCCATTGGACAGGCAATTTGCCATACGGTTTGGGCCATGGTATGTTCGAATTCACTGAGGCTGTGGGCCGTTTGAGGCTGAGATCTCGACGCTATCGAGATTGGCACGCGCTTCTTGATCGGCTGGGGTGTCGGCATCGCAGCTTGTGTTGCGCCTATCTACATCCAGGAATTATCACCGACGCGTCTGCGCGGGCGGATGGTCGTCATAAATGTCGTCGCGATTACGTTCGGACAGGTGGTGGCCTATGGCATCGATGCTGGCTTCGCAAACGTTCATGGAGGTTGGAGGTGGATGGTCGGACTTGGGACAATACCCGCGGGCTTGCAGCTGATCTTCCTCTTCTTTCTTCCGGAGTCACGTAAGTCGCTACCATATTGCTGTAATTTTTCCCACACCCGTATCTCACGAGCGCGCCTGGCCCCAATAGCGCGTATCTTGCTCAAGAGAGGACACGTTGAACAGGCACGCGACGTTATGTCGAAGATTTATGCGCATGCGAGTGCAAAGCAGATAGACTTCAAGGTTTGCTTTTCCAGTAGATGGCCGTCTACGCAGCTGATGGACGGATGTCGCTAGGTCAAGGTATTGCAAGTAGCCGTGAAGCAGAGCGTGGAGATTGTTCAAACTACAACCTTCTTGGAGCGTTTTCGCTCCATTCTCTTCGTTCCTGTCAACCGCCGTGCCCTAAGTACGTGATGCACCACATTTCTCAGCTGTCCGACCAGATCTTAAACAAGAACGTCAGTTGTCGCCTGCGCACTTCAGTTCGCTCAGCAGGCTTGCGGTTTCAATACCTTGATGTATTATTCTGCAACTTTGTTCAAGGAAATCGGTTTCAACCAGCCGACAGCGGTTGGGCTCATCATATCAGGAACAAACTTCCTTTTCACGCTCTTCGCACTGAAGTACATCGACATAATCGGACGTCGCCGTATCCTTCTCTGGTCGATGCCTGGCATGATCTTTGGCCTCGTTCTGGCGAGCGTAGCCTTCCATTGTACGCGTTTGTTTTACTCCTTTCCTCTTGGCGGGACGAGACTGAGAGAACTGGTGACCCAGTCCTGACACGAAACACGGGAAACGTCGTGGTAGATGGCATGCATTACTCCCACGGCTGGTCAAGCTTGGTGCTTTTTTCCATGATCGCCTTTGTCGCATCGTACGCCACTGGCATCGGCAATGTGCCCTGGCAACAAGGCGAGCTGTTTTCTCTCGAAGGTGCGGCCTATGATTCGGCTCCGGCGATGACCTGCTAACTAACACGTCCGCACCCTCGCGTTCTCGTGTGTGTCCAGTACGCGGCATCGGAACCTCCCTCGCCACCGCCACCAACTGGTCGGTCAACCTACTGATCGGCGCTACTTACCTCTCGCTCATGGCGCACATCACCCCTTCTGGGGCATTCGGGTTCTACGCGGCGCTGTGCGCTCTAAGCTTCGCCTTTGTGGTGTTTTGCTTTCCCGAGACCGCCGGGCTGAGCCTCGAGGAGGTACGCATGGTTTTCCGCAACGGCTTTGGCGTGCGCGAGAGCGGGCAGTTACGTAAAGTGCGTACGGAGAAGCGCTTGCGCACGGCGGAGGATAGAGCCGAGGGTGTGTAGACACAGATGAGAAGTCAGTTGTTACAAGAGAGAAGCATCCGGCGTATTGATCTGGAGTCCAACGTCGAAGCGCCGCTGAGCGGGTCAGAGACCCACGTGATATTCTTGCGGTACATCTAAATCTTACAGCACCCCTGGAACTACAACCTCTTCGTTGCGGTCCAGAAGGCCGCGTGATATACGTAACCGAGCATCGAATCCTTGTTGTTCACATAGGTCGTATCAACTCGGCGTTCGTTCTGATCGCAGTCAGCCCTGTACGCGCAAGGTAACAGGGTACGCATAAAGCACACACTTTGATTTCAAAGCCAATCTGTGCAGCGAGCGCTTTGACCTCCTCTAGGTCGAGCTCGATCGAGGGATCGTTCGTTGCATTTTCCTCAAAGTGCCAAAGGAGAGGGCCTGGTATATGGTGCGAGTAATTCAGAAACCCAGCAGAGATCACACAAATACTGAGAGTCAAGACCATACCCAGATTGATCCAGACACCGCCAGGAGCGAGAATCCGATGGATGATCCGAAGGTAGTTCACGATATTTTTCGCCTGCCCAAACCTAGTGTCAGTTGTGTGCTCTATCTATCACGAGAGAGAGAGCGCTCACCGTGTCGATGAAGAAACACGTCAGCACCGCGTCCCATAGCCCGGCCGATGGCTCAGGGTCCGCATCGCCGTCTTGCTGGCCATACACCTCTTCGAAATCTCCGGCTACGAGAGAAAAGTTGGATCCTGGGGGGAGATCGCTGGGAAGAACGTCCGGTATCTGCACCCGCTTGAGCATGGTGGCGCGGTCGGGCACGTTGGAGAGCGAGTGGACGTAGGGGTAGATCGTGTGTTGGTGCACTTGCTGGGTCCTATGGGCAGGGCAGAGATTCAGGTTTGTGGAAAGAAGCGCTGGGAGGGGGAGGGGAGGGGCTCATGCACACCGATTGAGAATGAAGAACGAGGCCAGTAGCATGTAGTGCGAAAACTCGTTGCCTTGGCAGGAAAAGCCTGAGAGATGCGGTCGGGTCGGTGGCCGAATCGAAGGAACGGCTGGGGGATTCTCTCACCCAGCTTGGCAATGTCATACGCGAGCCTACCGAGCCCGGCGCCTGGAACGAGCACGCGGAAGTTGTGTCTGAAACTGGCTTGAGAGAACGACGAAACACACAGTGAAAGGGCCGACGCGAACGTACCGTTCCTCCGTGGGTATGTCAGAGAAGTGCGCGAGCAAGGCATCCTTTATAGGCTGATAACTTGCCTCTCTTTCTTCCTTACCCTACACTATCGTGAGATATGGTCCGGCAGAGATGGAAGTGCATGGTAAGGGAGATGCAGCCTACTTCTTCGCTCCAGTCGCGTACGAGCTGCTTGAGCGTGCTCCTCACTTTGTCCATGTCAAACTCCTTCGGTCTGTGCTTACGCTTGTGATCAGCGGGATCCGTCGGAGAATGTGTGTGTGGTCCATGGGGATGCGAGTGAGCGTGCCCGGTATGCCCAGGGTGAGGCCGGTGAGGGTGCGTGTGGCTGTGACTCGGACTCGAAGGTCTTGCCGTGGGGCTACTACAGTCTTCTAGATCTGCCGCGCCGTGAATGCTCGTGGTTTGTGAGACAGGCTAAACAGACCTTCGTCGCGTGGCCCGTCTAAAGTTCCCTCGTTGTCGTTGTCTTCTTCGTCTCCGGGTATGCCATTCTCGAATATTGCCGGGTTGGCTACGATTTGGTCGAGAAACGCGGCATTGGCGAGTATTGCATCGTCCACATCGGCGAGCTTGCGTTTGTAGCCGAGTTGCTCGAGGAGAGCCTGGTCTTCACGCGGGAGCGTGAACACGTCTTTGCGACGGCGGTTGTTGCCAGCTAACTGTCGGTGGTCGAAAGTACTATTAGAGGAGAGACTTGAACGTGCGCGCAGACGAGAGCAGATACCGTGTACGGGGCATATTGTTGGAAGGCAGTTATGACATTTTGGAAGTGTACTTGTTCTTCTTCAGCCTCCTTTTCGATGTCTCTAGTAGCCATCAAGATGAACCTGCGATTGGTAGTCCAGCGATCCGATCTCATAGATCTTATCGCTTCCCGCCGCCAGCCTGAGACCGCATCACCCGGGCCCTTGGCATCACCTTTCCTCGCCGCGCCGCAACTCCTCTGTGGGCGATGTATCATCAAACTAGCTGCTAATCATACGGTATGCAACCACTCGCGGTTTTTTGACACGGCTTTTGTCTTTCAAACCTTACAGATCTACTGTAGTGCGATCGCCGCCTCACGGCCTCCATAGATGGGCCGGCCCCACGCTTCCCTCAGCCTCGGCTAAGCCAAAACATTGGCCACTTTAGGATCACTTAAAATGTGGAAAGACAGACAAGTACGTGTGGGTCCGTCAGTATAGTACCATAGTGATACCATGATACTGTGATACTGTCGGAAACAAAATCCAGCAGTATCGCGGTGTGCTTCGAGGTATGTTTTCTGACGAGAACTTGAACCACGGCGACTCCTCCCACCTTGCGCCTTTCTCGTCGCTTGCTCCCTCTCTGGACCTCCTGGTTCTTGCTCGAAAGAACGCCTTTTACGTTCCCTTGGGCGTCACCGTCCTTGCAGTTGCCCCTGTGCCCTACCGCACTTCTGGCAAAAGCCCCTACCCCAGAGCTTCATGGGGTGGAGTATTCTTGACCTACTGGGGATTGCGCTTTGAGGGTTTGAGTTCGCGATGCTCTACCCTGGTACTCCAGCAGTCCGCTAGTCACTTCGTCCGCCTTGGCAGCTGGGGCCATGCAGTCATGATTTGACTTGAATATCTCCGAGCTGATTCGCCCCTCCTATGGCCGTCGTCTTCCTAGTATCCCTGCGCATGAATGACCGAGATGTGGCTACCTCCTAGGGTTCTGCTTATCACGCTGTCGGGAAATTCGGTTTAGCTGGATGCATTCACTCCTTCGTGCACTCCCGCTCGTAGGGTGGCGCCCGCAGTGCTAGATCAAGACTGGGACTCATTATACGTGGGAAAATAGTGCACGCGCAGGAGGCAGCAGTATCTACTTGACATCCGCCCCAGAGGACAGATCCACATGTCGCAGTGAGCCACTCTAGTGTCCTGGCTCGCACGCAGTGTCGTAAGCGTTCGCAACTATGGCGCACTGACGTCACGATACGTAGAGGCTCCTACTGTGCGGGGTTTCTTGTGTGTGATCGATGCAAATGTTCGAAATGTGGGTCCTCCTGTGCATCGTACGGAAGCGCATCGCCGAACCCGTGTGATGGACCGTCGCAAGTGGCCCCTAGGAGCTGGGGTCGTGTTGCCTGCATGTGGGTGGTCGATCAATCGGTTACGTCGTCACCCTGTGTATCTAGCTCTTTATCTAGCTCTCGTGACCCTACATCTTACGAACTTCCGCCTCGCATGCCTCGTGCCCCGTCCCACTGTTCCCTGTTCAGTCACGGCGACTACAAGTTCCCTAGCAGGATGCTGTCCCGAGTCCACTCTGTCTTTCATTTCTGTCGGTGGCCTTCCCCAATCGTGATCTGACCTGTTTGTCGCGAATATACAGGCCGAAGTTCCGGTTCTCATTACACGACGTCCGCAAACTATTGTCTCTGCACACGGCGGCGAGCAGATGTTCAAACGAATTCGGGGATTAAGCACCATGGTGAACTGCGTTCACTCCTTGAGCAGATCTCAAACATTTTGTCACCGGATCGCCATCAATCCCTTACGGACTCATGACCTCAAGACCGGCCTGGGCATAGATCATGTGTATATCCTTATGATCACATCGTAATTAACACAGTGACCTAAGCCCTTGACGCACGCACTCAAGTTGATGCACTCCCAAAACGCGCAACATGAGGTCCAATCATACGGTATTTGGATTTGTTGTTCAACGGCCTTGTGCCTGGGAACCCCTTTTGGAAGGGAGTCATGAGTGAGAAATAAGCACAACAATAGCCAAGGGTTGCGCTGGGACCAACAAGGAAGCCAGTGTTTCTTATTATCTTCCTTGCGTTTCGAGGCTCGATTCTTTACCAACACCAACCAACGAATAACACCATTTTTGAGATGAAAATCTCGCACGCCATTGTCAGGTTGACCAGGGTGCTTGCAGACCGATCGTGACGTACCAAGTCGCGTGTAGGGTTGAATTCTCCGACAAGGAGTGTCCATGTTTCTGCTTGGTCGCCGCAGGGTATAGCGTGCGACGTAATTGTCTAGAAGCAAGTGTACTAGCACCAGTGCCATACTAAATTCCACGTGACATTTCCTGATTTATACAGAGGAGAGGCCGCAGTTGATTGACAAGGCGCTTTGCCACGGCAGAAGACGGTCTTATATCCTACCCGACTTCCCGTGCATCTTCACAGTCACCCTCTTCACCGCACACTATGAATTCGTCCTACAGTGCCGACGCTTACACACAGTCCAGCCAGTTTCAACCCGCTACATTCGCTCCGGTTCACTTTCAGAATCCGACTTCGACGAGATCAAATCCCGCACAGCCTCGCACTGCGCCCCCTCCTCTTGAAGCCTCGAGACCGCACTCTATCGCAGAGCTTGCAGAGTTGGCGAAGCAGTCTCTTGGGGACGACGCTCGACCGTTCAAGACTTGGCTTCGAATAGCTGAGAATGCCCGACGAGACGCCAAAAGTTTCCAAGAACAAGGCGATCTTGAGTCTGCATTCATAGAGTTTGCAAGAGCCGCCACGATTGTACTCGAGAAGATCCCATCCCATCCCGATTATAGGGTCCTTCTTACTTCAACGCAGAGGCATAACATGGGCCTGGTGAGTTATCTCAACCTACTGGCTCCCCCACATTTCGCTTGTCCCCAGAACTACTATGCGGCTGGTCGTCTACATAAGTTCTATGCATGACCACGCCGTCCATGTCCATTGTGGTTCCACAGAGCGCCACATGATTCAAAGCCGCGGTTTTTCCACTACAATCTAGCCATAAATTGGCTCTCTTCCGGGCTGAATGTTCCTCCTCCTGTAATACCAACGTGGCAGCTTGGCCATCGTCGTCGTGATATCACGTGGGCATCTGCCCTGTCTATAGATGGATGGGCGCGGCACGGTTTTTAGCTTCGCATGCGTCCCTTGAAGGACCACCTTGCCCGTGCCATTCGTGTTCACTTCTCGTTACTGATGCTGACCAAATATGCAGCACGGACAGGAGATCCTCGATAGTTTGGCCGGGATCAAGGTTTCTCTCATGGAGCGCTACGAGCAGTGGCGGGCAAATCCGTCTTCTGCGCAATTCCAATTTGCGCCCGGACCTATTTCCAATTTGCCTCCGCAACAGCTAGTTGCGCGCCGTAGCGTCCAATCTCATGGCGCAAGTACGCCATCGTCCTCCTCAACTCCTTCAAGTTCACGCAGCCGTGCGTCAATGCCCCCTCGGAGTCGCACTCCGTCACCCTATCGTCAGAGTCCAAACGAGGAGGATAGGGCGTGGCGTGAGCGTGCTGATGCGATGCTACGCGATGAGGCTCGTCGCCGGGAGGAGGGGTCATTTGCCGATGGGGCTCGTTCCGAGCAGTCGCGCTTAGCACGCGAGGATGACGTGCGGCGGCATCGTGAGCGCGAGGAAGAGGAGAGGCGTCGGGTAACGGAGCAACGTCGGCATGAGCAAAATGGGATCATACGCCGACAACAAGAGGCTGAGTTTGCTGCGCAAGCTGCGAGGTACGGACAGTTGAATGGCCAAAATCAGGGTGTCGCCCTTGGTGTCACCATGCCCCAGCCTGCGCCTGCATCAATTCAATATCCATCCGCCTCGGGGCCGGTTACCTCGGCCCCGGCGTCTACCGGCCCAATAGCAAGTCATCTACAAATGCCACTTGAGAGTCCGACCCGGTACGTCATTCGTCAGCTAAAACACACCCCCCGCATGTTTGATACTTAAGACTTCAACCACAGGCCTCATGCGGAAAAATCTAATAGACCGTGAGTTTCTTATTCATTTCCCAGGTGGTTTGAATTGGTCACTGATATCCTTTTAAACGCCATCAGACCCGTACACCAACCCATTACCACTACCTCCGCTCTCTCAACGCACCTGGGAACTTCTCCGTACCCTTCGTTGATGAGCCAGCACCAGATATCCCAGGGCTATCATCCGTCACTGAGTTCAATGTTCCATCGTCCATCACACGCATCGCACGGGGGCTTGCTTTTCCAATCTCAGGAAGCTGCCGCCCATCACCACTTTTACCAGAACCTCCTACCTAAGAAATTGCAGCCTACAAATTCATCTTATGCTCAGTCAACGCGTCCACCACCACTGCCTCCGAAGGAGCTGGTTGCCCCAGCATTAGGTGGCACGGACCCTGTTCCTCGCGAGCTCAAGACCGTGGCCTTCCCTCGAGACTGCCTAAACCGGTTTACATCGATCGCATCGATCAATACAGCGCGGAATCGTGAGACTTGCGGCCTGCTGCTTGGGAAAGACAAAGGCGGGAGATTTGTCGTCACGACGCTTTTGATTCCGAAGCAACATTCGACGAGCGATACATGCACCATGGATGAAGAAGAGCTTGTCATGCAGTTCACGGAAGAACGTTCCTTGATCACGCTTGGATGGGTGTGTTATCTTTTTGCCTTGCTGGCAGACCAGTGTTGTGGTGCTGATTCGATTGTGACTGTCCAGATACACACGCACCCGACGCAGTCTTGTAAGTGTTATGCCCTACTTTGGCGGCGCGTGCCTTGACCTGATTTTCGCGTTTGGGACAAAGGTTTCATGTCTTCTGTCGATCTGCACACACACAGTGGCTTCCAATGCATGCTACCCGAGTCCTTTGCCGTAGTATGTGCGCCGAACTCGACACCGAAGTACGCGTTCCATACTGATGTTCCTTGGAGCGATTGCTGACTATCTATTTTGTTGCGCAGCTTCGGTATCTTCCGCCTGACAGACCCCCCTGGCTTGAAAACAATTTTAGAATGCGAAGTGAAGGAGGCGTTTCACCCGCATCCAGAGCGGCCGATATACACTGTACGTGAACTCCAGACAGGTTTCATAAAGAGGGACGCTTGGGCTGACACAGCTCTGACAGGACGCCGACAAAGGTCACGTCCAGATGAAGGATTTGCCATTGGAGATCGTCGACTTGCGCTGAGCGTGACTCGGCATTTTTTTTTTTGGGATCATATTGAAAGCGGGACTTTGCAACAGTTCCGTTTTGTAGCATAAGTTATTTTATTATACCATACGTACAGAGTCGTGGAACCTGTGATTCGATTCCACTTTTAAATCAGTTGCAGGCTAATATCGTTGAGACAATTGTAACTTTATCCCATGTCACTGGTTTCTCTTCTTGCCAAGCGATTTGATGAATGTGTGTTCCCGTTGCCGACCGGATACGACGGGCTCCGTGATGCCCAGGCCGCGGAAGAACTGTCGTGCCAGTTCCGGCAGTTCCGGCCACTGGCGCAATTTTGGCACGCTCTGACTTCTGCCGCATACAGTATCAGACGCACTACAGTGCGCGACGTGTTTCATTTTCTCCCAAACACTTGGGTGGGTTGCAAATAGGTCACAGTTCAATACGGCCATTTCCTTATATCCCCTAACTGTCGTCGTCAATGCATCGGGTTCCCGGGCTCGTGCCCAGCCCCGTACACCAGAGCCATTTGGACTTCGATCCGGACAGGTATTGCGGTGGCCGAAGTTTGAAAGCTTTGAAGGCACGAAGGTCGCGAGATGATTCTGTTATGTCTTTCACGATACTTTTCGTCCGCGGTGCTTGCACAGTCGTCCGTTTCCGCAGCCGTATTCAGCCAGTGCTTGGCTCAAGTGGGCCGGATTTGATGGCGTGTTTCGCGCATGTCCTATTATTTTCCCGCAGCAATATAGCAATGTGTCCCACGGCACAATTTACTATACACCCGTTCCGGGCTCCAAATTCAAGCTTGCCGCACTCATTGTCTGAACTAACGATGGCTTCCTTCGTACCACCGTGACTTTGGTGATACTAATTCACCTTCGATGCAACCTGCAGTGCACATGTTATCTCACACAGCAGTATAACCTGTCAGTGCACGGCAATCCGGTGGACATCAGCTACCGCGTGTATGCGGCGAGTAAGTTCATTGCTCACCACGCACCGAATCGAGGACACCCGACTAGATAGCGGCATAGCTGCAAGTTAGGGGTCAAGGGCATTGTTCTACATAAGGATACGCCAGCAATTGCTGCCCCGTTCATTCTCCCCTCCATGTACTCTCCTAAGTAAGTGGTCTAGTGTCTTCAATGCTCTACCACTGGAGGTGAATGTCGCGGATCTCCCAACAGACATACCCGACTCATATCACTCCCTCAATCTGTTACCACACCGAGCGAATGCCCTAGAAGGGGTACATCTTCAGCGACGTGCCTGCGCCGGTCGCTAACTTGTTCCTTTTCTCGACAAGTGACGATCGGGGAGCTTTCCAACAAAGTGCTTCAGAAAATATTTCGTTATTATCTAGATGCTTCTCCACGCCTTTGGCCTAGGCTTGCGCATATAAGTCGCCAGTGGCGACGTATTGTATTTGCGTCTCAGCGGGCTCTTCACCTTCGCCTGTTCTGTACGCATAGGACACCGGTCCTGAAGACTCTAGATTACTGGCCCACCTTGTCTATCGTCGTGAACTTCGGGGGATCTCCAGCGCTCGATCCTCCGGCCCCCGAGGACGAGGACGATATCACGGCCGCACTGACACGGTCTGGTCGTGTTAGCTCTATCAGCCTCACCGTCACAAGCTCGCTTCTGGATAAGTTTTCCGCATTTGAGGGGCCATTTTCAGAACTAGAAGACCTCGTTCTTCTGTCCCAAGAGAACGTGCAGCTGACTCTGCCTAGCACTTTTCGGTGGGGCCCACGCCTCCGTAGTCTCCACCTGACTAGGATTGCCCCTCCCGCACTCCCGCAGCTTCTTTATTCTTCTACGAACCTTGTAGAACTTCAGCTTCACGAAGTTCTCGATACTTGGCATATCTCACCAGCGAAGCTCGTGAAGGCCTTGTCCAGGATGACTCAGCTTCAATCTCTTTCACTCCATTTCCTTTCCGCCGTCAATCACATTGTCTTACCCTTACCGCCTGGGGAACGCATTATTCTTCCTGCTCTCACCCGCCTTAATCTTCGAGGAATCAACGCGTATTTAGAAGCCCTTGTGGCCAGAATCGATGCTGCTGGTCTCAGGGATATCGAAATCACATTCTTCAATAGGCGCATCTTTGACGTATCCAAATTTAGCAAATTCATCGACCGGATAGAAATGCAGAAGTTACATCGTCGAGCAGATATTCTATCCTCTGAGCGTGCCGTTTCCATTTCCTTAACCCAGCCAGGAGCTCCTACGTGCCTTAAAGTGCAAGTATCTTGCGAGTCATTGAGCGAGCAGGTGTACTCCATGGCTCAAATCTGCAGTCATTTGTCCGCCTTCATTTTCAGGATAGAGGATCTACGCATCAATGTGATGCAACAATCAAGTGGGCAGGATGGCGTTGATGGCGTACGATGGCTGGACCTTATCGACTCTTTCACAGGTGTAAAATGGTTTCATGTAACCGGAAACCTCTTGACAGACATCATGCTGGCTTTGCAACCATCTGAGAGGTGGCGCAAAACTGTGCTACCTGCCCTGCACAAATTCCGCATACGGGAGCGTGAGCCGCTTTGTGTGCCTCTGTGGGAGGCTGTAGTGTCGTTCGTGCACTCACGCCGGCTCTCCGGTCATTTCATCGCAGTGGAATATGAGCGATTATGGACCAATGAACTCAGTGGAACAGGTACGATGTATGCTCGGCGCTAGTACCACGCGCTAACTTGTTTTGAGCAGGAACTTTTTCTCAGCATGCTACGATTGAGACACTCTCCGACGACGTACTTCTGAACATATTTCTTCACTGCCTGGATGCCTCTCCACAATTTTGGCCCACGCTCACGCACGTGTGCCAAAATTGGCAACAAATTGTATTGACATCACCTCGGAGTCTACATCTTAGACGCTACTGTACGCATGGAATGCCTGTCCCGAAGACCCCCGATTTCTGGCCAACCCTGCCTATCGTCGTACAGTACGGGGGATCTCCAAGATTCGGTCTCCGGTATCCTGAGGCCGAGTACAACGTCGTGGCCGCATTGAAGCAATCTAGCCGTGTTAGTTCCATCAACCTCATCATCACAAGCTCGCTCCGAGCAAAACTTTCCACAATCTCTGAGCAATTTTCGGAACTAGAGGAGCTTGTTCTTCTGTCCCAAGAGGATGTGGAGCTGACTCTGCCCAGCACTTTTCGGTGGGGTCCACGCCTCCGTAGTCTCCACTCGACCAGGATTGCTTTTCCCTCATTCCCGCAGCTTATTTTGGCCTCACAGGACCTCGTAGATCTTCAGCTCCACGAAATTCCTGCTTTTGGGTATTTTTCCCCAGAAGCATTCGCGAATGCCTTGTCCGGGATGACCCAACTTCGATCACTTTCACTCCATTTCCATTCCAGCCTTAACCACGAATTTTCTTCACCGTCGGGGCAACGCGTTGTTCTCCCTGCTCTCACCTTCCTCAAATATCGAGGAGCTAGCAAGTACTTGGACAACTTCGTGGCCAGAATAGATGGACCTCGTCTCGGGGATATTGATATCACATTCTTGAAGTTTCGCCGACCCACCATGGACGCTTCGCAACTTGGCCGATTCGTCGATCGGATAGAAATCCTGAGGTCACATAGTCGGGCAGACGTTCTAATCTCCGAGCATGCCATTTTTTACAGCCAAGAGTTCCTACATCGCTTAGATTGCAAATATCGTGCAAGCGGTTAGACAGGCAGTTGTCCTTGATGGGTCAAATTTTTCCCCTTTCTTATTCCGTGTAAATGATCTACGCATCAGTTCAACTCAACCATCAAGGGGACAGGGTGACATGGGCGGTCAACAATGGCTAGAGTTTATCGGCGCATTCAGCGGCGCAAAGGACTTTCGTGTCGCCGGCGAACTTGCGACAAACATCTTGTGTGCTTTGCGCCTAGCCGACGGAGAACATACAACTGCCCTCCCTTCCCTGCGCAATCTTTGTGTACCGGAGCTCAGGTCGGCGCATGGGCCGTTGTGGGAAGCTGCAAAATCATTCATCACCTCGCGATGGCCCTCCGCATCAGGAAAAACCTACTTTGCTAATTTGAGATAATTTGAGATAATTTCCATATTGGGCAAGAATTATTGACATCTTAGTGACAGCTAGCGTTCGCTAGTCTTAATTATCTCAAATTATCTCAAATTAGCAAAGTAGGCGATCTTCCCAACCCTCTGTGGGGATGAGGGAATGTCGGATCTACCACAACAATACTTCTGCACCTTCTGTAATATCGGATTCACAGAACGGCAAAGCCTCAGCGGGCACAACGGCGACAGGCACATGCCCCGAATCCTGTGCTCCCATTGCAGCGACTTCGAGTGGCCGTTTGGACACAATCATCTATTCCGAGAACACCTCGAAAGCAAACACCCTGGACTCACATTCACCGATGCGCTCATTTCGAATCTTTCTTGACAATCCTTTCCCCTCTTCCCGTCTTGACAGCCTCGGTATCCAGCACAATGATCTACGCGCCCCAAACCCTTCACCACGATCAAGGCGCCACACGTCAAGTCGTGGGGGATTTCGACACTAGATGATATCACTGCAGAGAACCCAGCGTGGTTCAACTATATCCCTCATCGTCAGGTCCTTTGCATCTTGGCCACAGCCCGCCTCGTTTCCCAAAGACTCTTCCGCATTGCGAGCCCCTTCTTTTCTTCTTTTCTTTGGTTTCTTTTTAGTAGATAAGACGAAGAGTACGCAGATGATCCTGTCTTCGAAGTTCGCACGTTATATGTACGAGATAACGATAATGAGTCATTAAGTCATTGCCTATCATGCACCACACGACGCATCCGGGCCACGCGTGAACTTATCGCGCACGTGACAGGGAGCGACTGGGGTCCCCATGCCAGGTAGAGCTGCATCGTCGGGCACAAAGTTCCTTGCAAAGTTCGATAATAAATGTTGGCATCCAGCTTGGTGACCGTGCGAAGCGAAGGAAACACCCGAGTGGCGGGAGTCCGGACCGCACCCGGTTCGAGTTGGATGGCCCGTCTGCCGCGGCTGCTACTCTCAGCTCAAGCTACGCATAACGCATTATCTTAACAATGGTAAGAACCGTTACCAAAAACATGGCGACTTAACTCTAACAGATCTCTCCTTCAGGCTCGTAATGAGGAAAAGGCTCAGTCCATGCTCTACCGCTTCCGCGAAGCGCAGGCGGCAGAGCTTGGTCTTGGGACGCGGAGCGACCGACGACCGCGCATGGCGAGCGCATGCAAGAGCCTGCGCGAATGCGAGCGGTGGCGAGGAGAAATTTTGCGCGAGATCAGTAGGAAGGTATCGAAGATACAAGATTGTGTGTGTTCTCCTTGTCCTTGATTCATTCTGAGCTCGTGGGCTCAAAAGCTTACCTTCCGCAGCTGGTCTGACGGACTACGAGGTTCGAGACCTAAACGATGAGATCAACAGGCTCTTGCGTGAAAAGCGACATTGGGAGAATCAAATCATCGCTTTAGGTGGTGCCAACTATCGGAGGAACGTGGCCATGCTGGACGACGATGGCCGGGAAGTTCCAGGAACCAAAGGATATAAGTACGTCATCCCACCTCTCTTCAGAGAGCCCTTCTGGTGTACCGATACGAACCTTTCGAAAATAGATACTTTGGACGAGCGAAAGAACTGCCAGGTGTAAAAGAGCTCTTCGAGAGCCGCAAAAAGGAGGAGGACGAAGAGAACGCGACGCATACCTTCTACAAAAAGTACACCAACCAGGGACCAGCGTACTTTGGCGACCTCGATGAGGTAGACGGGGAGCTCCTAAAATACGAGGAGGCAGCAGAGCAAGCAGGTATGCAATGCTGAATACCTTGACGCCGCCCCGCCAGTAGGGCGTTTTGACCGCATGCAGTTCGCTCACATCCAACACGCGACAGGATGGGAAGAGGCGCACGCCCACCTCCGTGAAGTGCTGGGCCTTCCTGACGATACACCTGTGCCCAAAATCCCGCGAGGAGCTAGCGCGCCATCATCCAATGCGCCACCATCTGACAGCCCACCGTCGGCGGCACCAGACGGCAAGCGCAAGGCCCCCGACGACGGTGGCGACGGCACCCCGGTGCCGGAATCTGGCGCTGGCGGTGAACTCGTCAAGCGCTCGAAGCCGGGCTCCCTGGTTCCTCCTCCCCCTCCCGACGCCACGCAGGCAGATGCCGCTGCCACGACATTGGCGCATGCTCGCGCAGCTGCCGCTCACATTCCCTTCTTGTCGGTGGAGAGCCTGCTGCCGCCGAAGATGCCAACGAAAGAGGAGATGGAAGGCGTGCTCCTCGAGCTGCGCAAGCGTGCGCTGGTCGAAGAGTATTTCGGGAACTAGTGCTTGGTGCCCCATTCTCTGCTTCCGTGTTTCTGTAGCCGTCGCACTGGCGGCGTGCGAACATAGTTGTCTCCTACCATTATTTAAGAATCTAGTATGTGATTACAACTCTACACGATAAGCTCTATACAAGATAAAGATTGCGATCTGGACTGTCCGCTGGACTAGTCTAGTAGGTGCATGCATGACAAAATGTGAGGTCGAACGAAAGCAGAGCACCTATGAATAAGAAGATATCAAGTGCAGCACCCCAAATACAACCGTCAGGAATCCAAACTGCGACGCCATCAATACCACGGCGGCTCCCTTGACCACGTCCGACCCACTGATGGGTGGGGAGGCAGCGAGTACAGCCGTCGCTGCCTCCTGCGCTGACAACCGGACTGCTGGTTTCTCGAAGCGAGCAATCGCCTCCATTCCTTGTGGGGGCAGGAACCGGCTCGCGCGCCATGCGCTCATCCACTTCCAGACGTTCTCCTCCCCGAGTGGCTTGGCGTCTTTCGCCAGCACGCTCGACACACGGATCGCGCGCGCGGTGTCCAAACGCGCGACGCCGAGGGGCTCCCACTCGGGTCCCGCGCGCGCAGACTGGAAAAAGCTGAACAGGCGCAGCGCCGGGTTGGCCGCCTGCGCCCGCTCCAGCTCCGCGGCGGAGTAGGACTGAGCCGTCTTGTGCGCCGTTGCGAGCCTGGAGAGCCAGTCGGGGTAAGGGACGAGCGGGACGTTGAGCGAGGACGCCACGGGCGCGATGAGCGTGTTGAATGGGACGCCGCGCGGGTGTGCGACGTGGAGCGTGTGGGAGCCTGGCTGGGAGTCAAAGCGCGACATCTCGAGCATTGCGGCGGCCGCATCTGGCGCGGTAATCCATCCTACGGACTGGGTGTTCCGTCAGCAACAGCTTGGAGGTCAAGTTGGAATGGCACGCACGCCATCGATGCTCGGCAGACATCCCAACGTGAGCGCAGACTTTAAGAGTGACGGGAACCACTCGCTCTCGTTCCAGGTGCCGCTCCCATCTCCACAGACCTGACCGAGACGCACTACTACGGGTCGAAGTGCGGTACGCTCCGCAGCTACATCAAGGATGCGTTCCGCTACCCACTTTGACTCCGAGTAGCCGGTACCGACGGCAATCTCTGGGTTAAATAGGACCTCCTCCACGACCGAGCCCTTGTTCTCGAAGTCTAAGGGTGGAAATCAGTTATAAGAGTGAGAAGAAAAGTTGACTATAGGACGCACTGATGAATACGGAGATAGAAGAGACAAAGAGAAGGTGCGGGGGACGCGCGAGGGGTGATGTGATCGCAAAATCCACTAGGGCGCGTACGCCGGAGATACCATCTTCGAAGGATGCCAAAGACAGGTTGAGATTAATTCTCCAGGCTATCTGTGTACTCAGTACAATTAGCCAGACTATAGAGGTGCCAATCGTACCATTGTGAACAATATGCGTGACCGATCCGCGCATCTACGTAGTCATGTCGTATGAGCACTTGTTCAAGTGAACGCAGTTTCACGTACCTCTCCATATAGCCTGTCATTCAACGCAAAAGTTGGCGCATTTAGGTCTCCCTCAACATAAACAAGCTTCTTAGATGAGAGGAGGCTCGTGTCCAACCCACGCTTCTCAAACGCTGAGCGGTGTCGGGCCTCTGAAGTCGCAGATCGCGACGGCCTGTTGAACGCATACACGTGTATAACCGTCGACGATGCAAGTAATTGAGCAAGCATATTTGAGCCGAGACCACCTGTCGTCCCGGTCAACAGATACGTGTCGCCAGCAGGCAACAGGCGGCCAGATCCATTGACAGCGGGACGTGCGGGGAAGGTTTCCGTGTACTTCTCCACAAGTGCCTGTAACTCCTGCCCGCGTCCTTTGAGGCCAACGCCGAGGGCAGACTGAGGATCTGTCACCGCCCTACTTAAGAACGTTGCCATGCGCTCGATGCTGGGATGATCATATACGAAGGACGCAGACACAAGCTTCGCTGCCTCGGGCTTGGTCTCTCGAAGCCCATGCAGGACAGAATTGCGTATATAAGTCGACTGTAGACTGTAAGTGAATGTCAACGAACAGCGACATCGACAGTTGCAGAACTGCGTACCTGTCGCAACCATGCTGGAAGATGTCAATACCGTCGGCCACCGTCTGCTTCATTACCTTATGGACAACGCGCCGCACGTAGTCCAACGATTGCGACGGAGTCCACTCGGAAGGTGAAGGGATATCAACTTGTGAAGTCTGCTCGACAACATCGTACAAGGCGTTGATCTCATTATCGTAGTCCTTGAGGATTGCCTGCCGCCGCGCTGTCATCTTTGCCGTGTATACAAAAGGTTTCGATGGGGATGCGACAATTATCATCTGAAGGGTCGACTAGGTTAGCTCAGAATGAAGCAAATGTGCCCGGTTGTACGCGCCTCCTTGAATAGGCGAGAGTGTTGAGGTGCAAAAGCGTTCAACCGCTCTATGGTCGGCCTGCACATCAAAGTTCAGAACCGAGGAGACAAAACTTATGCGACTACTCGCCAGATCAAATTGCGAAACTCTTCCAGTTTCACTTCGTCTTTGGGGTCAAACGCGAATTGAGGCTTCGGGTCGATGAGAACGCCATTCTGGAACCTGCCCCTGCCAAACATGACAGCAGATTGGATATGTGGATCCTGGGCTAAGATACCCTCTGCAAGCCGACGTCAGGCATTTAAAACCGACCACCAAAACTAGTATCATCCGTACCCAAAGGCCCCGGGTTCGTCTTCTCTCCCGTTGACAACATGATTTGATCGTCTTTTCTGCCATAAATTTTCCACAAACCAGGTTTCGTTGGGTGAGGCACCAGCAGATCCGAGGTGGCGTATGCATCCTTGCCATCTACACGAGTATTAAATACGACGGGGCGGTGCAGGTCGTGGTTCTGAAATTTCTAAGCAAAAATGGGGGCGCGACATAGGGCACTCTTACAATGAGAACCAGTTCAAAAGTTCCATCGCCTTGGGGTAGAAATTCGGGAAGGCAGTGAGAAGACACAGTAAGGTACTCCCAGTCTTCTCCGCGGGAATGGCCTGTCGTGATGCATCAAGTACTGAGGCCGAACGAGAGGGAGACGGACGCACTTGGAATCACTGTGTTCATCACACCACACTCGGTACTACAAGCACATTAAAGAGAGATGAGAGAAATAGGACCAGGGTGCTTACCATCCGTACTGGGAATGTATGGAGATCCCTTCACGTGTGAGGAGATCTCCTACCTCCTTAGGTAGTGGGCCTCCTCCCCACATCTTCAAAGGAATACGACGTAAGTAACATAAAACAACGATAGTTGCCTTGAACATACCACTGCCTTCGTGGTTCTGAGATAATCGACGGCAGCAGGACTACGCGACCAGGCCTAGGCACGCCGCTCAATGACACGGTACCAAGGAGGAAATGGTCACGTACCTCTAAAAATGTAGGCGCAGCGGCCGCGATAGAGCACTGTGTGGCGATCATCCCTTCCAATACGTTTTGGGGATTTGGCAGTACAGCTGGAAAGGCCGGTTTGAAGACAGCCACCACCACACCCACGGATACCTGCAAACTGATAAGGACAGGTAGACATGGGAGAAAAAGGCACACACCACTAGGGCGATTTGCAGGACACCCATTCCGTGGAATACTGGCATGGCATGACAGGACATAATTTGTCCACACAAGTCCATTTCTCCCCACCCTAATCACATATGTAACTACAAAATTCTGCGGATGGGAAAAAGGACAACATACACGGAATGGTGCATAGATCGACGACATGCCTGTGGATCCATACTATCGGCTTTGGAAATGAGGTAGATCCTTCACACCAAAGTCAATTGCAAAAACCTCGATAAAGTGGGTCACGTGCTTACCAGAAGAATGCATTATCAACGCTGGTGCGTCAAGATCGAATTTGACCGCAGGATAGTACTTAAAATCGACGTGGGAGCAATCATGCGGGTAAAGATCTTCGAAGTGCGGCATGTTGGAGATAGGAGTCTCGGGGTGCCCATCGGCCCGAAGTAACTCCAGAGAAGTAGCGACGAGCTTCTGGAGCATGGGTTCACCACCCACCAGTAGGTGACGCGTAGCCGTCTTTTTCAGAAGATGGGCGATAGCCTCAGGCGAATTTCTAGGTGAAATGGGGAACACAGCAAACCCAGCTCGCAAGATCCCAACTTCGGTCGTAACGTAGGTCACGGTATCTACAAGGAGTCAGGAGGCAGACATCATAGAGAACGGAGCACAAACCCGTCGCCGCCAGCGCCGCAATGACAATGGGGCGCCCATCCAAGGCGGCTGTGGCGTCTTCCACGGGGACGCGTGACGCAACAAGGCGAGCGGCGCGATGAATCCCACGGACAGCTTCAGCCCACGCAATAGTCTTGACCTCTCCAGGACCTTCCTCATAGGTGAAGAAAGGGTGAGTAGAACTGTTTTTGTGCTGCCAGTCGTAAAGGTCGGGAAGAGTCAGAGACTTGTCGCTCAAAGGTGGAGCCCTGAACGTCGAACTGTTCAACACTTGCGTGTTAGGTAGAGTGGACATGATGGGGGAAAGGAAGAGGGAGAAGTTGGTTAGGTAACCGGAGAGTTGGATATGAAAGGGCTACAGTATGCCCCTACTAAGAGAAGCAACTTCCATTGCCGGTGGAACGCCGACCCGGGAAAGGAATGTTATCAACAAACCGGGATGAATACGTTGCGCCGGACGGACACTGCACCGTCCGCGTATCTCCATGTCAGGATCACAAGGGCCTCGGAGCGAACAATGATCTGATCCTTGTTGAACGGCGCGGAGGGGGTGCACTGATTGAGTCACAGCAAGAAATAAGCGCTTCAGTGCCAGGTTGTAATAACTGTATGAGACAATACCCCGGATCATTTATTACATGCAAAGTTGCGATGGCAGTTCCCTTGTGGGACCTGAGGACGGCAGCTGAGGACGGTTAAAGTGAATACGAAAGAACCACTCCGATATATGACTAAGCCGACATATTTAGCCTACGCATCACCCCGATTCCCTACACTACCACACAAGTACCACACAGCACCCATATATCCGCAATAAACCCGACGTAACGCTACTGTGATACCTTAGCATCTGTTCTCTGCGGACGTCCATTGATGCCCAGGCGATTAGGTTATTGTTGTGAGCGCAAGGTTCTACCCCAGTGGGGCAGCAGCTCCTGCGAGCGTCGCTCAGTAATGGGGCTTTATTTCAAGGTACCTATGCAACATGTCTGCTAATCTAAATCAGCTTCATCTCGGTGTTGGGTCATCAAAGATTAAAGGGAAGGGGCGAAAAGCGGGCGGTCATCAACAAAGTCCGCGCAGGGGGCTCGCCTCAGAGGAACCCCCTATCCTAGCTCCGTCGGCCGCCGGAGAGGCGAGCACACTTGTCTCGCCTTCATGAGCCCGAGTGTATTCTCGCAGCCGTCTTCCACACCCAGAAGTTAGTTGGGGGTATAGTCACGAGAGACAGGGTTACTGGTCATCACCCCGCGATTATAACTATCCGACCGATGTTCACGTCCCCGTTGATGGATGCCAATTGCTGACGGACATCACCTCGGCGAATGACCTGGTCAGAGGAAAGCATGTCGCCCTAACTGCGATGACACGACGGAGGAAGCGCACATGGGTGAGGGCGAGCCTGAGGTTCGTCTGATTCCTGGCGATTGGGAAAATATCACAATTCATGGTTCGCCATCGCGCGAACGGTCTCCATGCGTCGACCCTGCGCAGGATGACGCAAAAGCACCCGAAATGGACCCTGGCCCTTGACCACCCATTTGAGATTTCAAAGCGGTGGCGCGACCATTGGTAGGACACCAAGCAGATATGATATAGACGTGTCTATAGCGCGGTGAACGGAAAGCAACCAGGGGCGATTGCGGGTATAATGGTTGAGTCAGGCGACACTATTCAAGTTCTGAATGCACTGGTAGCGTAGCGGCTCATTCGTACATGTGGGGAGAGAACCCAATTGAATTGAAATGATAACTTGAATATCAATAACTGAGGAACGCAGTCACGGTTGTGACGCTGACTTCCAGCACTTCCAGCGCCGCGGGACATCCACTGCACGATACTGTAGTTGAACCGGAATCCCAAGCAGAGCTCTATGGCTACCTCTAGCAATTTCTGACTGAGATATCGATCTTCTGGCTTTGCGCCGTCTTTCTTCAAGTCCCCCTCTGTGCTCTGACTCGGACAGAGTCTGTCTGTCACGGATTCACGGTGGCTTTGCCTTGCTTAGCTAATCTCCCGGACATCCCACCGTCAATGACATTTACCGAGCTCCAAGTCATGATTGAATGATCAAATCGAACAGGTTCAACAAAGCCAGACGCTGGCACTTCCGGAGAAGGAATTCGTGTCTGGAAAGATGCCGTCCTGGCAACGGTATGCAAATCGCCACATTACTCATTCATTCCCAAGTTCATCGTGTGCCTGCTCCGACTTGGTGGCCGTGACTTGTCGTGGTCAATTGCGTCTTGTGTCAGGTTGATCAAAACTTGAACCGGGTGCTCATCGGCATCGAAGGAGAAGCGCTACAGTAAGCCACAGCCCCGCAATAAACCCGCTCGCGGTGTGATGTATGTCACATCAATGTCACAGTATCATCGTGTTTCACAAGGGACTCGGAGAGCATCGACCACAGACGTCCAATAAGTGAGTAATTTCAAGCCCGTTACAACAGCTGCACTTCTAATTGCATTTTATCCGATCTATTGACCATCCTGGGGATAATACAAACGTAAGGGCATGTTTTGCAGCGCAGCCTGTTCTGACGAAATTATTCTGCCCGAGACCGCAAAGCTGTGAGGAAAGCAGTTGTACCTCCGTTATGCTCGGGTTGTGAGCCCTCTCTTGTTGGGCACTGCCGCGGTCGCCGAGCGCCTACTTGGCGACGGTGGTTGCACATGGAATGGCGATCATTGTATCATCGCTCAATTTCCTATCATCCAGGACTCGTTGACTCAGCGCCTCGTGCGAATGCCGGTTCCTCCGGGCTTATGTGCTCATCCTTTCACGGTTCAGAGTTAGGCCCCAGAGCTGGGAATAATTGATCCGTCCTCTCAACGGTTACTGGGAGCGGATAGCGCCACGAGAAATACGCGGTGAAGAGCTAGCTGGGGTATCAGACATATATAAACCCTGTGTCAAGACCTGACCTAACAGCATCGTTCTCTCCTCACTTCTTTCTCTGTTTCATTCCCCAGTACTCTATTTTTTTAGACGTTAGATCACCAATTTCATTGCAATGGCCCCCTCTTTGGAAAAGTCTCCTCTTCTCAAGTCTCCCGTCCCCGAAAGGCTTCCCTTTCCTCTGGGACTGGTCTCCCCGGGCGTTCGCCCATACTTGGAACTCATCCGCTTTCACAAGGTACGTGACTGCATTGCGGAGTCTTTTGAGGGTGCTTACACATAATACAGCCGACTGGTACCATCCTCATGTTCTGGCCGTTTGGTAAGCCCATGTTTGTCGATCTTCGAAGCATCTGACTTACCGATGAAATCAGCATGGGGCTTGACGATGGCTGCGTACAATACGAGCTTGGACTTGACAACATTCTGGACCGAGATGTTTAAATTCTTAATTGCCGCACTCATTGTGCGGGGCTCCGCCTGCACCATCAATGACATCTTCGATCGTGACTTCGATGCCGGAGTTGGTACGTTCAGAGTAAATACAATGTCGAGGCCCCGATCTGACGTAAACCCAGAGCGCACCAAGGGGCGCCCTCTTGCCAGCGGTCGCGTATCGGTCTTTGCCGCCGTTGTCTATTTGATTCTCCAATACCTTGCTGGCGTTCTTTTGTACATGCCCTACAAGGGTGTTGCATTCTGGGCAGCGATTGCTCAGCTTCTCCCTCTGTACGTTATTCGGCTGATCTCTCCGTGAGCTAGGAACTAACGAAATGGCGGCCAATATAGTTTCATTGTCTACCCCCTCATGAAACGCATCACTTACTGGCCTCAAGCGTGGCTCGGAATTGCCATGAACTTCGGCCTTGTTATCTCCTGGGTTGCCATCACCAATAAGGTTGATATCCAGCTACTCACCCTTCTGATGGTTGGCTCTTGGGGTTGGACCATGCACTACGGTCTGTTCCCTCTTTCGCTTATCGCCGTGCAAAACTGACTTGATATTAGACACCATCTACGCGTGCCAGGACCGCAAAGATGACGTCAAGGTTGGCGTCAAGTCAACAGCTGTCATGCTCGGTGACTTCGTTCGCCCATTCACCTTCAGCTGTGCCGTCCTCTTTGTTTCCACACTCGCCTATGCGGGTATTCTCAATGACCAGACCCCGTACTTCTTCTATGTCACCATTGGTGGTACCTCGCTTCACCTTATCTGGCAATACGTTACCGTCGACCTCGACTCACCCGATAGCTGCGGCTGTGAGTGTCATTTCTGTTATTGCATCACGGATATAACTGACGCGACTCGTAGTGAACTTCATTCGCAACGGCCACATGGGATGGATTACCTGGGCTGGTCTCATGCTTGACTATCTTGTCAAGATCGACAAGCTTCCTTTTGCTCTTCCTTTCTGATCAAAAAACCGCTCTTTTGCACCTTATTTTGCACGGACTTCGTTATTGTACCATCCATGTTCAAGTTTTGGTCACTAGGGGTTGGGGCACATGGAATCCAGCCTCTGGTGTTATTTAACCTGGAAGGGCTCTGTACTGTGTAAATACGCATCATCCTCATTGCTATTTGATAGACAACACTCTCAAAGACTCTCTCTCGATTATTGTAGTTGCTCGTCCACTAAATATTAGTTGCTTTCTCGGAATTCTGTCTCAGGTCTGATATGGTCATTTGGCCAGCAAGAGTGGGCGTTGATATGTTCCTTAGTAGGAGCGCCAAGAGTAATACCGAGTTGAAAGTGAAATAAGTACGAAATCGATGACCGGGGGTACGGGCGGTGGTGGTGGCGTCTAGTAGTGCGGCCTAAAGGCCTAAAGATTCAATCAAACTTCCGTATTGGGTTGGGGTTACATAATTTGCTCTTTGCTGCCTCCGCTCGAGCGCTTTGCGTCACTCGCTGCAGCTCTCTATCACCACCACTTGATGCCCCATGTCGCAGCACGATCCCGTTGAAACCTTATGGAATCCACGTAAATCGTACTTTTTTCTTGCTGCCCTCGCCTTCGTCTTTTTGCAGGCCGGCCTTCTCGCTGGGCATTGGTCAACAACTGAGACATATCTCCCCACGGATCCCACGACAAGTTCGCAGCTCACTCTTTCTAGTTCTACACGACTCGCTGGCAATGTTGCCGAACACCCGATACCACGTCTCATGGCAGATGCAGAGCGTCGCTACCGTGCATTGCTATCGCGCCAGAGCCGCTCTCTACGCGGTGCCGTTGCAGAATACAAGCGGCGATATGGCCGTAGCCCGCCCAAGGGTTTCGACGCGTGGTGGCGCTTCGTGCAGGAGAATAAGGTGAAAATCGTCGACGAGTACGATGGCCTCGTCAACGATCTCGAGCCCTTCTGGGAGATGACCAGCGCCGAATTCAGACTGAAGGCGTTTCAAGTACGTGCTACGTGTCACTATGACTGGTACCAGCCATCTCACGCGTTTTTTATGATGCTAGGCAGCCCAGGACCTTCCTTCCGTCGACTTGGTACGAATACGAGGCGGCGATGCGGAGGCCGTCAACATCAAGTCACGCACAGACAAGGACGATGTGAGCATGCGCGCGCGTAGCTTCCTGAAAATGATACATAAGTTTCAACACACGGTGCGTCTCCCTTTTTTACACAAGGGGATTTTCCAACAACCCCTCTTCCGTTCAGCTTCCCGACATGGATTTTGCCATCAACGCTCGAGCGGAAGGCCGCGTGCTTGTGCCTTGGGAGTATAGCAACTACCCTAATATCACCCGTCAGTCGTCTCTCGGTACGCCCTCGGGTGTTTTTTCTCTCCGTGATGTCTGATCTACGGGTTTCAGGGGGCTTCTTAGGCCACATTTCCGTTCCCGACTGGAGGGGAGAAGGTAGTGTGTGGGAGGCTTATCGTCGCGTTTGCCCTCCAGACTCTGCAGCCCGACGGATCATGAGCTCAAAACGGGCGACTGGCTCCAATGGCACCAACAATTACTTTCGCCCTTCCGAGTCGTTCCCTGGTCCCGATTTTACTTTTACCAGGGACACCGCCGGAAAATTCTCATTCTGTGACAACCCTTCCGCTCATGTGATGCAAGGTCATTTCTTTTCTGACTGGCGCACCGTTCCTACCCTGTATCCAATTCTCTCACCTGCTAAGGGCTTGGGTTTCGGCGACATCAAAATCCCCAGCCACTATTACTATGGCACAACGCGTCGTTATACCTATGCGTGGGACGACGTTAACCTGGAGGTCAAGCGACTAGATAGTATGGAAACGCCTTGGGAGAAGAAGGATGACAAGATTTTCTTCCGTGGTGCCAACACTGGTGGTGGTAGTTCGCCGCGTGGATTCTCGCCCTACTACCAGCGGCATCGGTGAGCCTCTTGCGTATCGATATGCGAATGTCTGACATCCTTTCAGTTTCGTCCAACTAGCAAACACTACTTCTGAAACCAATCGCACAATCGTCTTTGCTGACCCACCGAGCTCCACGAACTTTGTATACGCCTCTGTTCCCATCACATCCCTGAATCGGGAAATTATGGATGTCGCCTTCGTCAGCTCGATCGACCATGGGATTTATCCTGGCGGCCTTGACCAACAAGTTCGAGACTATCGTTTTGACGATGCGGCAGTCCTGAGCGATCACTGGGTACACAAGTACCTTCTCGACTTGGACGGAATGAGCTACTCCGGGAAATTATTTGCGTTCCTGGGGTCTGACAGTGCAGTCATCAAGTCTGGCGTTTACCAGGAATTCTTCTCCGACTGGATACAGCCTTGGTGCGTCTCTAATCTATGCGTTCCCTTTCTACAAGGATGACGAAGTAGCGCGTGCGCTCAGGCTTCACTACATCCCACTGTCGACATCATATGCCGAGATATACAACATCCACGCCTTCTTTTCAGGCGGTACGTCTGATGCGCTGGTTACTGCGAACTCCACCGTGCAAGGCGTTCCACGAGCGCAGCGCGTACCTCTCGATGGAGATAGGCGCTTACGACGCATCGCGCGTGCGGGAAAAAACTGGAAGAATACGATAGGTCGTCAAGTCGATATGGAGGGTGAGCCTGCCTGCCTACGTCACAGGTTCTATGCCGCTAATCCGTACCTCGTCTCCTCACAGCATATGTATATCGGTTGTGCTTAGAATACGCCCGGCTCGCAGCTGACAATCGTGATACCATGGACTTCAAATTCTGATGAATTTTTTTTTGGCATGACACTTGGGCATTACTATGTCACATTCGTTTTTGATAGAACGTAGAGTATACAGCCGCCTACTATTTGTCGTATACGCTACACCGTTGCATCATCGGTCTCACTGCTCATACATCACGCTAATGTACACTCTTACTCGCCTGTCTTGACGGGGTGGCGTCGTGCTTGTGCCAATCAAGAAATGTCAGAGTCAGATATGTACCCGTGTGACTAGACACCATTGACAGGGGAGTGTTCCAAGATCTCGGGCTCACTTGTGCTGCGAGCGACGAGCTTACTTGGTGAATGATGGAATAGCTCATGAGTCTAGGAGGCTCGCATCATTGAACCGTCAGCTACAGGAAGTTCAATGTTGCACAGCCGCTTCGTTTAATGGGTGAGTACTGGTGAGTATCCCGCAGATACTGTCAAAGTCTAGAAGGTGTTTTCCGCTTCAACGGCCGAAATTTTGTTGCTGGAGTCGCCAGATTCATGTTGCCTAGAAGTAGCACTGCTCTCGACGATAACATCTTCAGGTAACTCATCTCGTTAGGAAGGGCAGCAAGCTGCATCCGAAAAAAAATTTGCTCCCTGGATAAGAGGGACCTCGAAAACATGTTAGCCTGTGTCATGCGGCGGGGCATAACCGTGACGACTGCACGGGTACATGCGTCCTTCGGCCGGCGGCCACTGGCACATGCCGCCGACATAAATTGACCTTCGCTCAACGTAACGCCTTTGGAGCTGTCGAAGGCACAGTTGGGTGGCGTTGGGGACGTTGACCAAAGAAGCCTGTGTTGGAGGTGCAGTCGCACACATGAAAGCACAGGGCCGGCTGAACCCGCATTCTACTGGGTCGAGCTCAGTTACTCGACCGCGGTTCTCGATTTCAAGTTTATCGAAATATTATCTCTAAATTTTTTTAATTCTAGCTCACTTATATTCTAGCGATGCCTCAGCCTTTTCTCCAAAACGGCTGAGGCTAGTAGTTTGTTTTATGTTACTTACTTCAAGTTGCTGTGTACCTAGTCCCGCTTTCCCCTTAGCTTGCCTGCGCTCCTACAGCATGCTCGTCAATTTGGTCCCGAACTTGAAGATGGCAGTCAAATTAGCCTTGGTAGCCCGTGTGTAGTTTACGGCCGCTATCTCGGGTCCACAATGAAATCTATCGGCGATAACAAACCAAACACCATGTTATGGATCAACGGGAAGAGGATCCCGGGCCATGGTGCATTGAACCCGTGTCTAAGCTTGTGTCCAAGTTTGCAGTGGTCGAGATCGACTTGGCTGAGGCTGTGCGTGTTTCTCCGAGACATTGAGCCTGGGGTATTTCTCGCACGCTTTACAGCCTGAGTGAAATCCAAAACAGGGGGCCCCTTGCAACCACTTTTCGCGAACAGCCTGAGTCTGGTGTTTACCATGCCGGAGTTTTTCCCATGGGAATTTTTTTGGTTTTTTGTTTTTTTGGAAGTCCCTGCCGATTTTCCGGCATGGTGGTGGGCACGAGAAATTTAGAATTCAGGCCCCACCACCGGGATTGTGATGTCGCCCACCTCCGTGTGACAATGTGACTTTGAAAGAATGTAAGGGCAGGGAAAATGGGCAAGAGAATTCTGAGATTTCGTGCTCCAAATGCCTGGCTAAATACACAGTACTACTACTACCTGCTTGTGCAGCCCATGATGTGTTGCACTGATGTGGCCTACTATTTATACAATGAAACCATCTGAGACATATCTCAGAATACCTTCAATATACATCATTTTATGCAAGGGGGTGGCAGGACCGGATTCCCGAACAGAGGGTTG
>WNGR01004298.1_pt1 | contig 29143 bp, 29 predicted proteins | sample 5407581 | NCBI WGS metagenome assembly WNGR01 (sample SAMN13153383, study PRJNA577476) | soil metagenome | isolation source: 80 cm soil or saprolite under Garry oak tree replicate 2 | place: USA:California | collected 2016-06-15
AATATGAAAAGGACCGCGGTCAATTTGGTGGAGTTCCTCATTAGGACTCTACTCCAGCCGCACATTCCTGGAGAAATCATAATCCATTCCGCTGTCGCTTTCGAATCGCCAGCGTATCGACTTGCCGTCGTAACCGCCGCTGAAAACATCTGACAGGAACCGCTGTTGCGCGGCCCAGCCGGCTTCGGCCTGCGCCTTGCGGTAGCGGCCCGGCATGGTGTCGTTGAGCCAGCCGTGCGGCGCGTCCCGATAGATATGGATTTCGTAGGTCTTCTTGTGCCGCTCCAGGCAGTTGCGCAAGCGCAGCACGTCGTCGAGCGAGATGATGTGATCGGCCTCGCCGAAGGCCGCGAAGACCGGGCAGGGGAGCGCAGCGATCACGTCTTCGAGCGGCTTTGGCTGCAATTTATTGGCGGCCCATTCGCGGTTGGCGGCGGCGCCGTACCACACCACGGCGGCGCTGATCGGAACCTCGGCGGCAAACACCAGCGGATGTCGCCCGGTCTGGCAATAGCCGGCGATAGCGATCTTGCCGAGGTCCGCGGCGCGATATTTCTTCAATGCCGCAATCGCCGCCTTCGTCAGCTCGACCGATTCGGGATCGGTGATGTCGTAGCGGGAATCGCCCGCGTTCAACCTGCGCTGATCGGGATGCCTGAAGAAGTAGTCGGGCGCGAGCACCGCGTAGCCGTCATGGGCGCAGCGCATGGCTTGGTCTCTCGTATGTTTCACCAACCCGTAGCGCTCGTGCATGAGGATGACGGTGGGATATCTTTCGCCGCCCGCGGGATAGGCCAGGAAGGCCGGCATCCCGTTGTCGCAGGTGATATCCTCGGTGACCACATCGATGTGGCGGGCAGCGATCGTCATTGTTTCCTCCATCACTTGGCGCCCATCAATTTCACTGCTTCATCGACTGTCATCACGCGCCCCATGCGCGGGAAGACGCGGTCCATGAAGAAGTCGTTGTTGTTGCCTCGCATCGAGAAGCAGGCATCGCGCACGACCACCAGGCCGAGGTCCAGGTCGCGTGCGGCATAGGCGGTGCTCGCAATGCCGACGTCGGTCGAGCCTCCTGCGAGCACGATCGTGTCGAGGCCGCGGACGCGAAGCTGGAGCGCGAGATTGGTCTCGAAGAACGAGCTCCAGCGGTTCTTCGGCACCACCAGGTCACCGGCGATCGGCGCGAGCTCGGCGGCGATCTCGGATTCCTTCGAACCCTTGTGGAAATGCGGCCTGATCGGCTTGCCGCGCCCGCCGGTCGGCCGCAGGTCCATGTCGGTATCGGTGAGGCGCTCGACCGTGTCCGAGCCGTCGGCGGCGTGCGCGCCCGAGGGATAGAAGGTCGTGAGCCCGGCGCGGCGCGCACCTGCGAGCAGGCGCTGCAGGTTTTTCAGGATGTTGCGCTCATCGAGAAAGGCGCGCTTGGCCGGGTCGCTGGGGTGAAGATAGCCGTGCAGGGCGTCGAACAGCACTAATGCCGTGTGGCTCTTGTCCAGCCACCGGTCGAGCCGCGAAATGTTCGCCATGTCCTCCTCTTGACCCGGGGAGAAATTGCATTTCGGCGCAGCGTCGGCGAGTATGGCGCAGAGGTCAAGTCATCCCGAAGGAGACGTCCGATGATCTCCTCGCGCAGGTGGCCCGCCGTTTTTTGGCTTTGCGCCGCTCTCTTCGCCGCGGTCTCCGGCGCGCGCGCCGACGATCCCTTCTACAAGGGCAAGCGGCTCAACCTCCTGATCAACTTCGCGCCCGCCGGACCGAGCGACATCGAGGGTCGCCTTCTGGCCAAGCACCTCGTCAAGCATATCGACGGCCAGCCGCTCATCATCGTGCAGAACAAGGAGGGCGCCGGCGGTCTCATCGGCAACACCTATCTCGGCGAGGTCGCCCCGCGCGACGGCACGATGATGGGCTATTTCACCGGCGCCTCCTGGCGGACGATCGTCGAGCCGGATTCCTTCCGGGTGGACTTTCGGACCTACGAGTTCATCGGCTACCAGCCCGGCAACGCGGTCTATTACGTCCGTGCCGACCTGCCCCCGGGCATGAAGGACAGCGCCGATATCCTCGACGCCAAGGGCCTCGTGGCCGGCGGCCTCGCCATCGACTCCTCGAAGGACCTCTTGATCCGGCTCTCGCTCGACATGCTCGGGGTGCCCTACCGCTACATCACCGGCTATCGCAGCAGCAGCGCGGCCCGGCTCGCTTTGCAGCGCGGCGAGATCAACCTGCACTCGGAGACCACCCCCGCCTATTTCGCCGTGGTCGAGCCGAGCATGGTGAAGACCGGGCAGGTGATCCCGACCTGGTACGATGCGAGCTACAACGGCGAGACTTTCACGGTGCCGAAGGTGATGGAGGGCCAGCCGATTTCTGCGTTCCACGAATTCTACCGCAAGGTCAGGGGCGCGCTGCCGTCCGGCCGGCTGTGGGACGCCTATCGCACCAATCTCGCCGTCGATGCGGCGATGCTGCGGACGATCGTCATGCCGCCTGGCGTTCCGCAACCCGCGGTCTACGCCTTGCGCGCCGCCGTCGGGCGCCTCAACTCCGACAAGGACTATGCCGAGGAGGCATTCAAGACCATCCAGTTCGTGCCCTTTTACGAAACTGGTCCCGACCTCAACGCGCGCGTGCGCAAGATGCTGGTGGTCGACCCGGCGATCAGAGCCTTTGTCATCGGCTACACCAGGAGCGCGAGCAAGTAGCCGCTTCCCATAGGCTCGAAGGCGGGAATGAGCATGACCAAGACTCGCGAGCACCAAGGAGACACCATGAAACGCCTTTGCGCCGTACTCGTCGTTCTTACGGGCATCCCTTTCATCACCGCGACGCCGGCATCGGCGCAAGCCTGGCCGGCGAAACCGGTGCGCATCGTCAACACCTTCGCGCCGGGCGGCGCTGCGGATTTCCTCTGCCGGACGGTCGCGGACAGTCTCACGGCGGCCTTTGGCCAGCAGTTCTATGTCGAGGCCCGCCCCGGGGCGGCGGGTCAGATCGGCGTCCAGTCGGTCATGAGCACGCCTCCCGACGGTTACAATTTCGTTCTCACAAACGTCAGCATGCTCGTGCTCGCGCCGATTACCAATCCCAAGCTCGGCTACGATCCGATGCGCGATCTGACCAATATCGCCTACCTCGGCGGGTCCCCGATCGTCGTTTCCGTCAATTCCAAGAGCGGCGTGAAGACGCTCGCCGACTTCATTGCCTGGGGGAGGAAAAGCCAAGGCCCGTTGACCTATTCGTCCTCCGGCGTCGGCAGCAGCGGTCATCTGTTCGGCGAATCGCTGGGCCAGAAGCTCAACATCAGGGTCGAGCACGTGCCCTACAAAGGGGCTGCGCAAGGTCTCATGGATCTCGCCGGCGGCCACATCGCGTTCTCCGCGCAGACGGTGACATCAACGGCGGGGCTGATCCGCGGCGGCACCCTGACCCCGATCGCGATCACCGCCAGGGAACGCATGTTCGACTTTCCCGACGTTGCAACCTTCGCGGAGGCCGGTTACCCGGATCTCGTCAGCACGGTCTGGTTCTCCCTGTCGGGTCCGGCCGGGTTGCCCGCCGACATCGTGGCGAAGGTCAACCGCGAGATTGCCAAGACCATGACGCGGCCGGACGTAGAGCAGCGCCTGCGGCAGGAAGGCATGATCACCGAAGCGCTGACGCCCGAGGATCTCCGGCGGCTGATCGAGCGCGAGACCGTCTTCTGGCGCCCCGTGATCGAGAAGGCGGGGCTGATCGAGAAGTAGCGATCGGCCTCGTCACCTCTCCCGCTGGCAGCTGAACTCGGGCTTATCCAATCGTCATTTCTGCGTTTGTTTGAAATACCGCGTGTCCGGCGGGGCTTGGTTCTTCTTGGCGGGCATCAAAAGCCCATCCGCGCTCAGGAAATAGTTTTCCTTGCCGATGACGATTTGCGCGTTGCCCTCGGTGCAAAAAGTTTGGCCCCAGTTTGGTCGCGGATTCGGGTTGCGCCGAAACGTCTTGTCGACGCTCCAAGGCCGCGTCAGGGCATTGTCGATGACGGTGATTTCGTCATGGAGGAGGTTCGGATCGGCCTTGTCGAGATGGAACCGCTCCTTGAAGACCGACTGATTGTCGAAGTGCAGAGGCAGGCCGGTCGCGTCGTAAGCGCGCGGACCTTTGAAATTGCGCGTCTCGACTTCAAGCACGTCGTAGCGGCCGTCGCCGTCCTCGTCGATCCATCTGCCGATCGAATAACCCTGATAGGTCGGCTCGATGCCCGTGGGCCAGTCACGTCCGTCGGTGAAGATTCGACGAAGTTCGGTGCCAAGCAAAATGTAGGTGGTTTCCGGCGTGATGACGTATTCTTGCGCTGGCGCCGCCATCATCCGAGGCATGCCGCCCGGGAGACACCGGGCGGTCGGGTAATTGCCAATTCCGCCATTGGCCTGGTCGGCCATGCTGTCTTCCAGGACCTTCTGATACTCCGGGGTCAGCGGGGCCTGCTGCGCCGGTCCCCAGGCCTTGGTCGGATCGAACTTGATCACCTGGCCTCCCAGACGCGGGTTGATGGTGTCCCACTGGCCTCTCCAGTTGGGGTACTTCGCGTCATCGGCCGCCTGCGCGCCGCCCATTGTCGCCGTCAGCGCGGCGGCCAATGCGAACGCCCCAGTCAAGCTTGGATACGACATGATGAGCCTCCCTGCCTTCCGAATAGCTTGCTTGATCGCGATCGGCGCGACGTTGATGCAACAGTGAAATACCTGTGAGTCACTGCCCGTACCAAGGCCGGGGCGGAAAACTCCTCCTGTCACGCGTCGGGCCCGCCGCTATTTGCCGGATCGCGTAAAATATTTCAGGTCCGGAGGCTGCTGCCCCTTCTTGGTGGGCATCAGATGCCCGTCGCCGCTCAGCATATAGTTCTCCTTGCCAATCTGGACATGGTTGTTGCCCTCGCCGCAGACTTCTTCGGTCCACACGGGTTGCGGATGAGGCAGCCGGCGATAGCTCTTGAGGACCGACCATGGCCGCGTTAGCGCATTGTCAATAACGGTGACGTCGAAAAGGAGGATGTTGGGGTCGTTCTTGTCGACGGAGATCCGCTCTTTGACGACGGTCTGATTGTCGTCGTGCAGCGGAATTCCGCTGGCGTCGTATGCGCGCGGGCCCATGAAGCCACGGGTCTCGACCTCGAGCAGGTCGTATTTGCCGTCGCCATCGGTATCGATCCATTTGCCGATGGAATATCCGAGCAGGGACGGCTGGATCTGCGCCGGCCAGTCGCGTCCGTCGGTAAAGATGCGCCGCGAGTCGCGAATGTTTTCGACCAGAATGTGCGTGGTGTTCGGCGTGATGACGAATTCTGTCTGGCCATACGCATTGGTCACGCGCGGCATGCCGGGCGACACGCAGGCATAGGTTTCGCCAATGCCCTGGCCGCCCGCCGCCTGGTCCGCGAGGTTGGCTTCGAAGCGGGCCTGGTACTCCGGCGTCAACGGAGGCTGTTGTGCCGGACCCCAGCCTTTGGTTGGGTCAAAGACATTGCCCCGGCCCTGCGCCGCCAGTGGGTTTGCATTTGGCCCCCGACGCCACTGGCCCTTCAAATCGGGGTATTTCGTTTCGTCAAACGCCCACGCCCCGGCGATCGCCGCCAGCAGCGCGGCCGCCAGCACGGACACACCGATCGAGCCTCGGTAAAGCATCACCCTCCTCCCTGCGATCGATGTGAAGCACCGCACCTTCACAGCCCGGCCAACCCTGTCAGCGCGGCCGCTCTCCCGGCTCGGAGAAGCAAGCATTGCCTCCCATCGGGGCGGCCAGTCGTCAGGCAATATAAACCCTTCGCGACGGCATGAGAAAGCACCGGGAGGCATCAAAATCATGTATCCTGTTCCAGATTCCGTTCCGGCCGGCTCGGCGCATTTGCGCGGCGCAGGGCGAGCAAGCGAAAAGATGAAAGGAGAAAGCATGAATTACCGGAGCTCGATCGGCACCGCCGCTGCCGTGGCGGCGCTGGTGATGACATCGATGGCCGCTCAAGCCTTCGACGACGCAAAGTATCCTGACCTCTCGGGCCAATGGGTCGCGGTCCGGCTCGGAGTCCGGGGCCAACCTGCGTTCGACCCGACCAAGCCCTGGGGCCTGGGGCAGCAAGCGCCATTGACGCCCGAATATCAAAAGGTCCTGGAGGCGAGCATCGCCGAACAAGCCAAGGGCACCCAAGGCAATTGGCTGTCCGGCGTCTCCTGCCTCCCGCCTGGCATGCCGGCGATGATGACGCTCTATCGTCCGATGGAGATCGTGGTGCTGCCGGAGATTACCTATATTCGGATCGATCACACCCACCAATCCCACCGCAGGATTTATACCGACGGGCGCGACTGGCCGAAGGACTTCCTGCCAAGCTTCCTCGGTTATTCCATCGGCAAATGGATCGATACCGATGGGGACGGCAAATACGACGTGCTCGAGGTCGAGACCCGCTTCTTGAAAGGTCCTCGGGCCCTGGACCCGGCTGGCATGCCGACCCACGCCGACAACAACTCCATTGTCAAGGAGCGCATCTACTTCGACAAGGCCATTCCGTCGTTCCTGCACGACGAAATCACGCTGATCGACAATGCATTCACCCGTCCCTGGACGGTGTTGAAGACCTACCGCCGCATGCCGGAAAAATATCCGGACTGGCCCGAGGACAGTTGCGATAATGAGGGAATGGTCCTGATCGGCAAGGAGACCTATTTCAAGAGCGGGGATGGCACGATCATGCCCACGCGCAAGGATCAGCCGCCGCCGGACCTGAGATATTTCCAGCGATCGCGGAGGTGAAGCGAACCGGCATCAACCGGCGCGCACGATCCACATCACAGCGGCCGGATTCCGTCCCGGCCGCTTGCGGTTTCGGACGCGTTACCCCTCAACGGAGGTCGGGATCGGGCTCCAGAGTCACCCGCTTCGTTCCAATATGGTCGGCCATCTCGGCCCCCGTGAAGTTGTCGGTGGAACTGGTTGGGGTTTCCGGGAGCATTGTCGCGTTCCAGGCATTCCACTCGCCGATGAGCCGGTCGTAGATGTCCTTGCGACGTTCCTTCAGGTTGGCGCGTTCCAGCGGATCATCGACCACGTTGAACAGGAACGTGTTGTCCAGGATTTTGAGGTACTTCCAGTCGCCGATCCGGGCGGCGCGCTGCCAGAGAGCCTTGTAACGCCAGAACAGCTTGCGCTCCACGACCGCCACCCCCGCGGTGAGATGGGGCAGAAGGTTCATCCCGTCGGGCGGATAGGCCGAGTCCGGCGCCGTGCCGACGGCAGCCAGCAAGGTCGGCAGCCAGTCCATATTCGCGGTCACTTGCTCGCTGATGCGCCCGACTGGAATGCGCCCCGGCCATGCAACGATCGCGGGGATGCGGAGGCCGCCCTCCAGCAATTCCGTTTTCTTTCCACTGAACGGCCAGGTGTCGGAAAAGCGCTCGCCGCCGTTGTCGCTGGTGAAAATGACGATCGTATCGCGGGCAAGTCCATTGTCCTCGATGGCCTGAAGCACGCGGCCGACCTGCACGTCCAAAGCCGCGATCATCCGCCGATACGTCTCCTGCGATCCGCCATCCCAGTGGATTGCGTCGCGGCCGCGAAGACGTTCGGCTTCGGCCTGATCGCCTGGAGCCTCCCATGGCCAGTGCGGCGCGTTGAAATGCAGGCTGAGCAAGAAAGATTGGCCTGCGCGCGCATAGTCGCCGATCACCTTCACCGCGCGATCCCCGAACAGGTCGGTGCTGTATCCCTCCTGCGAGACTGGCTTGTCCTCGTCCCAGAAATCCGGAACCCCGGTGCGGCCGGTGTGCAGGTAATAATCCAGCGTGCCGCCGCGGTAGCCGTAGAAATAGTCATAGCCGCTCTTCTGCGGGCTGAAGGCGGGTAGGGCGCCTAGGTGCCACTTGCCGATCAGCACAGTGCCGTAACCTGCCTTCCGCAGCAGCGACGGCAGTGTCGGGTGCTCCGGCGGCAAGCCGATCCCGCGCTCGGTCCTGCCCGAAATCGGCTCTTCCAAGCCCACCGGCAGCCTTGTCTGGTACCGGCCGGTGATGATCGCGACGCGCGAGGCGGTGCAAACCGGCGAGTTGGCGTAGGCCTGCGTGAACCTGGTGCCCTGAGCGGCGATCCGATCGATGTTGGGAGTCATGAGATCGCGCCGACCGTAGCAGGAGATGTCCGCGTAACCCATGTCGTCGGCGACGATGAAGACAATGTTCGGGCGGCGCGCAGGTGCCTGCGCGGTCGAAGGAGCCGGAGTCGCCGCGAGCGCCAGTGCGGCGCCACCCGTCCGCAAAAGATTGCGGCGCGTGTAATCGACCGTCATGGCATTCGCCTCCCTCTGCCTGCAGCAGCGATCTTCGCGCCCGCCGCAATCGCTTGCATAATAACAAATGCTCCACAAAATCGTCATTCCAAGCGCCGGCGCTCAGAAGTCCGGCTTGTTGGTGCTCGGGATGTGGTAGTCGAACAGATGCTGGTTGTTCTCGGCGCAGATTTCCTCGCTCATCGGTCGCTGCACGCGGTCGTAATGCTGGATCGCCGACCACGGCTCGTTGAAAGCGTCCGGATCCTCGACCCTGATGTTCACTTCGAGCGCCCTGCCTCCGTCGGTTAGCTTGAAGCGCTCAACGACGTGCAGCTTCTCGGTATGGGGCGTGCGGAAATTGTCGACGAAGGTCCTGTCGTTCAACCCGATGGTATCGACCACCAGCGTGTCGCCTTCGTAATGGCCGACCGACTCGCCGTACCAGGACGGCTTCGGATTCGCGGAATGAGGCACGTCGAGATAGACGTGGCGCACCTGCTTGTCGCCCGAAAAGATCATCACGACTTCCTTGGGGGTTTGGACGAAGAACATCGGCTGGAAACCGTATAAATGAAAGGCGGGGACGCCGGCCGGCATGCAGCTCGAATGGGGCGTGAAGGCGATCTTTCCGGCGAGCACTTCCGCGTTGTCCTTCTTCATTCGCTCCACGACCCAGGGCTTCAGGTTCGTATTGCTGAGGTCGGCGATGAGGTACGTCGGCTGCCGGCCGGTCGCGACGGCATCGGCGTTGCTGACGCGGGGATGGGCGGGATCGTTGCGTACCGGAGTGGGTCCGCCGGGAACCGCCATGAATTCTACCCGGAACGTGAGCCACCCGGCTTGGTTCGAAGAGAAATCGGGCGGAGAGACCTGCTGTTGCGCGGCGATCTCGGCAGTCAGCGCCACGTACACGACGGCCGTCAAGACGCCGCCGGCAAGCACCTTTGCTCTCGAAGCGAATGTGGACATCGTTCCTTCTCCTCTTGCGTCGTTCGTTCCCGCTCAAAAAACCGGCTTCTCGATTTCCTGAGTGTCCTTTACGGCGTCGTATTCGCGCTTGCGTTAGATGCAGAGCTGTTCCGGCGAGCCACACCACTTTACGGCCTTGCTGTTTATCAGTCACGCCGTAAAGGCAGCGGAACGCCTCAGGCAGGGGCTATTTCCGAATGTGACGTGGGCTCTCCCGGTCGACCGCATGCGACGCGGACGCTTCCGGTCGACCTCAATAACTGGAAAAACCGCGCGCCTGCCGATATTTTGGGGCGCGCTACGAACAGACACCGGCGCCTTTCGTAACGCCCAGAAATGGCATAAGCTTGATTGCAGAAGATACCGCGAGAGGAGGAGCAACAATGTCCTCGTTCACGTTGAGAGGAAAGCTGCTCGCAGGTAGCGTCCTGGCCGCCTTGGCTGGCCTCATCTGGGCGGCGCCGACAGCACCGGTTGTGGCACAACAGAAGGCGGCTCCGCCGGATTTCTCGTCGAGCCAATTCGGGTGGGTTCGGGTCGGGCAAGGCGGCCCCGACTTCGATCCCGTTCCGGGCCAGGTGCCGCCCGTCTCCCAGGACCCGGCGCATCCCTTCGTTCCCAACGGCGTGGGCAGGCAACCGACCTATCGGATCGCCGATCTCACCAATCCCAACCTGAAGCCTTGGGTGAAGGAGCACATGAAGAAGGACAATGACGAAGTGCTCGCCGGCAAGATCGCCTTTACGGCGCGCTCGAGCTGCACGCACGCGGGCGTCCCCGCCTTCATGGCTTACGGCGGACCGACACCCCTTTACTTCGTTCAAACTCCCAAGCAGGTCGTGATGATGTTTTCGGGCGATCACCAGGTGCGGCGCGTCTATCTCGACGTGCCCCATTCGGCCAATCCAAAGCCCTCATGGTACGGGGAATCGGTCGGGCACTACGAAGGCGACACGCTCGTCATCGACACCATCGGGCAGAACACCAAGACGGTCGTCGATCCTTACCGCACGCCGCACACCGAGAAGCTGCACGTGGTCGAGCGCTGGAAAATGACCGAGGGCGGCCGGGCGTTGGAAGTGACCTTCATGGTGGAGGATCCGGACACGTTCTATCAGCCCTGGTGGGGCAAGCGGCGCTACCGGCGCGTCCAGGAGGCGATGATCGAAGACGTCTGCGCCGAGAACAACCGGCATTTGTTCGACTATCAGATTCCGGTCGCCGACAAGCCGGACTTCTGACGGGGACCTAAGCAACGGCATACGGCCGATAACAGGAGCAACTCCCATGCGCGCGCAATTCCTGGCTTTCACGTTTCTCGCCACCGCCGTGGCTTCGGGCGCTTTGGCCCAACAGGCCGCTCCGCCCCCGATGAAGACCTTCATGAACAACAAGGAGATCATGGGCCTGATCGACAAGGCGAAGGCCGACCGCAAGGGCGACGCCCCGCTGGTGGCCGAGCCGATTCTGTCGCTCGCGCCCTATCGGGCCCAGCTCGAGTACCGTCCCGGCACCTCGCCTGCGGCTGTCCATGAAAAAGACGCGGAGCTGATGGTTGTGCTCGAAGGTACGGGCAACATCGTGACCGGCGGCAAGCTCGTCGATGAGAAGCGCAACAATGCGAACAATCTGGGCGGCTCATCAATCACGGGCGGCAACTCCTAGGCAGTCGTCAAGGGCGACATGCTCATCGTGCCGGCAAACACGCCGCACCAAGTCATCCCGACCGGCGGCGCGCCAATCATCCTGATGACGATGCATGTGCCGTATCCGCCGACGAATTGGCCGCCGGCCAACTAAGCGGGTCAACCGCACAAACGATGCAACAACCGGGTCAATCAGTCATAAGTTCAAGGGAGGATATCAATCATGAAGTGGATCACGATTGGCGCGTTGGCGGGCACCGCAGTGCTGTTGACTGGCGCGGCCCACGCACAGCAGGGCGTCGATTTTTCCAAGGTCGAGATCAAGACCACCGATCTCGGCAACAAGACCTATATGCTGGAGGGCCAGGGCGGCAACATCACAGTCGCGGTTGGCACCGACGGCATCATCATGGTGGACAGCCAATTTGCGCCGCTGCACGACAAGATCAAGGCCGCCATCGCGAAGATTTCGCCGCTGCCGATCAAATATCTGGTCATCACCCATTATCACGGTGATCACGTTGGCGGAAACGCGGCTTTCCACAAGGACGGCGCAACGATCGTGGCGCACGACAATGTGCGAATCCGCCTCGCGGCCGGCACCACAAACGCATTGACCGGAGCCAAGACGCCGCCCGCGGAGGCGGATGCGATCCCGGCCGAAACCTATATGGTCGGCGGCATGAAGCTCGAAGTCGGCGGCCGCGTCGCGCAGCTCAACCACGTGTACACCGCCCACACCGACGGCGACACCTGGGTCACTTTCGCCGACGCCAACGTGGTCGTCCTGGGCGACACCTTCGGCAGCAGGACCTATCCCAACATCGACTGGGGAAGTGGCGGCGGGATCGACGGCATGATCCTCGCCAGCGAAAGGTTCCTCAAGGCGGTCAACGATGGAACCAAGATCGTGCCCGGCCACGGTCCAGCCGCCAGCAAGGCCAACCTTCAGGAATTCCATGACATGATGGTCACGGCGCGTGATCGGGTGAAGAAACTGTTCGACGAGGGGAAGACCGAACAGGAAGTCCTCGCGGCCAATCCGCTCGCCGATCTCAATCAGAAATGGGCCGCCCCACAGGGCATCACATCCGGGCCGAGCTTCCTGCGCAACGTCTACAACTCGTTCCGCAATCACAATTGATCGACAAGCTCATGGGATCGCCGGAGGGAAGTTTCCGGCCGGCGATCCCAGCGATCGGTCGTAATACTCATGTGTCATCGCCATACTCATGTGTCATCGCCCGCGAAGGCGGGCGATCCAGTTTCCTCTAATGTTACTTGATTATTTCCCGGCCCGCTTCAATTCCTGATACACCGCGCTGACGAACCGTTCGGCGCTCGCGTCCGTGCCACCGGCCACCTTCGCGTCGTACGGTGCCGTGACTTTCGCGGCCAGCACCTCCTGCAAGCTCTTTCCCTGCTCGATCATCTGCCGCACCCTTCCTGCCACCGCGAGAATCATGTCGCGATACGGCACGATGTCGTCGCGCTTGATGAGGGTGCCATGGCCCGGCACGATCGTCGTGTTCGCATCGGCGGATTTCATCGTGGCGTCGAGCCCCTCCAGCATGCCCTGCAATGTGCCTCCGTTGTTGATGTCGATGAAGGGATAACCGTAATTGCGGTAGAAATCGCCGATGAAGAGCACGTTCGCCTTCTCGAACTTGATGTTGGTGTCGCCGCCGGTATGCGCCGCCCTGATCGGAATAAAGTCGACCACCTCGTCGTTCATGTGAATCTTCGCCGGCGGTCCCATCCCATAGGTGAGGACCGGGAAACCGGCCGGATTGGCCACGGGGTTGGCGCTGGCATTGGGTGCCTTCGACAGGCGGACCATCCCTTCGCGCAACTCTTCCCGCGCGAATATCACTGCGCCCTGCTTGGCAAAGTACGCGTTGCCCGCCGTGTGGTCGCGATGGATGTGCGTGTTGACCAGGAAGCGAATTGGCCCCGGGTTGATCCGCCTGATCGCCTCCAAAACCTTGTCGGCGAGCTGCACGTACTGGGAATCGATCATCAAGATGCCGTCCGGGCCTGCGAGCACGCCGATCCGCCCGCCGGCGGCATCCTCGTGGGAGGGATCGAGACCAGCCGAGCCGGTCAACATGTAGACATTCGGTCCGAGCTGTTCCGAGATGATCCGGACCTTGTTGAAGTCCATCTCCTGGGACCAGCCGCTCGTGGAAAGAGGTGCCAAAGCCAGTCCCACCGACAAGAGCCATGCGGATTTCATCGATCTTTCTCCCTGTTGTCTCGTCGCCTTTGCCAACGTTCAAGGAATCCGGGATGACGGAGCGACGGTGTCGACCGCGCCAATTGAAGGCCGTTCCGTCACCGGTCACTTCCGCGTCTGGTTGAAATATTGCAAATCCGGCGGCGGCTGGTCCTTGCGGGCGGGCATCAGCTTGCCATCGCCGCTCAGGAAATAAATTTCCTGGCCGATGCCGACCAGCGCGGTGTACTCGGTGCAATAAGCCTCGTCCCAGTTGGGACGCGGATTTGGGTTGCGCACATATTTTTTGTCCACGGTCCAGGGCCGCGTCAAGGCATTGTCGATCACGGTGATTTCGTCATGCAGGAGGTTCGGATCGGCCTTGTCGAGGTGGATCCGCTCCTTGAAGATCGACTGGTTGTCGAAGTGCAGAGGCAGCCCGGTTGCGTCATAGGCGCGAGGACCTTTGAACGGGCCGCGGGTTTCGACCTCCAGCGTGTGGTAGCGGCCGTCGCTGTCCTCGTCGATCCATCTGCCGATCGAGTAGCCCGCATAGGTCGGCTCGATGTTGTTGGGCCAGTCGCGTCCGTCGGTGAAGATTCGACGATAGTGGTCCGAGCCGCCGACCAAGACGTAGGTGGACTCCGGGGTGACGACGAATTCCAGCGGTCGAAATGCGACCATCATGAGCGGCATGCCGGCGGGGAGGCATAGCGCGTGGCTGGCAAAATTGCCTTGTCCGCCATTGGCCTGATCCGCGAGGCTTGCCTCCAGGATCTTCTGATACTCCGGAGTCAGCGGGGCTTGCTGACCCAATCCCCACGGCTTCGTCTGGTCGAAGGACGGCTGACCCCCCAGGCCGCGGACGACAAACCGCGCCCACGCGCCCTTCCAGTCCGGATACTTCGCACCCTCGGACGCCTGAACGCCGACGATGGGCATCGCCAGCGCCGCCACCGTGATTGCACCGATTAAACCGCGACAATGCATGGTAGCCTCCCTTATGGTCGTGTGTGTGGCTCGCTCCGCCCTCCTCACACTCGCACCGCCGTGACTTGCAGATGTCATCACAGCTCTATTGGCATTTTAGGTCGTTTTCTTCGATGATGCACGTGTCCGATGCCCGCAAGGGGTCATGGGCTGCCCCGCGTCGTCACTTCTGCGTCTGCTTGAAATACCGCAAATCCGGCGGCGGCTGGTCCTTCTTGGCGGGCATCAGGTACCCGTCCGCGCTCATGAAATAGTTTTCCTTGCCGATGATGACGTGATTGTTGCTCTCGGTGCAAAGGTCCTCGTGCCATTCGACGTCGCGCACGCGGTGATAGTTCTTCGTCACCGTCCAGGGACGCGTCAGCGCATGGTCGATGACCGTGATCTCGTTCCTAAGGACATCCTTGTTGGCTTTGTCGAGAGCGAGCCGCTCCTTGACGATGGACTGGTTGTCCCTGTGCAAGGGAAGGCCGCTGTCTTCGTAATTGCGCGGGCCCTTGAAGTTGCGGGTCTCGACTTCGAGCGTGTCATAGCGGGCGTCGCCGTCGGTATCGAGCCATTTGCCGATGGAATAACCCGCGTAGGACGGTTCGCTGTTGTCCTTGGCAGAAAAATCGCGTCCGTCCGTGTAGATCCTGCGCGGCAGGTTGTTTTCCCAGACGACCAGCGTGATCGCGGGCAGGACGAAGAACTCGATCGGCCGAATGATGGTCATGAGCCGCGGCATGCCGTTGCTGATGCAGGTGACCCTGGTGTCCCCGCCCTGGCCGCCGGCGGCCTGGTCGGCCATGCTGGCCTCCCAAATGGCGTGATATTCGGGGGTGAGCGGCGGTTGCTGGGGCCGCCCGCGAGGCTTGGTCTCGTCCCAGCCAATTCCGGCCCCGGGCGCCCTCCGCCACTGACCTGACCAGTCCGGATATTTCGTCTCGTCGAACGCCAGGGCGCCCGACAATGTCGTCAGCAGCGCCGCCGCCAGTGCGATTGCAGCGATCGAGCTCCGATTGAGAGTCATGATGACTATCTCCCTATCTCGTGTTTCTTGGCCTGGCCCGCGGCCTGATCTATACAATCTACGATCTGCCCTTGAAGATAACATGGAATCTCGGGGGCGGACACGCGGCTGCCGGTGAACAGTCGCGCAGCAGCGGGCTCGCAACGTTCGGCAATCCGGTCGCTCCGTCTTGGGGAAATCGACCGCAAGAGAAGCGCAGAATGCGGACGTATCGGATCGCGGCGATACCCGGGGACGGCATTGGCGCCGAAGTGATCGCCGCTGCAAAACGGGACGGCTTTGGCCTCGCGTTCGACCGCTTTGACTGGGGCTCCGAGCGCTACAAGAAGACCGGCGCGTTCATGCCGGAGAACGGGCGCGACCTGATCAGGAATCATGACGCGGTCCTGTTCGGCTCCGCCGGGGCACCGGACGTGGCCGATCACATCACGCTTTGGGGGTTGCGGCTCGCGATCTGCCAGCCGTTCGATCAATATGCCAACGTGCGGCCCACCCGTATTCTGCCGGGGATCACCAGTCCGCTGCGCAATGTTTCTGGTCCGGAGCTCGACTGGGTGATCGTGCGCGAGAACTCGGAAGGCGAATATGCCGGAGTCGGCGGGCGCGTGCATCGCGGGCTGCCCGAGGAGGTGGCGACCGACGTCTCCATGTTCACCCGCGCCGGCGTCACTCGCATCATGCGTTTTGCCTTCGATCTCGCCCGCTCGCGTCCGCGCAAGTTGCTCACCGTCGTGACCAAATCGAACGCTCAACGGCACGGCATGGTCATGTGGGACGAGATCGCGGCAGAAGTGGCGCGTGGTTACACGGATGTGACCTGGGACAAAATGCTGGTCGACGCCATGACGATGCGGATGACGCTGCGGCCGCAAACTCTCGATACGATCGTCGCCACCAACCTGCATGCCGATATCCTGTCCGATCTCGCCGCAGCTCTCGCCGGCTCGCTGGGGATCGCGCCGACCGCCAACCTGAATCCCGAACGCGAGTTTCCCTCGATGTTCGAGCCGATCCACGGCTCGGCCTTCGACATCACCGGCAAGGGCATCGCCAACCCGATCGGCACCTTCTGGTCCGGCGTCTTGATGCTCGAACATCTGGGCGAGCCGGCCGCCGCCGCGAGGCTCATGCGCGCAATCGAGCGGGTGACGGCCAACAAGTCGCTGCACACTCCCGACCTCGGCGGCAATGCCACGACCGCCCAGGTCACCAAGGCGGTGTGCGACGCGCTGGCGGGAGACAATCGATAGCAGCGAGCGAAGCGGACGAGGGAGCAATCACCGCTTGCGGATGCGGAACGTGATGACCTTGTCGGCGCGCAAGGTGGCTTCCAGCGTGTCGCCGGTCTGGTTGAGGAGGCTCGGGATGTCGATGGCCGTGAGCGGATCGGTGCATTCGACCACGAGCACATCCCCCTTGGCCATGCCGGTGAGCGCCTTGCGCGTCCGCAGCGCCGGCAGGGGACATTTCAGGCCCCGGAGGTTGATGGTCTTTTCCGCCATTCGATCCCATCGGCCTGGTTCGGCCTTATGTTGGCATCGTCATCCTGACGCTTGTGAATTGCACGGCAATTTCGGAGTCTCCTCGATGCCTCGTTTTCGCAGGGCATGACAACACAATAATGGCCACCAACGCCCGATGGTCGCAGACAGCGAAACTCAGCGCATTGCACGGCTGACGCCGCTCGGCGACGTGCTCGCCTGCATCGATGCGCAAGTGCGGCCGGTTGCGCCGCGCCGATCCGAAGCCGCCGCCGCCCGCCGGCGCGTGCTGGCCGAGGATGCGGTCGCGCCCGCCGGGCGCCCCGCGACCGCACGCGCCCTGCGCGATGGCTTTGCCGTGCGCTCCGAGGCGACCGCCGATGCCGGCTCCTATGCGCCCGCGAGCTTGGCAACGCCGCCCCCGCGGGTCGAGGTCGGGGATGCTCTCCCGGCCGGCGCCGACGCCGTTGCCCCGCTCGATGTCGTGCGCAGCCGCGACGGCCGCCATGAGGCTCTCGCTCCAGTCGCGCGCGGCGAGGGCGTGCTGGCGGTCGACGACGATCTCCGCGCCGGGGAGCCATTGCGCCGGGCGGGCGAGCGGCTGCGCGCGATCGATGTTGCCGTCCTTGCCGCTGCTGGCGTCGACCGCGTGATGGTCCGCGAGCCCCGCATTCACCTCATGACAGCCCGCGTCGGTCGCGACCCCATGCTTGACGCCGCCCGCGACCTCATCGCCGCCGCGATTGCAGCCGCAGGCGGTTCCGTGCACGTCAGTGGCGCACTGTCACCGAAGGCCGGCGATCTTGCAGCTATGCTTGGCGACACCAATGCGGATGCGGTCGTCGCCATCGGCGGCACCGGCAGCGGCCGTCGTGACGGGAGCGTGCGCACGCTCGCGCGCATCGGCCGGGTCGAGGCGCACGGGATCGCTCTGGCGCCCGGCGAGACCGCGGCCTTTGGCTTTGCCGGAGAGCGGCCGGTGCTGCTGCTGCCCGGACGGATCGATGCTGCGCTTGCGGTCTGGCTCCTGATCGGCCAGCCGATGTTGGCGCGGCTGTCCGCAAGCATCGAAGAAACGCCGGCGGTTGCCGCGGCGATCGAGCGCAAAGTCGCCTCGTCGTTGGGGCTGGTGGACGTCGTGCCGGTGCGCTGCCGCGGGGGCAAGGCCTCGCCCATAGCCTCGGGCTATTGGCCGCTGCGGGCGATCGCGCAGGCCCATGGCTGGATCGTCGTGCCCGCGGACAGCGAAGGATATCCGGCCGGAGCCGAGGTCGTGGTAAGACCTTGGCCATGAACGAGCGCTTGAAAAAAATCGCATCGGATCAGGCACCCGATCTGTTTGCGGCGATTCGCCGGGCGGCGCGGCAGGAGCAGTTCCTCGACGTCGTCTCGGCCGAGGAGGCGCGCGCGCACTTCGCGTGCCACCTCGATCTCGGGCCGCTGCCGGCGCAGACGGTCGCGCTGGCTTCGGCGCTCGGACGCGTGCTCATGCACGATCTCGCTGCGCCGATCGACGTGCCCCCGTTCGATCGCGCGAACGTGGACGGCTTTGCGGTGCGCGCGAGCGACACATCGGGTGCGACCGACACCATGGCGCGCCGGCTTCGCCTCAACCACGAAGTCATCATCTGCGGCCACGCCCCGACGATCGACGTCGCGCCCGGCTCGGCGACCACGATCGCGACCGGGGGCGTGATCCCGCGCGGCGCCGACGCGGTGGTGATGATCGAGCACACCGATCTGATCGAGGCCGCGGCCGAGCCCGCGATCGAGGTGCGGCGCGCGGTCGCGCCGGGCCAGTTCGTCTCCTACGCCGGCTCCGACATCGCCTGCGGCGAGGTCGTCCTGCGGCGCGGCACCCGCATCGGCTCGCGCGAGATCGGCATGCTCGCCGCCTGCGGGTTTGCCGAGGTCGAGGTGGTGCGCAGGCCGAAGGTCGCCGTGCTCTCGACCGGCGATGAGCTCACGGCGCCGGGCCAAACGCTCCGCCCTGCCGCGGTCTACGACAGCAACGGCGCGATCGTCGCGGCGGCGGTCGCGGAAGCGGGCGGCGAGCCTTATCCCTTCGGCGCGTTTCCGGACGACGAAGTCGCGCTCGAACTCGCGGTCCGCACCGCGCTTGCGACCTGCGACATCGTCGTGCTCAGCGGCGGCACGTCGAAGGGCGCCGGCGATCTTTCCCACCGCGTGGTGTCGCGGCTGGGCCCGCCCGGCATCGTCGTGCATGGCGTCGCCCTCAAGCCGGGCAAGCCTTTGTGCCTCGCCGTGATCGGCGGCAAGCCGCTCGCGGTCCTGCCCGGCTTCCCGACCTCGGCGATCTTCACCTTCCACGCCTTCGTCGCGCCTGTCATCCGGGCGCGCGCCGGACTGCCGCCCGAGGCTGCGCGCAGCATCGAGGCCGAGGTGCCGGTGCGCATTCCTTCCGAACTCGGCCGCAAGGAATTCGTGCTGGTCGCGCTGGTCGCGGGCGCAGACGGCCCGATCGCGTTCCCGAGTGCCAAGGGCTCCGGCGCGGTGACGAGCTTTTCCCAGGCGGACGGGTTTCTCGAGATCGACGCGCTCGCTCCCGCGCTCGATGCGGGCGCGCGCGCGCGCGTGACGCTCATCGGCGAGCCCGCGAGTTTGCCCGACCTCGTGATCATGGGCAGCCACGACATCGCGCTCGATATCGTGCTCGGAGCGCTCGCGGATCGCGGCCTCTCGGCCCGCACCATCGCGGTTGGAAGCCTCGGCGGCGTGGCCGCGGCCGAGCGCGGTGAATGCGACCTTGCGCCCGTCCATCTCCTCGACCCCGCGAGCGGCACCTACAATGCGCATCTCTTGCGCCCCGGTCTTGCCCTGGTGAAGGGCTGGCAGCGGATGCAGGGCTTCGTCCACCGGCCGGGCGATGCCCGCTTCGAAGGCCGCACCGCCGCGGCGGCGATCAAGGCTGCGCTCGCGGACGAGACCTGCCTCATGGTCAACCGCAATGCCGGCGCCGGGACGCGGGTGTTGATCGACCGCCTCATCGGCGCCAAGCGGCCCGCGGGCTACAGCAACCAGCCGCGCTCGCACAACGCGGTCGCCGCCGCGGTGGCGCAGGGCCGCGCCGACTGGGGCATCGCGATCGAATCGGTGGCGAGGCTCTACCGGCTTTCATTCCTCCCGATCGCGCCCGAGGACTACGATTTCCTTCTCGTGGAGAGCCGCCGCGGGCGTGCGGCCGTGCAGGCCTTCCTCGCGGCACTGCGCGAGGAGCCGACGCGCGAGCGCATCCGCGCGCTCGGCATGCGCCCCGCGGAGGCCTGATTGATCTGTCAGCACCCGATGATGCCTCGCATCCTCGCATTAATCGTATTTCTCATTTCGTTTGCGCCCGGGATGGCGCAGGCGCAGTTGCGCGGTCATGGCGGGCCGGTGCGCTCGCTCGCGATTTCGCCCGATGGCAAGACCGCCATCTCAGGCAGCTTCGACACTTCGGCGATCCGCTGGTCGCTCGAGCGCAATGCGGCGGTCGAGGTGCTGCGCTTCCATGCTGGCGCGGTCAACGCGGTCGCCCTGCTCGCGGACGGCCGCGCGCTGACCAGCGGCGAGGACGCGCGCATCGCCCTCTGGAAGCCGGGCGAGCAGAAGCCCTTCGCCGTGCTCGAAGGACATCAGGCGCCGGTGGTCGCGCTCGCGGTTTCACCGGACCAGGCGATGCTGGCGTCGGCCTCGTGGGACCACACCGCCCGCCTGTGGCCGCTCTCCGGCGGGCCGCCGCGCGTGCTCGAAGGCCATCAGCAGATCGTCAATGGGATCGCCTTCACTCCCGACGCGCGCGCAGTCGTGACCGCAGGATACGACGCCACTCTGCGCATCTGGCCGCTGCCGGGCGGCCCGCCCCTGATCGCGACGCTGCCGGCGCCGCTCAACACGGTCGCGGTGGCGCCCGATGGCGAGATCATCACCGCGGGAGCCGACGGCAAGGTCTATTTCCTCTCGCCCGCCGGCGAGTTCAGGGGCGAAGTCGAGGCCGGCCCGGCGCCGATCATCACGGTTGCCGTGTCCACCGACGGGAAGCTCATTGCCGCCGCCGGCATCCGCGGCTCGGTTGCGATCATCGATCGTGGTGCGCGGAGCCTCGAGCGCACGCTGGTCGGACCCGGGCTGCCGGTCTGGTCGGTCGCCTTCTTCCCGGACAGCCATACGCTCCTCACCGGCGGCACCGACCGCATGATCCGCCGCTGGGATGCGGTCACCGGCGAGCCGATCGGCAACGTGGTCATGGGGACGCCCGAGGATCCGCTCGCCGCCTATGCGGGCGACCCGGGCGCCGAAGTGTTTCGCGCCTGCGTCGCCTGCCACACGCTGCAGATGGACGAGGGCAACCGCGCCGGCCCCACGCTTGCCGCCATCTTCGGGCGCCGGATCGCGACCCTGCCCGGCTACAATTTCTCCGAGGCGCTCAAGGCGCTCGACATTGTTTGGACGCCGGAGACAGTGGCAAAGCTGTTCGAGCTCGGTCCCGCGACCTACACGCCTGGCACCAAAATGCCCGAGCAGCGCATCGGCTCGGCCGAGGAGCGCGCGGCGCTGGTGAGGTTTCTGGAGCGGGCGACGGCATCAAGGTGAAGCCGAGCTTGCGGGAATGTCACGTCTCGCCCTTCCGCGCGCGCTCCGCTTCCTCGCGCTCGCGCAGGTAATCCTCGGTGGTGCGCACCTTCGGCCGCGGCGGGGCGCCGTGGGGGTCGAACTCGGCCTCGGTCACCGCGACCGCGCGGCAGTTCTCGCACATCTTGAGCAGGTCGAGGCGCTGGGGCGAGTCCTGATACATCCAGTGCTTGCCATCGAGCCTTGCCATCACGCGCTCGATCGTGCTCTTCACTCCGAACGGCTTGCCGCAGCGGATGCAGACGAACGGCTCCTCCTCCTTGAGCACGCGCGCAGACGCGGTCGCGGCGCGGAAGTCGAGTTGCGGCCGCAGCGTGATCACCCGCTCCGGACAGGTCGCCCGGCACAGTCCGCACTGCACGCAGGCGTCCTCCGCGAAGCGCAGCATCGGCCGCTCGGGGTTGTCGACGAGCGCGCCGGTCGGGCAGGCCGACACGCAGGCAAGGCAAAGCGTGCAGCCCTCGGCATCGAGCACCACCGCGCCGAAGGGCGCGCCCTCAGGCAGCGCCACGACGTCGACCGGCGCGGGCGCCGCGCCGTGGAGTTCGCGCAGCGCAAGGCGGAGTACGTCGCGCTTCCCGCCAACCGGCAAGAAGCTCGCAGGGCGCGGCGCTGGCTCCGCCGCTTCGATCGCCCGCAAAAACTCGCCGAGCGCGTCAGGATCATCGGTTTCGATCGTGGCGAGGCGACCCGAACCGAAGCCGAGGCCGAGCAGAATCGGCTCGGCGAGCGCCAGCGTCTTCCGCAGGCCGGCGACATCGTGACGCGGTCGCGCGCGCAGCAGGAGACGCAGCGCGCAGGCGCCATAGGCGAAGGCCGCCGCGATCGCTTCGAGGCCGACCTGCGTGACCTCGTTGACCGCGAGCGGCAACACATTCGCAGGCAGGCCGTCGCCGAAGCGCGCCAGCGCATCGATCAGCGGCGTGCCATGGGCGTCGTCATGCAGCAGCACGACCGGTTGCTTCCCGCCCGCCTCGCGATAGGCAGTGAGCAGCGTCCGCAGCCGGCGCATCAGCGCGTCGGAAGGCGGCAAGGCATAGGACGCCGCCCCGGTCGGGCAGACGGCGGCGCATTGCCCGCAGCCGGCGCAGATCTGCGCGTCGATCGCGACATGGTCGCCCGCGGGCGCGATCGCGCCAGTCGGGCAGAGATCGAGGCAGCGGTCGCAGCCGACGATGCGCGAGCGCGAATGCGCGCAGATGTCCGCGGTGAAGGTGATGTAGCGCGGCTTGTCGAAACTGCCGACAAGGTCGCGCGCCTTGAGCACCGCTTTGAGCACCGCCGCGGGGTCGCCAGGGTCGGCGCGCAGATAGCCGTCGCGCAGATCGGATGCCGTGAAGAGTGGCGCGCCGCCGGTGAGGTCGAGCACGATGTCGCAATGCGACTCCGCCCCGTCGCGGGCCATTCCGAAGGCGAGCGCGCCGCGCGACGACGGTGCCGGCGGCGCATAACCGTCGACGGTCAGTTCGAAGGCCCCGAGATGGCCTTTCGCGGAGCGGATGGCGCCCTTCACCACCGGGAACTCGGTGACCCGCGGCGGCGTGACCTCGGCGGGCGGCTTGATCAGCACCGTCACGTCGAGATGGTCCTTGAGCAGTTGGGCGGCCTCGATCGCCTGCTCGTCGCGGCCATAGATGAGGATCACGCCTTCGCTGTCGAGTCTGATGAAGGCGATGTCGGGCGCGGGCTCGGCGGCGACCGCGATCAGCGCCGCCATCTTCGGCCCGGCATCGGCCGCCTGCGCCGACCAGCCCGCGGTCTCGCGGATATTGACGTAGCGGATGTCGGCGCTGCCATCGCCGTCCGCGGCGGTCTCCGCGAACAGCGGCGCCTCCTGGGTGCAGCCGACCGTGAGGGGCTCGCCGGCCGCCGCGGCGGCACGGAATCGCTCGATCTCGGCGCGGCAGAGCTGGCGTGCCGTCGTGACCTGCGTCCCGCGGCAGCCACGGCGCACCGCCTCGGCGGCGAGCGGCATCGTGTCTTCGCAGGAGCAGATCAGGATATTGCGCGGGCGATCCGCCATGTGCATTCCGTTAGTTTGCGGCAGCACTGGCCACGGCGTCGACCGAGTTATAAGTATTCGCAACAAGAAACACGAGTCCGGGAACGCAAATGCCGCTCGAGACCAGGGGCCGTTTGCGGGCGCCATTTGCGCCCGCGCTCGATCTGCCCCCGCCGTTCCGCTTGGTGGCCCTGCGAGAGGTGGGCGACGCCTTCGGGCACGCGACAAGGATCGCGGCGGCGGAGGGCGCCGGCACGCTGGTCAATGTCGGGCGGTTCGATCTCGCCGAGTTCGCGGTCGTGCTCGAGCCGGAAGAACGGCTCTCGACCGCCCGGCGCGCCTTCTATGCCGGAATGGCCGCGCTCGCCGATGCGCTGGCGGTGCACGCGCCGCCCGAAAAGCCGATCGCCTTCGACTGGCCGGACGCGATCCGCGTCGACGGCGCGCTGGTCGGCGGCGGGCGCCTCGCCTGGCCGGCGGGCGCGAGCGAGGATGAAGTGCCATCCTGGCTCGTCTTCGGCGCCATGATCCGCACCAGCGCGGTGGGCGAGGGGGAGCCAGGCTCGCGACCGCTTTCTGCGGCGCTCGAAGAGGAGGGCTTCGACGATCTCGGCTCCGGCCGGCTGGTCGAAAGTTTCGCGCGCCATCTCATGGTCGCGATCGACGCCTGGCAGGAGAACGGATTCGGCGAGGTGGCGAAGACCTATCTGGCGCGGCTCGAGCCGGAGCGCGGCATGCGCCGCGACCTCGACGAGAACGGCGATCTCCTGCTGCGACCCATGGCCGCGGCCGAGATCGAGCGGCGCTCGTTCGTGCGCGCGCTTGCCGCGCCGTCCTGGCTCGATCCCGCGACCGCGGCGCCACGGGCGTAATGTCGCATGTCATCCAAGAGTGCCAAATTTCCCGTTATTCCACCGTGACATTCGCATCGCGGATGACCTTGCCCCATTTCGCCAGATCGAGCCGGATGCGTTCGGCGAACTCTTCAGGCGAGCTTGCGATCGAGTAGATCATGTTGGGAGCAAGGAATTTCTCTCGAAACTCGGTGTCGTTGAAGATGCGCTGCGTTTGCGCATTGATCTTGTCGACGATGTCGCGCGGCGTGCCTCTGGGCGCCGCCAGTCCGTACCATGAGCCCGCCGCGTAGCCCGGCAGGCCGCTCTCGGCGATCGTCGGCACCTCGGGAAATGGGGCAAGGCGGGCGGTGCTGCCGAATCCAAGCACCTTGAGTTGGCCGGCTTGCCATGGCTGCACGACCAGGCCGATGCTGACGATCATCATCTGGATATGGCCGGCGATCACGTCGGTCAGCGCCGGAGCTGCGCCCCGGTAATGAATGGGCGTGAATTTGGCGCCGGTCATGCTCTGCAGCAGCTCGATATTGAGGTGTCCGCTCGAGCCGCTGCCGAAGGTGCCATAGTTGATCTCGCCCGGTTTCTTCTTCCCGAGCTCGATGAGCTCGCCGACCGTGCGCGCGGGCACTGAGGGATGGATGATCAGCGCCTGCGGGCTGATGCCGAGACCGGCGAGCGGGACGAAATCGTTGACCGGGTCATAGGCGAGCTTGCGGTAAAGGTGCGGATTCATGACGAAGGTCGTGTCGGCGGTCACCAGCAGCGTCGAGCCGTCCGGCGCAGACTTCGCGACGTATTCGGCCCCGACCTGGCTGTTGGCGCCCGGCTTGTTCTCGATCACGACCTGCTGCCCCCAGGCTTCCGCGAGCCGCTGCCCGAGCGCGCGTGCCAGCACGTCGGTGATCCCGCCGGGCGCAAACGGAACGACGATGTGAATGGGCTTGTTGGGATAGGGCTGGGCCGATGCGGCCGGACGGTTGTAGTGCCGTGGTATAATACCCAACGACGAAAAAATGCGAACTGATCGTCCGGATGTCGCATGAAGGATTTTTGGCTCTCCTGCGGCCACCATCTGCTCGACCGCGACCAGGGCGGCGGGCTCGTCGTCACCGACGAATTCCTCAAAGCCTACCTGGCGCGGCCCGAACTGGCACCCCCGCCGCAGGCCTGCGTGGTCGAGCGCACGTTGCATGCGGCGCTGCTCGGCGATCCGCGCCGGCGCGTCGAGGCCATCGACATCGCCGCGATCGCGGACGCCGATGCGCGCGAGAACTGGGCGCTGCTGATCGCCTTCCGCGATCTCCTGCTCGCGCACAAGACCATCGAGGCGGCCTATCTGCAGCTCGTGCGCCAGGGCGCCGGCAACACGCCGCCGCTGTTCATCAACCAGCTCGTGCATGTGATCTTGCGCAATGTCCTCGACCGATGCGAGGATGCTCGCATGTTGCGCGCGGCAGAACTCTTCTTCCGCGTGCAGCGCCTGACCACCTATCAGGGTTCATTGATCGCGGCGGACGAGGAGACGATCGCGGGCGCCGGCAGGCGCCAGGCACAATGCGGCGAACTATTGGGAGCGCAGCGATCGGTTCGACATGGCGCTCGACCTCACCGCCGGCCGCAGCGGGCTTGCCGTGCTCGGCGAGGTGGTCGCGCGCTGGATTGCGCACCTCCTGTCGGTGCCGGTTGAGGTCGAAGCGCTGGTCGAGGCGAAGGACCTCCAGCTCAGCTGGTATGTGGGTCTGGATGCAGAGGCGAGCAGGATCGGCGAGGCGTTCTGGAACGGCGAAGACCTCGACGAGGCGACACGCTCGCGCGTCGTCGGCCTCTTCCGGCTGGGCTTCCTCGATCCGAGCACGGTGCTGGACAAGGCGAAGGGCGAGCCCATCTATCTCCTGGTGGCGATGACGTCCGATGGAGTGCTGCGGATGAAGCCGCAGAATCTCGTGACCGGGCTGCCGATCCGGCATCTGGAGGCGGTGTCGTGAGCGTTGCGCCTGCGCTCGCGCGGATTCCGGTCGGGGTCGTGGTGCAACGGCGCAAGGCCGCGAGCCCTTGGATCGATTTCATCTGGCGGCCGGTCACCGTGCTCGCGGGCGTGCCGGAGACGGCCCCCTGGACCCTGCTGTCTGCGGAAGGCGAAGTCGCGACCTTTTATGCGGGCGCGGCCGAGATCGCGCTCTATCGGACCGAGACCGGCAACTATCTCAGCAACCTGACCTCGGGCGCGCCCTCGCTTTGGGTCGCGCTGCGGCCGACCGGGGTCGAGCCGCCGCACGACATCGTCGCGGTGACCGCCGATCCGGCCGAAGGCGAGGCCTTCACCGAAGGCGGCAATGATCTCGTGGAAGCCGTGCCGATGCCGCCGGCGGTGGGCGAGATCATCGCGGCTTTCGTCTCCGAGCATCATGTCGAGCGGCCATTCTACAAGCGCCAGCGCGACCGTGCCGATCCGCAGGCGCTGGCGCGGCGCTCGCCGCTGCAGAAGGACCGAGACCGATGAGCGAGCCGGAGAATTTCCTGGCTCGCTGGTCGCGCCGCAAGCGGGATGGCGCGGACGAGATCAATGACGCGAAGGCTCCGGCGGAGACGCCCAGCGACGACCGCGGCCTGGCAGCTGAAACCGGTAAGCCCGCTGCGGGAGACGGGCCGCGCGCCGAGCCGTCCGAGCCGCCTTTCGATCTCGAGAGCCTGCCTCCGATCGAATCGATTACGGCCGACACCGACATCCGCCCCTTCCTCGCGTCCGGCGTGCCGCTGGAACTGAGCCGTGCGGCGCTTCGCCGCGCTTGGGCGGCCGACCCCAAGATCCGGGACTTCGTCGGACTCGCGGACTATGACTGGGACTTCAATGAACCGGGCGCGGTGCCGGGTTTTGGGCCGCTCGAAATGACCGATGAGCTGCGGCAGGCCGTGGCCCGGATCATCGGGCCGACGCCAGGCGAGCATGGTCCCGCCGCGACCCCTGCTCCCGCTTCGGTCGATCCAGGATCCGCGAAAGATGCCGATGAAACCCGCCCGGAGGAGCAAGCTCTGGCCACCGCGAACGAGCAACGAATTGCTGGGATCGCCCAAGCTCCGCCGGCGGACGAAACAGAAAATCCGCAGGACAGTGATGAGGCACGGGCGCGCGGGAACGGAGATCTTCCGGCGCAAGATGGGTCGAATGTGCGGCAAAACTTGCGACCCATGACCCGGCGCGGCCATGGGCGCGCCCTACCCAAGTAATGGTCCATTCACAAAAGTAATTGTCTATCCATAGGCTTAGGCTATTGACCCGGCTTCTTTCTGGGAGTTAGCTGGCACAAGGTTGTACTGCAACTAAAAGATGAATCCTCATGAGGGATTCTGGCCTGAACGAAGCGATCCGCGCCGCCGGCGGTGTCGGCGTGCTTGCCAAAAAAATTGGCATTTCGCAGCCCTCGGTTTCCAACTGGTCGCGCGTCCCCGCGGAGCGGATTCTCTCGGTCGAGGCGGTGACTGGTGTGGACCGCGCGATTCTGCGGCCCGATCTCTACGGCGAGCCCGGCGCCGACGGCGATGTGGATGAGGTCGATGCGGCGCGCGCCGAGGAATATGCGCTGCTCTCGGTCCTGCTCGCGCGTGCGCCGAACGAGGATTTGCTCGAACGTCTGGCCAGCTTGCGCGGCGATGCAAGCCCGCTCGGACTGGCCCATGCCGCGCTTGCGGAGGCCGCGGGCCGCGCCAGTGCCGAGCGCGTCGATCGGGAATATTTCGACCTCTTCATCGGGCTCGGGCGCGGCGAACTCCTGCCCTATGGGTCGTATTACCTCACCGGCTTTCTGCATGAGCGGCCGCTCGCCAGGCTGCGCGAAAGCCTCGCCCGGCTCGGGATCGAGCGGGCGGCGGGGCAGGCGGAGCCGGAAGACCACGCCGCGATCCTGTGCGAGGTCATGGCCGCCCTCGCGGGCGGACGCTTCGCGGCCTCGGCGGGCGCCGATCGCGAAGTGTTCGAGCAGCATCTCTCGCCCTGGATGGGGCGCTTCTTCGCCGATCTGGAGCGGGCGGAGGCGGCTGACTTCTACCGCAGAATAGGAACGCTCGGTCGGGTGTTCTTGGAGATAGAGACCGCGGCTTTCGCGCTGCCAGCGTGAGCGCTCCGCGCCAAGCGAGCCAAGGAGGGTTACGGCGATGAACAAAGAACGCAAGCCGACGCTGGGCCGTCGCGAATTTCTCCGCACCCTCGGCGCCAGCGCCACCGCGGCGGTGGCGGCGTCAGGCCCGCTCGCCGACAAGGCCGCGGCCGATACCGAGAGCAATGAAGAGAAGCGCAAGGCCCGTTATCGGGAAACCGAACACGTGAAGACCTACTACCGGGTCAACCGTTACTGAGAAGGAGGCGCCCGTGCTGATCAGGAGGACGGAACGTCAGGTCCGTCGCGGCGCGCTTGCCGCCGCGCTCGCGGGCCCATCGGATGGCGGTCTCGATCGCCGCAGCTTCCTGCGCCGGTCGGGTCTCGTCGCCGGCAGCCTCGCGACGCTCGGCGCGCTGCCGCTCGCGACCATGCGCAAGGCCGAGGCCGGGCCGCCGCCGGCTCCCGGCGCAGCGGTGACCATCCGCAAGAACATCTGCACCCACTGCTCGGTCGGCTGCACGGTCGTGGCCGAAGTGTCGAACGGCGTGTGGATCGGCCAAGAACCGGGCTGGGACAGTCCCATCAACCGCGGCTCGCATTGCGCGAAGGGCGCGTCGGTGCGCGAGCTGGTGCACGGCGACCGCCGGCTCAAATATCCGATGAAGCTCGTCAACGGCCAGTGGACCAAAGTGAGCTGGGACCAGGCCATCGACGAGATCGGCGCCAAGCTGCTTTCGATCCGCGAGAAGTCGGGCCCGGAGTCGGTCTACTGGCTCGGCTCGGCAAAATTCTCCAACGAGGGCGCCTATCTCTGCCGCAAGTTCGCAGCCTTCTGGGGCACCAACTCGGTCGACCACCAGGCGCGCATCTGCCATTCGACCACCGTCGCCGGGGTTGCCAATACCTGGGGCTACGGCGCGATGACCAACAGCTACAACGACATCCA
>WNGR01003799.1_pt1 | contig 29132 bp, 33 predicted proteins | sample 5407581 | NCBI WGS metagenome assembly WNGR01 (sample SAMN13153383, study PRJNA577476) | soil metagenome | isolation source: 80 cm soil or saprolite under Garry oak tree replicate 2 | place: USA:California | collected 2016-06-15
CGGCGGTGGCGGCGGCGGCGGCGGCGGCGGTGCCGCGTCTTCCTGAGCCTTCAGCACCCCTCCGAGCACGCCCGCCAACGTTCCCGACCTAGTGCCACCGACAACCCCGACGGTAGGAGGCGGACCGGAATCCACGATCTTTGCAATCTCCTTGGGAATCTCCGTCGGCGCAACGATGGTGCCGGGATCAATTTGAACGACCTTTTGGACCACAGGCGCTGGCGCGACTTGTTGCGGCGGCGGCGGTGGCGGCGGTGGTGGCGGCGGCGGAGCAATCAGCAAGGTCATCAGCTGTTGCTTCGGCAGCTCTGAATAGGAAATCAGCGGAATCAGGATAAGGACCGCGATCAGCAGAACGTGGACAACTGTCGAGATCAGCACCGTAGTGCCTTTCCGGGCCTTTTCCTGTCCGCCGGATTCGATCAAGGAATCCTCGAACATACAACCTCCCTTTCTAAACTCCTGAAACTCTTCCGCGCTTTACGCTACGAACGCCGGTGGCGGTTAAGCTGAGGCAGGTATCTGTAACAGGATGGAGACTTATATCAGTGCATTCCCTAACCTGTCAACCCGCCCGAACTGGCATTGTTTTATGTCGACGTCCAGAAAACAGCGGCGCTTCTACTTCACCTTTGCCGGCTTCGCTCCCTTCATCATCTTCGTCGCAGCGGCCGGACGAACCGGTGCGGCAACCGGCGCAACAGCCCGTCCATGAATATTCGTGTAAACAAGAACCAGTGGTGCCGCGATTGCGATCGACGAGTACGTTCCTATGATGATTCCCACGACCATTGCGAATGCGAAATGATTGATGATTTCGCCCCCAAACAGGAACAGCGCGACGACTGTCAAAAACGTCAATCCGGAAGTGAGAATCGTTCGGCTCAAGGTCTGGTTGATGCTGTCATTCATAACCGTCTCGAGCGCGTCGCGGCGCCGGATCTTCAAATTCTCGCGGATCCGGTCGAAGACCACGATCGTGTCGTTCATGGAATAGCCGACCAGCGTCAGGAGGGCCGCAATCACCGTTAAGTTGATCTCGCGGTTGAAGATCGAGAATAACCCGAGCGTCACCAGCGTGTCATGGAAGGCTGCAAAGACTGCGGCCGCGCCATAAATCCACGAATCGAATCGGAAACCGATATATATGAGCATCCCGCCCAACGCGTACAATGTGGCCAACACGGCCTGACGTTTCAGGTCGTCGCCCACCTTGGGGCCGATTGAGGTGGCACTCAACACTTCGAACTTTCCCTGAAATCCTTTATTTAGCGCGTTGATAATTGTACTTCTGCCGGCGCTTGCATCTTCCTCTTTTGCACCCTGGAACTCAATCAAAACATCGTTGCGCCCGGCAAGTTCCTGCGGCTGGCTGTCCGGTGCCCCATTCTCACGCAACAACTGCCGGATTTTTTCAATCTCGGGTTTCTGCTGGAACCGGACAGTGACGATCGTGCCGCCCCTGAAATCGACTCCGTATCGAAACCCGTGCTTGATGACCAGTGAAACCAGCCCCAGCAGCATGATTGAGCCGGAAATCGCCAGATACAGCTTGCGCTTACCCAGCCAGTTAACCTTGACGTCTCTGAAAATTTCAATCATCCGAAGATACCCTTTAGACACCGGGCGTTGCCCGTTGTTCCAATCTTTTCTTACTGTAGCGGCGGTCAATTCCTTGAGGCTGCGCGCTGCCGCGCTGGCGCTCCGCGGACCGCCGGTACAGTTAAAATCTCAAATACTCAGCGCTGTTTCCGAGCGCTGTCGTCGATTCAATACCCATTCGAACAAGGTCCGCGACACAAAAACGGCGGTGAACATATTGGAGACCAGCCCGATCACCAGTGTCACTGCGAAGCCTTTTACAGGACCTGTTCCGAACAGAAACAGGAAGATGGCCGAAATCAGCGCCGCCAGATGGGTGTCGATTAGAGTAACAAAGACTCTTTTGAAGCTTGTGACGACGGCAGATACAGCAGTTTTGCCGGCGCGCAGCTCCTCGCGAATGCGCTCGAAGATAAGAACATTCGAATCGATACCGACACCGATGGTGAGAATGACACCTGCAATTCCGGGCAAGGTCAATGCGGCGCCAAAATACGCCAGAGCCCCAAAAAGGATAACAAGATTCAAAACCATCGCTACCGTCGCGTTCAGGCCGGACAATCTGTAGTAAAAGAGCATGAAAACGACGACCGACATCATGGCCACAATCGCGGCGGTCAGCCCGGCGCGGATCGAGTCCGCACCTAGCGTCGGCCCGACAACTTCCTCATCCAGATATTTGATCGATGCGGGCAGCGCGCCGGAGCGCAGGACCAAAGAAAGGTCCTGCGCCGCTTGAGGCGCAAACCCGGTAGCGCCGCCGGTGATGATTCCAGAATCCGTGATTCGTCCGTTGATGCGCGGCGCGGACTGGATTCGTCCGTCCAGCACGATAGCCAGCATCTTTCCAATATTTTCCTCCGTCACTCGCCCAAAGCGCTGTGCCCCATCCGCATTGAGATTGAAGCTGACGGCAGGACGGCCATTCTCGTCACGCGAAGGATACGCACCTTTGAGATCGCGCCCGGAAATCGACGCGACCCGCTGTACGGCGTAATACGATCCTTCACCGCCCGATGGAACCCCGCGTTCCACCGACGGCAGCACTTCCAGGTTTGCCGGAACAAGGCCGCCATAGTTCTGCGCCGCTGCGGCCGCGCTCGGAAACGGCCCGCTGTCGACAAGTTTCAGTTCGAGTAGTGCTGTCGACTGCATGATGTTCTTGACGCGCGCTGGATCATCAACACCGGGGAGCTGAACCAGGATTTCGTTCTCGCCGGGACCGCCATGCTTTTGGATGATAGTTTCACCGACACCGAGTTGATCGATTCGATTGCGGATCGTATTGATTGCCTGATCGACGGATTGATCGCGATAGGTCTGTTCCTGAGCAGGTTTGAGTCGTATCGTGTAGGTGTTCGGGACTTCGCCTGCTGTCGAGATCAGATCCCATTCCGTATAACGTTCATTCAAAATCCGCCGGAAATCCGAATCTTTCGAGGGATCAACCCCGACAGCTTGCAATGTGTTGTTCTGACTGCGAGTCAGTTGCCGGAAAATGATGTTCTCGCGTTGGAGTTGCTGCCGAAGGCCCTCGATCGCCTGGTCGGTCTCCGCGCGTATTGCATCGTCGGTAACGACCTGCAGCACCAAATGGGTGCCGCCTCTGAGGTCTAACCCCAGGTGGACCTTTTCTTTCATCTTGGCGACACTCGGCGGGAATCCCGCAAACAATGCGATCGACAGCACCGTAACACCAAGAATGATCAAAAATCTTGTTCGTTGACTCATATCCTCACTCTTGTTCCGATCCCTGCAACGCAGTGACGGCGTTGCGGGAAAGCTCGATCTTGACGTTTTCCGCTACCCGGAGTTGAATGCGGTCGTCTTTGAATCCCACTATCGTACCGTAAATCCCTCCCGAAGTGATGACCTTATCGCCTGCCTTGAGATTATCGATCATCGTCTGGAGCTTCTTCTGGCGCCGGCGCGCCGGAAGAAACACGATGAGATAAAAGATTCCCAGGATCAAGATGAGCGGTAGGAAAGAAATGATGCTGCCCGGGGCCTGCGTCTGCTGCTGAAAGAGCACGGTATTCATCAACTGGGCGTAAACCCAGCCTTCCTTACTTCTGCTAGGAATTCGTCAAAGTGGTGAAGTTCGATAAACTGCCTGATTCTAGAGATTGTGTCAAGGTAGAAGTGCAGGTTATGGATAGTATTTAACACCGATGAGAGGATCTCGTTGGCTATAAAAAGATGCCGTAAGTATGCTCTGGAATATCTGCGGCACACCATACAGCTACAGGTCGAGTCGACCGGATCCGGATCGTCTTTGTATTTGGCATGCTTGATGACAATGTGTCCGTGCTTCGTGAACAGCCATCCGTTGCGGGCGTGCCGCGTCGGCATAACGCAGTCAAACATATCGACGCCGAGTGCTATCGCCTCGGCTAAATCTGCGGGGGTTCCCACTCCCATCAGGTAGCGTGGCTTTGCTGCGGGCAGATGCGGCCCAACCTCATCGATAATTTCGTACATTAGCGGCTTCGGCTCTCCCACCGCGAGACCGCCGATCGCGTAACCGGGAAAGTCCATTGCGGCGAGCCGTACTGCGCTCTCCCGGCGTAAGTCGTGATAGATGCCGCCCTGAACAATCCCGAACAGAGCGGGGGATTCGGGGACGCACCCCGAATTCCAGGGGGAATTCGGGGTGCGTCCCCGAATCTCCCAATGTTTCTTGCAGCGGTCAGCCCAAATGAGCGAGCGGTGCATCGATTTTTCGGTTTCGAAGCGGCTTGCGGGATATGCGAGACAATCGTCGAGGATCATCATGATATCCGAACCAAGCGCGGCCTGAACGTCAATGGCCTTTTCTGGACTCAAGAAGTGCGTGCTCCCATCCAGGTGTGACTGGAAGCGGACGCCGTCTTCGTCGAGATCGCGCAAGGTACTCAAGCTAAATACCTGGTAGCCACCGCTGTCGGTCAAGATCGGGCGGTCCCATGCCATGAAGCGATGCAGTCCTCCCAATTGCTGGATCGTCTCATGTCCGGGTCTCAAAAGGAGGTGATATGCATTGCACAATAGAATCTCGACGTTAAGAGCCTGGAGTTGATCGCCCGTCATCGACTTGACCGTCGCTTGCGTGCCGACAGGCATGAAAACCGGTGTCTCCACAAATCCATGCGCGGTCTGCAAACGGCCACGCCGCGCGCGTGTCTTGGGATCTTTCGTGAGCACCTCGAAAATCATGGCGTCCCCACATCAAACCAGATGACAGGAGACATCCCGGCCGGCTTCGATCTGCCGCAACGGTGGTTCTTCGGTCTTGCAGCGTTCCACCGCAATGGGACACCGTGTGTGGAAACGGCATCCGCTAGGCGGATTAATCGGAGTCGGTACCTCACCACGTAGTACGATACGCCGTTTCTTTGCTGCAGGATCAGGTGTTGGTACGGCGCTGAGCAGCGCCTGCGTGTAAGGATGCTTCGGTGCCAAACAGATCTGCGCGCTTGTCCCAACCTCGACCAACTTACCGAGATACATGACTCCAATACGAGTTGAGATGTGTTCGATAACCGGAATTGCATGCGAAATGAACAGGTAGGTCAATCCAAACTGTTGTTGGAGATCAGCCAACAAATTGATGATCTGCGCCTGGATCGAGACGTCCAGCGCGGAGACCGGTTCGTCCGCAACAATAAGTTTTGGTTTAAGCGCCAGCGCCCGCGCGATACCGATTCTCTGCCGCTGTCCGCCGCTGAACTCGTGCGGATACCGGTTCATCATGGCGGGATCCAAGCCCACAATATTCAAAAGGTCGGCGACCCGGTGCTCTCGCTCCAAGCCGCCGGCCAACCGGTGAATCGCAAAGGGCTCTCCGACGATCGACCGTATTGTCATGCGGGGATTCAATGATGCGTAGGGATCCTGAAAAATGAGCTGCATATCGCGCCGTTTGCGCCGCAATTCATGCTTTCGCAATTGGAGAAGATTCACACCGTCGAACCGGATAGTCCCCGCGTCCGGCTCAATGAGACGCAGAATTGCGCGTCCGGCAGTGGTCTTGCCGCAGCCAGATTCACCGACCAGGCCGAACGTTTCTCCTTTATTGATGTCGAAGCCGATGTCGTCAACCGCCTTTACGTAAGCCGCAATTCGTGAGAAAACGCCCCGGCGGATTGGAAAATACTTCTTGAGATTTCGAACGCTCAGCAGAGGCTCGGCTCGATCAGGCATGAATGCAACGGGCCCCGTGGCTCCGGGATACGTGCTCGAGTGGAATCGGAGAGAGCGTGCATTCAAGAGTTCTTTTGTAGCAGCGTGGCGCGAACGAGCATCCATCGGGAAGGCGCAATAAGTTCGGAACCATACCCTCGATCACCTCGAGCCGGTCTCTTTTTTGAGCGCTGGAGCCAAGACGAGGAACCGATCGAAGAAGCCCCTCTGTATACGGATGTTTCGGATTGTGAAAAATGTCCATCACAGGACCGATTTCGACAATCTTGCCTGCATACATCACTGCAACGGTTTCGGCAACTTCCGCGACAACTCCCAAATCGTGTGAGATCAGAATCAGCGATAGCTGATATTGTTCACGGAGACTGTCCAGCAACTCGAGAATCTGTGCCTGAATCGTAACGTCGATAGCGGTCGTGGGTTCGTCGGCAATGATGAGAGCCGGATGACATACGAGCGCCATCGCAATCATGATGCGCTGGCGCATACCTCCGGAGAGCCGATGCGGATAATCCTTAGCGCGGTTTTCCGCATCCGGAATGGAAACGGCTCTCATCGCCTCCACTGCGCGCGCCCAAGCTTCACGCTTGGAGACGTTTTGGTGGGCGAGGACGGTTTCAGCAATCTGAAAGCCCACTTGAAGAACGGGATTCAACGCGGTCATCGGCTCTTGGAAGACCATCGCAATCTGCGCGCCTCGAACTTGCCTCATCTCCTTTTCGGACTTCGAAAGAAGATCGTAACCGTTAAACAGAATTTCGCCGCCGACGATTCGCCCCGGAGCGCTGACGAGACGAGTAATCGACATCGCCGTCACGGTTTTTCCACAGCCGCTTTCTCCGACCAGACCGAGCGCTGTCCCTTTCGGAACATTGAAGGAAACGTCGTCGACGGCCTTGATGATTCCTTCTTCCGTGAAAAAATAGGTTTTGAGATTTTTGACTTCGAGAACGCTGGTCAAATGGTCAAAGCCTCCCGGTACTCGCCGTGGACTCTGCGGAAAACATCCGAAATTTCTCCCACGGTGGCGTAGGCTTCAACGGCTTCAAGAATGTACGGCATGAGGTTTTCCGAACTTCTTGCGGCATTTTCTAGACGTTCGAGCGCTCCGCGGGCGGCAGACACAATGCGGCCGGCTCGGGTTTTAGAAAGATTTTCGACTTGGGCTGCTTCAAGCTCAGGGTCCGAAATGTGAATGGGAATTTTCTGTTCCTCATCGGTTTGAAACTGGTTGACTCCTACGATGATGCGCTGCTTCTCCTCAACCGATCGCTGATACCGGTATGCGGCTTCTTGAATCTGGCTCTGTACCCAGCCGCTCTCGATTGCCGGCAGCATGCCGCCAAAGCCGTCGATCTTTTCAAGTAATTGTCCAACTTGGGCTTCCATCTCTTCAGTAAGCGTCTCGATTGCGTAAGATCCGCCAACCGGATCAACCGTGTTCGTGACGCCAGATTCGTAGGCGATAATCTGCTGCGTCCGAAGAGCCAGCCGCGCCGCCTCTTCAGTCGGGATCGCCAGGGCCTCGTCCTTCGAATTCGTGTGCAAGGATTGCGCGCCGCCCAGGACTGCGGCGAGGGCCTGTATCGCCACACGAACGACATTGTTGTCCGGTTGTTGTGCAGTGAGCGATGAGCCAGCGGTCTGCGCGTGAAATCGCAGCATCCACGACTTTGGATTTTTGGCGCCAAACCGTTCTCTAGCAATCTTCGCCCAAATGCGGCGGGCGGCACGGAACTTGGAGATCTCTTCGAGAAAATCATTGTGGGTATCGAAGAAAAACGATAGCCGCGGCGAAAATGAATCAATGTTCAAACCTGAATCGAGTGCCGCTTCGACATACGTGATCGCGTTGGCAAAGGTGAAGGCGAGCTCCTGGACAGCCGTGGAGCCTGCCTCTCGGATGTGATAGCCGCTGATCGAAATCGTATTCCAATTGGGGGCGTTTTCCTGGCAATAGCCGAAAACATCCGTGACGAGCCGCAACGAGAAACGTGGCGGGTAGATGTATAAACCGCGCGCGATATATTCCTTCAGAATGTCGTTTTGAACCGTGCCGTTGATGACCAGCGGTGACACGCCTTGCTTCTTTGCCACAGCGATGTACATCGCAAGCAGGATCGCGGCGGTGGCGTTGATAGTCATCGACGTGGAGACTTTGTCCAGCGGAATGCCCTCAAAGACCGTTTCCATGTCGTGCAGCGTGTCGATGGCTACACCCACTTTCCCAACTTCACCAGCCGCAAGCGCGTGATCCGAATCCAATCCCATCTGTGTCGGCAGATCGAAAGCGACGGAAAGTCCCGTTTGTCCATGGGCAAGAAGGTATTTGAACCGTCGATTTGTTTCGGCAGCGGATCCAAATCCAGCATATTGACGCATTGTCCACAGCCGGCCGCGGTACATAGTCGGCTGGATTCCGCGCGTGTAGGGATAGTCGCCCGGCAACTCAGTATGCGCTTCGCCATTAGGTCTCGAGAACCCTTCCAACTCGATACCGGAATCGGTCTCCGACCTGGATTTCAAATCACGCATGACACTAGATTACCGCAGTTATATTAATCATTACTCATCAATCAATTTTCAATTCTCATCTGGAGCGCTACTGCTCAGTCAGCGAGCAGACCCGCCTTAAGACTTTCCCATTAAGATGAAGGGAGCCCAATGGTAAGGATGCGGGAACGCGGCTTTGATCTCTAGGATGGCCTCCTGAAGCGCGCGCGTTTTCGAAGCGCCGCGATGGAGAGCCTCGTAGAAACGACGCATCAGTTGGGCTGTCGAGCGATCGTTAACGGTCCAAAGGCTGACGACAAGGGATGGAGTCCCCGCATAAAGGAAGCCTCGAGCCAGTCCGAGTAGTTCATCTCCTTCCCACACGGCGCTCATTCCGGTTTCGCACGCGCTTAACACCGTCAACTCCGCCCCAAGTTGCAGGTTGAATATATCGAAAAGGTTCAGCCAGCTATCACCCAACTTCAGTGAAGAAAACATCGGATTGTCGGCGCGAAAAATTCCGTGTGCTGCGATGTGCAGTTTGCCGGCTGTGGGACCATATCGACGCAGCTTATCTTCCCGAGCTTCACGCCCGACAAAAAAAAGGCCCTTGGGTAGAAGGGAGCGAAGTGCAGCGACCTCTTCATTGATATAGGGCGTCATCTCGTCGGGAACCGCCAACACCAGGTCCTGTTCGGTCCTCTGGATTTTCTTCTCGCGGCAAATCTTTAGTACCGAGGCGCTGGCGCCGCGGCTGACGGCGTACGCATCGACGAGGTAATTTGCGCCGTCGTACAACGCGTGAAATGGGACATAGTGAAGAACATGATGCGGAACAAAAATCAACGATGGCCGGTCAAGCTTGTCTTGAATGGGTTCGATTAGGTGACGGTAAAGCTCGCGAAGATGATATTGAATCGCTTTCAGCAGAAGCTGCGCGTGCGATTCCAAATACGCAGCTTGGAGATGAAACTTCGAGAGCTGAAACGTAAAACCTTTCAGGGCCGTTCGCACGGTGCTCGTTGTGGTTAAGTTCCGGACGATCTCGAATTTGTTCCGGCTGATGATGAAAGCCTGAAAGCGATCGCCGATCGTGTAATATTCCACTAACACTTCGTCCGCTTGAAGCATGGCCTGCACTTCTTCGACGTCGGGAATCTTCATGCTTTGCAGTGTCGCCCAACCGGACTTTTCCGATCCAACTTCCCTGAGCAATTCCACGAGTTCCTGCTCACGCCTGGCAATTTCTTCTTGTGTGGCCGTGTCGCCGGTCGGCCGAGCCGCGCCGATCTCGTTGAGCCGGCTATAAAAGATGTTGAGTTCTTCGCGAATTTTCCGGATGCGTTGGAGCCTGGGAGAGTCATCCGCACCAGTGTCCCATACGGTTTCGAGGTTCCTCTCCAGCAGGTCGATTAACGTTCGCGACTTCGAGCGTTCGACAAACTGGAATGCCGCGCGGGGATCGTTTTTGGTCAGTTTCAGATTGACCATATTTTCATAGACCTGATATTTGTCCCGGCCGAAGGACAACCGCATTTCGTCCAGCCGGATATTGCCCCGCAAGGATTCCATTTGATCGATCGCTTTCATGTAAAGCTGCTCGGCTTCGTCGATGGATCCGTTGAGTTCCTTCAAACGACCCAGCGTGTTGTAACACTGATAGGATACCCAGGGCGCGTGATATCCTTCGATCCCATCCAGGGCCCTTTGCGCCTCCCGCAGAGCCGGGGTCCTCTCCTCCAACTCCAGAAAGCTTTGAGCCGAAAGCACACGAGCATTCGCCGCGCGTGCTGGTGCCTGCTGCCTTTCGAAAATTTCAGCAGAGCGTTGGGCCAATTCCTGAGCTGTTGAAAATTGCTGCTGTCGGGTGAGAAGCTGAGCCCGCCACAAGTCGACGACAGCGACCCACAAATCGTTTCCCTCGTTGACGAAAATTTCGCGCGCGGCAAGTAAGGCTTTTTCGGCATCCTCGTCCTCGAATGTCTTGAAATATGCGATCGCTTGATAGGTCAAGCACTTTGCCGTTTCATACCGATTACCGAGCCTCTGGAAGATGTCGTAGGCGCGTGCAGCTATGTCGGCCGCGTCAGCGAACAGGTTCAGTTCGAGATAAATTTCCGCGCGATCCATGTCGCACAAACCGACGCGACGTGCGTCATCGAGTTGCTCGTGGCGCCGCCTCACCTGTTCGAGAATGCGCAACGCGGTTGAATAATTACCGCGGCGGAAGTGCATCTGCGATACACCGCGGTCCGCAATCGCGGCCCACAACGAAAGGCCGTGGCGTTCGCAGTGGTTTTTCGTTATCTGGAAAGATTGAACCGCTTCGTCAAACCGATTCATTTCGGTTAATACGTATGCGCGGTTCAGACCGATCGAGGCGAGCGACGCGTGCGCCTGTGTGTTGTCTCTATTCTCGAGCAATTCTTGAGCGCGATCGTAATGGCTCAGAGATTCCTGATACCGATTAAGCCGGTAATAGACGTTACCGAGCGCGGTCTCCAATGTTGACAGATAAGAGACGTCCTGCGCTTCTTCAAGCGCGGCGCGTGCCCGTTCGGCCAGATCGAGCGCTTCGCTGTACCGGCTCAGGTACATCAAATTATCCATCTGCCCGACGAGTGTGCGTCCGACCTCCCCGCGGAGTCCGGCTCTTTCAAAAAGGTCGGCAGCTTTTTCAAAATAGGCATCCGCCTCGGCCGACCTCCGCATCGTATAGAGAACCTGCGCCAGCGAGCGATTTGCGTAAGCCCACGCTAAGGGTTGATCCAACAGTGAGGCAATATAGAGATTGGTTTCGGCAAGAACCTGCGCCAGTTCCGGATCACGCAGCAACAGTTCGCGGATTTTTGTGGAGATGGATTCCACGAATGCCTGGCTAGGCAGACTGGTAGCATTCGAGATGAAAGCCCGTTGCTGGGCAGCATCCCGAATCTGGACCAAACGGGCCAGAGAATCCTCGGGATTAGTAACGGTCACGACTCCAACGCTTCCTACGTAGGCTCGCTTCCTGCAGGTACTGGGAAACCCCTTCTAGCCACAAAGAGGCCAAAAACCACAGATGTATTTTTGTGCCTTTTTGTGGCCGTTACTCTTCGCCGGGCGACTTGACACGCCCGTGAATCAGGAGTTGCCGCGGTGGACGCAAAAGAGCGTGATCTGCCCTTCGGGCAAATCCACCGAAAGATGATACGTATCCTTCGGCACTTCGTCAAACGAGAACTCACCGACCACATTCGTCCGGGTGCGGTAGCGGACGATACCGTGGGACTCCAGTTTCACCGGAGTATTATCGAAGAATTTGGCATTATTCGACAAGACCTGTCCTACAAGGGTAATGCGATTGTTGGCTTCCATCGATTCGATCTTCACATCCACATCCACGTCTCCGGCGCGGAACAACAACTGCCGCGGTGGAGCTCCGACGCGGCGTACGCCGGCCATCATCGGCTGATCATAGGTGTCGAACACCAGAGATGCGATAAACTTCCGGAGACCGGAAGCGCCCTTGGGTTGCGCCACGGCGGAGTCGAGCAATGACAATCTGAAATTCCTGCTTTAGCTCCTCGCACTCATTGCAGTCTGTCATATGCCGCTCCAATGTCGATTTTTCGACATCCGAAGCCTGACTTTCGATGTAATCAATTAAATTTTCAACGGTTACGTGTCGCATTCCATGCCTCCTTTTGGCCTTTCATCCTTCAGACCCTTCTCCTCAATTAAAAGTCCCTCTATCTATAAGACTGACGAGATAGGGTTAAAAATACAAAAATCGCAAACTTTTTTTGTAAAAAAGTTTTCATTCCAAGCCGCGCTTTTGAAGGATCTTCTTGAGTTTCTCAAGACAACGTGCTCGATTTGGTCCCACACTGGCGGCGGGCATTCCCACGAGCTGACTAATTTCCTGATAAGTCCGAAAACTCCCGTCCAAGTATAGCATCTCAATCAACGACCTGCAGCGTTCCGGCAGCCTCTCGACGCTATCCCGAATCGCCTGTTGCCTCTCGACAGAGATTTTCATTTCATCCAGATCGTTTGCCGGCCCAAAAAGTTCTTCGAACTGCTCGTCGGTAGCTCCAACCTCTCGCTGTTTGGCCAAACCCAAAGTGAGGCACTGGCGCGTCGTTGTGGTGAACAGCCAAGGCTTGAGCTTTCTTTCGTCCCTAAGTTCGTGCAGATGCTCGATCCATTTCACGCACACGGTCTGAAAGATATCCGCAGCGTCCTGGGGCTGTAAGCCAAACTTGACCGGAATCGAATAGATGAAACGGCGATAGCGACGGACCAGTGTCTCCCAGGCCGTGGCGTCTCCGGTAAGACACATCGCGACCAATTCCGGGTCTGGACGAGCTTTGTATAAGGGGGTGGACACTATCGGGACTTCCTCGATTTCCAGAAGCTTTCGAGAGCGAACAAGAGCATAACGACCGAGGAGAAAAGCACCACCAGGAACCGGCTGGTGCCCAGCTCGGGACTCTGCACGTATTTTCGGTATTCCTGTATCGCGGCTAAGATAAAGAGAACGCCCAATGCCAGAAAAATCCCCCCGATAAATTCCAACCACAGCTGACGTAGAGTTCTGAGGAAATCGCCGAAAATCAGTTTGAGCTTTCCCGCCATGGAGGGTATCCGACATCTTAACGGCTACAAACGTGCTCATCAATAGCCGCGACTTGGAAGACCACTTTATAAAGAAGGCCTAGAGTATCATCAACTCACGAACGAAGCGTTAAATTGTGAATTGACCAAATTGAAGCATTGTGCGTAGGATGGTCTTGAATGCAATTGGATGACAATCTTAAGCAGCTGATGAAGGAGCTTGGCGCCGCAATCAATGACGCACTTTCTGATTCCGAAGAAATCAGCGAAGCGATCCAAAACGTCCGAAACGCCGGCTACGATGTGTTTTTAGTCCTGGAAGCCACGATAGGATTCAACAAGCGTTCAAAAACGGATGGCGGGGAAGAAGCCGGAGTAAATAGCCTCAAAAGCGGCGAGATGAAGCTTAAAGTCACTGCTCAAGATCTGAAGTTTCTCCGCTCGCTGAAAATCAGCATCGAAGACTTGGATCAGCAGTAACCCACATTTCCTTCGCGATCGCGATCACATCTGCCGTTTCGATTTTTTCAATGGGATTTCCTTTTAAAAAGGTGTCTTTCGGTCCGATGGGCCGGAAATGCTCGGGATAGCCCACACTGAATAGACCCAACGTGCGAACTCCAAGAGCCGGGCCGATGTGCATCGGTCCCGTGTCGTTGCTGATGAAGACACGAGCTGAGGCGATTAAAGCAGCGATCTGCGGAACCGTAACATTGTTGAATACCTTCAGCTCGTTCGGATTCCGGCTCGCATGTTTTACGCGCTCGACCAGATCCGGCCGTTGCTGGCTGGCGATGACAAGCGGCAGCGCGGCCCAGCGTTCGATCGCAAAATCGGCGACAGCGGCGAAACGTTCCGGCGGCCAGATCCTTTCGCTCACCGGGGCATCGATATAGAACGCAACTCTCGAAGGATTGTGTCCAATCTGGCATGCCCAATGCTTCAGTTCATCCGGAATACACAACCATTTTCCTCCTTGCAGAAGAGGGGTAGCTCGCGAGAATTTGTTCACTGCCTCTGCTAGGGGAATAATTGTTTCAACGGCCTTTTCAAACATCGCTGCGACATGCAATGACTTGTCCTCGATCACGGGAGGACGGTTGAAACAGAAGTTCAAATACGGCGCCTTATACCTTTTCATCCCAATTCTCACGGGCGCACCCGACAGCCAGGTCAGAAGATTGGTTTCTCTAAAACTATGAAAATCGATGACGAGATCAAATCGCCGGCGCCGTACCTCGCGAACCAATCGTGTCATATCTCGGAGTGCTGCCGACCGGGACCCGTCGCGCATCGCAACACGGTCGACGGCGAACGTCTCGTCGACGGCCGGGCACAGTTCCGCAATCGGCGTGCAGCGGTGTCCAGTCAGGAGTGTCAGCCGGGCCTCGGGAAAAGCTCGTTTGAGTGAAGAAAGGGCCGGAAGCAAGAGAACCACATCGCCGAGACGAGCGAACCGGATCGCCAGGATCTTCACGAAGCGTCAAGGAAGAATAATGCCACTGGATTGCGCCGGTGGCACAACGCCGAAGTTCTCGGCCAGCGAATCCAAATACCTTCGGCTTTTGGGCCGAACGCTTGAATTCATTAGAGCCATTAAAGTTAGAAGGTCCAATACTTCGATTGCTTCAGTGACTTTCAATGCGTTGCGGGCAGCCCCAGGATCCGGCTTCATGAGCTCATCAAATACCGATTTCAAGCGGCGGAACAACGAGAGCCGTACCGGTGTTTCAGGCAATGAGTCGTAATAGATGCCGCTGGACAACGTCTTCATTGTGGCGTTGAGACTTTTAAAAACTTCGATAACATCATGGTCGACAAGCCACGACGAACTCATGCGCTCTTCCACTACGGAGCCGGTAACCACATCGAGGATCGTATGATAACGCTCAATAAAACTTTCGTCATAGTTGCGAACTTTGGAGGCAACTTGTGGATCAAGCACAGGTTTTTCCGATTCGTATGAACGACTCGCCTTCAGGTAGGAGCAGGAAGAAGGACAATCAATCTCGATTTCCCGCTTCGTGCCACAACAGACCGCACATATCTGTTCGGCTACTGCCGGACAGTACCGTTTCCCGTGCCTATCGGAACACAAGGGGCAAATCGCCATAATTTCTGAAGTATGTGATAATCAAAAATCGATCGCAACCGGAATGGAGGTGTATTGATTGGCCGAGGTTCGGATTCAAGATGGTGAATCCATCGAAAATGCGCTGCGGCGTTTCAAGCGAAAGGTCCAACAGGAAGACATTATTAAGGAAGTGAAGAAACACTCCTTTTACCTGAAGCCTGGTGAAAAGAAACGGATCAAGCAAGCGTTAGCCCGCAAGCGTAGCCGAAAAAAAGTTCGCCGCGAACCTGTGGAGTAAAAAATTTAGCCACAAAAAGGCACGTAAAACACAAGAGACCAACCGAAAAATTGGTGTTTTATGTGCCTTTTTGTGGCTAGTCCTCTTTTCCGGGTTTGTTAAAACTCCCCGTGGATTGTTTATGAACGAAGATCTCTATCACTGTCTGAAATCGCGCCTGAATGGCGAAGTCCGCTTCGACCGTGCGTCGCGGCTGATGTACAGCACCGACGCCAGCATTTATGAAATAGAACCCATCGGTGTTGTCATCCCACGGACGCATGATGATGTTTTTGCCACGATGGAAATCGCACGGGATTTTAAAGTTCCTGTGCTTCCCCGTGGTGCAGGGACCAGCCTGGCAGGCCAAACTGTCGGTGACGCGGTTGTGATCGATATGTCGAAGTGTCTGAACCGCGTTCTTGAGGTGAATACCGAAGAGCGCTGGGCGATTGTCGAACCCGGCGTGGTTCAGGAACAACTGAATCTTCACCTTCGGCCGATGGGCTTCCTGTTTGGCCCTGATACATCAACCGCCAACCGCGCCACGCTGGGTGGAATGATGGGCAATAATTCCGCCGGGTCGCATTCCATTGTTTACGGAAAAACGATCGACCACATCCTGGAGATGGACGTCGTCCTCTCATCAGGCGAGGGACGAACACTCCGCGAAATGAAATGCGAAGAGGCCGCCGCGCGAGGAGGTCTGGAAGCGCGTATCGCGGAACTCGTGCGCGACAACCGTGGCGAAATCGAACGCCGTTATCCGAAGATCATGCGGCGCGTCAGCGGGTACAACCTGGATGAGTTCGTTCGAAACGGAAAGTTCAATCTCGTCAAACTCGTCGTCGGCTCCGAAGGCACGCTCGCCGCAGTGCATCAGGCAAAGGTCCGAATTGAACCGCGGCCCCCGGCAACAGCACTTTGCGTTGTGCATTTCGCAGACATTGTCGGGTCTATCCGCGCGAGCGACATCATCTTGCCGTTCAAACCCGCCGCAATCGAGCTGATCGATGACATGATCATCGAACTCGGCAGGAATTCTCTGGAAATTTCGCGGCTCATGGGATTTATTCAAGGCAATCCCGCCGGTGTTCTTATCGTCGAGTTCTATGGAGAAAACCAGGACGAGCTGCGTTCAAAGCTCGACGAAATGGAAGCAGCCTTGAAGCGCCACAAAGCGGGCTATGCCTATGTCCGTGCCTTCGACGCCGCCGACCAAACCAACATATGGAAAGTCAGGAAGGCCGGTTTGGGCTTGCTGCTCGGCATGAAGGGCGAGCGCAAGCCCATTGCATTTGTTGAAGACTGCGCAGTCGAGCCTTCAAAGCTGCCGGAATTCTTCGTGAAGTTCAGGGACGTGATTCAGAAATATAAAACCAGCGCTGGATATTATGGCCACGCCAGCGTCGGCTGTTTACACATTCGCCCCCTGATCAACACTAAAAACGCTCGCGATATTCAAGTCATGAAAGACATGACTGATGAAATCGCGGACCTCGTCATTGACTTCGGCGGCGGCATGAGCGGCGAACACGGTGACGGACTGGCCCGCAGTCATCTCAACGAGAAACTTTTTGGTTCGCAGCTTTACAATGCGTTCCGGCAGGTCAAAGCGGCTTTCGATCCGGATCACCGGATGAATCCTGGGAAGATCGTCGATGCCCCGCCCATGACCGAAAACCTGCGCTACGGAACGAAATACCGCACCATCGCCATCGACACTCACTACGATTTCTCGCGCGAAGGCGGCTTCGCGACAGCCGTTGAGCTGTGCAATGGCGCCGGCGTTTGCCGCAAGAAGAACGAGGGGACCATGTGCCCGTCCTACATGGTTACTCTTGAAGACAAACATTCCACGCGCGGGCGCGCGAACCTGATGCGCGAGATTTTGTCGGGAAAGTTGCCGGCTGAAGAATTCACGGGCAAAGATCTTTACGAGACGCTCGATCTCTGCCTCGAATGTAAAGGTTGTAAAGCCGAATGTCCTTCCAACGTGGACATGGCCAAGCTCAAATACGAATTCCTCGCGCACTACAATGAAGCCAAAGGCACGCCACTGCGCGCACGCATGTTCGCCAACATCCATGCGATGAGCAAAGCCGCCTCGATCTGGCCCTCAATGGCGAACTGGACGTTGACGAATTCAGCCATCCGGCGCGCTTTGGATCGATTTGTAGGAATCGATGCGCGCCGTAAGCTGCCGCTCTTTGCGGCAGAAACTTTCGAATCCTGGTTTGCGAAGCGCAATAAATCTGAATTTGGAAATCCGACATCTCAAATTTCCAATGGTAAGGTGGTCTTTTTCCACGATACGTTCGTTAACTACAACTATCCCGACATCGGGAAGGCGGCCGTCCAACTGCTCGAAGCGGCCGGATACGAGGTTCGTCTTGCGCAACGGAAATGTTGCGGGCGCCCGATGATTTCGAAGGGTCTTCCGAAGGCGGCGCGCGAAAACGCGGAGTTCAACGTAAGCCGGCTCTATTCATTCGTTGAGAAGGGATATTCGATCATCGGTTGCGAGCCCAGTTGCATTCTCACATTTAGAGACGAATATCCCGATCTTGTCAAAAGCCAATATGCTAAGGATGTGGCCAAAGCATCGTTTCTGCTCGAAGAGTTCATCGTGAAGGAAAAACAGGCGGGACGATGGAAGCTTGAATTCAAGCGGCAGCAGGCGAAAGCTCTCATCCACGGGCATTGTCATGAGAAGGCCCTCATTGGCTCCCGCTATTTGAAGGAAGCCCTGGCGCTCGCGTATCCGGTCGAAGAAATCGATTCCGGCTGCTGCGGCATGGCGGGATCCTTCGGATATGAGAAGGAACATTATGACATTTCTATAGCGATTGGCCGCCGCCGTCTCTTTCCGGCCGTGGAAAACAGTCCGAACGCCGTACTCGTTGCGCCGGGTATTTCATGCAGGCAGCAGGTCGAACACGCCACCGGCCGGCGCCCCTTACATCCCGCGGAAGCTTTGGTTCGAGCACTATAGTTGCAAGTCGTGGAGAAATGGCCACAAAAAGCACAAAAACACACGAGGTCTAAACAGATTTGTGTGATTTTTGTGCTTTTTTGTGGCTATTCTTAAGTTAGGTGTGGACCTCGCCGCGGCAATTGAAGAGCTGAAACACAAAGCCCCTGAGATGGCGCTTCCGGATTTGCGCCGATTCGTCTCCGCTGTTAAACCGAATAGGGAAGAGATCGAGCGCTATATTCAATTCACGGAAAATCGTTATGCGCGTAATCTCGTTTACAAGAACAAAGATTTTGAATGCCTCGTGTTGTGCTGGCGGCCCGGTCAGAGGAGTCCCATCCACGACCATGGCCAGTCCATTTGCGCCGTATACACTGTAGAGGGGAAGCTTTGTGCGGATAATTATCGTAAGACCGCCAGCGGTCATATTCGGGTGGACTATTGCGAGGATTTTGGGCCGGGATCGGTGCTCGCTATTCAGACAACAGAGATCCACCAGGTTTCAAATCTCGAGGACACGGCGAATCTGATCTCGCTGCACTTCTATCTCGGACCACTCGAAAACAGCTTCCTGTATTCCGTTCAACAGCCGGTGTACGAACCCTACCAGCGTACCTACACGCGCGTGTTTACACTGGCAGATGGTATTTGACTATTTATGAAACGCGACACTAGTCATCGACGTGCTCGGCTTCGACTTTCAGATTCTTCTTACAGGATTCGCAAACCCAGTAGTGTTTTCCTTCGATGAAGGCGTGGTAGTGTATACCTTCTCCGTCATCTTCGGTGCAAACATCACATTTCATCGAACCCAAGTTTATCGTAATTCCGGTTCCTGTTTCTCAGCCGCTGAGCCCAGAAGCACAATATCGACTCGACGGTTAGCGGCGCGGCCTTCCGGAGTGTTATTAGGCGCGATGGGGTGATATTCGCCGTACCCAACAGCGGACAGCCGCCGCGGAGAAATCTTCCCATTGGAAATCAGATATTGCAGCAAAAACGTAGCCCGGGTGGTGGATAACTCCCAATTAGACGGGAATTGCGGCGTGTGAATTGGCGTGTTGTCGGTGTGTCCCTCGACGCGGATGCTGTAAGTCAACGGCTGCAGCGTTGCGGCGATGCTATCAACGGCAGCCAGTGCCTTCGTGTTGATCACTGCCGATCCCGGATCGAAAAATCCCGCTTCAGCCAGACTGATGGTCAATCCACGGGAATCCTCTGAGAGATGAATATTGCGGTTCGATATTTCATTCTTGAGGATGATCTGGAGCTGTGCCTTCACGTCGCTGAGCCTGACCTTTCCACCTTTACCAGGACTGGCAGAGTTGACCAACTGAGTCGCGTCAAAGCCGGCGTACGTGTTCCCGATGGCAGTGTTGTCATCGGAGGGCAGACCACCGGAATCGTAAAGCGGAACAACTTTCCCCGCGGGGGTAAATACGGCCATATGCTTGAACGCCTCTTGCACAGCTTTGGCGACTTGGCCCGCTTTTTTTTGATCCGAGTTCGATGCAGCAAACATCACTACGAAACAGGCGAAAAGCAGTGTGATGAAGTCGGCGTAGGACACCAGCCACCGCTCATCATTCGAAGGTTCGGGATGTTTTTTCTTCCTCGCCATTATGCCGCTTTCTTCCTGGATTTCAGCGCTGCTTCCCGCTCGCGCAGCTTCTTATACTCTTCATCGAGGAACGATGTAAGCCTGCCTTCGATCAATCTGGGGTTCTGGCCCTCCAGAATTCCCAGCGTGCCTTCGAGCATCATTTCTTTAACGATCATTATTTTCCGGTGCTTGAACTTCAACTTTCCGGCCGCGGGAAGAAAGAAAATATTCGCGGATGCGACGCCGTAGATCGTCGCAACAAATGCGACAGCGATTCCTCTTCCCACGTCGTCGATGTTGTCCAGGTGCTGCATCACCTGAATCAGGCCGAGGACAGCGCCGACGATTCCGATAGTCGGTGAGTATCCGCCGGCAGCTGCGTAAACCTTCGCCGACTGCTCCCCGCGTTCCTCTATGTATTGGAGTTCGAGTTCCATTGTCTCGCGAAGTTCTTTAGGTTCGCAGCCGTCGATGGCCATCATGAGGGACTTCTTGAAGAAGTCGTCCTTCAGCCCGCTCGCTTCCTTTTCCAGGGAAATGATTCCTTCTCGGCGTGCCTTGTTGGTGAACCTGATGACCTGATCGATCACTTCATTTGGATGACTTTGGTCTTCTTTGAAAATGCGTAACAGATCCGCCACCGCCTGTTTGAACACCGACATTGGAAAAGAAATCATCGTTGCGCCAAGTGTTCCTCCGAACACGATCATGGCGGCGGTCGGTTGGAGAATCTGCAGGATAGATCCTCCCTCCATGGCATGGCCGATGAGAATTGCCGCAGAGGCGAGAACGATGCCCAGCAGTGTGCCTAGATCCATACCATGGCCTCCGGCCGCTGATGGATCGTACGTTTGTAATCAATGATCTTCTTCAGCAGGTCGTCGCGTGTCTCGTCGACGATCAGCTTCTCACCAGTGGTTAAGCACATTACGGCATGCGGCGTGAACTCGATCGTTTCGATGAGCTCGCAGTTGATGACGATCTCTTGCCCATTGATTTTCTTGACGACGATCATACACTTTTCCCGCTGTAATCTAATTCACGTAGGTAGAGCGCGTTTTGGACAATGTCCGTGGTTTTTCGACGTGTGTCGGTTTCAGTTCGGTCTCGGTGGCAAATACGCTTTCTTCGAAGCTCATCATGACCAGTCCGTCTTGGAATTTTCCAATCTGTGCATTGAGTTTCACCCCGGCCGCAAGCTGAACGAGCCAGGCTGGAAAATCTGCACCAGCGGCAATCGTGAGCGGAATGCCGCCGGAAAAGCGCGCGATTATTTCGATGAGGCTCACATCGCCTCCATCCCACTTGCACTGAATGTTCGCCGGTCCGGCGATTTGAAGTTTCTCCACGATTTCTCTTGTGAAAGCGATAACTTCGGCGTGTTTACGAGTGACGCCCTTATCACTGACACCGGCACGAATGACTAGGCGTTCTCGCGGAACGATGGAAAGGACGCGTCCATCGAAGTCCGACAGCACATCGACGGTGAACTCCGTTCCGGGAAGGTGATCCTGAACGATGGCGTCTGGCACGTAATCAAGAAACAACCGAAGTTGGGCTTCATTGTGGACCGCAAAAACGTTAACGCTGCCCCGGCCAAAACGCGGTTTCACATAGACCGGATATTGGATATCGCTGAACTTGACGTGACTGGCGAGTCGGGTTTCCGGCGTCCGGATTCTGTTCTTCTGACAGAACAGGTAAGTCGCGTATTTATCGTTGCACGTCGTACTGGTTTGCTCGCTCGATGCGGCAATGGTGATCCCAAGTTGCGCAAATCGGTCGAGAACACGGCCGAAAATGGGCAATTCATCGTCGATCGTCGGAATGATGAGGTTCACCTCTTCCGCATCGCAGACGCTTTCGATGATCGGGATGTAATTATGATCCGTGGTCAGTGGAACAATGTGATGTTTGTGTGCGAAATAGAGGGCAGGCGATAACGGATTGATGTCGGTCGTGATTACGCGGCCTCCTCCAAACCTTCGAACGGCATTGCGAAATGCCCTCACCAGAGGGACGCGTCGCGAAGCCGCTGTAATCAGAACGTTGATTTTCTTCATTGAATCGACTCCCACTGGACCGGAGCGTCCGCCTGGATCGGCCTGAGCGCCTGCTTGCCGACAACGGACTCGAAGAATTCCGGCGAAATTCCGTTTGCCGGCCGAAGCGCATACAGCATATCGGCATCGATCGTTTCGCCGACTGCGATGGGCCGCCGCGCATACAATGCCCGGCGAGAGGCGGTCTTGTTCCGGCTTTCTGCTTCAGTTGCAAATTTGCCGCGTTCGCCCAGTAGGGTTCCGATCCTGCGTAAGTCTTCGATATGTATCTTCAGCGCCTTGGCATCCATCGAGACGGCTTGATCGGGAGTCTCACCTCGAGTCTCAATCATGAAGTGTCTTTCAATGACCTGCGCGCCCAACGATGTCGCGACGACCGAGCCCAGCCCTCCGACGCTGTGATCGGAGAAACCGACCGGCACGCCGAAGCGGTCGCGGAGGTACTCGACCGACTTCAAGTTCAGTTCTTCCGGCTTGGCCGGGTAAGAGGCCACGCAATGTAAAAGCACAATTTGTTCGTTCGACCTCGTGTGCATCCAGTCAATCGCTTTCTCGATTTCTTCGGGCGCGCTCATTCCGGTAGAAAGAAGGACCGGCTTGCCTTTCCCCGCGACGTGCTCAATAAGCGGCCGATGTGTTATGTCACCGGAAGCGATCTTGAATGCATTTACGCCCAGCTCATCGAGGAAATCGGCACTCTCTTCATCGAAGGGAGTGGACAGGAACTCAATTCCAACCCTTTCGGCTTCCTTGTGCAGCGCTCGGAACGTATCGAAGGGCAATTCGAGCTTCTTGAACAACTCCTGCAGGTTCGGTTGATCCTTGGTGTGCGCTAATGCCGCCCGCTGTGTAGAAGCCAAACGATCAGCGCGAAAGGTCTGGAACTTCACTGCGTCAGCTCCTGCCCATTTGGCCGCGCGCACAAGGGCGAGAGCGCGTTCTTTCTTTCCTCCATGGTTCACGCCGGCCTCGGCGATCACATAAACGCGGTTCGGGTCGCTTGTTAATAAACCGAATAGGTTTTCTCTTGGCTTGTCAGCCATAACTGCCTCCTTACAATTTCAACGACTCGTGACAATCCCTTGCCATCGACAAGCATTTGTCCGACCTGGCCGAGGCGCTGGAGCATTGCCTGATTTTCGAACATCTCCATCGAGCAGCGCAGAAGTGCACCGGGTTCTAGCCGCTCGACCAATCCGGCGCTGACTACGGCACCGCGTTCATGAAAAGCGTGGGCGGTGCGTAATTGGATTCGATCAAACGCCACAGCTACAGTCGGAACGCCGGACGCAAGCAGATCGTAAAGCGTGACTCCGGAACCGGAGATGGCGAAGCGGCAAGTAGCCATCGCCCGAGCAAATTCCTCGTCCGTGATTGGCGATGATCCGATGAATCCGCGCGTCGTAATCGGCGTCAAGCCGCAGTTCCACACTTCCTCGGAGGCCTTCATTGCAAAATTCGAAGTCGAACCCCCGCCAAAAGTGACCAGGACCGTATCCGTCAGCTCGCCCCGCGCAACGGGCTCTCGCGTCACCATGTATTGCGGACCAAGAAACAGAGAACGATCTTTGTCCTGCTTATATGGAAATAGTGTGGTTATGCTGCCGTCGATGACGACATCCGAGTCGCACTGCGCCAAACCAAGATCGTGAATGCTGATGTGCCTGGATCCGTTCCGGTGAATGGCTTGTGTAATTCTGTGGGTTTCGCGCAGATCGGTAATCACCAGCCGCGGAAATCCCTTCGTTTCCCAATCCGGTTCGCAAATTTCGAATTTTGCAGCCGGACTTGCGTTCAGGAAAAAGTCCCGGCAGCTTTCGGAGAGCGGATAAACTATCACCGCAGCGTCTTCCGTCAGCGCGTTTGCGAGCCGCAAACAACGGACGGCGTGTCGGTAGCCCAGACTGGGACCAGCGTCGACAACGATCCCGATTCTAGTGTCGGTTCCCGAAATCTCGGATTCAGGCGATGCACTCACGGGTTCCCTCCACCAACTTCTGCCAGGATTCCAAGATCGGAACGATTTCATATTCGAGAACGTCGCAAATAGAAACCCAGTAATGATTCTCCTGAGCGTTGACCAATTGCGTTAGAGCCCGCTCTAATGCGGCAGAACTTTCCTTGCGGGAAATTTCTGTGTTGTGCGGCTCAATCCAGCCCAGATCTTCAGAAAAGATTGTGAAGAAGATTCGAACCGAATCCAGAAGGTGGGCAAGGCGCCGGTACGCTTCCTCTTCTCTGCGGTTCTCGAGTAAGCGGATGATTTGGCTTACCGATTCCAGCGAGGCTTTGACCTCGTGATCGAGATCCCGCATCGATTCGCGTACAACGCTGTCAAAATCTCCGCTTTTAATGGCAACGGGTGTCACTTCGGCGATTTCCTTGCCGCAGACCAGAGTATCCCGGTAGTTTAGGCTTTCATTTTCACCGAGATAGACGTGCGTGATGCATTGGCCAGCCTTGAGGTAATCCGTCTCAATCCAATCCAGGAGATCGCCCCATGTCGAAATTTCGACAGTGACGTTGATCTGACTATCGTTGATCTTCACATCCATGTGATTTCATTGTCCTTTCACTGCTCGAACCTCGTTCTCCAAGAACGGGGTCTGCTCCAATTCCGCGAGCACGCGGGGAGGAGCACTTACGTTGCCTTTCTCGGGATTCATCGGGGCATTGCCGATTCCAGATATCGCGCGGCTCATCCGGCTGACGCCTTGAATGTACAGGACAGCCAATTCGAGGGCGGGCTCGCGAAAATTTGAATCGGATTCGAGAGCGCGCTCGTAAAACTTCCGAACAGGTTTGAGCCGTTCCAGAGTTGCGTCGGTTGGACCGGTGTCCACGATTATGACTTCATTGACAATGGATCTGACACTCTGGACGGCGCCTTCGACCCAAGCCTCTTCATTTCTCACGATCATGCACAGAGAGATGCCCATACTCGCGGGCCAGTAGGGCAACCGAAGAACCAAAGGAAGGAATCAGGTCCACTTTCCTCTAAAGTCTCGCAGCTGTGGACTCGATACAGCACTTGAGTGGTCCATGGCGGGCCAGTCGGACCAGGACGGATCAATTTAAGACGCGGCAAGGATGGCCGGCAATCTAATCGAGATCACGGAAGAGAAATCCAATGAGTTTTTCAGTTGTAACAAACATTTCATCTTTGAGTGCACAGGCCCAGTTGGACAAGACGACCCAACTTCAGATTGCTCCTCTGGAAGAGGCAATCAAACTGCTAACTATTTTGCTCGCCGGGCACGCTGCCAACACCGGGCGATTCCGATTGCACCCGTAGCGGCAGGGAGAAAGAAATGAATTCCACACAAATACTCAAAGCCCTGGAAAGAGAACTCACCCTGTTAGAAGACTTTATCTGCCTTTCGGAAGAGCAGTTACTGCTGCTGGAAGACGAGAATATCGACGCCGTGGATTCCCTGCTCGAGAAACGGGCCGACCTGATGATGGAATTGACCGCCATTGAAGCGACACTTGGCACCTGGATCGCTCAGATTCGGACCGATCCGGCCATCACCCCCCAAATGGTAAAAGAGTTCCGCGACGTGAACGACGAAATCGTCTGCATGGCGAATCACATCATGGAAATCGACGACCAGACCCATGCCCGGTTGGACATGATTAGAGAGAGAGCCACCCGGAAGCAAGAGAACTGGCACCGCAGCGGACAGCCACTGCACCTGTGCCTCTCCCCCTGGGAGAGCCCAAGGCGAAGCCGCGGGTGAGGGTCGAAAACGCCGCACGCACCCTGCCGATAAATCTTCCAGAGGTGGAGTCTGCTTGAGCCTCTACTCGAGATCGAGTAGCGTCTCAAAACGCGTGAATTCGCGGAGGAATGCCAGTTTCACGATGCCCGTAGGGCCGTTGCGTTGTTTGGCAATGATCAATTCGGCGAGGCCGGCATTTTCATCGGAGGGTTTGTACAGCTCTTCGCGGTAGATGAACATGACGAGATCCGCATCCTGCTCGATAGAACCCGACTCGCGCAGATCGGAAAGCTGCGGCTTGTGGTCGCCCTGGCGCTGCTCGGGAGCGCGGCTCAACTGCGATAAGGCGATGACGGGCACGTTCAGCTCTTTGGCCAGCGCTTTGAGCCCGCGGGAAATGCCGGAAATTTCCTGCGTCCGGTTTTCCACGCGTCCATAACCGGACATCAGCTGGAGGTAATCGATGATAACAACGCTCAGGCCGCGCTCGGCTTTCAGCCGCCGGCATTTCGCGCGCATCTCCATGACCGTCAGCGTCGACGAATCGTCAATGTACATGGGAGCCTGAGTCGTCCGTCCCAATGCATCGATCAATTTGCGGAAATCGTCCTTGCCCAGATAACCCGTGCGGACCTTGTGCGCATCGACGCGCGCTTCTGCGCAGAGCATTCGCATCAGGAGTTGTTCCTTCGACATCTCCAGGCTGAACATCCCCACCGGTAAATTCTTGTGAAGCCCCACGTACTGAGCGATGTTCAGGCACAGCGCGGTTTTACCCATCGATGGCCGCGCCGCCAGAATGACTAGATCTCCAGGTTGCAAACCGGACGTGAGCCGATCGATGTCGCGAAATCCGGTGGCAACACCGGTGATCATCTCCCGCTCGGTGTAGAGCTTCTCGAGCAGTCTTGTCGCCGGCAGTTCCATATCTTTGACAGAAACGAAGCCTCCTCGCATCCGTTTCTCTGAAAGATTGAAGAGCGCCTGCTCGGCGCGGTCCAGTATCTCTTCGGCAGGTTCGGCCTGATCGAAGCACTCGGCCATGACCTTGTGTGCTTCGTTCACCATCTGCCGGAGCAGCGATTTCTCGCGGATGAATTCGATATAGTGGTCGATATTGACCAGATGCGGAATGCCGTCGAGAAGACTGGCAAGGTAGCTGATTCCTCCTGCGGCTTCGAGCTGAGACGAGCGGACCAGTTCCTCCTGGATTGTTATCAAATCGATCGCCTTCGATTTTTCGATCAGCTCGACCATTTTGCGGAAAATAAGGCGATGGCCGTCGAGGTAGAAGTCTTCGGGCTTGAGATTCTCAATAACCCGATAATAGTTTTCGTTGTTGACTAGTACTGCGCCGAGAACGGATCTTTCGGCGTCTATATTGTGAGGCAGTGCTCGTTCGAGAGTTTGCGTAGACATCTCGAATGCGCATTGTAAGCGCAATCGATTTGCGATCGACGATCCGAAATTGGAAACGCAGACTACGCTTCGGGTTCAGCTTCAACCTTTAGCTTGACATGCGCTGTGACGTCTTTAAACAGCCGGATCGGAATGGAAAATTCGCCGAGCGTCTTGATGTGATCGTCCATGTGGATCTTTCGTTTTTCAATCTGGAAACCTTTCTTTTCCAGCTCTTCAGCGACGTCGGCATTCGTGACGGATCCGTATAGCGCGTTCTGCTCTCCCACTTTGCGGCGAATGATGAGTTCAACACTATCGAGGATTTGTTTGAAGTTTTCGGCGTCACCTTGCTGTTTTGCGTCCTTCCTCAACAACGACTGCTTTTCGAATTCGATGACCTTCAAGTTTCCGGGAGTCGCCAAATACGCCAGTTTCTTCGGCAACAGATAATTGCGCGCATAGCCATCGGCCACTTTGACGATCTGGCCGGCGCGTCCAAGATTATCGATCGTTTCTCTGAGTATGACTTCCATCAATCCTCCCTACTCAGTTGCAAAAGATAAGAGGGCAATGTTCCTGGCCTTCTTGATTGCATCGTTGAGCTGGCGCTGGTGCCTCGAACAAACGCCGGATATCCGGCGCGGCATGATCTTGGCGCGTTCCGGAACGAACTGCGACAACAGTTTCACATCTTTGTAGTTGATCACGTCGATCCGCTCGACACAGAACTTACAAACTTTCTTGCGGCGGTAATACTGTTTCTGCCCGGCCGGCCTTTTCTCTTTTCCGGATTTCATTGCATGGCCTCTTCTATAGATTGCGCGGGAGCCGCTTTCGCACCGGTGTTGCGGCGCGCGGCGCGCTTCTGGCGGTAATTTTTAATTTTCTCGAGTCTACGGGCTTCTTCATCGGTGCGCACGGTGATGTACTTGATGACGGGGTCCATCACCCGCAAGCGCCGTTCGCATTCTTTGACGATATCGCCGTTGGCGGCGATGACAAAAAGGACATAGTAACCTTCCCGGTGTTTATCGATTTCGTAAGCGAGGCGGCGTTTACCCATTTTTTCGATTTTTTCGATCGCGCCGCCACCGGAAGTGACGACGCCCTCGATTTGCGTGTTGATTTTGTCAATCTCTTCCTCAGCTTTTCGCATTCAATTTTCTCCCTAACCTTCCGCTCTGGATATATTGCGCAGATCCACGCCATTGTATTGCGACATCGCTTTTTCAACGCCCTCAGCAACCAGCGTCAAAACAGCTCTTGCTGCGATTTCCTCGCTTCGGTCCAACAGGTCGCGGTCAATTTTCGCTACTTCGGATAAAACGAAGTCACGAACGCCGCCGATCGGCCGGTCCGGTTGAATCCCAATTCGAATTCTCAGGAATTCGCAGGAGCCAAAAGCGGAAATTAATGATTTTATCCCATTGTGCCCGCCCGCCGAACCTTTTTGCCGGATTCGGATCTTTCCCAGCGGCAGCGCAACGTCATCATAAACGACGATCACGTCCCGGATAGTAGCCTCAAAACGCTCGAACAGCGGTGAAATAACCGCCCCGCTGTTGTTCATATATGTCTGCGGCAGGACGAGTACGGCGGATTGCGCGCCCAGTGTCGTTTTGGCGGAAATCAGGGCTGGACCACAACGTTCATTGATCTGAATGTTCTCACTTGCGGCGATCCGTTCCAGAACACGAAACCCGGTATTGTGATACGTACCTGCGTATTCTGTGCCCGGATTGCCCAGCCCAATAATAAGCCACATTGCTCAAGAAAAGCTCAGGATCTTTGCGGAAGGTCCACCCTCTCCCTCTGGGAGAGGGTTACCGCTGCGGCTCGGGTGGAGCTTCCTCTTCTTCCTTCTTGCCCTTCTTGATGACCTCGGGTTCGGCACCAGGTGCGGCGGCTTCGCCCTCTGCAACCGGAGCGGCGGCGGCGGCAGGAGCCGCTTCTTCCTCCTTCACCGCGACGACATGGACGACGACCTGGTCGGCCGCTTGCAGCACCTTGACCTTTGCGGGTATTGGAACGTCGGAAACGCGCAGGGACTGGTTGATTCCGAGATCGGACACGTCTACGGCGATCCGTTCCGGAATATCACCCGGTAAGCATTCGACTTCGATTTCCCGGATGACCAAT
>WNGR01003463.1_pt1 | contig 29123 bp, 27 predicted proteins | sample 5407581 | NCBI WGS metagenome assembly WNGR01 (sample SAMN13153383, study PRJNA577476) | soil metagenome | isolation source: 80 cm soil or saprolite under Garry oak tree replicate 2 | place: USA:California | collected 2016-06-15
TCTGGACAGAGAGTTCGTACAAGTACACGTTGGAGGAGTTTGCACGACTGGCAAGAGCAGCGGGATTTATCGTTGAAGGCGTGTGGACAGACCCACAGCAGTTGTTCAGTGTGCAGTATCTCAGGGTAGTGTAACTTCAGCAGACGAAGAATCACATCCCGTGGGGATCGAGCAGACTTTTTATGAGAAGGGAGTAGGAAGCAGCCAATACGTGGAATAGACTGTTGCCATTGCCACATACGGGAAGCATGGACGAAACGTCAAAACGACGAAGGAAGATAGAGCAATAGCATCAATTGCTCTACTTCCTATTTTTCCATGTACTCTCACGATACCTTTCTTAGGAATGAGGACACACCCAAGCTTGCAGCTGATAAGGAGCTTGACTCGTAAGCCGACTCCAATGTTCTTACATTCTTCACTTAAACATCATTAGTGCCGCCTGCTGTGCCAGTGGGATGAACCAGAACGGGAGGATGGTACCCATTGCCAGTGTGCCCACCGCAGCGATCCCTACCGCAACCCAGGATACCCAGCTGATGCTTACAGGTTGATTCTTCTCGGCAACTGTGATTGCCGTCTTTGGAGGGCTAGCCATAGCCGCTGTGGTGGCAGGTTTTACAGCTACCGCTGTGGCGGCGCCCCTTGAGGTCAGGGTACCTGTATCGCCAAGTTTCCCGGGGATCTTTTTATTGTTGTTGGGAACTGGGGCAGGAGAAACTGAAGGTGCTACGGCCACTTCTTTTTCCATGAACATGGTGGCGATGACGCGCAGGTAATAGTACATGCCCAGGACGCTGGCGAGCACGCCAATGATGAGCAGTTCGGGGTAACCGCCCCGCAGGGCAGCATAGAAGAGATAATATTTGGCGGCGAAACCTGCCATAGGTGGGAAACCTGCCAGGGCCAGCATGAAGAATGAGAGCAGGCCCGCCAACGTAGGCTGGCGATACCATAGGCCGCGCAGCTCGGTATAGTTGCTGCCGCTGTTATCGACGCGCTCCAGCAGGGAGACGATGCCAAAGGCCCCCAGGTTCATGAAGGTATAGCAGAGCAGGTAGAAGAGGATAGCGGATATGCCGACTATGCCACCGACGACGACACCGATTAAGAGGTAGCCGGCGTGAGCGATGCTGGAGTAAGCCAGCATGCGCTTAACGCTGCTCTGGACGAGTGCCATGATATTACCACCAACGATGGTGAGGATAGCGATGGCCCAGATAATGGCCGTCCAATCTCCCCTGGCGGGCTGGAAGACGACATCGAAGACGCGTGCAAAGGCGACGAGGGCGGCGGCTTTCGTCGCCACAGACATGAAGGCTGTGACAGGGGCCGGCGCGCCGTCGTAGACGTCGGGCGCCCATGCCTGGAAAGGAACGGCTGACACCTTAAAGGCAAAGCCAACGATGAGAAGGCCCATAGCGGTGAGCAAGAGAGTTGGACTATGTGTGGCTGAGGCATTGAAAATAGAGACAGGCTGATTCAGAGGAAACGCAATAGGCATGGTCCTGATAAGGTAATTACGAATGCCCGCGAAAGAGGTGTTGCCTGTTGTCGCGTAGGTGAGAGCAATGCCATAGAGTAGGAAGGCCGAGGCAAACGAACTGAGCAGGAAATATTTCATGCCTGATTCTTGCGAGCTCTTGCGCCGTACAACATAGCCACAGAGGATGTACAGGGCCAGCGAAAACAGTTCCAATCCCACGAAGACTATCAGGAAGCTCGCCGCGGCAGCCAGCAGCATCATACCAACGGTAGCAAACAAGAGCAGGGCGTAGTATTCTCCCTGGTGAATCAGGTTCAACCGTTTGAGGTAGGCGGGCGAGAGCAGAATACCCAGAAAGCTCGCGCTCAGAATGATGATATAGGCGTAGAGCGAGCCGTAATCGGAGCTAACCATCTGGTTGAATGCCGTCTTTTGATCTCCCACCACATAGAGCACGACGGTCGCCACGAAAGCTCCCGCCAGACCCAGCAGGCTCAATGCTGGCAAAACGACAATATTTGTGGGGGCGCTGTCTTTTGCGGTCGTTCCCTGCCGTGGCAGCAATATATCTGTAATCATCACCAGGAGTGCCATAATCGCCAGCACTAGCTCTGGTGCGATACGCCCCCAATCGGCGGCAGTCACTGTATATGTAAATGTCATAGATAATTCCTCGCTTCGCTCGCCCTCGATTTATCGAGGGTCTACTGTAGGCCCCCGATTTATCGGAGGGACCGCCGTAGGCGGGGTTCAACGGATGAACGCACTACCTAGATTTTGCAGTGTGTTCACCACTGAAGGTTCCATTAAATAAGTCAGCGGGGCAGGTTGAAGCCCGATAGTAAAAATCAGCACAAGCAATGGCGAAAGGGTGAGGAATTCAACGAAGTGTAAGTCAGGCAGCTTTCCTCTGCGCTCAAGTGCGGCTACGGGACCTTCGGTTGGTCGAGGTCCTTCCATAAGGCCCAGGAAAAAACGGATCATGTACCAGGCGGCCGGTATCACCACAGCAGTACCCAGCACACCGAAGAGCGCGTTGCTGAGGAAGGCGCCAAGTAGGGCCAGGAACTCACCGGCAAAACTATTCAGGCCAGGCAGTCCAAGCGATGAGAGCGTGGCGATTAGCAACACCGTCGCCAGGATAGGAACGCGCTTCGCCTGTCCACCGAAGTCGTTGATGTTGCGTGTACCTGTCCGAGCCTCAATCAGGCCCACGATGAGGAAGAGCGCGGCAGTGGTGATACCATGATTGACCATCTGTAGCACGGAACCTTCTATCCCCTGTATATTGAAGGCGAACATGCCGAGCATGACGACGCCAAGGTGGCTGATACTTGAATATCCCAGCAGCCGTTTGAGGTCAGTCTGCACCAGGGCCAGCAGCGCGCAGTAGAGAATACTGACGACTGCCAGGGTACTGAAGAGTGGCGCCAGCGTGTGCGCCGCCGAAGGGAAGAGCGGCAGGCACAGGCGCAGAAAGCCGTAAGCTCCCGTCTTTGACATGGCTCCGGCCAGCATGGCTGTAACCGGTGCTGGGGCCTCGCTATAGGCGTCGGGCAGCCAGCTATGGAATGGCACAAAGGGTACTTTCACCACGAAGGCCGCCGCAAAAGCCAGGAACAGCCAGAGTTGTACGGTAGGATCGAGCTTGCTATTGAGCAGCGTGGCCAGGTCGAGTGTATAGTTGCCCCCGGATGTCTGCTGGTGAAAATACCCCAGGGCGATGATGCCTGCCAGCATCAACAGGCTGCCCAACGAGGTATAGAGCACGAACTTGAAGGCCGCGTAAATACGTCGTTCTCCGCCCCAACTGCCGACCAGGAAATAGGCCGGAATCAGCATCACTTCCCAGAAAATATAGAAGAGGAAGAGGTTGGTGGAGAGGAAGACGCCGATGATGCCGCTTTCAAGCAGCAGCATGAAGGCCATGTAGTTCTTGACCTTCTGCTCAACGCGAAATGACGCGGCGATACAGACCACTGTGAGGAGGGTTGTCAGGGCGACCAACAAGAGACTGATACCGTCAACGCCGAGGCTATAGCTTATGCCTACCGACGGAATCCACTGCAACTGCTCGTTGAAGAGGAAGGTACCATTTGGAGCGTTGTCGACCACTGACGAGGTGGATGATACATTGGCCTGAGAATAGGCCAACATAAGCCCCAGGGTCTGGAGTAGATTGACACATGCAACAGCAAAAGCCGTCCAGCGGATCGCGGCTAGCTGGTTTTTGGGAATGAGCAGTATGGCAATTCCTCCCACAAGCGGGAGAAATGTGATAATTGATAAGATTGGATACATACCTCTCAGTTACCCCCTCACTGCATAGTACAAAATAATGAGCAATACGCCAATCAGAATTGCCAGGGCGTAGTTACGCACGTAGCCCGTTTGCAGGCGGCGCAAGCCTGTACTGATTCCTCGCAGTCCCCCGGCTACGGCCTGGCCTCCAGCATCGAGAAGGTCGCCTTCAAGAAGGCGTGTCGCGGTGCGCCCAAACCAGAGAATCGGCTGAACAATCACCGCGTCCAATATTTCATCAACGTAGTACTTATGCAGTACCAGCTGGTAGAGCTGGTTATCGTTCTCTTTGTATTGGAAGCCGCGACCGTATATTCTCCAGGCTGCCAGGATACCAAGCAGGCCGATGCCAACGCTCAAGACTGTTGAGGTCCACTGGACGCCGAGTGAAGCCGTTGCCATGGTATGCACATCGGCGAAGACTGGCGCGAGGAAATTCCCGATCGGATCCCACTGGGGGAATCCAATGATGGCAAACGAGCCAACCAGGCCGCCCACACAGGAGAGGAACGCTAAAATAATGAGCGGTACGGTCATGACGGCTGGAGCTTCGTGAATCCTCAAGCGTCCTGTATGTCGCGACGACTCTTCTTCATCCTCGTCTTGCGCATGGCTGGACTGGCCTGTGCCGCGATAATCTCCCAGAAAGATGCCGTAGAAGAGGCGGAATATGTAGAAGGCTGTGAGGCCTGCCGTTATGATGCCGATACCCCAGAGCACGTATGACAGGGGTTGATTATTGACCGTTGCCTGCGCCAGTAATGAGCTGAGAATTTCATCCTTACTCCAGAAGCCGGAGAGCGGAGGTATGCCGCTAATCGCCAGAGCAGCCAGCAAAAAAGTCCAGAAGGTGATCGTAAGTTTATCTCTCAACCCGCCCATCTGGCGCATATCTTGTTCTCCGTCAAGGGCGTGGATGACGGCGCCCGCGCAAAGGAAGAGCAGCGCTTTGAAGTAGGCATGGGTCGTGAGGTGGAAGATACCAGCAGTATAATTATGCACACCCTCGGCCATAAACATATAGCCCAGCTGGCTGATGGTCGAATAAGCCAGCACGCGCTTGATATCCAGTTGGAAGATGGCGATGCTTGCCGCGAAGATCGCGGTCAATCCCCCAATCAGCGCTATGATGGTTAATGCTGTTGGAGACAGTTCAAAGAGCGGATGTGCGCGCGCAACCAGGTAAACACCGGCTGTTACCATGGTTGCTGCGTGGATGAGAGCACTGACAGGAGTGGGGCCCTCCATGGCATCTGGCAGCCACATATAGAGTGGCAACTGTGCCGATTTCGCCGCACAGGCGATAAAGAGGCACAGGGCGATGATTGTCTGTAGCATGGTCCCGGAACTTGCAGGGTTAAGAATGGAAAAGACGCCGTTACCGCTGGCGTTATTGTAGAAGTTCAGTACGCCATACTCTTTGAAGATAAGGAAAATAGCGATCATGAAGCCAAAGTCACCTATGATGTTGATGACCAGGGCTTTTTGGGCCGCCGCGACCGCTCTGGGCCGGCGATACCAGAAACCAATCAAGAGGAATGAGGCCAGGCCAACCAGGCCCCAACCGACCAGCAGGAAGAGAAAATTATCCGCGCTTACCAGCAGAACCATAGCAAAAATAAAGAAGTTCATGTAGGAGAAGAAGCGCCAGAAGCCAGGATCATCTTTCATATATCCTGCTGAATAGATATGGATCAAGAGTCCTACGCCCGTGACAATCATCAACATCGTGGCCGATAAGGGATCAAGGTACAAGCCAAAGCTCAGTTGAAAGGTGCCAGAGGAGACCCAGGTATAGAATACCTGGTCACTGGTTCGTGCCGCAACAGGCGTACCAAGCATCGAGAAGAAGCTGATAGTCGCAAAAAGAAAAGCGAGGCCACAGCCACCCCACGCTACAGTGATGATAGCCCTGGTTGTCAGAGCGCTGCCAGCTACACCGAGGATCACGAACCCAAGCAGTGGCGCTAGCAGCACCAATAGCGTTAAATTTGTCATATATTCCTTTCATGCTGCTGACGCGAAGCGTAGGCGCGTTAGCGCCGTTGCAGCATGTCTTTCAAGAAGCGTCAGCGCTACGTTACACTACTACCCTCGTAACAAATTCATATCGTCAACATCAATATCACGGCGGGTGCGGAAGATGGAGACGATAATAGCGAGGCCAACAACAACCTCAGCGGCTGCGACCGTCAGCACGATAAAGACAAACATTTGCCCGTCCGCCGAGTCGAGGTAGCTTGAGATGGCCACAAACGATAAATTGACCGCATTTAACATCAATTCAATGGACATAAAAATAATGAGCGGATTGCGTCGAATGAGCACGCCGACGACGCCGATCGTAAAAATAATAGCACTCACTATGAGATATGCTGATAATGGCATAGACACCTCCAGGGCTATACGCGGTTTACGCTTTCCTGCCCAGCACCATCGCGCCAAGGACCGCTACGATAATCAGCAGGCTTGTCACCTCAAAGGGATAGACGAAACCGTGGAAAAGGGCCTGGCCAAAGGCTTCTGTGTTGCCCTGTGTATTCACTACATGAGAGAGGCTATTCGCAGCCGTTGCCTTTGGTCCGCTATCGATGGCTGTTCCCGTAAAGAGCAGGTAACTCAATGTGCCAACCAACGTCAGTCCCAGTATCCCCGCGACCCAGCGCTGCCATGGGATACGATCGGGCAATTCTGTATCGGCGGCTTCCGAGGCAAGCATAGTGACCACAAAGAGGAATAAGACCATGATCGCACCTGCATAGATCAGGATTTGCACGATGGCGATAAACGCCGCCCCCAACTGCAGGTAAAAGAGCGCCAGAAAGAGCAGCGTCAGAATGAGGCTCAGCGCGCAGTGGACGGCATTCTTAAAGATAATCACGCCGAGAGCTGATGCCACAGCGGCTACGGCCAGCACGAAAAATGAAATTTGCACTCCAGTCATCGTTTTTGCCAGTCCTTTCCGCTCGCCAACTTTCTCCTATCTTCGTCCTGTTCCTCGTTGGTGAGCAAGACTTCCTCTTCGGAGCGCAGATCACCCAGGCCGACGGCGGCAGCACTGGCCTGCGAGCCGTCAAACACTTTGGCCGCCTGTGGTACGGGTTGCGCTGCCTCCGCGGGAGCCGGGTCGGTCCAGACAGTATTCGAGCCGACAGTGGACTGCCCTTTGGGCTCAAGCAGTTGCTCTTTATGGTAGACCATATCTTCTGGATAGAAAGCGGCCAGTTTATACTCGTGTTCCAGCGTGATAGCTCCGGTGGGACATGCTGCCTGGCAGTAGCCACAGAAGATACAGCGCAACAAATTGACATCGAAGACTTTCGCGTAACGTTCGCCAGGTGAGACGCGGGTCTCTTCGCTATTTTCGTCGGCTTCAATATAGATCGCGTCAGCTGGACAGGCGCCCGCGCAGAGAAAGCAACCGACGCAGCGTTCCAGGCCATTTTCGTAACGGTGCAGCACATGGCGACCGCGGAAGCGCGGCGGAAGCTCGCGTTCCTCTTCTGGATACGAGACCGTGGTTGGCTTTTTGCCCATATTTTTGAAGGTTGTTGCCATCCCTTTGATTATGTCAAAAGACATGCTTGACTCCTAACCACAATTTTATACTATCACGTCTTGCTCCTGTTTGGCAGACACTTACTGTTTGCCAACAGGCTCAAACTTGGCCAAACGCACAGTCGCGGGCATGGGAATTGTTCCTACTTGAGTGGTTACACCCGTTTGGACCTCTCTTGTGCGACTGCGTACCAGGAGCAGGACCGCCGCCAGGATGGCCAGGCCTGCCAGGCCGTTGATCCACCAGGGCAAACCGAGGGCAACGACGGTGGCTGTAATGACCACGTTGAGCACTGCCAATGGTAAGAGTAATTGCCAGCCAAGGCGCATCAAGCGATCATAGCGGATACGCGGCAACGTGGCACGCAGCCAGATGAAGAGGAACAGGAAAAAGGCCACTTTCACCAGGAAAATGAGTATCGATACACCGGGAATACGCTCTAAGCCAAAGAAACTCCAGCCACCAAAGAAAAACGTTGTGGCCACGGCGCTCACTGTAATCATGTTAATGTATTCGGCCATCTGGTAGACGCTCCAGCGCAGTCCGCTGTACTCGGTCAGGTAGCCCGCGGTCAATTCCTGTTCGGCCTCTGGCAGGTCAAACGGTGCGCGGTTTACCTCCGCGACACCCGCGATGAAATAGATTACAAAGCCAAGCGGCTGAGCGACGATAAACCAGATACCCTGGCCGGTTGGACCATAGGGCAGTTGGGCCTTGACGATGCCAACCATACTCAACGTACCTGCCAACATCAGGGTACCGCTCAGGGCAAGTCCCAGGCTTGTCTCGTATGAAACCATCTGGGCTGCGCTGCGCAGTGATCCGAGCAGCGAATAACGGTTGCCGGAGGACCAGCCGCCGAGCACAATACCGTAGACTGACAGCGAAGAGATGGCCAGTATCCAGAGAATACCAACATTGATATCACCAATAACCGGGTCCCATACAGAGGGTTTGCCAGCTATCCAGCCAATGCCAATAGGCACAACGGCAAAGGCACAAAGGGCTACCACTACCGAGATGATCGGCGCCAGCAAATACGTGACAACTTTGGCCTGCGTTGGGATAATCTGCTCTTTAAAGGCCATCTTAACAGCATCGGCTATTGGCTGAAATAGGCCGTTTGGGCCGGTCCGGTTCGGCCCCAGGCGTCCCTGCATCTTTGCGACCACGCGCCGCTCGATCAGCGTCATATATGCGAAGGCCGTCAGCAAGGCGACGATCACGATCGCGCTTTTGATGACAGCGGCGACGATTTCGTTATTGAGAAAGTCAAGCACGCGCCACCTCCTGCTCCTGGGTACGCACACCCTGTGCCCCCAGCTCTTCCCAGTCTAAACCTGTATAGAAAGGATTCTCTTCGGCAATCTCTAATAATATTGCTTTTGGACTGGCGTAACTCCACCTTGTACCCATATGCCTGGCTATCTCGATGATGATCTCCCAGTCGGCTTTTGTTCCTGGCAAGGGCCGTAACGCCTGTCGAATAGCCTGCACATGGTGGTCGATGTTGGTCATGCTGCCGTCTTTTTCCGCGAAGGTGACGGCTGGCAGTATGACATCGGCCTGCTGGGCCGTCTCAGTCAGCATAATGTCTTGTACAATCAGCAATTCCAGGGTGCCAGGTAGCTTCTCTACATGTCGCGCGGGATTGGCTCCCATCACATACAACGCTTTGATCTGCGGGCTGCTCAACATCTCGGCGTACGTCATACCGACCTCTTCGGCTGGTTTATAGCCGGGCAGAGCGTCAGGCAAAAGACCCATATCGCGTGCGCCAAGCGAGTTGGCATCCTCAAAGAGCGGCCCAACACCGGCGCCGGGACGATCAATGTTGCCGGTGACAACCGCCAGGGCCTGGAGGTCAGTTGCCAGGTCTTCGCAGCCAGGCTCAAGTGTCGCCATTTCGTCGTACAGGATGATCGCTCCCCTGGCTTCCGCGATCTCGTGGGCGAGTCCCCGTAGTTGAGCAGTGACCTCGGTCCCCAGCGACTCCTCGTGGTCGTGGATAAGGGCATCCTCCTGTAATATTTTTGCGCTCAGCGCTTCGTCTGGAGACTTCAGCTCTTCCTGGCGGACAACCGTACTCAACAGCACTTTCGCTGCTGCGCCTGCTCCCTGCTGGGGCAGCGTAATCTTCTGCACAGCGAAGTGGTCAAGCTCGGTCTGATTGGCGTTGACGATAGAGATTTTCGCGCCGCCCTTCATGGCCTTCTTGATGCGCAGATCAAGGATGGGCTGCCGCTGATAGGGGTCTGCCGCGATGAGCACGATGTGAGATGCCTGCTCGATCTCCGCGATGCTATTGGTCATCATCCATGGTTTCCCGGTCATGCTGTCGCGTAGAGAGCGGGTGGTGTTGGTGGTAGGGAAGTGGCCGTGATGATGATCGACGTGCGGTGTGCCGATAACCTGTCTGAGCAGCTTTTGGAAGAGGTACGCCTCTTCATTGGTGGTGCGGGTCGAGCCAATGCCGCCAACCGCGCTGGCCCCATGCTTTTTGATGATCTCTCCCAGGCGTAATGCGATGGTATAAAAGGCCTGCTCCCATGTCACTGCCACCAGTTGCCCATTGCGCCGAATCATGGGGGTGCGCAGGCGCTGCGGACTATTGACAAACTCAAAGCCCCAGCGACCCCGGTCACAGAGCCAGCCATCATCGATGGCATCGTTTGCGCGTGACATATTGCGCATGATCTTGTCTACACGTACATCGATACGTATGTTGCAGCCAACGCTGCAGTTGTTGCAAACGCTGGGAATGTGTTTCAACTCCCAGGGGCGCGACTTGAAACGATAGGCCGTGGCCGTTAGCGCACCGACCGGGCACATCTCGACGGTATTGCCAGAAAATATTGAGTCAAAGGCGTGATCGGGAGCCGTCCCGACTTCCATCTTATAGCCACGCGAGATCATTACCAGCCCGTTGTCCATGGAGATCTCCGAACTGAAGCGCGTACAACGCTGGCACAAAATACAGCGTTCGCGATCTAGCATCACCCTATCACTGACTGGTATAGGCTTCAGATAGTGGCGTTTGGGTTGGTCGAAGCGGGTGCCGCCAGGGCCATGGCGCAGGGTGAAGTCTTGCAGATCGCACTCCCCTCCTTTATCGCAGATGGGACAATCGAGGGGGTGATTGATGAGGAGAAATTCCAGTGTGCCCCTGCGCGCTTTGAGTACCCTCTCCGTCTTTGTATGCACGATCATGCCTTCACTAACCGGAGTGGTGCAGGCTGTCTGAGGTGGCTTGGGCAATTTCTCGATCTCAACAAAGCACATGCGGCATGCGCCCAGCGGCGGCATTTTGGGGTGATAGCAATAAATGGGAATCTCTATTCCCGCCTGTTGCGCTGCCGCCCAGACCAGCGTTCCAGCAGGAACGGCGACGGGAATGTCGTCTATGGTCAGGTGTACAAATTCGTCTTTTTTCACTTCTGGCATATATTTTTACCGTTTCAAATCCATCCATCCAACGACTCTAGCATGTCTAGCAAAGCTCAGGATGGATGCAAGGAAGTGTTTCATCAGGTATTGTGATTGCCCACCATGCAGCGTCCATGACGGACGTGATATTCGTATTCTTCGCGGAACAAATGGATACTACTCGTAACAGGACTGGTGGCTGCGTCGCCCAGGGGGCAGAATGATTTACCGCTGATATTGTCGCAAATGTCCAGCAGCAGATCGATATCACTCTCCTTACCTTGTCCATGTTCGAGGCGCTCGTAAATTTCTGTCATCCAGTACGTACCTTCGCGGCAGGGAGTGCATTTGCCACAGGACTCGTCGCGGTAGAATTCGGTCATACGCAGCGCGGCCCCCACGATACAGGTATCCTCGTGAATGACAACCACGCCGCCTGAGCCAAGCATTGAGCCTGCCGCGGCTATGGCCTCGAAGTCAAGCGGCGTATCTATTTTGTCAGCGCCGAGCAGGGGGGTCGATGATCCACCGGGTATGATAGCTTTGAGCTGCTTGTCATCCAGGATACCACCGCCATATTCCTCATCGTAGATGAGCGTGCGCAGCGAGGTCCCCAGGGGCAGTTCATAATTGCCAGGTCTCTTCACATGCCCGCTCAGGCAGAAGACGCGCGTCCCCTTGCTTTTCTCCGTTCCGAATGAGGCATACCAGTCCGCCCCATTTTTAATAATGGCTGGAATGGTCGTGAGCGTCTCACAGTTGTTAATCACGGTGGGGCCGCCATACAAACCAATTACCGCCGGGAAGGGCGGCTTTAAGCGTGGATACCCACGCCGTCCCTCCAATGACTCCATCAACGCGCTTTCTTCACCACAAATATAGGCGCCAGCGCCACGATGCATAATGACTTCCAGGTCATAGCCACTGCCCAAAATATTTTTCCCAATCAGGCCCGCGGCATACGCTTCTTCAATGGCTCGTTCAACCTGCTGACCAGCGAAAGCCAGTTCGCCGCGCACATAGATAAAGGCGACCGAGACGCGACAGGCATAGCTGGTGATGATGACCCCCTCGATCAGCTGATGCGGATTTTTCTCCATCAACATGCGGTCTTTGAAGGTGCCTGGCTCGCTCTCGTCGCAGTTGCAGCAGAGATAACGCGGCTGATTTTTCGCAAGAAATCCCCACTTCATACCTGTTGGGAAGCCCGCGCCTCCACGTCCGCGCAAACCCGATTTCTTCACCAACTCGACGATGTCATCAGGTTGGTACTCCTATATTCTATGAGTCCTTACGTACGTGGTCAGGGGACGCAATAGATTGGGTCCCTACGTTGTTGCGTGGGTTGCCCCGTCCCGCCCCGTGGGACGCGATAAATCGGGTCCCTACGCCGGGGGACGAGTCGGAGGACGCAATGAATTGCGCTCCTACAAATTCTCTGTCCCACTCATCGACCAGCGCACCAGCCATCTCCAGCGTGATATTCTCGACAAACTCGTCATTGACCTGGATGACCGGCGCGGTGCCGCAGGAGGCCAGGCATTCCACAGTCATCAACGTATAATTCCCATCGGCTGTTGTCTCGCCGCGTTTGATGCCCAGTCGTTGTTCGAAGTGATCGACCAGCGCGTCGCAGTTGCGTAGATAGCAGGAAATGCTGGTACACACCTTGATGACCTTTTTTCCGGGAGGCTGCTGGTAGTACATGGTATAAAAAGTAGCCACGCTTTCAACATCATCGACGGTCAAGCCAATTGCTTCGGCTACTGCCTCCAGGGCGGCCTGGGTAATGTAGCCCTCTTCTTGTTGTGCTATATAGAGTGCGGGCATCACTGCTGAACGCGCGACAGGATAGCGATCTGCCAGGTCACGCATACGTTGTTTCGCCTGTTCTGAAATCATCGATCAACCTCACCAAGCACGATGTCTATGCTACCAATAGCTGCGACCACGTCAGAGAGGAAACTTCCTTCTATCATGAGTGGTAGAGCCTGGAGATTAGCGAATGAGGCACCGCGCACATGCATCCGGTATGGCTTTGCACTGCCATCACTGACAATATAGAAACCTAACTCACCTTTCGGTGATTCGGTGCGTACGAACACATCCCCTTTCGGTGGACGATAGCCTTCGGTAAACAACTTGAAATGATGGATTAGCGCCTCCATGCTGCCCGTAATCTGCCACTTCGGTGGCGGCGTAATTTTCGGGTTGTCGATACGGTATGAACCCGCGGGCATGCCTTCGAGCGCTTGATTTACAATGTTCAGGCTTTGTTCCATCTCCAGCATACGCACCAGGTAACGGTCGTATACATCCCCATTGGTTCCCACCGGGATGTCGAAGTCGAACTGCTCATAACCGCTGTAGGGAAATGCTTTGCGGATATCCCATACTACGCCGCTGCCACGCAGTACGGGGCCGGTAGCGCCATACGCAATGGCATCCTCCGCCCTCAGGAAACCCACGTTTTTGGTGCGTTCCAGCCAGAGCTGGTTATTCGTCAAGAGATCGTGATATTCCTGCAAGCGAGCGGGGAAGATACTGGTGAATTCACGTACTTTGGCATCGAATTCCGCAGGGAGATCGGCCTGCAGTCCGCCAGGGCAAATATAGCTGGTCATCATGCGCACGCCCGAGATGTATTCAAAGACGTCCAGGATCATCTCGCGCTCGCGGAAGCAGTAGAGGAAAACGCTCATAGCGCCGAGATCGATTGCGTGGGTACCCAGCCAGACAAGATGGCTGGCGATACGCTGGAGTTCTACTAGCAGGACGCGCACATATTTGATTTTGTCCGTGATCTCGTCTTCAATGCCGAGCAACTTTTCGACGGCCAGCGAGTAGCCCAGGTTATTGCTGAGGGGTGCCAGGTAATCCATGCGATCGGTTAAGACCAGCGCCTGGTAGTAGGTTTTCGCCTCGGCGGTTTTCTCGATACCAGTGTGCAAGAAACCAATGTCGGGCACTGATTTGATGACCGTTTCACCATCGATGGTCAATATTAGGCGCAGCACGCCGTGTGTACTGGGGTGCTGTGGCCCCATATTGATTGTCATCGTATCGTTGCGCTGCCCATCTTCACCGGGCTGGCTGTCCTCGATGGTGTAGATATTTTCTATGTCTTGCTGCTGCATAACGCCGTTCCCGTCCATTGTAGGGGCGACCCTTGGGTCGCCCGGGCGCCCGGTCGCCCTTAAATCATCTTTTCTTTGTCCCTGGTTCCTGATTCTGACTGACTTTACTGCGCCTCTCGTTGAGTTCTCGCCCACCAGGTGAGCGCAGCGTCTGATTTCCAACGCCAGGGTCAGTATCATACGGTACCTGGCCGCCCCAGTGTGGCTCCGGCAAATCAAAGCCGGTCAGGGGGTAGTCCTTGCGTAAGGGGTGCGTCGTCCAATCTATTGGCATGAGAATGCGGCGCATGTCGGGGTGGCCGGTAAATGTAATGCCGAAGAGATCGTACACCTCTCGTTCATACCAGTTTGCCGCTGGCCACACTTCAACCACCGTCGGTACGGCTGGATGCTCTTCACGCCGCAGGCCAACACGCACCTTCAGGCGTAGCACGCATTGATTGGGGATCGAGAGCAGGTGGTAGACTACATCAAAGCGGGGGAGACGCTCGGGCCAATCTACCGCAGTCACACTTGAAAGGAAGTTGTACAGTAGATCTTTCTGAAGGTAGCTGCAAACCTTTACCAGGTCTTCTGGCTTCAGTACCATCGTCTGCTCATCACGAAACTCGACCGTTTCAACTATCGCCTGCGGAAATTTCTGCCGCACCTTCTCGACCGTTGATGTCGCTGTTATGGCCATAAAAATATGTTCCTTGAAATAGAAGTTATTTGTGATGGGGTATCGGCGCGGAGCATCAATACCCCATCACAAAATTATAGTTCTTCTCCGATTGGTCCCACCAGCTTTATACCACTGGCCTTCAAAGGATCGGGTGGATTGGGTATATCTTCACGGATTTTTCGTTGCAGTTCATTAAACCCAAAGAGTAGCATATCGGGTGTCGGCGGACAGCCCGGAATGAAGACATCGACCGGCACAATTTTGTCTACCCCTTGTACAATCGCATAGTTATTAAAGACACCCCCACATGAAGCACAGGCGCCCAAAGCAATGACCCACTTGGGGTCGGGCATCTGGTCATATATCTGCCGCAGCACAGGTGCCATCTTGATCGAACAGCGTCCGGCGACGATCATCAGGTCGGCCTGTCGTGGCGAGGCGCGGAACACCTCTGCCCCAAAGCGCGAGATGTCCCAGCGGTCAGCGCTGGTCGACATCATCTCGATGGCGCAGCAGGCCAGGCCAAAGGATACAGGCCAGAGCGAGGAACTGCGCCCCCAATCCAGGAATTTACTGACCTGGGTCGTCAAAATACCCGGCTCGCCATTTCTCACATGGAGCTGCCGCCGGGGCGTCTGATTATTCGAAACAGTCTGCACCGGCTCCCACGGATTTTTTACTCCCATGTGAACGCCCCTTTTCGCCAGACATAGACATAGCCAATCATCAAAATCAGCAGAAAGACGAGCAGTTCAATCAACCCATAGACTTTGAGGCTGTGAAGCAGGATGGCCAACGGATAAAAAGAAACGATTTCGATGTCGAACACAATAAAAAGCATGCCCGTCAAGAGATACTTGATAGGAAAGCGCCGCTTAGGCGCTTCAATCTCTTGAATGCCACATTCATATGGGGCTAGCTTCTCGGGCGACGGTTTCTTTGGCCCCAGGAAAGTGGTCAATACCATAACAAACAGGCCAAAGAGAATAGCTAGCGTCACCAGCACAAAAATGGGGAGTGTTCCCATTGGTGGGATCCTTCATTTCTCGTAACAAATATTACACATAGGGGAGGCTTCATTGGACCCCTACAGTACCTAGTGTCTTTAATACACTACCTCATCACGTATGGTAGCACAGGGTGTGTAGAGTGTCAAATAACAGTAGTCACTAATTTTTTATAAGTTTCGTTACTTGCCTTAGAGAGAGATACATGGTATACTTGAATTACATAATGTCAATTACTACCCTATTCTGGTCTTCCTATACATGATCAGAAGGGGAGGCGGAACATGGCAACGAAGCCAATCACAGAAACAAGAATGACACATACTACAACAACTAGCAACATTTGTCCAAGGTATGAACACGCCATCCAGTTACTCGGTAAGCGTTGGACCGGCCTGCTCTTATACGCGCTTCTGGAGGGTCCGCGGCGATTTTGCGAGTTGACCAACACGGTTGAGGGCCTCTCGGACCGTGTACTCAGTGATCGGCTGCGTGAGCTGGAGCTAGAAGGTGTGGTTGAGCGCGTAGTCTATCCCCAGATACCGGTTCGTGTCGAGTATCAGCTGACCGATAAAGGGCGAGCCCTTGAGCCTGTTGTGCAGGAGATACAAAAATGGGCCACATCGTGGGTCACGTTGCTTGATTCGTCACTTCAATCCCCCGCTGAGTAACAAACGCACCTGAAGCAGCCTGTGCTATAATTGTGTCATGGAACGTTTATGGGCTCCCTGGCGCATGGCTTATATTGCGCCGAAAACACCACAACCCCAGGAGTGTATTTTTTGCACTCAACCAGCCGAGAACCGCGACGAAGAGCATCATATTCTCTACCGCGGCGAGCGCTGTTTCATGATGCTGAATCTCTATCCCTATAACAACGGCCACCTGATGATTGCACCCTATCAGCACATAGGCACAATCGAGAAACTCCCTGCTGAGACGCTCACTGAACTAATGGCGCAGGCGCAGCTCGCGCTTAAAGCTCTCCGCTTCGCAATGCAACCCGATGGGTACAATATGGGCATTAACGAAGGAAAAGTCGCGGGCGCCGGTTTTGCCGATCACACGCATTTACATGTCGTGCCTCGCTGGAATGGTGATACCAATTTCATGCCGGTGGTTGCCGATGTCAAGGTCATGCCGGAACTCCTTGATGGTGTGTATCAAAAATTGAAAGAGGCTATAGCGGCTATAAAAGAGGGATAGGATCCTTTATTTTTCATAAATAGCATTTAACAAATTATTTGGGACATCTGTAGGGGCCGATTTATCGCGCCCAGCGCCGATTTATCGGCCCTCCGTGCATGTATCGATATACCGGATTATTTTGTTAAACCTCATGTATGAAAAGCATGTTTGTACTATGGTATTGTTGACATAGTGAAGCGACAAAGTATATTATAGTGGCGTATAATCTATACGCCACATCAATGTACAGAAGGAGTAGTTCATGTCTGAAAACAAAGGGTATATCCATTCAGAGGTATTGGTAGATGCAGATTGGGTACAGGCCCATCTGCGCGACCCCAAGGTACGTTTAATCGAAGTTGACGTAGATAGCTCCGCCTATGACCAGGGACATATTCCCGGCGCTGTCGGTTTCAACTGGCAGAAAGAACTGCAGGACCAGGTGGTGCGCGCTCCACTGAGCCAGCATCATCTTGAGGACCTCTTAGGGCGCGCGGGTGTAAGCAATGACACCACCGTAATACTGTACGGTGACAATAACAACTGGTTTGCCGCCTGGGCGCTGTGGATTCTCAAATACTATGGGCACTCGGATGTCCGACTGCTGGACGGTGGGCGAGTGAAATGGCTGGCCGACAAGCGTGAGATCACCACCGAAGTCCCGTCTTACCCACGAGCAACCTATCATGCAAATGCGCCACACCCGGAGATTCGCGCGCTGCGCGACCAGGTTCTGCGAGAGCTTGACAACGCAAGCCTGGCTTTAGTCGACGTGCGTTCTCCCGCTGAGTACAGTGGAGAACTGCTGGCTCCAGCCAACCTGCCGCAGGAGGGTGCGCAGCGCGGCGGTCATATTCCTGGCGCGGCGAATATCCCCTGGTCACAGGCGGTGCGTGAAGATGGTACCTTTAAATCAGCGGATGAGCTGCGCGCGCTCTACGGTGGTAAGGGTGTCACTCCCGACAAAGAGGTTATTGCCTATTGTCGCATTGGTGAGCGCAGTAGCCACACCTGGTTCGTGCTCAACTATCTGCTAGGCTATCCAAATGTACGGAACTATGACGGTTCCTGGACTGAGTGGGGAAGCCTTATTGCCGCGCCTATCGAAAAATCGGTTTAATCGTATTTTCATAAACGAGATGAGACCCTGTCGAACATATCGGCAGGATCTCATCTCGTTTATGAAAGCAATGTTACCCTCCAGCCAGCATATTATCATCGCTGGAAGTGCGGTACGACCAGCCAGACTGAGTAGGCACATCTTCGCGATATGCTTTGCTAGCGCTCACGGGAGGAGTCACTGGAGAAGCAGCACTGGCTTGAGCTTCATACAGGTTAGCCCGTTCATATAAGGTTTGCGCGGCTAAGGCAGCATCGAAGCTGGCATTTTTGTTAGCTTCGGGATCGTCGGCGATGGCTTGAAAACCTGCCGCGATAGAACGAATGGCCTCTGGAGACGTAATCGAGCCGTTTTGTATCTGTTTGTAGGCGTTCTTTAATACCTCTTCATTCGGAGGTTTCGTTCTTGCTGCGGCAGCCGGGCGAGGTTCTGCAGCCGGTTTGTTGACGACCGGAGGAACCCGGTTGCCCATGACAGGTGGTACCGTCGCCCTTCCGGCGGTGCTCGATGCCATATTCATTGGCGAGGGTTGAGCCTGCCCTTGAACTGGTGGTGTTGTCGCAGCCGCCGCTCTCATCAAAATGTTGGCATCAGTAACGACCGGGGCAATTGCGCGAGGTGTGAGGGTGATATCGCGGATGTGCACCCAATTCATCTGTACTCCCCAGGGCGCAACATGATCCTGCATCTGCTGCGTCAGGAGAAGGTTGATGTGCCCCCAATGCGCCGCATTCTCTTTATCCGGATTGTTGAGCATCAAACCGCCGGCACTGCTCTGGTGTAAGCGGAATCTGTCTGACCAGGTAAGAAAGTCGTCTGGAGTGAGGTGGGCAACGGTGGACTGAAGGATGGTCTTGAAAAGCTCTTGCAGACTCTCCTCCCATTTTTCAACCTGAAGCACGGCCAGGTGAGCGTCCTCCGGCATCAATTGGTAGGAGATCATGGCTTTGAGATGCGCATCTTCGTTGGGGGCAATGGGGGCTGCCTGCTCAGGGCAGATCCACGTTCGTTCTTTTGTTTGCAGGTGAGCAGTAACCTTCTCCCAGGGAAGCATGAAATTCAAACCAGGGAAGAGGGTGCGGCTGTATTTGCCGAAAGAATAAATGATATCGACGGAACCTTCGACGACCGGGTGAGTAGCGAAACGGGCTGCGACTATGCTGGCAATGAGCAGTACGATCAGCAGGCCCAACGTGGGGGCAGGTCCAAAGAGAGTGAAACAACCCACGAGAAGGAAGAGGAAGAAGCCTCCAACAAGACCAAGTGTCCAGTAGGCGTTGTTCGTACCGGCGTAGTAGAGCATAGTTCCTTGCAATATCATGGCGGCAATGATGACGAGACCAACAGGCCAGAGGCGATCCGCGTGGAGATAGAACTGGCCGCTGCGCATCAACGGTTGGAGAAATAAAAAGGTGATACCACCAAAAAGCAGTGGGGTGACGAGGGGTGAGATTTGTTGCCCAAATTTTTTCAGTTGCTCAAATCTTAAACTTGAGTCTTGCAAATCACCTGTTCCGCGATCCTCACCCGCTGAAACTATTAATTGGTCGGAATTGACCTCTTCCGCTTCATCCTGCTCGTAGGAGAGTGGAGGCATCCCCTCGTTTGGTTGTCCCTCCCAGTGCAAACTGGGTCCCTGCCACGTGCCTTTGGGTTCCTGGCTATCTGGCGACATAAATAGAGCTTCCTCCCTCTCATCATCAAAGCTCAAGGGCTTCAGGGCGATCGCTAGGGTCGCCCCTCCTATAGACGAGCCTGGTGTAGCATGGTGATTTCGATCCCTGGTTTTTGGTTTAACCTGGTGCGTATTACATGGTTCTTTTTACGCTGCATGTGCTACAACTCCCGCTTTTTGTACCACAACTCCCGCTGCCGCAACCACCTCCACCGCTGCCACAACTGCAGCCACTCCCCCCGCTCCCCCCACTCTCGCCGCCTCCGCTTTTGTTGAGACCGCAACTCCCGCAGCCACTTCCCCCGTTCCCGCCTCCGCTTTTGTTGAGACGACAACTCCCGCAGCCACCCTTGCTCTCGATTTTTTGCTCTACAAGCTGCGCTACTGGCCCCGAGGATTGGTTTACCGGTATCTGGATAGTGACGCCGCTCTCCAGCATGACCGAGACCGACTCCTGGGGTACATTGACCGAGACCACTTTCCCAGGGCCGCTGGGCGTGTTGAGCATCGCGCCAATCTGTGGCATCGATTGCTTCGCCTGGATGTAGTTGTCGTTCTCATAGGAGAGACAACATAACAGGCGGCCGCAGACCCCCGAGATCTTTGCAGGATTCAGGGGTAAGCCCTGCTCCTTCGCCATCTTGATTGAGATAACGCCAAAGTCAGCAATCCACGAGCTACAACAGAGGGTTTTACCGCATGGTCCCAGCCCTCCTTGCAGCTTGGCCTGGTCGCGGGCCCCGATCTGGCGCAGCTCGATACGCGTACGAAAGGCCGCCGCCAGGTCACGCACCAACGCGCGAAAGTCAACTCGTTCATCAGCCGTAAAATAAAAGGTCAGACGGCTGCCATCAAAGGTGTATTCGGCCTCTACCAGCTTCATGGGCAGCGCGTGTTGTGTCACCCGCTCTGCACACTTAACAAGGGCCTCCTTCTCTTTGCTCTTGAACGAGAGCATCAAACGCAATTCGTCTTCGGTAGCCAGGCGCAATACCGGCTTGAGCGGATCACTGAGGTCCTTCTCAGCCATCTTCTTCGACGCAATAACTACGCGTCCGGCTTCTGTCCCTCGCACAGTCTCAACAATTACAAATTGGCCTGTGTTATACGACTGTCCCTGTGGGTCAAAGTAATAAATACGTCCGGCAGGACGAAAACGAACACCGGTGATGGTAACAACGTTCTCGCTAAGTGTTGCTGATACCATAACTTATATTATCTTTACTGGTTATAGAAAAAGCGCGGCTTCATTGCCGCGTCGTTATTACATTTCATTGGTCAACAGGATCGCTTCAGCTACCTCGCGCATGGATTTGCGGTTGTTCATACTGGCCTTCTGAATCTTACGGAAGGCTTCCTGCTCGCTCAGCCCCTGCTTTTCCATCAGGAGACCTTTGGCCCGCTCCACAATTTTACGTGTCTCCAATTGTTCACTGAGAGTACGCGTCTTCTCCTCGAGTGCGCGGAATTCATTATAGCGAGCCAGGGCCACTTCAATAGCAGGAGTAACTTCGCTCTCTCGTAGTGGCTTCACAATATAGTTCACCACACCGGCCTCTTTAGCACGTTCAACTAGCGGTAAGTCGCCAAAGGCGGTGAGCAACAATACTGGCGCAATCTTCTCCTGGGTGAGCGTCTCGGCGGCAGCGATACCGTCCATATCAGGCATTCTGATATCCATAATGACCAGGTCCGGCCGTAACTCGCGCGCGAGGTTGACGGCACTCAGTCCATCGCCCGCTTCACCCACTACAAGATAGCCCTGCTTGGTCAGTACATCTTTAAGATCCATTCGCTGAATTGTTTCGTCGTCAGCGATAATAACTCTTGTTGGCATCTCTATCACCTCGTCTAATCCTTATCCAGCCCCCTGGTCGCACTCTCAATGTAACCACTAACCACAGCCATCACTTCACGCCTGGGTGCTTAGATACGAAGAGTATAACATATAACATCAGACGAGTCGAGATGAAATTGTGGATATTTATCAAAGCGAGCTTTGCAGAGTTAGGTCAACCAGGGCTGGGGCAAACCCGGCCCCTACATTTCAGGCTACACACGTGACTTCCGCCTTTCCATTGATCATCTGGGCTATCAGCCGAGCATCGCGTACGATGGAGCGCAGTTGTTCACCGGTGATTGATTGGCGGCCATCGCAGAGCGCGCTGTCGGGGTCGGGATGTACTTCGAGGATGAGGCCATCGGCTCCTGCGGCGATGGATGCACGTGACATGGTGGGGACTAGCTCGCGCCGGCCTGTGGCATGGCTGGGATCGACAATCACGGGGAGGTGCGTCAATTCGTGAAGCAACGGCACACAGGAGAGATCAAGCACGTTGCGCGTCTGTGGATCAAAGCCGCGGATGCCTCGTTCGCAGAGAATGACATTGGGATTTCCTGTCGAGACAATGTACTCCGCGGCCAGCAACCACTCGTCGATGGTGGCTGACAGCCCACGTTTGAGCATCACAGGGCGCCTATGACTGTTGCGTCCCGCCGCCAATAAGAGAGGGAAGTTCTGCATATTGCGGCTGCCTATCTGCAAGATGTCGGCGTATTCTGCCACCGTTTCCACCAACCCCGGCTCCATCACTTCAGTAATCACCGGCAGCCCCGTTATTTCCCGGGCTTCCGCCAGTAGCTGCAGCCCTTCGAGACCAAGTCCCTGGAACTGGTAGGGGGAGGTACGCGGTTTGAAGGCTCCGCCGCGCAACACCTGTGCACCTGCTGCCTTGACAGCTCTGGCTGTGGTAAGCAACTGCTCGCGGTTTTCAACAGCGCACGGCCCCGCGATAATCACTGGCGAGGTGACCCCATGTGTATCGGGGCCAATGGTCACGGCTTTCCCACTGGAGAGAGAGCCGAGGAGGAAACTGCTCCCCTGCGGCTTGAAGCTTCTATTGACCAGCTTGTAGGGAGTCTTCACATGCATGACGCCCTCAACCGCCCCTTGCTGCCGCAGGAGGGCGCTGGCCTGGGCATCTACATGGCTGCCATCTAGCGTGATGACCTCGCGCCCATCGATAGAGGTGGGCGTAATTGGCTGTTGGTGCCGTGTCACTCGACCCAGCAAAGCCAGTAACTGGGCGCGTTCTTCGCTGCCGGCCTGACTGCGAATACTGATAATCATCTGAAAGAGTCCTCTCTGTCTTCCTACTACGAATTAAGAAACAATAAGAACCAAAAGAAAGTAACAAAAAAGCAGAGGTATTATCCTCTGCTCGTCCAGCATGCTGGTGAATGTTTTTGCACAGCCCAAAGGGCCCACCATCATGCTGGAGGGCTAAACCAATAGTAAAAACCGTATTGAGTGTTTGCGTGTATGATCGTACGGTCGCTGAGCATTCTATTCATCCAATTTTTTTTGACAACGGCTGTTTTCGTTGTCTGCTTTGATTATAGGGTGAATTGTATTGTTGTGTCAAGGGTTTAATACTAAAGCATGGTATTTTACTTCTTTTTCGCGCGTTTCTGGTTGGCACGGTATTCCTGGTACAGGTCGTCATTCTCGCCCTTCACGCCTTGTTTCATCGTGGGGGGAATATTCCTGCCGCCTTCGCTTGACCCCTGGTTCTTACCGGATGAACTACTGCCGCGACTGTTTTGCTGGGAAGTAGGTTTTCCGCCCATAATGGCGCTGAAATTGCGGGGAATCAGGTCGAAGCGGGCCAGCGCTACCAGGATGATCACCAGGGTCGCAAGGAACACCACCGTCGACGTGCTGACAACTATTTTGCTGCCGAAGAGAGAAAATTGAGTCAGATCGAAGTCGAGATGGTATGCACGCAAGAACTGCGTCTCTAGGGCGCCGATGAAATTTGCAGCGAGCAGGTAAAGGCCTATTCCAATCAGGTATTTTGTCTTAAAGGGACTGGCAGGCCTGCTTGCCGCGGCGCTTCTGCTGGCAGGCGCCTTCTTTACTTCTGGCTGCTGTTCTTTTTTGTCTTCGCTTGACGTCTTCGCGGGAGATGCTTTGCTGCGTGTCGCGCGGGCTATCCTGGCCTGCGCTTGATCAACTTCTTTCGGCTCCTCAGTATGGGTCCGCTTGCCTACGGTGGAGAAGAAAGCGGGCATCCTGCGTTTAGGTGGTGCAATAGGAGCGTTTCCCGCCTCCATTTCAGGCTGGCTTTGCTCGAGCGTGGAAGAGGCTTCCTTTTTGTTCGCCTCTTCAGTCCCCTCACCTTCTTGCGAGGTTACAAGCACAGGGCGGTTCCGACTGGTACGGGCGGAGCGCCTGTTACTAGAAGAAGATTGACGGTCAGAATCCTGTGTCATTGTTGTCCTCCAGAACGGTTTTCGTTCAATGGTACGTTTGCCTGGTCATTCATCGAATTGTCTTCTTGTTGCTGCTCAGGAGTGAGATAATGCGTGCTGACGCTTTCCTCTGGATATGAATCGCTACTATTTGATGACGGTACCACAGATGGTGATTGGAAACCGCCGGGAGATAATGGAGTAGACGGCATAGTGGATGCTGGCATGGATGGATAGACAGGCGATGGCTGCATATATGGGCGTGAATGCTGCTGTTGCTGTGCCGACCCGACAGGTAGCGCGGATTGCGCTGGCTGTGCGGGTATTGGTGGCGCCGCTGCTTCTAATGCTCCCAGTCCTGCTCGTGCAATCTCATCGTCTCTCCCAGGGGCGTTGCCGCCACTGACGCCGATTCCTCCAATAGTAGCGCCGCCGGTACGAATGGGCCAACCACCAGCTGCCATAATAAATTTTCCTTGTGACATCTCAGCCATACTGGACGCAAAACCGGGAATGCCCGATCCCCATTGGGCGACCGCGTCTGTGGACTGATTGAACATCACAGCAGTGCAAGCCTTCGCGATACTGATGTTGCCCGTTGCCCAGCCATACGGTGACATCATCCTTTCAAAGAGCACAAGGTGCCCGCCAGCATCGACAATAGCGATACTAACAGGACTTCGTAGCTCTCTGGCGCGCTGCTTGCTCGCTTCTAGTATTTTACGCGCAATGTCTATCGACAAGTTCACGCAGGTTGCTCCTTTTAGCGAAGGCGCATATGGGTATAAAAGCGTCTCCCAATAATTTCTCAATAAAACCTGAAGAAGTGTTGTTGCAAGTATAGCGTATTGCAGGGGTGGGGGCAAGCCCCCATATAAGCAATTGAGGGGCGCGAAATTGAGTGCAATGTAGCAGGGGTGAGAATTGCCCGGGCGCCTACACTAATTTCAAGCGTTCCTTGCGCCATTCCAGCTTACTATATTTCTCTTCAACAAGTTGCTGCGCCAACTCCCACTCAGCTTTGCTCAAATCGCCGGGCACAAATTCTGCCTGCAAGGCCGCGCTAAAACCATGGCGGAAGGCTCTTGCCACGTCTTCCCACGAGGCATTGGGGGCGAAGGTATGCAACGGGTTCGTTTTCTCGCGGTACAAGGATAATGCCTCCGTGCGTGCTGCCTCAGTAGGGTAGCGCAGCAGGGAGAAAAATTCGGCGGCACGGTCGTCAAGCGGCAGCGAACCCTGTTGCAGGAGCGCATCATCTTTCCACACTTGCGCGCTGCCGACCAGTTTGAAGCCGCCGCTGGTCAGATCCGCCTGTGTTGAGGAGGCGAAGCAGGCCGCAGAAGGGTGTTTGCTGACGCGCTCATCGCTTAACTCGGCCTGCACTCCCAGGCTTTGCAGCGCGGCGAGCAGGCCCTGCGCCAGGTAGGCATAGGCCGTAACGACGCCGCTCGGTACGCCATATTGTTTGCCAAGCACGATACTATAGGTGAACTCGTCACGGTGATAGACAGCACGACCTCCCGTAGGACGGCGTACCAGGGCCACGCCAAGCTGCTGGCATTGTTCTCTCTCAATTTCGCGTTCGACGCTTTGAAAACGCCCGAGGCTGATTGATGGCTGTTGCCAGCGAAATACGCGCAGCGTCGGTGGCACATCCCCGCGCAGGTGGTGGATGTGGATAGCCTCGTCGATCGCCATATTCATGGCGGCATCCTGTATATTCGTGTCAAGAAAACGATATGGTTCGTGCATAGTTTTATTCCATTATACAATGTGTGATCGTGCCACCTTCCATTTTTCGCGTTGCTCTTCTCGTACTTTCTCCGAGGAGGGCTTATATCTTGCTATAAACTCGTCGCGGAAGGCAGGGTAGGTGCCTGCAATGATGGACTCGCGCAACTGGCTGGCCAGGCGCAGCATAAAGTGTATATTGTGGATAGTGCCCAGGCGGAAATAGAGCAGCTCTTCCACTCGTGCCAGGTGATGCACGTAGGCGGCAGTATAATTGCGGCAGGTATAGCAGTCGCAGCCCTCTTCGATAGGCCCGTGCTCAGCGAGGAAGCGCGCGGATTTGATGTTGACGCGCCCGCCGTGCGTGAATAGTCCGCCATGGCGAGCCACGCGGGTGGGCAGAACGCAGTCGAACATATCCATGCCCAGCCCAACGGCGACAACAAAGTCTTCCGGTGATCCCACGCCCAGCATGTGGCGCGGCTTCTCACGCGGCAGAGCCGGGGTGACCTCGTACAACATCTCCCACATCAGCTGTTTGGGTTCCCCCACCGATAGTCCGCCAATCGAGAGGCCTGGGAAGGGCAAATCTCCCACAAAGTGAGCGCTTTCCCGGCGCAGTTCGGCTTCAAATGCCCCTTGCACAATGCCAAAAAGCGTCTGCTCAGGTCGATGCTCTTCTTTGGCAACCAGCGCGCGTACGGCCCAGCGGTGAGTACGCTCCATTGCCTCCTTCGCGGCAACGGGCGTAGAGGGGTAAGGGGCACAGATATCCAGCGGCAGGATGATATCCGCGCCCAGTTCGGACTCGATGCGCATGACGCTTTCGGGTGTCAACAGGTGCGGCGAGCCGTCGAGATGCGACTTGAAGGCGGCCCCTTCTTCGCTCAATTTACGCAAGTGTCCAAGGCTAAAGACCTGAAAGCCGCCGCTATCGGTCAGTATAGGCCCGTCCCAGTGCATAAAAGAGTGCAATCCGCCGAACGCAGCGATCAGTTCCGGGCCAGGTCGCAACATCAAGTGGTAGGTATTGGAGAGAATGATCTGCGCGCCTGCCGTGCGCAATTCCTCCGGTGAGACGCTTTTTACCGTGGCTTGCGTGCCTACCGGCATAAAAATTGGCGTGTGAATAGTACCATGAGGCGTGTGGATAGTGCCCGCCCGTGCCCACGTACCAGGACATTCCGCGTCAATCACGAAAGAGAAAAATGCTGTCATATATTCTTGTTTTAGCCATTCACCCGGAGAGATTCTTTACGTTGGAGACTCTTTTCGTTTTGGAGACTTTATTCTTTGTGTGGGATTGGCTGCCGGTGACTTCGTAACCGGCAGCCAATCCCACACAGCAGTTCTTTGACGAGCGACCTGTCGCGAGTCCACCCAAATATACAATAAACGATGCTTGCAAGATAGCATAGAAAAGCAGGTTATGCAAGCGAACCATACACACATAAGCGCATACGCACTATCCATACAAAAACGATGCGTAATGTAAAGAATAGACATAAAAAATTTATAAAAATGATAAGAGAAACAGCAAATTGACGGGAAAACCCTTGCAAAACGGAAATGTATGATGTATGCTTTTTTCGGTATCCTTGATTATCTCGGTCGGTCTCGCAACACATGTAGGGCGCAATCACAGAGTCCAGTGACTCTGGCGAGAAATGCAGAACTGTGAAACTTCTCGCGCATGATTCCTATATTGATGGCTCGTCAGGTTATCCGTCCAGTCCCTCGCTGGTAAAGGGAGTCGGCGACTGGTGACATCTGCAAGGATATGGACCTGAAATGGAAGGAATACCAACATATCACAAGGAGGTCCCTCGTTGAACTTCGAAGACAAAACCCTCAGGTGCCGTGAGTGCGGAAACGATTTCGTATTCACTGCCGGTGAACAAGAGTTTTACCAGCAAAAAGGTCTGGTGAATGAGCCTGGTCGTTGTCCATCCTGCCGCGCAGCACGCCGCAGCGCGTCCATGGGTGGGCGTTCTGGCGAGCGCGCCCCACGCGAGATGCACACAGTCATTTGTGCCGAGTGCGGTGTCGAGACGCAAGTCCCATTCTTGCCCAAGAATGATCGTCCCGTCTATTGCAACCCCTGCTACGACAAAGTCCGGGTCGCACGCAACTAACCCCTGTGTGCTGCTCTTGATGTCGTCGTGATAGGGTGGGTTCCCCTGGCAGGTGCCCAAACTCCGCTAAAGACATTGTGTCACCACAAAACTGAATGTAAAGACAAGGCAGAGGGGTGTTCTCCGCCTTGGCTTTTTTTATGGGTGTTTGGGCCTTGGTGGATTGGCTCTATTGCTCTATCAGAGGGAACTGGTTGTTCGCTGGCGTTCGCTGAAAAGCGCAGAAAATCGTGGGTTTTGCTGTCAAGAAGGCAACCCTTGGAAACTTGAAAAGCATACCGTGACTTCTCATCTAACCTGATTTTTCAGTCTGCCCTCCATCATTCATAGGGAAGTGCCAAGCAGACAACTTGGCATAGCCGGAGATGATACTATCATTACCGCTTATTTGCTAGAGCAGGCAACAACAACATGCTGGTCGGATTGCCTCTTGAACAGTAAGTTTCAGTTGTCTCCAAAAACGGTGGTTTGTTGAGACTCATCAACCAAACGGTATAATTACCAAAAACAAAGATATCGACTGCTGAAAGCTCTTTCTGATCCTAAGAGAGGGTAACCAGGGTTTCTGGCCAGTTATCGTATTGCATATCTAGCAAACCTCGCCACGCATATTGGCAGGTGCGACAGGACATCGCCCCTGAAGAGACAGCCAAATGGCGGCAATATCTCAGCTTTTATCATGACTTATGAGTTGCCCTGGACCAGAATGACCTGCGTGACTGCTGTCTTGAGACGGATGTCTTTTACAGGTGCATACTCATCTGACTGATACCAACGCCTGGCCTGTTCCACGCTGGGAAACTCCAGGAGTATCAGTCGATGGAGGGGCCAATCCCCTTCCACGGTTTCATACGTTCCCCCTCGGACAAGAAATTTTCCTCCATAAGGCTTGAGAGTTGAACCGACGCGTTTCTGGTATTCCCTAAAGCCCTCTGGATCAGTGACCTCGTTATCAACGATCATATACGCTGTCATGGAGTATACCTCCTTTGTTTGTATTCACCTGCACTACAAGACCCTCTGGAAGTGTCCCAGTTTGTTCAGTACCATTTTCACTCTCTTTCCTCTCTACGAGCACAAAGGAACGCGGGGGAACTTCATCGCTTGCGTTCCTTTGTGCTCTGTGAAAAGGCAGAGAGCCTGTTTAGGAAGGGATCATCCCGACTTGTTGCAGCAATTGCAGAATGTCGGCACACAGCCAGTATTCGACGATTTTCCCAGCCTCGACGCGAAAGAGGTCCATGCCCGCGTACTCGACCTGTTTCCCACCGGCAGCAGGCGAAGCGCCTGGCATGCCACCTTGATACGTGCCGCGAAAGAGCCATCGACCAGCAACCTTGTCTTCATCGGCAAGAGGACCAACCGTGGTCGTAAAGCTGTAGTCGGTGAAGGCTGCCGCACTCCCGCCGATCCACTGCTTCAGCCCATCGGGGCCGC
>WNGR01001898.1_pt1 | contig 29121 bp, 27 predicted proteins | sample 5407581 | NCBI WGS metagenome assembly WNGR01 (sample SAMN13153383, study PRJNA577476) | soil metagenome | isolation source: 80 cm soil or saprolite under Garry oak tree replicate 2 | place: USA:California | collected 2016-06-15
GAAAGCGCCTCACCAGTTTTGGGACTCGGACGTCGCAAAATGGATAGAAGCTGCCAGTTATAGCCTGGCAGTACATCCTGATTCAACGCTTGATGGCCTTCTCGATGAGGTGATTGCGTTGATCGCTTCTGCACAGCAGCCGGATGGCTACCTCAATCCGCACTATACCATTGTCGAGCCGGACAAGAGATGGACGAATCTCCGGCATGGGCACGAACTCTACTGTGCAGGGCATATGATCGAGGCAGGAGTGGCGCACTTCCAGGCAACCGGCAAATCTAAACTGCTGGATGTCGTCTGCCGTTATGCCGACTCTATTGATACGGTCTTTGGGAGAGAAGCTGGAAAGAAACGCGGCTACTGCGGGCATGAGGAGATAGAACTTGCATTGGTCAAGCTCTATCGAGTGACGGGCAACACACGCTACCTGCATCTGAGCCAGTATTTCATTGATGAACGAGGGCAATCCCCCATAGGCGCGGACTTTAGGCAATGAGAGCCTCCTTTGGCGGGAGACCAAGCTGTTGAAGGAACCAGTGTTGCGCCTCCGTTTCTTGGGAAGGCCGCTTTGCGCGTTGTCGACTGATCAGATAGCGTTGCAGAGCAGGCAGACAGTCACGCAACCGTTGTCGGGTCCAGGAACCTCGCAGCAGAGTCCGAAGGGTCTCCAGTTCACAGCGAGCCAGTCCCCCATGACTGATCACCCAGATTGGGTGTTCGGGCTCGTCTTCAACGGGCTCCTCTAGCGGGCCCACCTCCGGTTCGCTCAAGAGCCCCGCCAGGAGCTCTGAGAGAGCCTGGGCTTCTTGCTCCTGCAAGGCCCACACAATCAAGCACAACTGCACATACGCTTGAGCTCGCTCCCACAGCTTAACGGGCAACAGATGCAAGTGAAGCCCTTGTTTGAGCCGTTTGAACAGCAGTTCAATCTGCCAACGCACGCGATACAGCTTCACCACTTCCTGGGCCGACCAGCTCTCCTGGGGAAGGGTGGTGCCGATGAGCATCACTCCCGCCCACCAAGCTGGCGCCAGATTGGCCTTGGATCCCTTTTTGTGTCGAATGCGTTCTTGCTTGCGCGCACGAGCCTGCATGGCCTGCTTGCGCGGCAAGAGCGCAAGCACCAAACGCACCGCAAAACGCTCTTGATGCTTGGCATCCCAGACCCACACCTTGTACTCGCTCACCGTGCCATAGCGCTGGTGCTTGACCAGTCGTTTCAGGTCAATCTTCTGGCCATCTTCTCGCTCCAAGCGCACCTGATGGTTGCTCACCCGATGCACGCCATAGGCTCCCTGGGCCTGTGTGTGTTGGACACTGCTTCCCAATTGGTAGCCTGCATCGGTCACGGCCACATCCCCTTGGCACAAGGCAAAATGATGCAGTCCCTCGGCGTGGTGACCATCGGTCACCTCCACCTGCACCAAGCGACCCGCTTGCAGATCATAGGCACAATGCATGCGCACGTCTTCTCCGCTGCCTGCTGGCACCTTGAGACGACTGCCATCCAGCAACAGGATGCGTCCGCTGATGCGGGGCAACCAGCCCGGTGACGCTTGTGACCCAATCACGGCTCCCATCAGCCAAGCGATCCACTCCTGGGCACGCTCCACACGCTTGCGCCACGCGCGCTCCGATAAGCACCCCACTCCGACCAGGGTGGCCCACAACCCCAACTGCCGAAAGGAATACCCACACGCGGCATACACCAGCAGGGCGCGCAGCAAATCGCTCACCTGGGCCAGTTTGCGCACGCGTTGCCATGCTTTGAGCTTGACCGCCTGCTCTTGCCACTGGCTGGGCAGTCGCTTCAGCATGCCTTGCCAGTCTTCTTCATTCCAACTGACCCCTTGTATTGGGGCTGCGCTTTCTGTATCATAAATTGACGACGACATAAGGCCTCCTGAGAAGGTGTAATAGATGTTTCTACTTTCTCATACAAGGCCTCTTTCGTCACTTTTTCCTCCTTTTTTCCTAAAGTCCGCGCCTATGGGGCAATCCCCCTGCTACTTCGATACTGAGCCAGCTCCTGATCTACATAAGTTGAGGTAGGACTAGGATCACTGCAAAAACCACTCATAAGATAAAATGCTTGTGATAGATTTTCGCAGTGATCCTAGTCCTCCCTCTTGATCGTTTTACTTGATCGAAGGTCACACCGTATTCGTCTCCCCAGTAGAGCCAAATCCATACTGGTAGGTTACAGCTTTGCGATGGCTTCCATTTATGCTTCTTTTTCATCATACAAAGAGTTCGCAGTAAATTACATTGCTGCTCTGTCCAGATGCCATATATGCCTTTAGCTCGGCCTCTACTACGCTTCTCCGCTGGATACGACATGAGTCCCTGCTTCTGAAAATCCCTTAGCAAATCCTCATTAACCTTAAACCTACAAGAGCGAACGTAAGCAAGCAACTCTTTTGTTTCATATGTTCGTTTTCGATCAGGTGACATGTCTCACATCCTTTACCATTTAAGCCAGTGGGCGAGCCACGTAACGAGGTATTGACAAAGTACAGAAGTAATAACGGGTAAAAGGAACATTTCTACAATCCAAACTTCCGCTTTGTGTAAGCGAGTTGTCAATCTACGTGGCTTTGTTAAACGTCAATTAAATAGGCCCTTCCCCAAAAGAAGTGAGCCTGCTTGCTACAGACAACCAAAAAGAAAGGATCATCCACACGTGTAAGTTTCAACGTGAGCGTGGACAAACGAACAGTTTCAACGCAAGCGTAGAAAAAGCACATGACCAGGTCTCAAATGCTTCAACGTAAGCGTGGACACAAAAGTCCTCCCCTCTTCTTTTTCCTGAGTGCTGTTTCGTTGCACATAATGTTGGGCACTGTGCCCCTCGAAGAGCACAAGGAGAAAAGGGAGAAACCGAGCATGGCCCTTAAACGCAAGCCACCAGCAGGCAACGTTAGACGTATTGCTCCAATCGGAGAGAACCTACGCTATGCAATCACCAGCAAAGCGAATGAAACGGTCCAATGTGAATCTTTTCAGGAACGAAAACTGACCTTGCTGTTCGACCGCGACCCAAGCATACAAGAATACAGAAGCCAACCTCTACAATTTGTGTTCACTGACACTCAGAAAAAAAGGCATACGTATGTGCCCGACTTCATGGTCTGGAAAACCACTGGCGAGGTGGAAATTCATGAGGTCACGCTTACCTCGCGGCAAGACAAGATAAGCATTCAGGAGCGAGAGAAAGCTGCACATGAGATTTGCCAAGCAGAGGGCTGGAGCTATGTTGTTCATACGGAAGAAACCCTTCCGCAGGCGACTGAGGAAGCGAACTTGCTGGCCCTGTATCGCTATCGGCCCACCAGTTATGCCAATCCAGCCGTTACTGCAGCGGTCCATGTCCGGTTGGGCACCGGAGAGAGAAAAGGACTGCACCTTCTCATCTCCGATATTGCGCAGGCGCTTTCTCTTCCCCGGCCTGCGGTGGTTTCGGCTGTCTGCCACCTTCTCTGGCACCAGATGATCGAGGCTGACCTGCGGAGCACATTACTCTTTGTGAATGCAGCACCTGCGGCACATATTCAGGTGTGGCTAAGGAAGGAGACGCAGCACGTATGAAGCGCAGGCGCAGGGCTCCGGCTCCCAACACGTTACAGCCTGGACACTACATTTTCTGGCAACAACGCACCTATCGTGTGATAGCCCTCGATGCAGACAACGCGTTCTTGCTGCATGTCGAACCCATTCCAGAAGCACCGAGGACGACGCTGAGTTTGCTTGATCTGCTTGCAACACCACAGGCTGGGGCATCTGCCCCACTCTTTGCTCCTACCCTGGAAGCAGTGCACGAGCAGATAGAAGAACTGTATGGCATCACCTCTACGGTCTTCACTCACGATGTCCCAGACAACTATGTCATCAAGGCACGCATCATCATCACGGTGGTCGAAACCGTCAGCAGGCTGGTCTCTGAAGAGACACGCCATGCAGCACTGCGGGGTGAAAGCGTTTTACGCACGCAAGCCATTGGCCGCGCATTGGAAACCGTCAACAAAACCACCATCCAGGTGCAAGTCAAAGGAACAATGAAGGCCCACAAACTCCAGACCAGTCGCGCAGCTTACTACAAATATGTCAACCTGTACGACACCTATCATGGCAACGAAGCCGCCATCGCTGCCTCGTTCCGTCGTGCCACCTTCCGTCTCCCTCAAATGAGTAAGGCACAATTTCACTTCATCGATCTGTGCCTGCTGCTCTACTACGGGAACACCCGCAGCACGAAAACACGGGTCTATCAGATAGCCTCGGACATCCTTGAGAAACGAACGCAGGGCTACTGGATTGATCCTGAGCGATGTGGTGCAACGATCCCCCAAAACCTCGTGACGGAGTTGCTTGACCTCAAGATCCCCATGCAAGCCATTCTGGAGAACCCAGAGAACAAGGCGCTCCTGACCAAGATTCAGATGCCTTCCACAGGATGGTTCTCTGGATATACCAGGTACGTCGAGGCACAACCTGATCAGGGTGAACAGCTCTTGGCAACGCGCCTGGGAAAAGGGATCTGGGAGCAGTTTTATCTGGTGTTTGACACGTTTGTTCATCGCGCACAGTTTCCTCTGCAGTATATATTTGCCGACCATTGGCTGCTCGACGCGTGGATTGTTGATGAGGAAACCCGGAAAAAGCCCTCACGGCTCTGGCTGACACTCTTGATTGATGCCTATTCACGCAGCATCTTAGGGATGGCGTTGCTTTACGAAGACCCCTGCATTGAGTCCATCCAGCAGGTTCTACGCCATGCCATTTGGGAAAAGACCTCACATCATGAGTTGGGCATTGAGCAGGAATGGGCCTGTTATGGTATTCCGCAGCAACTCTTTCTCGACAATGCCTGGGCGCACCATTCCCACAGTCTGGAAAACCTGGCGCGGGTGATCTCTCGAAATGGCATGTACAATCCCATTGATCTTGTGTTTCGCCCGCCCTACAGAGGACGCTATGGTGCCATCATTGAACGACTCTTCAAAAACTTCTCTGGGCAGATCAAAGAGCTGGTCACAGGGGCCATTCAATCATCTGCTCCGAAAGAGGTCCGTACGGCTGCGAGATCTGCCTGCCTGTTGTACTCGGATATGGATTTCCTCCTGCATCGCCTGATTGTGAAGTACCAGCACACAGAGCATCGAGAACTCGGTGGTATGACGCCCCATCAGAAATGGAGCGAAGGTCTTGAGTCTTCTGGCTTTCCAGTGGTTCCACCCTTTACCCCAGCAATGGATCGCCTGTTTCTGCGTATGCATCCTCAGACGCGAACGGTACAAAGCCGTGGCATTCCTGCCTTTGGCTTGCATTACTGGTCTGCTCAGCTCGCAGGTATTGAGCGGGTTGACCGGACCGGACGGGTGGTTCAGTACAATTTTCGCTACGATCCGGTCGATATCAGTCGCATCTCGCTGTTTCGCAATGGAGAATGGGTCGGCGATGCATCAGCCCGAGAACTGCAACGGGCCGATGGAACGTTTCGTCACATCAGTCTGGTTGAGTGGAAGGGAGCAAAGCGTTTGGCCGGTTCTGAGACGAATCAAACCGAAGGTCAAACGCCAGCAGAACTGGCGCTGGTTAGTGACTTGCAGATGCTCTCACAACAGCGAACACAAGAGAAAAAAGCAGCACAGCGTAATGGTACCAAACTCCGCACTCAGAACGTGGAGGAGCCAAAACAGACCACAGACCAGGTTCCAAACGAGGTGCCCGATGCGGAAACTGAGCGTGTCCTTCGCTTCCTGCATGGGTAAAGGGGAGATCGATGATCACAACAACCCCGCTCGATCCGTCATTGGACGTCAGTCGCCGCCTCGTCAACCTGCAAACGTGGCAGGCAGAATGGCAGCATATTGACCGTCAGTTAGAAGAACAACTCATCCCGCTGAGTGGCAACAACTTACTGGAATTACAGCAATCTGTCCATATCTCTAATGTGCGACGACGTATGGAAATGACCCTGGTCAAACAACCGCTTTCCATTCCTGAGAGTGTCCTCAAGCATCTGGGAGTACGAGTGATTCGTGAACAATTCGCCCAGCAGTTCGCCGGACTGCCCAGAGAGGAACGCCTGCTCTGGCTCAACTCCTTCCTCTTCTTCATGACGGCAGATTTGCGAAAACTCGATGACAAGATTGCAAAGGTGAGAAAGTATCGCTCCTTGGGACAAACGCGCAATTTTTTGCTCGGGGGAGAATCAGGGATGGGCAAGACGACCTACCTGGACTGGCTCATGTTCAATCATATGCCAGTCGTGGAAAAAGAGCGCAATCGCGTCCCGATCATTGGCATTGAAGCTCCCGTCAGCCAAAACACGGCCAGGCCCCTTCTGTGGCGCATGCTCCTGGGATGCGGGCAAACCTACATCAAGAGCGACAACGAAGAAATTCTGCTCATGAAACTCGTGCTGTATTTTCAGCAATGCGGCGTCGAACTCATTGTGATCGATGAGGTTCAACACATTCAGCGTCCTGAATTGAAGCGCCGGGTCTTAGAGGTGTCGAATATGACCGGTGGCATCCCCATGATCTGTGCCGCCACGCATCCCATTACCTGGACAGAAGGGGACGCTGAAATCAAAGGACGCTGGAATGACGTTTTCCAGCTCACGCAATACACAGGAACCAGATTAGATGGCTTACTTGCCACCATTGAGTTGTTTCTCCCGTTCAGTCAGGACTCCCATCTCGCCACGCGTTCGGTCGAGGGAAGTCCTGGACCGGCAACGCTCATTGAGCAGTGGACGGGCGGTATCTTGCGAGACATCATGATCCTGATTAGAGATGCCTGCCGTCGAGCTATCGAGGAGAGCCGCCCCTGCCTGGAACAGCCGATCCTGGAAGCAGCATGGAAGGATATCCAGACGAAACAAGTCACTAACTTTCTTGACTTCATCCGTCAAAGAGAAAAAAGGTAAGCACAGCATGGGAACAGAACTGTGGGTTGATCGAGAACGGGCTATCTGGAAAGTGTTACCGCTGCGTCCTCAGCCACAACCGTTTGAATCCATGACCAGCTACATCCTTCGTTTGGCCGAAGCGAATGGGCTCCAGTCCATCAATGAGTTAGGAACGCTTGCAGGAGGAATGATCTTCTCCTACCTGAAAAATCCTGATTATCCCGCTGCTACCTATCCGGGTCTTGCCCAAATCACAGGCTATCCAGAAGAGCGGTGGTTTGACATGACCTTCTTTCACCTTCTCCAACACTTTGGATATGCAATGAACCGATATTCTCTCCACAGGTTTTTCCAGGGGAGCCTTGCCTCCTCCTTACGCTACTGTCCTTTGTGTTTAGCCGCGCATGCCCCTGCTTACTACTCTTTGCTTTGGCGATTTCTTGTGCTCCCAGGATGCATTGAGCATGGCGTACGCTTCCTCGATCAATGTGGTCACTGTGGATCTCCTCTTCCTCTCTTGAAATGTCTCCCTCAACTCACCAAGTGCCTTACCTGTCAAGGAGATCTGAGAACGTGTGAATCCCCTCGTCTCGACGATGATGACGTAGAACGTACAGACAGACGCACGAACGATCTGAAAATGCTCCTCACCCCAAGGCCAAGACCTCTGGAGAAAGAGGAGGCAAAGCTCATCGGAAAACGGTATCAGCTGCTCCGGCAACAGCGGGGTCTCTGGATACCGGAGGTCGCGTCTCTGATGGGCCGAGATACCTCTGTCGTCCGAGATATCGACTATGTCAGGAGATTCAGGCAAGCAAGCTTGCACGACTACATACGATATGCTGATATCCTGGGATACTCACAGTGTGAGATCTTTGATGAACCGTCCTTGCAAGATCTCGTTGCGCCTTTCAGTGAGGAACAACTGCTCGATCAGGTGGAAACAGCCATCCACCAATTGAAAGTCAGGGGCAAACCCATTCTGCCAGGAAGCGTGGGGGACCTCGTTGGCATGACTGGAAGGCGTTTGAAGCAGTATCCTCGTGTGAAAAAGCTCCTCAACAGATATGAGGCGCAACGGAAACAAGAGATCGTCCAGTTCGACATCCAGCTGGAGGAGGAGCTCTTCAAGCAGGTCGAACACATCCTGAAACAGTTAGAAGCACGTGAGGAACCGATTGTCCTGCAACACGTCTGCGATCTGGTAGGATTGAGCTATTCATGGATAGTGAAGAAGTACCCTCGCATTCGAGCGTTGTTCCATGAGTGTCAGAAGAGCCGATCTGGGTGCGGCCTCTCTCCCCGTTTAAATGAGGAGGCAAAAGTCCAGCAGGTGCAAGCCGCTATCAACGTGCTTGTGTCACATGGAGAAGCTGTCACGCTCAGGCGGATTCGCCAAATCGTGAGACTGACCCAAAAACAATTGAGGAGTTCCCCTCGCGTCAAAGCGCTCCTTGCTCACCACACAAAAAAATGGCAGAGAGAAGCCTCTTGAAAAATGCTTTTTTCTACGTTTGTGTTGAATTTCCGTGTTTTTTCTACGCTTCCGTTGAAATTTTCCACGCTTCTGACCCTTTCCAGACGCTTTTCTCAGCTCATTCCATGTCCACGCTTCTGTTGAAACTTACATCAAATTGATGCAATTGGAGACATGGTTGTAAGAAGAGAGGAGGACTGCATCAATGAGTTCTCGAGAAGAGAGAGAAACGCTAGCTGCATTGTTCCTTTTGCCTGATACCATCGCGGTTGAAGCTGTCTCTCCCAGCAAGAGCCGCCTGACTCTTCAGATTTCCTGTACGCTCGAGAGCGCTTCTTGTCCCCTTTGCCAGCAATCATCAGAACGCATTCACGGAAAGTATGGGCGAACAGTGGCTGATGTCCCTTGTGGAGGGCGATTGGTCACACTTGCATTAACGGTTCGCAAATTTGTCTGTAATACCAAGGCTTGCCCACGCCGGATCTTTACCGAACGGCTTGCTGACCTGGTGCAGTCGTATGCGCGTATGACCAATCGGCTCTCGCAAGCTCTCCAGACACTCGGTTTTGCCACCTGTGGGCAATTGGGAGAACGTTTCGCTCCCAAGCTGGGGATGCAGGTCTCTGGCCCAACGCTTCTGCGGCGCATGCGAACATGTTCCTATGCCCCGCCTGCGTCCGTATCCGTCCTGGGCATAGACGATTGGGCTTGGAAAAAAGGGGCGACCTATGGCACAATACTCGTCGATTTAGAGCTTCGTAAGCCTATTGAGATCCTTCCAGATCGAAGAGCCGAAACTGCGGAAGCCTGGCTGCGGACCCATCCAGAAGTAGAAATAGTGAGCCGGGATCGAGGAGGGGATTACGCAGCGGCAGCTAGGAAAGGCGCTCCCCAAGCACAACAGGTGGCAGACAAATTCCACTTGCTCAAAAATCTCCGTGAGAGGATCAAAGATCTCATGGATCGGAGACACTCCTGTTTACCCGAAGTGGAAGAAACAAGATCCGACGCCATTCCCACAAAGGCACAAGGGATCAAAGATTGCTCAGTCCACGAGATCGCAGAGAACCATGCGGAGCCAGTATCAGAGAAACACTACCGAACCATTCCTGCCTACCCGTATCAAAGACCAGCAGGGGTGAGCTACCACGAATTGCAGAAACAGGTACGACGAGACAAGCGCTATGCTCGCTATGAAGATGTGCGAACACTCTCAAAGCAAGGGGTGAGCATCCGCGAAATCGCTCGTCGGTTGAAGTTAAGTCGAAAGACTATTCGTCGTTTCATTGGAGCCGAGGAATTTCCTGAGCGTCCCCCGTCCCGGCGAGGCCAACAAGGCAGTATCCTCAACCCGTACAAACCGTATATTTTCCAGCGGTGGCAGCAGGGATGCAGGAACAGCGTTCAGCTCTATGATGAGATCAAGGCTCGCGGATATCCAGGATCTGCCGGGAGGCTTCGAACCTTTCTCGCTGATCTGAGGAAAAAGCATGTGGAGGCGGGATCAGCGGAAGTTTTGACCTTTGATGCTTCTACACAAGCGATTGAAATCCCTGATTCTCTGCCTCCCAAGCCCCGTATTGCGTGCCGCCTGTCTGCAACACGTGCATCCTGGCTCTTTGTCAGCCAAGCAGGAAAGCTGGATGAGAAGCAAGAACAGCAGGTCGGACAGATTCGAGCCGGACACCCTGACCTGGAGAGGGCTTACCAACTGAGCCAGGATTTTGTGATGATGCTCGCTGAGCGGCGAGAAGCCGATCTGGATAGCTGGCTGACTCAAGCTGAACACAGCGGCTTGCCCGAATTCAAAAAAATGGCGAGGGGGATTCGCCTCGATTATGCCGCGGTCAAAGCCGCGTTTTCTTCAGAGTGGAGTAATGGTCAGGTCGAAGCGCAGGTCAACTGCTTGAAGCTTCAGAAACGGATCGTGTTCGGCAGAGCGAACTTTGACTTATTGAGGCTTCGTGTTCTCTCGCGTGTGTAGCAGTCTCTCATGATCCTGCTCTCAATCCTTCCATGACGTCCCCCCATGCTTCCCGTACCAGTAAGCAAGCAGACTTACTTATTTTGAAGAAGAGCCCCACTTAAGGCATGGTTCAAATGAATGTGACAGTTTCGATTGCCCAAATGCAGGTAGTTGCGCTCTGCAAGCCGTTGGACATTTTATTGTGACTGTTCAAACTGTCACATTCGGTTGAACGCGCAGTGAACCATGCCTCAATGATCAAAAACAGGAGGGTATCCTGCCGTTCTTAACTGCTAGTCAAACTGTCCTAAAGCCAGCATATTGCCTTCGCTATCTTTAAACCAGGCTCCCTTGCTCTGCCCAAGCGTTGCCACACTGTTGATGGTCTTCACTTCCGACGTGTCGTACTCTTCAAAGACCACTCCCCGGGCTTTGAGTTCGGCCACTGCGGCCTCGATATCGCTCGTGTTCCATGTCATCTGGGTATGGGTTCCGCTGGCAGTTCCTCCAGAGGGAAAGACAAGAAACCTGGTCCCTCCACCACAACGGTAGAAGAGGCCATCTGGTCCTTCGCTTTCCGGGGTCAGTCCCAGCTTGTCGGCGTAGAAGTGCTTGGCGCGTTCCAGATCCGTTGCTGGCAGCGCGGTGTGGATGGGATACTCTGCTAACATAGGTTGTACCTCCGTTGCATGGTGTGAGTGCGGGCCGGCTGTTCTTCCCTCTTCCTAATCCTATAATACACTTTTGGATGGACAAAAACCACCCGCAAAAGTGCGTATGACCTGCCAGGGGCTCTCATCCTGAGTGGCGAAACCAATTGGCATATAGACGAGTGTTTCTGATCATACAAACGGGATTCTCCCCCAGATTAAGTAAGCTTGGTTGCTTTGGTGGGCGTTTCGTGACCGAAACGACTGTTGTTCTCGTTTCCTCTGAGCAAGACCTTGTTCCCATTCTCTGCTGTAAGCAAGCAGGCACACTTAATGTGAGGATGAGCCCCGGTTATTCGTAAAGCGATACATCAGTTGGAGCCAATTCATGTGTCCTCGCTTCTCACATATGCTAGAGCTTTCACATACATTGCGGGTGAACCTCTGGATGTGGTACACTTTTCTGAGACAATGACCTGGGTACGATTTTTCAGGACTCAACACATCTCACTGATTGGAAAGGATCCGGAGGGGTGGGGTAGCAAAGCGTCACTTAAAAGGCATGTACACGCAGCTTTCCACAGACAGACTCGGACCCACAGCTCACCCTAGGGGGACTGAGTGATGCCCTTGTACCCCACGCTGGCCTCTAGACCTCGGCCGTCGAGGAAGGAGCTCATGCCGAACCGAACTCTCACCCTATCCCCAGTCCCAGTACTGCGACAGCGTTTCGACGCTGTGCCCTGGCTTCCGATCCTGCTATCTCCTCGCGGGCCGTACATGGCGCGAACCGACGCGCAGGGGATACCGCTACGCGATGATCGCGGGTTCCTGCACGTGGAGGAGACGCCGGGCGGCGTCTCGGGAGCCTGGCGACAGGGAGCGCGAGTCATCGCAAATCTCCGCTGGCTGACCCCTCAGCGCAATCCGTTCGATACCGAGCTCGACGTGTACGGGGCGACTCGCAGAAGGCATGGAGATGTCGATGGTCTCAGCCACTACCCCTACTGGACCTGGCATTTCCCATCACCCGACGGGGTGGTGGGTTTCTGGTACAAGGCCGTCGCCAGCCGCGTACTCTGGCGCATCCTCCACAGTGCTCCGCCAGAGGAGATGATGCCGTTTGCCACGCGTGAGCTGGCCTACGCGTGGGACCACGGGCATAGAGTCGTCAATGCCTATGGGGCACAGGCTGCCCTCGCCGTTGCCGACGATGCTCAGGCTCAAGGCCGCCGTCCCGTCTTCCTCATCGAGGACTTCAGCTTCGACATGGACAGCCTGATACGGAAGGCTCTGCCCAATGCAGCAATACAGCACTTCATCCACGTTCCCGTAGCTCCCTGGAACGTGCTGCAACTGCTCCTGACAGACGAGTGGGCGAGAATTCTCACCGAGAACGGGCAACCTCTCGGCGAGAGGATGCTGTACGAGACACAGGCAGGATGGACCGCCGCGGATACGCTGATGGTGCAGCGGGACGTAGACCAGGCCAACCTTCTCGAGGCCATCGCCCAAGTGCTTGGACCGCATGGATACAGGGTTGACGAGAAGACTGGCAGCGTCGCACACCCCGACGGGCGTCGTTCCCGTACAACTGTCTGCCCCATCAGCTGCGACCCCTGGGAGATGGTGGAGCGTGCACGATTCGAGACGACAACACGAGCGCGTCACGCGTTTCAGGACGCGCTAGGAGGAGCGGATCGAGTCGCAGGCATCATAACCCGCATCGACCGAACGAAGGGCATCGATGTAGCTCTCATGGGCTTCTTGCGGCACTGTGAGCACCTCATCGCGAGCGGACAGATCGAAGAGCTCCAGCGGTGGGGATTTCTCGCCTGGCTTCAGGACGCACGCAGCATCTCCGAGGAGCAGCAGTACAAGGAGCTGATAATGCGTCTCAGCCACGACGTCAACGATCGCTTGCGGCCCTTCATGCCCAACGAGCGAGACGCAGTGGTACTGCGTCTCGGCAACGATCGCGACACCATGACGGCGGCGTTTCAGATGGTCAACTTCGGAATCTGGACAGCACGGTACGGCCTGGGCATCAACTCGCTTGAAGCGAGGGTGGCAGACAATCGGGTCGTCGGAGGCTTCGAGCTGCCACCCGGCGAGCGCCGTGCTCCCCACGTCCCGATTCTGACCGGTATGGTCGGGACCTCGCGCCTCCTAACCTCTCCTTTCGTCCCACGTCCGGCACTTGACGACCCCAAGAGCATTGCGATGGCTCTCCGCGCGTTGGGGGAACAGCCTGCCGACATCCTCGACCAGGTCACCGAACACCTCGCATCCGACGTGTGGTCATGGAACATCTACTCGTGGCTGTCGACCCGGCTCGAGGAGCTCGAGGCCATGGCGCTCCCCACTCCATCCTCCGGTGAGTTCCCCCTACGAGCGATCACGCCGCTGCCTGCGCCGCTCTCCCTCGAGGATCTGATTTGATTGACGTTGCCCGCGAATGCGAGGGATTTGGGAGACCATTCAAAAGCGGGTGCTCGTTTTTGTAAACGTCAAGGGGATAGTGGCTCATCCTCTCATGAAGCAAGCAGGCACACTTAATGTGAGGATGACCCCTCACAGGGTACCAGTTGGCTCATTTTTGATCACCTAAAATGGGGTCATCCTCGATTTTGGTGAATAAAGCTCATCAAGAAAGTATTCAGGATACATTCACCTGCATCAGGAGCGATTTCTTGATATACGCTCATAGCTCTGCAATACCCGAATCACCAAATGTGAGGATGACCCCCATGTACGTGATCAAAAACAGATCTTCAGCCACACATGAAGACATTCTTCGTTTCCTTTGAGGTTGCTGCCAAAGAAGCCGCCGTAGCCATACCCCTCAAGGACTGCTCCGCAACTTTGACAGGATACGCCGTAGTTATCGCCGTTGCGTCTGAGATGCTGACAATTGCTCATGGGAGAAGTTGATTCTAGCAGCTTTTTGTCCCTTGGTCGTGTTTTCTCCAAGAGTGTTTTCGGGCGGAAAAAAGGGGTATCCAACTGGATACCCGCTTGCACTTTCTTGCGGTGCGCTAAACGTTTCCCGAAAGATCAACCAAAGGAGAAGCGACTCCTTCAGCCGCCTCTACCTCATGGTGTTCAAACCAAATGGGCTCTTGGACTTGTGTTGCTTCCAGATCGACGAGGTAAAAGCAAAACGGCTCTTCTGCCTCATCAGCTATCGTACTGACCGTTTGGACGGTGCCTTTCAGCCCTCTGAAGGGACCATAACTCGTCACATCGACCAAACTTCCGACTGGCAAGACATTGTTCTGCATGGTATGTGGCACTCCTTTCTCATGAACCAGATGCCCTCAGCGCTCTGCTCCGGCTGTTCATCCCTGACAGGAGAAGCACTTCTCATGACACAAGAAACCTCATTTCCGCACCTTGAGGGAGATGCAGAGGTCATTCTATAACATTATAGCAAAGCATGACAAACTCCGCTAAACAAATACTTGCCTTGTTACATTATTTTAAGAATGCTGCAATAAGATCGAGAGAATTCTTGGGGAAAAGTGAGTCGTATTGTGGAAAGGGATACCAGCGGCCAGCGGCAAAAGAGGTACGTGCTGCTTGGGTGTCAGTCGCCTACACCAGAAGCGAAGAGGGGAGCGTCCTGACAAAATGGCCGTTCTGCCGGAAGAACGCTGCCACATTGTCAAGAATACGGCTGATCCGCTCTTTTTTGTTTGTGTCACAAATCAGCACCCCTCGTCCGGGCAGGTTGTTGGCAATGGTCTGGTACTTTCCCTTTTGGAACAGAAGAGATGCCGGGACTAAGGCGATATTGTCAAATTTTGCCCGTCTTATGGCTCTCGGCGGTTTCACAATGCGATAGGGAAGTGTCTGTTTCATAAGCCTGTCTGCATCATCAGTTGTCGCGGGTCTCGTGCCATGTGTGTATAGATAAGGGAGGTCTCCGGCCTTTCATGTCCCAAAAGCTCCTGAAGTTCGCTCACTGTATAGCCTTTACTTGCCTTGTAGGTGGCGCAGGTGTGCCGCAGGGAATGGCAGCTAAATTTCTTGGTGATCCCAGCCAGCTCGCGGTATTTCTCAACGATATCCGCGACACCCTGCTGGGAGAGGCCTCCTCCCTGGTAGTTGAGAAAGACATGCTGATCTGCGAAGAACGTTCGGTCTTTGAGGTAGGATTTGAGCGCCTGGGCTGCTTTCTTCTCAAAGTAGACTGTTCGCTGCTTGTTGCCTTTGCCGTTTATCAGCATGGTTCCTTCGTTAAGGTCAATATCCGAAAGCTTCAACCCGACCAGCTCTGAAACCCGAATGCCGGTTTGGAGGAAGAGTTGCAAAATGGCGTAGTCCCGGCTATTGCCGGCTGCTGCACCAAGAAGCCGCATGTACTCGTCCACCCGCAAAAACACCCGCTGCTTGCGCTCTTTTTTTGGCCGGATAATCTTTTCGGCAGGGGAGGAGGGAAGTGTCTTCTCAACATCAACCAGGTACCTCAAATACTCCCGGATCGCCGCGAGTTTGCGGACTCTCGTTACGCCGGATCGTCCCAACCCTGAAAGGTGTGAGAGAAAGTCGCTGATATGGGTTGCTGTGATCTTTTCAGGACGATCTACAGTGATGTCGTTCTCACTCAGGTAGGTGAAGAACTGGGATAGATCAGTCCGGTAGGCGACTCTGGTATGCTCGCTGACATTTCGTCCTGCCAAGTAGGTGAGGTAACGGGTTAACGATGCTGCTAGTTCATGTTGCGTGTCCATAGGTTTCCTTCTGTCAAATTAGCAATTCTATTGATGAATGTGCTAACGTTGTCCGTCGGTTATGTTTTTCTGGTCTCATTGTGCCGAATTACCATTTTTTTCGCAACGCGAGAATTTTGTAAAAACTGGTACATATAACCATTAAAAATACCCGTTATATTCAACCATTTTTAGCAGATTTTGAGCGTGACTGTCAAGGGGGTGGTTGGTATAATCACTGATTATACACACTTCTCTCTTGTTTGATATAATAAGTTAAGCACTATGGGGAAACTCCTTCTTGCATTATGGGTGTTTCTTGGTTCACTGATTGGAGCACATCGGGGGTCACCCGCTCTGCATGCTGTGCAAGCAACTGTTCTGCCAACACAGGCACCTCAGACTCAGCCATCAGTGCTGAGCTTAATTCCTTCCTCTCTTCTCAACGTATCATTTTCCACGAACACAGACACAGCCTCTTGATACGAGCAATTGGGTGACGTACGCGGATATAAACGACGGAGTAAAATTTACCTATCCAGCGCAGTGGTCATACATGCCATCTTCTGCGGGCCCATCAGTCGTTACATTCAAACCAGCCTATGCCAAATTACAAGACATGGGAGGGAATGCCTATTGTATCGAGGTTGCTTTACTGGTCAACGACTATCAAACAGAAGTGCAAAGGCTCCCCATACCCTCTGATGGAAAGTTTGAGATCGAACTCATTTCCTTTGGCAAGGTATCAGGTGTACGCTTTCGAGACGCAACGTCTGGCCGATACCTGCTCGATAAAGATGGAAAAGCCCAGGAAAGCCGATGATGGAAGCGACTTCTGCTCATCTCGTCACACGTATGCCCACACCACTTCGTGTTTCAGAAGCCATGCTGCCTGCTTTGCTCCCAGAAGAGGTCTGCTGATGCATACGTAGGCCTGGTGCGGATCGTGGAGAGCGGGGTACCAGGAGTCGCCAGGGTATAAAGGGAAATGACGCATCTCCTCTCGCAGATCCACAGAGGGAGAGAAGGACATTTTGACCAGCTCACCGCTCCTCACCTGAAATGACAGAATGACTTCTTGTTGGAGTTGCTGGCTCAGGATGGTCACATAGCTCCTCACGCTGGCCGCCTGCATGAGCAGGACGATGAACAGCACCTCGCTGATCTGCTCAGAGACACCCCGACTCATGAGGAGATCACCAGTGACTTGACAGCTTTCTTCTAGGAGCGTCTGCACGGCGTCTGCCTGAGCATCGGCGCACACAATTTCAATGAAGATGGTCATGCTGGATCTCCTCGCCACTCATACACCGATGCTATTTCCTGCTCCTACTCTCTCCTTCGAGAAGACCCAAGGTGTCCAGCGTGGATACGGATGTCCACCTGGTCCAGTTGCCACTCTTTGCTGTTTTTTGATGCGTTGGCCATCATTGGCGTGACCAGATGGTTGACCAGGCAGCCCGCTCTAGCGGAGTACAAGAAGGAGTATAGGGGAAAGGGAGCTCTCTGTCATCGGTCATCCGGCGGATACCGTATAGGCCACCTGACCTATTTGTGCTGAATACCACCCTCAGGAGCCGTTTCTCCCCTGGTGTTTTCTTCCCTCTTTTTGACACGGCTGTGTTTCTCAACCCCGGCTCTGCCAGACAGACCAGAGCACCCACCCAAAGCTGAAGGAGGAAAAAGAGCGTTTCTCCTTCCTCACGATGATGGAGAATCTTCAGCAGGCGGGTTCTCTTTCTGATCGTGTTATCATTGGCTTGCTCGTACGTCTTATCTGGAGAGGGGTAGTGGACACTCCCCCGCAAACGTTCCTGTACCTGAGAAATTTCAGCTCAGTCTTGAGGAGCTCAAACAATTCGTCTCCCAATTCCGCAGCGCCTTCCCCGACTTGCATGAGATAGTTGAGCTACAGGTCGCCGAAGGGGACTTGGTGGTGAATCGCGTGACGGTGCGTGGAACGCACACAGGGGAGTATCGGGGCCTGGTGTTTAAGGGTATCCCTCCAACTGGGAAGCAGGTGACATGGACGTTTACAGAGATTGTTCGGATCGTTGATGGTAAGATCGTGGAGCACTGGATGAACGATGACGCTGTGGGCAGGCTGCAACAGATCGGTGCTCTCCCCATCCCAGGGCAAGCCAGTTCGTGACCTCTGTAGCCCGTTTCACTTGGGAGGCACGGAACTCGGCGGTAAACTGCTGCCGAGTTCCTCACTTCCCTGCCTATCGGGGGATTATCCCTCAATGTGATAGAACTCACGACGACCCGTTTCGACGAGTGGTGTCATGCGGGCAAACCACTCGCCAAACTCCGGCAGGGAGAAGACCTCAGCGATACGACGCTCCCACTCGGCCAGACTCTCGACGGTTGTCTCCGTGACGACGGTGTAAAAGGAGCCACTGGCATCGGTGAGGATGCGATCCCCATACTGTGTAGGCCAATGCTCTCGGGCCTCTTTGAAGAGTGCCACCAGCTCGCCTCCCTTGCCATATTTGGCTTGAAAGACGTCACGCACCAGGATCATGATTTCACCCCTTTCTGTGTATCAGAACTCACTTCGGGTAAGCGTGTCTTACCCATCTGAACGATACGATGAAAAGACTTCCATGGATCAGTATACCATCTGGCATTGCAACAAAAAGGTTCTTATTTGGGAAGGAGAACACTCCTTTCTCGTTTGTCTGCTGGTTTGAGAGAACACGAGGGGGGGTAGGGTCATCATTAGCAAAACAACCGTGTTTTGCCGTTCGTTCTCCAAGAAGCGAGCGTAACGTTTCTTTTCTGTTGCCTGAAAAAAGATTGCTGCTCTCAATCAGCCTCACAAGCCAATGCAGTTTGACATCCTGCACTACACTGTTGCATTTTACCCAAAGATCGTTGGTTTTTTCCCGTTTCCGGAGGCTCAGCCAGACATTTGGAGAGAAGGCCGACACTCATTACCCTGCCATACACCTGTGTCATTGCCGCCGTTCTCCGTACATCTGCTCTCGCTCTCCAACATTGCTAAAAAAGCCCCGACCACACACGGATCAAATTGGCTTCCTGCACCCCGCCGTAACTCTGATTTGGCCTCATCAACAGTGAGTGGTACCTGACGATACCGTCTCAGCGAGGTCATCGCGTCAAAGGAGTCTGCCACGGCGATCACACGAGCGGGAAAGGGAATAGCCGTTTTCGCTACCCTGTAGGGGTAGTCACGTCCATCCCAACGTTCGTGATGTGCAACCACGATGTGAGCCAGGCGCTCAAAGACCCCACCGATCTGGTCAAGGATATGGTAACCGATTTCTGGATGCCGCTGCATGATCTGCCGCTCTTCTTCAGTCAGCGGGCCTGGTTTATGCAGAATGGCATCAGGAATACCAATTTTGCCAATATCATGCAGGAGTGCCGCCACTCTCACCAGAGATTGTTCTTCCGGTCGCTCTAACGTGCGTAGCGTTGCCGAAGCTAAGTCTGCAACCCGCTGCGCGTGAATACCCGTCTCCCAATCATGTGCCAAGGCTGTAGCAGTCAAGGCCTGGACTACCATGGACTCCTTGTCATCAAGCATTACCTGCTTTGCCTCCGACGCTGCCCCTGCAACAAAGACACGGTTACGGCCAGCAGCTTTTGCCCGGTACATCGCACAGTCAGCCGCTGCAATCAATGCTTTGCTCGACATGCCATGCAGCGGATAGATCGCAACACCAATACTGACGGTGGTAGCGATAGGGACAGCAGGGGAGGAAGCACCAGACCGCCAAGTACAGGGGCGTGCAACGATGACTGAACGCACGTATTCTGCCGTTTTGTAAGCTGGATGTACGCCCATGCCTGGCAACACGATGATAAACTCTTCACCGCCATAGCGTCCGACAAAATCATCAGGGCCCAGCGTCGTACGTAACCGACAGGCAACCTCACGCAGCAGCGCATCGCCTGCCAAATGCCCCCACGTATCATTCACGCGCTTGAAATGGTCAACATCAATAAAGAGCACGGCGGACGATCCAGATGTTTGCTGGGAACAGACTATGGTTTCATCGAGCCGATGCATCACAGCTTGATAGTTTGGCAAGCCACTCAGCCCATCTATGTACACCGCGTCTAGTAATGCAAAATAGAGATGGTCTCGTTCTGCCAGTAGGTCATTCTGATGCTGCACTAAGATTTCTTGCTCGCCGTAACTTGCTTGGAGTTGTGCTCGTAGCATCTCCGCATTGCCTGTCATTTGCCACGAGATATCCAATGCCCTGCTCACGACCTTTCCTCCCTCTTGCTGTGTAGTGCCAGTCCGAACGGTGTGTAGAGAAAACGTTTCCCAGAATAGGCAAGCGTCGGTATGTCTCTTTCTCAAGAGAGAGCATCTCTGCGGAGAAAGTGGTTCGCAGTGGCTCTCGTCATCGTTGGCGGATTGGTTCTCTGTGGAGGTTGCTGGGTATCTAAATGAGCAAAGAGAAACTCCTCGCACGTACAACTCACCCACCATAAGTAAGTATACTCTGAGGACAAGATTTTTCAACAAGCAAGGCCTAAATACTTGACATATGTCCGTTATGGGGTATGACTGTTTTTGGCTGTCAAATTCTCGACCACTTGGCCCTGTTCAGCCATTCAAAAAAGCAGTCCGAGATACACAAGTGTGAGGCCATGCGGCCCTGGACATGACAGAAACGCCTCTTCGTTGTATGCGCTCGCGAAGGGCTTTTCCATTGCGGGAAACAAGCTGTCCTTCCAGCGGTACAGGAACTCGTGTTGCGTCTAAAGTTGATTGATCCCAAAGTGCGGGTCTGGTCACTGGTAAGGATTGGAGATGGGAGGCAACATAACGGCGTTCTTTCATATGCAAGCTAGATGCTCTGTTTTTGGAGAAGTTCTGGTCGTTCTCCCTCAAATCCTGGCATAGTAGTTTATGCTAACTTGATAGGGGTAAGACTGGTTTGAGAAACGAGCAAGGGATGAGTAAGAAAAGTGAGCGAGAGAGTGAGGCAACAGATGAGCAGATAAAACTTGACAGACAAGCAATTTAGAGTGATAGTGGAGGTATGGGGTTTTTCAAATCAAATCGCTTGCAGTTAATCTTCAATGCTATACTATAATTAATCTCTGCAACATATGCAACGGGAAATACCTATTAGCCAGCTTCGGAAAATCGAGGGACGTGGCAAGTTTCTCACTGCTATGCTGACGTTTGATTTCTTTGATTTGCTCTTGAAGTTAACAATAGTAAGTTTAGCAACACTCTACAATCCTTATGCGGTATTCTCCTTTTATGGTGCATCACCTTCTGTCTACATCTTATGGACAGGGATGAGTCTTATCTTAGATATGATTGTCTTTTTCAATATCTTACGATGGAAGAAAGTAGCAGCGGTTACTTTTTTTCTTCTTACAGGAGTTGAGGGAGTTTTAAGCTATGCGATATTTCGTCCAATTCATTATCCAGAGCCTCTTTCAGTTTCCCTCATCCACAACATAGCGGTACTTGTCCTCTGGCTCTGGGCATTCAAGCGCAAGTGGCATCTCTTCACCTAACCACCGAGAATTGCTCGCTGTGGGCGACGACCCGATAGGAATGCCCACAGCGAGACTTGAGATTATCTACCACTAGCTATGTAGTCCGCCCCTGTTTCAACAGAAGTGTGAAGAGACAACTACTTACTCTGTTACTGATAGCTAGCGCGACTTAATAATCTCCGTTTCTGCATTACCGGCAACATCTACCTCTGCAACTTTTTGCGGTGTACCAGCAGTAGTAGGAACGAGGAAGCTATTGTGTGTTTGGCAGCAGTTGATATCAGAGTCTGTTAGTCCAAGTGACACTCCAACCGACGTTAGCTTGAACCCTCCTGGTTGTCCTGAGGAAGGCGTCACGTCGACTGCAACCGAGGGAAACCCGAAAAAGCCGTAGTATACATCGCGATGTTTAGCGCCTGCCAACGCGAGGAGGCCACCACCCGCGAAGTAAAAGTGAGCAATATCATCTGAGCGGTCATTGATCGCAGCACTGTCCGGCGTAGACGTCAGTTCGTTATTATCACAGCCGCCGCAGGTAATGTCTGAAGCAATGATAATCGCACTGTAGAGAGGTTTGCCGCTTGAGTCTAAGAGCGGGACCACATCGGGAGTGAAACCCGTGCGAGGATCAACCGTTTTCATATTCATTGTGATGGGGGAAGTGGCACCGAATGCATTGCTGATAGCATCATGTACTTGGGTACCGTGATCCAGTGCTAACAGTGGAAGTGTCGAACCGCCCATGACAAAGGTAACAGCAACGTGCAAGTAATGACACGACGCACCCGGACTTGGACTACCTTGGGAGCAATGAAAATCAGTATCATGACCAGTAACCCAGAAGTTGCCAGCAGGAGGGGGTGGTGTGAAGTTTACAGGAGTGAGCACGATTTTTATAAATTCTATCTTTGTACAGAAAAATGGAATTGGGACAAATTGACACACGAGGTTCCCACTGGCAAAATCACCCATCTCGCGAGGACTCAATGGGCAAGGAGGCGCTCCTGCATTTTTACAGACAAAATCACCGAATTGCTTCAGCAAACTCAAGCACGTGCTAGAAAAAGGTTTTGTCAATTTGTTACACACGCTTGAAAATTCTATCAGAGGGTCTGAGGATGTCGACGATGTGATCGAAGGAGATGTTGATTGGTTCGGATTAAAATTAATGAGAATGCGAAGAAGGCCAATAAACGAGCACAGTTGTGGAACATCATGAGCATCGTCCTTACATGCTTCTTGATTACTGACGATGTCAGCCATTTCGCTACCGTTTAGCTCGCATCGCTCACCAGAAGTTCCCGCGATTTTACAGCTATTTTGACCAACCCGGTTAAGGAAGATTTGACATGTGCTCGAATGCAAATTTTGGCATGCCTTATGAACATTTATGCCTAAACTTGTGTTCGTCGATGATGAAGTGGCTGAGTGTGCGAAGGTCGCGAGGGGCACCATTACCCCGATGAGCAAAAGACATGATGCGAGAATGATGAGGTGCCGCTTGAATGGAAATCCTTTCATACATGTTCTCCTACAAATAATTAGAAATACGCACTACAAAACAACAAAAAAGCCTGAAAAAGGGGATATCCAGAGAAAGAGAACCTCTTTGCCAAAAAAGACGATACCCATACCAGTGGGCGCAGACAAAATGGTATGGATATCACGAACAACCACCCCTGAGACTTCCCGTCCCTTGCTTATTATCGGCAGATTGGAGCACTTTCTTTTACCCCTTCTCTATAAGAAGCAATCAGCATGAGCAGTAGAAACGACCCGACAATGACAAGATATCGCCACAATGAAGAGTGGAACATGGTCTTCCTCCTTCAGTTATGCTAGCCTGATGCTGTTCGGTTGGAATAGTTGCCAACGCTTCCAAGCAGACACACTTAATGTGAAGGAGAGCCATTAGGCAGTCCGTTTTCTCGTGAGCAGTTGGGGAGGGATGAATGGCAGCAGATCATCACGGGTGAAGGTTTTTGTCTCTTTGCAGACGCGCGTCATTGCCAGACTCACTTGATGCGAAAAGCCAACATATTCAACAATTTTCCCTTTTGCTTGTGCTTTTTGAATGGCAGGGATGAGATCGGTGTCTGAGGACACAAGATAGATGCGCTCACAGAGGTTTTCATAGGCGGTGTTGTACAGTTTTTGAGCATGGGCTGTGCCATCGGTTCGGACTTCACCGACATAATAGGTGCGCTGTGCCATCTGGCGATTGCCGGAAAGCAGCAGACTGAAGGCTGCGTAGTCAAACGCAAGCGTCTGCAAGCCCAGGTCTTTGAGCTTATGGTAAAAGTTGCTGCCATCAATCAGGATCATGGCACGTTCTGGGTTGCTCGATGACATACCAATAAGAGAGTATCGCACAGATTGTGCATAAAAAACTCCCGTAAATGGTAAAGACCCCTACGGGAGGATTTAGTATACGATATATAGCAAATGTTGCTTCTCAAGTCAAGAGACTGATTTGAGAAACAAACGAGATTGCCTGCACCTGCCAAGAGAAAAAACACTCCTAGCGGCTCTGTGGCGGGTTTCTGCGCTTCTTCAAAGCATTATGAATGGTCATCTCAAGATAGGTGGTTGGTCCTGTTTTCCGCTCGGTCTTGTCCTCTCGGTATAAGCCGGATTGCAAAAAGAGCATTCTGGTGAGTTCAATGTTGTCTCCTGTCCAGTGCAAAAGCTTGAGGGCTAAGACAAAATCCGCATTGGATGGTGATGAAAAGCCGGTGGTATCGCCTCGCAGCAGTTGTTGAAGCAGGGGATCGTGTGCCGCTTCTGGTGGCAGTTCGGTGAGGACTGATCCACTCCCACCCCCCACCCTTGTGTTCTGAATACGCTCTTGCGGCACTGGTGGTGCAAATCGTTGGTAAAGAGCATCAATTGCTTCCTGTCGGCGTTCAACCGTTGGCGGTGTATGCGCAAGATGGTTGGTTGTGATGGTCGTAAATCGTTCCTTCTCGTACATCTCAATTGCCGTGTGGATGTTTTTTCCTGGCAACCGTCCATAGGCTAAAATATGCAGTCCGTTCCCACTTGGGGATGCTTCGGTGTAGGAATTGAGGTCCTGTACGATTGCTCCGGCTTGCGGGTCGATGATGGTTCCGGTTGCTCTGTCGTAGGAGTGGTCAAGGTCTACGAATGCAAGCGGCGGCGTTATCATAAACCCGATGCCTGAGTAGTTGCCGCTTTCCAGCGCGGTAAGGGATTGGTTGAGCGATCCCCAACTTGAAGGAATTTTAACGCTGGCATGAGCATTGCGAATGCGGGGATTATACGGAACTTTCTTTTTCTTCCCGTCGCGGTCAATTTCTGCCCGCCACACAATCCATTGGGGTGATCTTTGCAGTTCCGAAAGCAGACCGGAGTCAAACCGTTCTTTGAGCATGTGAGCGTAACTAATAAAGCGTTCGCGTCCGGTGTGTTCAGGGTTCATAGCACGTAGCATCTGGCAAGTCTCTTATTATACTACATCAAAGCCAGTAAGTGGAGGTTGCCAGATTTACGTTTTCCCGTTATTGGGTGCTACACTTTTGTTTGCTCAGATGTGGTATGAAGGAGAGAGAAAAAGTGCGAAGAGAGAAAGGACACACAGACAATGGCACCTCCCAAAAAACCTTTGAATGACCGTGCGGTGGGTGAAATCATGCTTACCGAAGTATTCACTATTGTACAGCGTCTCAATGCTGCCGCAGGCCAAAGCATGGTAAAAAGAGGGACACGAAGCGGCAATATGACCTTTAACCCGAAAATCGTTGTTGCTGAGGAGGGTCACAAACACTATACCTGCTTTGTTGAGATATACACAGAGGCAAGCAGCAAAGCAGGGACAGAGATGAGCATGGAATGGAGTGGTATGGATATTGAACAATTCAAGCAAGGATTAACAACCCTCTTTCCTGCACTTACGGCTCTTGCCAAAGAGGGCTATTTATCTGATACATTCACCGTGGGGCTTATCAAACCAGATGGAGAAGAGACTGAGGTATACGCGCCTTCGGTGCTTGAGCCAGGCATGTATAGTCTGTCTGAAGCAAATGAAGAGTAAACTACATCCAATATAAAATCAACGAGCAATGTGCGCCGTTAGACTGAATGTGTAAACAGGACAACATTGTATCGCCACCATCCACATCGCGAACTCTGGGTCGGCTGGTTGCCCTGGGCTCCACTGCCTTTCGGCTATAAGAAAACCTTGCACCTGCTTTACATCGAGTGTGCGCAGTACAGCATCTAATCTTTGTCGAAAACTAGCATAATCGGTCATAGACTTACCCATTTTTCTATCTATTGTACTAAATGCTTGACTCTTGTGTACAAAATACGTACAATTCTCTACAGCCTGATAGCTTACTTCCCGTAAGAAAACCAGGACCTACCTGTATGAGGTATCGCTTGCAGAACGAACATATATTTTTCGCTCCATCGCTCTCAGAAGTGATGAGACAGCTTCTGAGCTTTCGTCCTACCGGTTTGCTTACTATATGGCGTGCCGAGGGTCAACGTCAAGAAGACGCTCGCATTGCTATTGAGCATGGCTATCCAACCCACGTTTTGCGAGGCTTGCATTGGGAGCATGCCAGTGTAGCCATACTGGCATGGCTCAATAGCTGGGGGACATTGCACTTCTCATTTACGGCAGCGGAGCCACATTTATCTTTACCAGCACCGACCCAGGGGATTCGCCAGGAACAGCCTCCTCTGCCGGAAACGCCACTTCCCTCACCTTCTCCGGATCCGCGTACTCCCGTAAAGCCAACACAGTTGGGTCATGAATCCTCTCCGACAAAGAGGCAGGCACGCCCTATGCATATGCAACAGAACCTATCTGTACAGGAAAATCTTGAGCGAACCTATGAGCTGCCAGCCACTCGAATAATATATCAGCAAGAAAAGCAGAGTAATAGCAGAGCCGCCAGTACTCCACGATCTTCTACGGCCCATGAAAAGGTTATTCCATTGCTTACTGTGATGGGAAAAGACTATCCTTCTGCTAACCTTCCACGCTACGAGCGCATCATCTTTCTACTGATTAATGGACGGCGCACAGTGAGCGACCTGACACAACTGACTAAACGCTCTGTAGAAGAGGTATATTCTATCCTCTATCGCTTGCAGGGCCTACAACTCATCACGTTGAAGCGCGTGTAATTGTATACAATTAATTCAGCATGCTGCGATCATCGTCTTTGGGCTGAGAGAGCATCTGGCGCATAAAAGGCACCTCACGCCGGAGAATAGTGATCTCCTCCTGCAAACGCTGGGTAGTCGAGGTTAGCTCTAGCCAATGCTGCTTTTGCTCATCCTGAATGTCCAGAAAATAGGCTATAAAGTGCGAGAGTGCTTCTGGTGGATTGGGCAGGTATGAACTAATATTGTGCTCTGTTTCATTCGCCGCTTTGAGCAGCATTTCCAAGTAGGTGCTGAAGAGGCTTTGTGCTTGTTTAGCGGAAGCCATCAGGGCATCGGCAGGTTCGGCCATGTCTTCAAAGGTCTCAACGATGCCAGAAAGATACGGTTTCTGGCGATGCTGGCTGAGAATACGGAAACGCTGCAAGCCTACAGCCATAAGTAGAAAACGGCCATCTTCCAGGCGATTGAGATCGCGTATCTCCGCCATTGTGCCAACGGGATAAGGTTCTTCTTGCAAGGGCTGGCTGTCCGGTTTTACCAGTACAATGCCAAAGGGCCGCTCCTGTTCCTGGCAATCGGCAATCATCTGACGATAGCGTGGTTCAAAGATATGCAGTGGCAGTACCATACCCGGAAAGAGGACAAGATTCAACGGGAACAACGGTAGTTCAATCGCTTTAGCAGACATAGATCATTCCTCCTTTGGCAAGAAACCACCACCGCCAGGGGTATATATACAGAGGACATCACCTACGTGAACATCAAATGTAACTTTGCCCGGAAGCTCAGTAGTCGTTCCATCGTGCTCCAATATGTTGACTCCGACTGACCCTGGCTTCCCTCCATGTAGCCCATATGGTACACATTTGCGACGATCGGTAAGTAAGGTAACCGTCGCTGGGGCCAGAAACGTGAGTTCACGACAGAGACCATCGCCTCCACGATACCGCCCTGGGCCACCAGAGCCATGGCGCAAGGCATAGCGGCGCACACGTACAGGAAGTTCCATCTCCAGAGCTTCTACCGGTGTATTACGAGTATTGCTCATGTGTACATGCACGCCAGAAAGGCCATCAGCACCAGGACGTGCCCCCATGCCTCCACCCATCGTTTCATAATAGGCAAAAACCTTCCCACTTTCGGCAAGCGTACCACCAAAGGTCAGATTATTCATTGTACCTTGCGAGGCTGCAGGTATCTTCTGCGGTGCGAGTTGGGCCAAGGCACCGAAGAGGGCATCGACCACGCGCTGTGAGGTCTCCACATTGCCAGCCGCCACTGCCGCAGGTGGGCTCGGATTGAGTAGCGTCCTTTGAGGTATAGAGACGGTCACAGGTTCCATACAGCCCTGGTTGACCGGCACATGTTCACCGATCAGGCAACGTACCACGTAGAAAACAGCCGAGCGCGTGACTGCCTCAACGGCGTTGACACATCCGGCACTCTGTGGCGCACTACCACTAAAATCTACGCCCATGCGGCCATCTTGTATATGTATACGCACAGTTATTGGTAAAGATTCGACGCCCCAGCCATCATCATCCAGGTAATCAGTATATACTACTTCCTTAGAAGGTAACTGGGCCAGAGCAACCGTGGTCAGTCGGGCGGAATAGGCGAAGAGGGCATCAATATGGGCCTGCACCGTGCGTGAGCCGTAACGAGCAATAATTTCGTGGAGGCGACGCTCACCAACACGAGCTGCTGCCATCTGCGCATCCATATCGCCACGTCGCTCCCATGGGGTACGCACATTACGGTAAAACAGTTCGAGCAAGTCTTCGTTAACGACACCGCGCTTCGCCAGCTTGAGAGGGGGAATAATCACCCCTTCCTGGTACAACTCACGTGACATGGGCATAGAGCCAGGAGACATGCCACCAATATCGGCATGATGGGCCCGGCTGGCGACGAAGCCGAAAAGCTGACCGGTCTGCCCATCGCGATCATCGGCAATAAAGACTGGGGCAATCATCGTAATATCAGGCAGATGGGTACCGCCGAGATACGGATCATTTAACACCACGATGTCACCTGGCTCAAAACTGTCAAAGCGTGCGATAGCAGCCCGCACAGAGGCAGGCATGGCTCCCAGATGGACAGGAATATGTTCAGCCTGGGCAATCAAGCGGCCCTGAGCATCGAAGCAGGCACAGGAGTAGTCCTTACGCTCTTTGATATTCGACGAGTAGGCTGTACGTCCTAGCGTGACGCCCATCTCCTCGGCAGCGGAGGCCAGCAGGTGTTTGAATATTTCCAGGGAAACAGGGTCGGCTATTTCATATGTATTGGACGTAACGTTGATGTTCGGGGTAGCAGTGGTCAAGTTGGCTTCGATGTTGCCCCAGGCATCGACGGTACCTTCCCAGTTTGGAGGCAAGAGAAAGGTGCTGTCGCTCTGCACGATTAGGGCAGGGCCAACAATTACATTGCCGTGCCGCAATTGGGTACGGTCATATACGCTGGCTTGCTGCTCTCCCGAAGCAAAGGTCATGAGCCGCGTACCAATACAGGCGTGTTCGGCTGAAGGGCTGACAAAGGGGGTCGCAGGTAGCTCCGGTTGAGCAGGCTGAGTGACGGCTTTGACGCGCACGGCAACGATCTGGACAGGCTGCTCAGGGTGGCTATGTCCAAAGCGTTGATAGTGCAGTTCATGGAAACGCGTCAATGTATCCGCTACATTGCCAGCATCGGGAGTAGTGAGTTCATAGGCCTGACCGGCATAGCGCAAATCGTAAAAACGATTGAGTGCAACA
>WNGR01003983.1_pt1 | contig 29105 bp, 30 predicted proteins | sample 5407581 | NCBI WGS metagenome assembly WNGR01 (sample SAMN13153383, study PRJNA577476) | soil metagenome | isolation source: 80 cm soil or saprolite under Garry oak tree replicate 2 | place: USA:California | collected 2016-06-15
GGGATCGGCACCGCGGGGCCGCTGGATCGTGTCCGTGGCATGGTCAGTCCGGTGAACATCCCCGCGTGGCGCGACTTTCCGTTGATCGCCACCATCCGGCAACTGGTGCCGGGCGTGCCGGTGCGCATGGCGGGCGACGCCCAGTGCGTCGCGCTGGGGGAGTGGTGGCGTTGGCAGGGCACCCGGCCGGCCGGCGCCCTACTCGGGATCGTCGTGTCCACCGGCATCGGTGGCGGCCTTGTCCTGGACGGCCAGCCCTACCTCGGGCCGACCGGCAATGCCGGCCACATCGGCCACATCACCGTCGACCCGCGCGGGGAAACCTGCCCGTGCGGCGCGACCGGATGCGTGGAGACCATCGCCAGTGGACCGGCCCTGACCCGCTGGGCGCTGCGCAACGGCTGGCAACCGGCCGTCGACGCGGACACGCGCGCACTGGCCGCCGCCGCGCGTGACGGTGAGCCGGTCGCGCTGGCCGCGTTCGACCGGGCCGCCGACGCCCTCGCCACTGCCCTGCTGACCACGGCCGCGCTGTGCGACATCGACCACGTCGTGATCGGCGGCGGGGTGGCCGCTGCCGGCGACACGCTGCTGCGACCCATCCGGCACGCGCTGTCCCACCGGGGCGGGATGGCGTTCCTGCACCGCATGCAGGTGCGGGTGAGCGCCCTTGGCCGGGACAGCGGCCTGTTCGGTGCCGCCGCGCTCGCGCTGGCGCAGCCGGTCCCCACCCCCTGACCGGGCTACCATCTGCTGTCGTACTTAACCGGATCAGTGGGGAGGGTCGTGAAGCGTCCGACGATCGCCGACATCGCCCGCAGGGCCGGCGTGTCCAAAGGGGCGGTGTCGTTCGCGCTCAACGACCAGCCCGGCGTATCGGCGGAAACTCGGCGGCGGGTGCTGGCGATCGCCCAGGAGATCGGCTGGACGCCCAACGGCATTGCCCGTGCGCTGTCCGGCGCGCCCAGCCACACGATCGGCATGGCACTGCGCAGGCCCGCGCGGATACTGGGTGTCGAGCCGTTCTTCATGGAGTTGATCAGCGGTGTCGAGGCCGAGTTGTCGGCCCGCGAATATGCGCTGTCGTTGCAGGTCGTGGGGGACATCGACGCGGAGATCGCGGTCTACCGGCGGTGGTGGTCGGAGCGTCGGGTGGACGGGCTGCTGCTGTGCGACCTGCGGGTGGACGATCCGCGGATCGGTGTGCTCGAGGAATTGGCGGTGCCGACCGTCGTCATCGGTGCCGCGGCCGGCTCCGGCAGTCTCGTGAGCCTCTGGTCCAACGACGGGGCCGGCGTCACGGAAGCCGTGGAATACCTGGTGACGTTGGGACATCGGCACATCGCCCGCGTTGCCGGGCTGTCCGAGTTGCTGCACACCGTGGCCCGTACCGAGGCGTTCACCGAAGTGTGCGCGGGCTTGGACATTCCGCCTGCCGTCACCATCTTCACCGACTACACCGGCGAAGAGGGCGCGCGGGCGACGCGGCGACTGCTCAGCTCCCGCAACCGTCCGACCGCGATCGTGTACGACAACGACGTCATGGCGATCGCGGGGCTCGCCGTGGCGCACGAGATGGGGCTGTCCGTGCCGGGCGACGTGTCGCTGATCGCGTGGGACGACTCCGTGCTGTGCCAGCTGGTGCATCCGCCGATGACCGCGCTGTCGCGGGACATCCCGGCCTACGGCGCCCGTGCGGTGTGCCAACTGCTGGAGATCATCGCCGGTAACCGGCCGGCTTCGTCGGAGGACGAGCCGCCGCACCTGATTCCGCGCGGCACCACCGGCCACGCGTAACTTACAGAACCGGTCCAGCGGTCGTTGTAACTGTCATTGCTTGAATAATCGCTGCTCATGTGATGGTTGACACTTAACCGGTATAGTGCTTCTATCAGCACGCATGGAGTCCGGACGCGAAGGGGCGTGCACAGTGAGCGGTACTTCGGCCAAGTTATGGCGTGCGGCTGCGGCTTTGCTGGCCGTCGGCGTGCTCGCCGCCTGCACGGACAGCCCCGCGGCCACCGGTTCGTCCGGCACGAACGCGGTGCTCACCGTGACGACCGGGGCATCAACGCCGTTCGTCGCCGTCTTCAACCCCTACGCGCCGAGCAACAGTGACGCGACCGACGGGATGATCCTCGAGCCGCTGTACTACTTCGACACCGTCGACGCGTCCCGAGTCAGCCCGTGGCTGGCCACGTCGTACAAGTGGTCCCCGGACGGCACTTCGCTCACGTTCACCCTGCGCGACGGCGTCAAGTGGTCCGACGGCCAGGCGTTCACCAGCGCCGATGTCGCCTTCACGTTCAACCAGGAGATCTCGAACAAGACACTGAACCAGCACAACCTGCCGCTGACCGGCGTCCGGGCCCCGGACCAGCACACGGTCACGCTGTCGTTCAGCCGTCCCGAATTCTCGGACCTGTTCTTCATCGCGGGCAACACGTTCATCGTGCCCAAGCACATCTGGTCCACAGTGGCCGATCCGGCGACGTTCACCAACACGACGCCGGTCGGCACCGGCGCCTACGAGGTCGCGTCGACCACGCCGCAGGTCATGACGCTCACCGCGAACCCGCACTACTACCAACCGGGCATGCCGAAGTTCAAGACCATCCGATTCCTCACCTACAAGGACAACAACGCGTCCAACGCGGCGCTGGCCGCAGGCGAACTGAACTGGGGCGGGAACTACATCCCCAACATCCAGCAGAACTATCTCAGCAAGAACCCGAACTTCCACATGGTCAACATTCCGCTGTCGATCGCGTTCCTCGTGCCGAACCTGAAGACCGGCCCGACCGCAGCGCTGCCCGTGCGCCAGGCCATCAGTGCCGCGCTGCAACGCGATTTCATCAGCAAGACCGTCTACGGCGGAAACGCGCCGGCCACCAACCCGATGGCGCTGCTCACCCCGAACTACAGCAACGTACTCGACCCGTCCCTACGCAACGAGAAATTGCCGGCCGGCGATCCGGCACAGGCCAAGAACATCCTCACACAGGCCGGCTACCAGCTGGGATCGAACGGCGTGTTCAACGACCCGACCGGCAAGCCCCTGGACATCCAGTTGCAGGTCATCCAGCCCTACAGCGACTACGTGCAGGACGTGCAGATCGCCCAGCAGCAACTGAAGGCCGCCGGCATCAACCTCGTCGTGGACGCCGAATCCGGCCAGCAGTTCAACAACAACCGCAGCAACGGCCAATTCCAACTGCTGATCGACAACTACGGCTACACCCCGAGCCCCTACGCCTATTACTACAATCTGCTCAGCAGCTCGATCGCGCCGAAGGCCGGTGTGCCGGATCTGGTCGGCAACTACGGCGGCTACGCCAATCCCGATGTCGACGCGGCGCTGGCCACGATCGCGTCCACGACCGACAAGACCACGCAGCAGCGCGCGTTCGCGACCATCGAGCAGCGGTTCATCAAGGACATGCCGCTGATTCCGCTGTTCGAGCAGCAGAACGAGCAGGAGTTCGACGGCAACGTCGTGACCGGCTTCCCGACCAGCGACAACCCGTACGCGTCGCCGGCCATCTACATGCAGCCCGACAACGGCTGGGTCGCGATGCGCCTTGCCCCGGCTCACCAGTGACAAGGCGGTCGGCGTGCGGTATGTGCTGCGCAAACTGGGCTTCTACGCGGTCGCGGCCTGGCTGGCGATCACCCTGAACTTCCTGTTACCCCGGCTCATTCCGGGCGACCCGGTCGAGCAGTTGATGGCCAGGATGTCCCAGGCAGGCTCGGTCGCGCCCGGCGAGGCCGACACGCTGCGGCAACTGCTCGGCCTCGGGCACGGCAACGGCATTCAGCAGTACCTCGGCTACCTGCACCAACTGGTGACGCTGCGGTTCGGCATGTCGATCACGTACTTTCCGCTGCCGGTCACCACGATCATCGGCCAGGAGATCTACTGGACCGTGATCCTGGTCGGCGTCGCGCTCGTGCTCAGCGTCGGGCTCGGTCTCGCGCTGGGCGCGGTGGCCGGCTGGCGGCGGGGCAGCCGGTGGGACCTCACCGTCCCGCTGGGGATGCTGTTCTCGGCGATGCCGTACTTCTGGGTCGCGTTGCTGCTGCTCTACGTGTTCGCGCACCGGCTGCGGCTGTTCCCGCTGTCCGGCGGCTACGACCCGGCGCTCATCCCCGGCTGGCACGCGGCGTTCGTCGCGACAGCCGTCCGGCACGCGATCCTGCCCGCGCTGACGATTGTGATCAGCTCGGTGGGCACCTGGATGTTCGGCATGCGCAACATGATGGTGTCCACGCTGTCCGAGGACTACGTGGTCGCGGCGCAGGCGAAGGGACTACGCCCGCGCACGGTCATGTGGGGTTACGCGGCACGCAACGCGGTGATCCCGAGCGTGTCGGGTTTCGCCATCTCGCTCGGCTTCGTCGTCTCCGGCGCGCTGGCCATGGAGATCGTGTTCTCCTATCCCGGCATCGGCTACAACCTGCTGGCTGCCGTGCAGAACGACGACTATCCGTTGATGCAGGGCATCTTCCTGGTGATCACGCTGGCCGTGCTCGCCGCGAACCTGGTCGTCGACCTGCTGCACGGCTTCCTCGACCCGAGGACGAGGGCGAGCCGATGACCGTCGCCGTGACCCCACCGATCCGGACCCGCGCCGACCGCTCCGGCTGGCTCACCGCCGCGCTCAAGTCCCGTTACGTCGTGGCGGGGCTGGCGATCATCGTCGTGTTCACGCTGGTTGCGCTGGTCGGCCCGTACCTGGTCGGGAATCCGGCCACGTTCGGTGGCTCGCAGCTCGCGCCGCCATCGGCCCACCACTGGCTGGGCACGACCCAGATCGGCCAGGACGTCTTCACACAGCTGGTCGTCGCGACCAGGGACACGTTGGCGATCGGCGCGTTGTCAGCTCTCGCGGCGACGTTCATCTCGGTGACGGTCGGCATCGGCGGCGGCTTCGCGGGCGGCACCGCCGACGAGACGCTGTCGCTACTGTCCAATGTGGTCCTGGTCATCCCGCAACTGCCGCTGGTCATCCTGATCGCCGCGTTCGTACGGCACACCGGTATCTGGTCGATCGTGCTGGTGATCGCGCTGACCAGTTGGGCCGCGTCCGCGCGGATACTGCGGGCGCAGACGTTGTCGCTGCGCGGCCGGGACTACGTGCTGGCGGCCCGCGCGTACGGGGAGCGGTCATGGCGCATCGTCGTGGTCGAGCTGATTCCCAACGAACTGCCGATCATCGTGTCCCAGTTCATCTACGCGGCGATCGCGGCCATCCTCACGCAGTCGTCCCTGTCCTTCCTCGGCCTCGCCGACCCGAGCCAGCTGACGTGGGGGAACATGCTCTACTTCGCGCAGAACGACGCCGCGCTCGACTCCGGCGCGTGGTGGTGGTTCGTGCCACCGGGACTGTGTATCGCGCTGGTCGGCACCGGTCTCGCCATGGCGAACTTCGGTCTGGACGAGTTTCTCAATCCGCGTCTCGGCCGGCGTGGCGCATGAACGACATTGTGCTGTCCGCGCGTGGCGTGAGCGTCGACTACGGCGGTACGCGGGGAGTCCACGCGGTCCGGGACGTCAGCATCGAACTGCACCGGGGGGAGATCCTCGGCATCGCGGGCGAGAGCGGTTGTGGCAAGACGACCCTGGCGTTCGCGCTGGCCCAACTCCTGCGACCACCGGCGGAACTGACCGCCGGCACGATCACGTTCGTCGAGCCCGACGGCACCGAGACCGACCTGACCGGCCTCGATCCCGTGCGGCTGCGCCAATTCCGTTGGAACCGCATGTCCATGGTGTTCCAGAGCGCGATGAACGCGCTCAACCCGGTCACCACGATCGACCGCCAGATCGGTGACATCTTCGCCACGCACCGTCCGGACATGAACAAGCAGGCGCGCAGGCAACGCGCCGGTGAGCTGCTCGACCTGGTCGGCATCGACCCCGGCCGGTCCAGCAGCTTCCCGCACGAGCTGTCCGGCGGCATGCGCCAGCGGGTCGGCATCGCGATGGCGCTCGCGCTCGAACCGGACATCGTGCTCATGGACGAGCCGACGACCGCGCTGGACGTCGTGGTCCAGCGCGAGATCCTGGACCGGATCGAACGCCTCCGCGCCGACCTCGGCTTCGCGATCGTGTTCATCACACACGACCTGTCGCTGCTGCTGGAGATCAGCGACCGGCTGGCGATCATGTATGCGGGCCGGATCGTCGAGCAGGCGCCCGTCCGGCGGATCGAGGCCGCTGCGGCACATCCGTACACCAAGGCGTTGTTGCGCTCGTTCCCGGACATGCTGGCCGAGGGTCGCGAGTTGCGTGGCGTGCCGGGCAGCCCGCCGGACCTGCGTGATGTGCCGCCGGGGTGCGCGTTCGCGCCGCGCTGCGAGTTCGCGTTCGCGCCCTGCGCCACGGTTCGCCCGCTGCCGCGTGTGCTCGACGGCACCGTCGTGGCCTGCCACCTGGACGATGCATGAACGCCGAAGTGTTGGAGGTGCGTGGCCTCACCGTCGACTACCGGCGGCACGGCGTGCGCGCGGTGGACGGTGTCGACCTCACACTGCGGGCCGGCGAGACGGTGGCGCTCGTCGGCGAGAGCGGCAGCGGGAAGTCGACCGTGGTGCGGGCGCTGGCCCGCTTCGTCCGCCCGACCGCCGGCACGATCCGGCTGCACGGGTCAGCGTCGCATCGCGACCGGTTCTACCGGCGCAGCGTCCAACTGGTGTTCCAGGATCCGTTCGCGTCGCTGAACCCGATGCACACCGTCGGCCACCACCTGCGGCGCCCGCTGCTGGTGCACGGCACCGAAACCCCGATCGACGATGCCGTGGCGGCACTGCTGACGTCGGTCAACCTGGTGCCGCCACGGGACATGGCGACCAAGCGGCCACACGAGCTGTCCGGCGGCCAGCGGCAGCGGGTCGCGATCGCCCGTGCCCTGGCGACGAATCCGGAGATCCTGCTCGCCGACGAACCGGTGTCCATGCTCGACGTCTCGATCCGCCTGGAGATCCTCAACCTCCTGGACCGCCTGCGTACCCAGCGGAATCTCGCGATGCTGTACGTCACGCACGATCTGGCGACCGCGCGTCACTTCGCGTCGGAGATCCTGGTGATGTACCGGGGCAAGATCGTCGAGCGCGGCACGAGCGACCAGGTCATCCTCGCGCCGCAGCATCCCTACACCCAGTTGCTCGTCCGATCGGCCCGCCGCAGGCCTCGGTAACGACACCCTATTCACAGTGAAGTTCGCCTTCGGCGGCTAGCTCACCATGCTTTGTGTGCCAACGACTTTGAGCAGTCGCATGGCTTGATCCGACGGCGTGCCCGGCTCGGCGGTGAGGATCACCACGTGCTGGTCGCGGTCCGGGACCTCCAGCACGTCACAGTTGAGCGCCAGCTCGCCGACGACCGGGTGGTGCACGAGCTTGGTGGCGTGCCGGCTCGACCGCACTTGGTGCGAGTCCCACAGTGTCGCGAACTCGGCGCTGCCGGCGCGCAGCTCGGCCACCAGCGAGTGGATTCGCGGGCTGTCCGGGTAACGGGCGATGGCCGCGCGCAGATCGCCGACCGCGTACGCGCCGAATTCGCGGTCCGTGGCGGCGCCGTAGCGGCGTTGTGTCGCGTCGGGCAGGAAATAGCGTCGAATGAGATTGCGGTCGTGGGGTGGTGTGGCCGAGAAATCCTCCAGCAGCGCGGCGGCCAGGGCGTTCCAGGCCAGCACGTCGTACGTCGCGTCCAGCACGATCGCCGCCGAGTCCGGCATCCGGTCCAGCAGGGTCAGCAGGCTGGGCGGCACCTCGGTGGGTGGTCCCGCCGGCTGCTGCTGCGGCTGTCCGGCCAGGTCGAACAGGTAGCCGCGTTCCTCGTCGGACAGCCGCAGCGCGCGGGCGATCCCGACCAGCACCGTGCGGGAGGGATGGCGTCCGCGTGCCTGTTCGAGGCGGGTGTAGTAGTCGGTCGAGATGTGGACGAGTTGGGCGACCTCCTCGCGCCGCAGTCCGGGCGTGCGGCGGCGGAACCCGGCTGGCAGGCCGACGTCGTCCGGGCGCAGCAGCTCTCGCCTGCTGCGCAGGAAATCGGCCAGTTCGTGCCTGTCCATGTGGCCAGTATGCGCCGGGCCGGCAGCGCGTACCCAGGGTCTTTCAGTCCCTGGCTGACGCCGCTCGCGCCGGGTGATTCTGGTGGCCTCCTACTGTGATTGTGAGCAGCGATGCGGTTTTCCCTTGCCACCGGTCAGGAACACACCACCTGGGACGTGCTGCGCACGCTCTGGGCGACCGCCGACGAGGTGGCTGTCTGGGAGTCGGCCTGGGTCGGCGATCATTTCTATCCCTTTCTCGGCGATCCCAGCGGTCCGTGCCTGGAAGGATGGGTGACGCTCACCGCGTTGGCGCAGTGCACCCGGCGGTTGCGGCTCGGTGTGCTCGTGTCCGGCATGCCGCATCGGCATCCAGCCGTGCTCGCCAAGATGGCCACGACGCTGGACAACATCTCCGGCGGCCGGCTCATGCTCGGCCTTGGTGCGGCGTGGAATCAGCTGGAATGTGGTGCCTACGGCATCTCGCTGGCGTCCCGAATGGATCGATTCGCCGAGGGGATCGAGGTGGTGGCCGGCTTGTTGACCGACGAGACAACGACCTTCGCCGGCAGCTTCTACCAGCTCACCGACGCACGGTGCACGCCGAAGCCGGTCCAGCGACCACGGCCGCCGATCACCATCGGTGGCACGGGCGAGCGCCGCACGCTGCCGCTGGTGGCCCGCTGGGCCGACCACTGGGACCTCGGCTTCACGCCACCGGCCCAGGTGCCGCACAAGCTGGACCTGCTGGCCTCGCGTTGCGCCGAGATCGGGCGCGATGTCAGCGCCATCACCATCTCCGCAGTCATCCGCACCGACGGTCGAGACCTACGTGCGGTGGCCGACGAGATCCAGGCCTACGAGCAGGCCGGCTGCCAACTCGCCATCGTCGAAGCGGTCGCCAAGGACACCGACGACGCGGCAGCGGAGATCGATCGCCTGACCGAGACGTGCCAGCCGTTGTCCGCCGTGCGCTGATGGAGTGGGACATCCGAGCCCGGTTCAGCGATGATCTTCCGGTCCTGGTCAGCTGGCGGGTCCACGTGGTCGCCGGACTGGCGAACCCGCGGTTTCTCGTCGAGATCGACGCGATCGCGGTCGTCTGACGTCTGACCGCGCGCTCGCGGGATCCGAGGATGAGTGGTTAGGCTCGGTACATGGACTATCGCAGCCTCGGACGTACCGGAATGCGGGTCAGCCCCCTCTGCCTCGGCGCGATGATGTTCGGCGCGTGGGGCGAGCCCGACCACGACACGTCGATTCGGATCATCCATCGGGCGCTGGATGCCGGCATCAACTTCATCGACACGGCGGACGTCTACTCGCAGGGCGAATCGGAGACCATTGTCGGCAAGGCACTGGCCGGCGGCCGCCGCGACGACGTGATTCTCGCCACCAAATTCCACGGGCCGATGGACGTGCCGGTGAACTCGCCGGTCGGCACGCCCGGCAGCGACCCGAACAAGCGCGGCAACTCGCGCCGGTGGATCGTGCGTGAGGTCGAGAACAGCCTGCGGCGCCTCGGCACCGACTGGATCGACCTGTACCAGGTGCACCGCCCCGACACGGAGACCGACATCGACGAGACGCTGTCGGCGCTCACCGATCTCCAGCGGCAGGGCAAGATCCGCGCGTTCGGCTCGTCGACGTTCCCGGCGCACCAGGTCGTACAGGCGCAATGGGTCGCGGAACAGCGGGGACTCAGCCGGTTCGTCACCGAGCAGCCGCCGTACTCCATCCTGGTCCGCGGGATCGAGGCGGACCTGCTGCCGGTCGCCCAGCAGTACGGCATGGGCGTCCTCCCGTGGAGCCCACTGGCCGGTGGGTGGCTGTCCGGCCGGTACCGCAAGGGCGAGGAGGTGCCTACCGCGCGGCGCGCCCAGCGGATGCCCGGCCGGTACGACCTGTCGGATCCGGAGAACCAGTGCAAGCTCGAGGCCGCCGACGCGCTCGCCGTGCTCGCCGACAAGGCCGGGATCTCGCTGGTTCACCTGGCGCTCGCGTTCGTGCTCGAACACCCGGCGGTGACCGCGCCGATCATCGGGCCCAGGACGATGGAACACCTTGAGTCGCAACTGGGTGCGGCCGATGTCGTGCTGTCGACCGACGTGCTGGACCAGATCGACGAGATCATCCCGCCCGGCGTCACGCTGTCGCGTGCCGACGTGGGTTATGCGGCACCGGCACTCGTCAACCCATTCCTCCGGCGGCGCCGCCGGGCCTGATCTACCTCACGGCCGCCGGTTGTTCAAGGATTCCCACATCGCGTAAGAGGTTTGACAACTCACCGGGCGGGACGGACGCTGCGATTGTAGGGTTCTCGCGGCGCCCGCCCGGAGGGAGTTCGATGTCCTCGATCCTGGTGTTGTCCGGCAGTCCGTCCTCCGTTTCCCGGACGGCCGCGCTAGCCGACCACCTCGCCGACCGGTTACGCGGGCACGGGCATCGGGTGCGCACGGTGCGGGTCCGCGACCTGCCGGCGCATGCCCTGCTGACCGGTGACGCGACCGATCCGGCCGTCGCCGACGTGGTCACCGGGCTGGCCGACGCGGACGGCGTGGTCGTCGCCTCGCCGGTCTACAAGGCCGCCTACAGCGGGCTGCTGAAGACCCTGCTGGATCTGTTGCCGCAGTTCGCGCTGGCCGGCAAGGTGGTGCTGCCGCTGGTCACCGGCGGCAGCCCCGCGCACGTGTTGGCCATCGACTACGCGCTGCGGCCGGTGCTGTCCTCGTTGGGCGCGCACCACATCATGCAGGGCTGGTTCGTGCTGGACCGGGATGTCGAATGGTCCGCGGACGAGGTGGCGGTCAGGCCGGAGTCGGCCGCGCCGCTTTACCAGGTGGTCGACGACTTCTCAACGGCCCTGCACGACCGGCGGTCCGTCGTCGCGGCCCGGTAGTCCACTGTGGTCAGAGGTTCGGCATGCGATTGGTTCGGACTGCGACATTACCGAAATCCCGCCAGGTGGGCTTGTTCGTTGGTCGGCGCAGGAGCTACGTATGGTGGCTATGGAATCGTGAGGAAAGCGGGGTATCGCGGTCATGTCGGAAACACCGCCGTTACATCTCGCTGTCGCGTTGGACGGCGCCGGTTGGCATCCGGCCGCGTGGCGTGCGCCCGATGCCCGGCCCGACAGCCTGTTCACCGCGGCCTACTGGCTCGATCTCGTTCGTGAGGCCGAGCGTGGGTTGCTGGATTTCGTCACCATCGAGGACTCGCTCGGACCGCAGTCGTCGGTGTTCCACCAGGCCGACGACCGGACCGACCAGGTCCGCGGCCGGCTGGACGCGGTGCTGATCGCGGCCAGGGTGGCGCCGCTGACCAGGCACATCGGGCTGGTGCCGACCGGCGTCGTCACGCACACCGAGCCGTTCCACCTCGCCAAGGCCATCGCCACCCTGGACTACGTCAGCACCGGCCGGGCCGGCTGGCGGCTCCAGATCTCCCCGAAAGCCGGCGAGGCGGCGCACTTCGGCCGCAGGGACATCCCGGTGATCCGCGCCCGCGAGCGCCAACTGCCCTGGGCGGACGCGATCCTGACCGACCTGTTCGACGAAGCGGCGGACTACGCCGAAGTGGTGCGCCGGCTGTGGGACAGCTGGGAGGACGACGCGGAGATCCGCGACGCGGCAACCGGCCGGTTCATCGACCGGAACCGGCTGCACTACATCGACTTCGCCGGCCGCTGGTTCAGCGTCCGTGGCCCGTCCATCACGCCACGCCCGCCACAGGGCCAGCCGCTGGTCACCGCGCTCGCGCACCACACCGTGCCCTTCCGGCTGGGTGCCCGCGCCGCCGACGTGGTCTACGTGACGCCCGTCGACGCCGACCATGCCCGCGCGATCGTCGCGGAAATTCGGGCCGAGCAAGACGCGGCCGGCCGGGCGGCGGACACCGTGCACGTGTTCGGCGATCTGGTCGTGTTCCTGGACGAGACGAAGACGGATCGCCGCGCACGATGGGACGAACTGGCCGGCAAGCCGTACAAGTCCGATGCGCTGATCTTCGCGGGCACCGCCGCCGAACTCGTGGACCTGTTGCTGGACTGGCAGGACGCGGGCCTGTCCGGCTTCCGGCTGCGGCCGGCCGGGCTGCCGCACGACCTGACCGCGATCGTCGACCACGTCGTGCCGGAACTCCAGCGGCGCGGCCGGTTCCGCGGCCACTACGAAGCCGACACCCTGCGCGGACTGCTGGGCCTGCCACGCCCGGCCAACCGCTACGCGGTCGCGTGAACCGGGAGGACCGATGACCAAAGAGATCCACTTGGCGGCGCACTTCCCCGGCGTGAACAACACCACCGTCTGGAGCGACCCCGACTCCGGCAGCCAGATCGACTTCGCCTCGTTCGTGCACCTGGCCCAGACCGCGGAACGCGCCAAGTTCGACTTTCTCTTTCTGGCAGAGGGATTGCGGCTGCGCGAACAGGGCGGCGAGATCTACGACCTGGATGTGGTCGGCCGGCCGGACACGTTCACCGTGCTGGCCGCCATTGCTGCGGTGACCGAGCATCTCGGCCTGGCCGGCACGATCAACTCCACGTTCAACGAGCCCTACGAGGTCGCCCGGCAGTTCGCCAGCCTGGACCACCTGTCCGGCGGGCGGACCGCGTGGAACGTGGTGACCTCGTGGGACGCGTTCACCGGCGAGAACTTCCGGCGCGGCGGCTTCCTGCCGCAGGACGAGCGGTACGCGCGGGCCGAGCAGTTCCTGCGCGCGACCTGGGTGCTGTTCGACTCGTGGCGCGGCGACGAGATCGTGGCGGACAAGGAATCGGGCGTGTTCCTCACCGATCCGCGCGCCGGCACGTTCGACCACCACGTCCCGCACTTCGACATCAGTGGCCGGTTCAACGTGCCGCGCGGCCCGCAGGGCCGGCCGGTGATCTTCCAGGCCGGCGACTCGAGCGAGGGCCGCGACTTCGCCGCCGCGACCGCGGACGCCATCTTCACCCGGCACGGCACGCTCGACGCCGGCCGCGAGTTCTACGCCGACGTGAAGAACCGCCTGCCCCAACACGGGCGGACCGCCGACGAGCTGCTGATCCTGCCCGCGGTGACCGTCGTCATCGGCGACACGGACGCGGACGCGCAGGAGAAGGCGAACGTCATCCGGCACCAGCAGGTCAACGGCCAGACCGCGATCAAGTTCCTGGAGCAGCTGTGGAATCGTGACCTCAGCGCCTACGACCCGGACGGCCCGCTGCCCGACATCGACCCGGCGCCGGGGGAGAACACCATCGCCAAAGGCCGGGCCAGCGTGCGGATGCACCGCGATCCGCTGGCGGTTTCCCGGCAGTGGCGCGAGATCGCGGCGGCGAAGAACCTGTCCATCCGTGAGCTGATCATCGAGGTGACCGGCCGCCAGTCGTTCATCGGCACACCGGCGGCCGTGGCCGACACCATGAACGAGTTCGTCCAGTCCGACGCCAGCGACGGTTTTATTCTCGTCCCGCACCTGACCCCTGGCGGCCTGGACGAGTTCGCCGCCGCCGTGGTGCCGCTGCTGCAGGAACGCGGCGTGTTCCGCACCGAATACCAGGGCAGCACGCTGCGCGAACATCTCGGCCTGGCCGGCGACAGGGTGGCATCATGAAGTTCCTCGCGATCACGCTGATCGTGCACACGCCCGATCCGGCCACCGGGGTCGCGAAGTCGACCCGGGACCGGTTCCGTGAGGTCGTGGACAACGCGGTTCTGGTGGAGGAACTGGGTTTCGACGGGTTCGGCGTCGGCGAGCGGCACGAGCGGCCGTTCATCTCCTCGTCGCCACCCGTGGTGCTCAGCAACATCGCCGCGCGTACCTCGCGGATTCGGCTGTTCACCGCGGTGACCACGTTGAGCCTGCTGGACCCGGTCCGGGCCTACGAGGACTACGCCACGCTGGACAATCTGTCCGACGGCCGACTCGAACTGATGATCGGCAAGGGAAACGGCTCCGCGCAACGGGAACTGTTCCACGTCACGCCGGAAGACCAATGGGACCGCAACAGCGAGGGCTACGAACTGTTCCGCACCCTGTGGCGGCAGGGCAAGGTGACCTGGTCCGGCCGCTTCCGCCCGTCGCTGACCGAGGCCGAGGTATGGCCGCGACCGCTGCAACAGCCCATCCGCGTCTGGCACGGCAGCGCCACCAGCAAGGCGTCGGTCGATCTGGCCGCCCGCTACGGTGATCCGCTGTTCTCCGCCAACGTGACCAACCCGATCGAGCCCTACGCCGAACTGGTCGACTATTACCGGGAACGCTGGGAGTTCCACGGCAACGACCCGGCCGACGCCGTCGTCGGGGCCGGCACCGCGGGCTACTACTGCGCGCCGAAGTCCCAGGACGCGCTCGACGCCTACCGGCCGGTGTTCGAGGCGAGCCTCGGCTTCCAGCGCCGACTCGGCGTCACCCCGGCGTTCCATTCGCTGGAGGACTTCGTGGCCCGCAGTTCCGCGTTGGTCGGCAGCCCGGAGCAGATCATCGACAAGGTGCACCACTACCACGAGCGGCTCGGCCACACCGTCATGCACCTGCACGCGGACGCGGGCGCACTCACCGACACCCAGCACCGCGACTCGCTGGCCCTGTTCGCCGCCGACATCGCGCCCGTGCTGCGCAAGGAAATCCCGGACCCACCGTGGCCCGCGGACCCGATCGGGGTGAACTGACCATGGCAGGTGTGCCACTCTCGGTGCTGGACCTGGTGCCGATCCCGTCCGGCTCGACCGCCGGCGACGCGCTGCGCAACAGCATCGACCTGGCCCGCCAGGCCGAGCGCTTCGGCTACCGGCGTTACTGGTTCGCCGAGCACCACCTCAACCCCGGCGTCGCCGGCACGTCCCCGGCGGTGGTGCTGGCCATGGTCGCCGCGGCCACCAACGAGATCCGGCTCGGGGCAGGCGCGGTCCAGATGGGCCATCGCACGCCGCTGGCGGTGGTGGAGGAGTTCGGCCTGATCGACGCACTGCACCCCGGTCGGCTCGATCTCGGCCTCGGCCGGACCGCAAGCCGTCCGCCGTCGACCAAATCAGCGCCGGCACCCGCGCCGGTCGGGGCCGCCGCCGTCACGAACGGCGTGACCGCCAACGGGTTGCGGATTCCGGCCAAGTTCTCGGTCGAGAAACTGCTCCGCTCGCCCCGGCTCGCGCTGACCCGCGCGCTGCTCCAGCAACCCGAAGCCAAGGCACCCGACTACACCGGCCAGGTGGCCGACATCCTGGCCCTGCTGCGCGGCGACTACCGGTCCCCCGACGGGGTCGAGGCGCACGTGGTGCCCGGCGAGGGCGCCGAGGTCGAGGTGTGGATCCTGGGCAGCAGCGGCGGCGAGAGCGCCCGGGTCGCCGGCGGCAACGCCTTGCGGTTCGCGGCGAACTACCACGTCAGCCCCGCGACGGTGCTGGAGGCGGTGGCCGGTTACCGCGCCGCGTTCCGCCCGTCGGCCGAACTGCCCCGGCCCTACGTCGCGGTCTCGGCCGACGTGGTGGTGGCCGACGACGACGCGACGGCCCGTGAACTGGCCACCGGCTACGGCCTGTGGGTACGCAGCATCCGCAGCGGCAGCGGCGCCATCCAGTTCCCGACCCCGGCGGAAGCCAGGGCACACCAGTGGAGCGACGAGGACCGCACCCTGGTCGAGGACCGACTGGAGACCCAGTTCGTCGGCTCACCCACGACAGTGGCCGACCAGTTGGCCCGACTCCGGGACGCCACCGACGCGGACGAACTGATCATCACGACCATCACCCACGACCACGCCGACCGCGTCCGCTCCTACCAACTGCTCGCCGAGGAATGGACCAACCGCTGACGATGCTCATAGCCGCACCGCCACATCAAATGGCCGGCCGGTATTAGGCTGCGGTCGTGGATGGACCGTCGGACGAGGCGTTGAGCTGGGCGGAGTCGGCTGTCAAGCAGCACGTGGTCGGCTCGCGTGGCCTGCGTGAGGGGGGAGCGCCGTGGCTGCTGGCGGTTTTGCGTTCGACACCGAGGTGGCCGCGTTGCGGTTGGCCGACGCGCGCGGGATCCCGGCGCCACGGCTGGTCGCCGTCGGCGACGGGGTGATGCTGATATCGGTGGTGCCCGGCAGCAGTCGGATTCCACAGAAGTCCACGGCCGCGCGGCTGGCGTCGCTCGGCGCGGCGGCAGCCGAGTTGCATGCCGTGGAATTGGCGCCCACCAAGGACTTGCCGCTGCGGAGCCGTCCTATCGAGGGGGTGGGCTTCGCGGAATGGCGGGACCGTGACGGCACGACCCCGTTGTTGCGTGAGGCGGCGGACGCCGTGGCGCGGCTGCCCGTGCCGTTGTCCGGCCCGGTGTTCGTGCACGGGGACCTGTGGCAGGGCAACACGATGTGGCTGGCTGACGAGTTGGTGGCCGTGATCGACTGGGACGCCGCCGGTGCCGGCCACCCCGGCATCGACGTGGGCTCGATGCGCTGCGACGCGGCCTTGCTGTTCGGCGACGGCGCGGCCGATGTCGTGTCGACGGGTTGGCAGGAACGCACTGGGCGACCCCCGGACGACGTGGCCTACTGGGACGTGGTGGCGGCGGTGAACACGCCACCGGACCTGGCCGACTGGGAGTCGGTGATCCAGGACCAGGGACGAACCGATCTGGACGGCGCGACATTGACCACCCGGCGCGACAGTTTCCTACGAGCGGCACTGGACCGGTTGGCCGACGCATGAAAAGCGGCCGCACAGGAAGGCTCACGGGGCTAGTTCGAACACGGCCACCTTTCGTACGTTGCGGATCTGCACCGCGACGCCGACGATGGCGCCCGAGTCGTTGATCCCGTTGGCGGTCACCAGGCGCCAGCCCGAGTTCGGCGGGATCAGCGTGTTCAGGTCGGTCGCCCGACCGTTCTGGTAGATGAACGCGTCACCCGCCCCGTCGGCGCCGACGATCACGCCGTTGTTGTTGATCGCGTTCGCACTCGCGGCCGAAGCGCCGATCCCGGTGCCCCGGACGTTGAGGTCCGTCACGGTCCCGTTGGTGAAGAGCACCGCGTGGCGGGTACCGAAGGTGCCGGCGTCGTTCGACGACGCGCCCACCGCCGCACCGGCGAGGTTGACCGCCAGAGCTTCGGCGAACCCACCGCCGGGCAGCGCGCCGAGTGTCGTGATCTGCCCGTTCTGCCACGCCACCGCGACATCGTTGCCGTTCGCGAGGTCGGCGTTGCCCACGACGAGCCCATTGTCGTTGACGGCGAAGGGTTCGGCATCACCGCCCGAGAGCGTCGGGAGGTTCGTCACGTTGCCTGATCGAATCCGAAGGGAGATTAGGCGCCCGGGTTACGGTCAGCGCTGGACCTGCAGGGTCGCGAACTCCCAGATGGCGCCCACGAGCTGCTCGGGGGTCTCGATCTGTGGCACGTGCCCGGTCGCGGGGAGCAGCTGGAACCGCGCGCCGGGGATGGCGGCGGCATAGGCGCGGCCGTAGTCGGTGTCGACGATCCGGTCGCTCTCGCCCCACAGCACCAGAGTGGGCACGGTGATCCTGGACAGTCGGGCGGCGAGGCCGGGGTCGGCCATCGCGGTGCCGCCGTAGACGGCCAGTGCCTCGCGGTTGCCGGCCATGGCGGCCAACTGGTCGGCGGTCATGCTGGCCAGGTCGATCCGGAACGAGTCCGGGTCGTGGTAGCTGTACTGGGCCACCTCGTCCATGGTGAGACTGAAGAAATCGGCCACCGGGTGCCCGGGCACCTCGATGCCGACCGCGTCGACGAGCACGACGCCGCTGATGCGCGCCGACCCGGCCAACGCCATCTCTGCGGCGATCCAGCCGCCGATCGAGTTGCCGACCACGATCACGTCCGTGAGATCCAACTCGTCGAGCAGCCCGACATACAGGGAAGCGAGCCCGCGCACGGTGTCCACTGTGTCCGGACGTGGCGTGCCGGCGAAGCCGGGAGGGACGGGCGTGATGACCCGAGCCGGCTCGGTCTCGGCGAACCGGTCGGCGAACCCGGTGACCGACTGGGGGCCTGCGCCGCCGTGCAGCAGCAGGAAGGTACGCCCCTGCCCTCGGTCGGTGATGGTGATCGGCACGGACCCGATGGTGTGCGTGGACATGGTCTTGCTCCTTATGCGAAGTCGGTAGCCGGCACGGTGGCGTAACGCGCCATGGTGTCCACAACGGACTTTTCGGTGAGTGGCTGCCCGGCCGCGATCATGTCGTGCAGGTCGCGGAAGTACCGCACGTACAGGTCCGGGGTGAAGGTGTTCAGCAGCACGGTCGGCTCGTCGGTGGGATTGGCGAACGTGTGCGGCGCACCCGGCGGGATCATGACGAGCGTGCCGGCCGGGGCGTCGTAGGAGTTCGCGCCGACGGTGAACCGCGCCGTCCCGGACACCACGTAGAAGCCTTCGTCGTGCTGCGCGTGCCGGTGCTGGGGCGGGCCGTCGGTGTGCGGCGCGATGGTGATCTCCCCGATCCCGAGCCGGTGGGACGTGGTGCTGCCGTCCTCCAGGATGCGCATCCGCGTCGGACCGGACAGGACCAGTTCTCCGTCACCGGGGCCGACGATCGACACGTCCGTCATCTGATCGCTCCTTGGTGAGAGTGGCTCTCACGAAGAGAGTACCCAATCATGACGAGTTCATGCAAGACTGCTCTCATAACGAGGGTCGACTCACGCGGGGAGATGCGATGACAGCGGGCCGCACGAATCAGAAGGAGCGCACCCGCACGGCGATCGTCCGGGCCGCACGCGACCTGATGACCTCTGGCGCGGAATTGACCATGTCCCTGGTCGCCGCAAAGGCACTCGTGTCCGAGGCCACCGCGTACCGCTACTTCCCGGACCTGGCATCACTGCTGGCCGAAGCCTTCACCGGCCTGTGGCCGACACCGGCTGAGTCCCTGGCCCCGATGGCCCACGTCATCGACCCGACCGAGCGAATCGCCCACGCGACCGAGACCTTGCTACGCGACGTCCACGCCTACCAGGGCGCGGTCCGCGCCATGATCGCGGCAGCCATCACCCACCCCGACGCCAACCCCAAACGCCCCGGCCGCCGATTCGGCCTGATCGACGAGGCCCTCGCACCGATCGCGGCCACGGCCGACCGAGCGACCTTCGAGCAGCTCAAACGCGACCTTGCCATCGTGATCAGCGCCGAGGCGTTCTTCAACCTCACCGACTTCTGCGGCCTGACCCCGGAAGCGGCGATCGCCAGTGTCGTCCACACCGCCAGAACGCTGACGGCGGCGACAATCGGAACTTGGCGACCACCGCTCATCTCCCGCCGATCGGAGTAGCCTGCGGCGGACAGGATATGGAGGACATACCAGCCAAGGGGGATGTTGATCGTGGACAGGTCGCTCGTCGCGTTGGATGCCGGGTTCATTCAGGACCGTCCGGCGTTGTACGCGCGGTTGTTTCAGGAGAGCCCGGTTCGTGAGGCCACCATGCCGGACGGGCTGCGGGTGTGGCTGGTGACCAGGTACGCCGATGCGCGCGAAGCGCTGACCAATCCGTTGCTGAGCAAGGACTCCCGGCGTGCGGCGCCGCTGCACGATCGGCAGGAGCAGGAGGGGGTGCGGCGGACGTTCCTGGCCAGGGTGCTCCAGTCGCACATGCTCAACCTGGACCCGCCGGAGCACACTCGGCATCGTCGGCTCGTCACCAGGGAGTTCACCCAGCGCCGGGTCGAGTCGTTGCGGCCGTGGATCGAGCGGGTGGTGGGCACGCTGCTTGCCGAGCTGGCCGGGCGTGATCGCGCGGATCTGTTGGGCGACTTCGCGTTTCCGCTGACCGTGACGGTGATCGGTGAGCTGTTCGGTGTGCCGGCGGACGAGCGTGCGCGGTTTCGTGAGCTGTCCAACGGCATCGCGTTCGGCGTTGATCCGGAGTCGACCGGTGCGGCGTCGGTCGGGATGGCCGAGTACCTCGCGGATCTGCTGGACCGCAAGCGGGCCGGCCAGGACGATGACCTGTTGACGGCGCTGGTGCGTGCTAGTGACGAGGACAACCAGCTCGACGAGTTCGAACTGGTGGCGATGGCGTTCGTGATGCTGACCGCCGGCTACGAGTCGACGGGCCACCTGATCGGCAACGGTGTGGTCAGCCTGCTGCGCAACCCGGACCAACTGGCTGCCCTGCGGGCCGATCCGGCGCTACTGCCCGCCGCGATCGACGAACTGCTCAGGTATGACGGGCCCTCGGGCATGACCACGTTGCGCTTCACGACCGAACCGGTGGTGTTGGGCGGTGTCGAGGTGCCGGCCGGCGAGTTCGTCGTGGTGCTGCTGGGTGCGGTCAACCGCGATCCCGCCCAGTTCGACCACGCCGACGAGCTCGACCTGCGGCGGGAACGCAACGGGCACCTTGCCTTCGGCCACGGCGTGCACCACTGCGTCGGCGCGGCCCTTGCCCGGCTGGAAGGCCAGATCGCCATCGGTCAGCTGTTGGCGCGGTTCCCTGATCTGGCGCTCGCGATCGAGCCGGCCGAGCTGCGGTGGCGCGACAGCGTCCTGTTCCACGGTCTGGTTGAGGTTCCGGTCACGCTCAGACGTCCAGGTAGGTGAGCACCGCGAGCACCCTGCGGTTGGCGTCGGCCGATGGTGGCAGGTCCAGTTTCGTGAAGATGTTGCCGATGTGGAAGTCGACCGCCTTCTGCGTGATGTTCAGCGCGGCGGCGATGCCGGCGTTGGACCGGCCCTCGGCGACCAGCGCAAGGACCTGGTGCTCGCGTGCGGTGAGCCGGTCGGTCGGGCTGCAGTTCGCGTTGCGGGACAACAGTTGTGCGACCACCTCGGGGTCCAGTACCGTGCCGCCGCCGGCCACCCGGCGTACCGCGTCGACGAACTGGTCCACGTCGAAGATCCGGTCCTTGAGCAGGTAGCCGACCGCGCCGTGCTTGCTGGACAACAGTTCCCTGGCATAGACCCGCTCGACGTACTGCGACAGCACGAGCACCGGCAACCCGGGCACCTCGACACGGGCGGCGATGGCCGCGCGCAGGCCCTCGTCGGTGAACGTCGGCGGCAGCCGGACGTCCACCACGGCCACGTCCGGCCGGTGGGTTACCAAGGCGTGCAACAGTTCGGGCCCGTTCGCGACCGCGTCCACCACGTCGAAGCCGCTCGCGGACAGCAGCCGCAGCAGGCCGTCGCGCAGCAGCGCGAGGTCCTCGGCTAGGACGACCCGGAGGCCAGCGGGCACGGCACCTCCATGGTGATGATCGTGGGGCCACCGGTCGGGCTGGCCACGGTGACCGTGCCGTCGAAGGCGGACAGCCGTTGCTGGATGCCGGAAAGCCCGCCACCCGGTGTCTTGCTGGCGCCACCGAGGCCGTTGTCCGCGACCATCACGCCGAGTTGCCCCCGGTGATGGTCGATCCGGACCCAGGCGCTGGTGGCCGCGCTGTGCTTGGTGACGTTGGCCAGCACTTCGGTGAGCGCGAAGTACACCGCCGATTCGACCGGCGCCGGCGGCCGGCCCGGCAGGTCGACGTCCAGTTCGACCGGCAGCGGACTGGCCAGCGCGAGTGCCCGCGCGGCACCGTCCAGGCCACGGTCGGCCAGGATCGGCGGCTGGATGCCACGCACCAGATCGCGCAGTTCCGACAGCGCGTGCCCGGTGTCCCGTTTGGCGTCCGCGAGCAGTTGGAGGGCGGCGGCCGGATCGCTGACCAGCAGCTTCTCGGCCAGCCCCAGGCTCATGCCGAGGGCGACGAGCTTGGCCTGCGCGCCGTCGTGCAGGTCACGTTCGATGCGGCGGATCTCGGCAGCCTGGGTGTCCAGGGTGTCCGCGCGGCTCTGGGTCAGTTCGACGACGCGGTTGGCCAGCCGGGTGCTCTGGGCCGGCGCCAGCAGCCAGTGCTGTAGCGCGGCGTAGGCACGCATCGCCGGTCCGGTCACCCACCACGACGCCGCGAGCAGGAAGATCCCCAGGCCGAGCCACAGCCAGCCCTTGTACATCCCGCCCGCTTGGTTGAGGTAGCTCTCCTGGAATCGCCAGTGCATGAACGCCCCGATGCCGATCAGGCCGAGGAAGATGCAGCCGATCGGGATGCCGGCCAGCAGGACACCGGCGACGGCGTTGGCCGGCAGCCAGCGCAGGTCCCGCCAGGTCGCCGGGTCGTCGGTGACCTGGCGCAATCGAAGTGCCGCCGTCCGGCCGTCCGCGTCACGGTACGGGCGGGGGATCGGCGTGCGCATCACCCGGACCGCCCAGAGCCGATGCAGGTCGGTGAGGCCGCGTAACCAGCCGAGCACCCACAGTGTCAGCGGCGTCCCGATCCGCAGCGGGATCAGGGCAACGGCCAGTAGGAGTGCCGGACCGATACCGAGTGCCAGCAATGCGGTCGCGCTGAGCAGCGCGGACCATGCCAGCAGGTGCCTCCTGGCCTGCGGTGCAACCGTCATGCACCCATTGTGGCCGCCGCCGGGGGTGGTGTCCCTGGTGCTGGCCCCAGGGCGAGATCAGCGCACCGCTCGGTAGCGCTGCTCGGGCCGGCCCGGCCCCCCGTAACGCAGCCGCAGTTCCACGATCCCCTGACTGGCCAAATAGGACAGATAACGCTGTGCGGTCGGTCGACTGATACCCAACTCGCCGGCCACCTCGGCGGCGGACACGTCATCCGAGGCCGCACGAACCAGGTCCCGCACCAGCGTCATGGTCGGCGCCGAATGCCGCTTGGGCAACATGCCAGGCCCCAACGACGGCGGCGTCCGCAACAACGCATACAACCCGTCCACCTGCTCCTGATCTGCCTCGCTACCGGACCCGATCGAGCTGATCCGCCGATGCAGGTCCCGATAGGACTCCAGCCGACCCCGCAACTGCCCGAACCCGAACGGCTTGACCAGATAGTGCACCGCACCCAACTGCATGGCCCCACGCACCGTCGGCACATCACGGGCCGCCGTGATCACCAGGAAGTCCGGCCGCTCCGGCAACACGTCCAGCGTCCGGATCAGGTCAAGGCCGTTGCCATCCGGCAGATACAGGTCCAGCAACACCAGATCCGGCCGCGACCGCGCCACCGCCGCACCGGCCTCGGCCGCGGTATGCGCCTGCCCGACCACCTGAAACCCCGGCACCCTGGCCACATAGCTGGCATGGATCTCGGCGACCCGATAGTCGTCGTCCACCACGAGTGTGCCGATCATGCGAGCACCGCCGACGACAACGGCAACACCACCGTGAACACCGGGCCGGGACCGTCGGTCACGCTGATCCGGCCACCGAGGCGGGTCGTCACCTGATGCACCAGCGCCAGTCCGATGCCCCGACCGGCGCCCGCGATGTCGTGTTTTGTGCTGAATCCAGCTTGGAAGATGGACCGGCCGGCGCCCGGCGGGATACCGGGGCCGGTGTCGCTGACCCGGATGGTGAGTTCGGCGCCGACCTGGCGCAGCCGGACCGTCACATGCGCGGGCGCCGCGCCGCGGCTGGCCGCCTCGATGGCGTTGTCCACCAGGTTGCCCAGGATCGTCACCACCGCCTGCGGGTCCGCCGGCCGGTCGGTCAGGCCGGAATCCTCGGTCAGCAACAAGGTCACCGCGCGTTCCGCCGCGACCGTCGCCTTCGCCACGATCAGCGCGGCCACCACCGGATCGGCGATGCGGGCGCCGACCGACTCGGCGAAACCGTCCACCGCGCCACTGGTCTCGATCAGGAACGCCATCGCTTCGTCCGATCTGCCCAGTTCCAGCAGGCCGGCGACGGTGTGCATCCGGTTGGCGAACTCGTGCTGCTGGGCACGCAGCGCATCGGTCAGGCCTCGGGTGCTGGTCAGTTCCCGCATCAACTGGTCGACCTCGGTCCGGTCCCGCAGGGTCACCACCGCGCCCAGCGGCCGCCCGGCCAGCGCCACCGCCATTCGGTTCACGATCAGGCTGTGGTCGTCGGTGAGCACGATCTGGTCCGTTCCGTCCTGTTCGCCGGACAGGACTGAACGGAGCCGGCCATCGGGTAGCAGTTCGTCCAGTCGCTTCCCGACCGCGCCGGCCTGCATGGTGGTCAGCCGCAGCGCCTCGTCGTTGACCAGCGTCACGTTGCCCGACGGGTCGAACGTGATCACGCCCTCGCGGACGCCGTGCAGCATCGCCTCACGTTCCTGGAGCAGCCGGGCGATCTCGTGCAGTTCCAGGCCGAACGTGGTCCGCTTGAGCCGCCGGGCCAGGAACAACGCCACCGCAGCACCGAACGCCAGCGCGGCCACCGTGTACAGCGCGATCAGCGGCATTTCGTGCCAGAGCGCCCCCGTCACCTGATCTTCCTTGATGCCGGCGGACACCTCGCCGATGACCGTGCCGGTCGCGGCGAACACCGGCGCCTTGCCGTTCGCGGACGGCCCGAGCACACCGGGATCCAGACCCGTGTGCGACTGGCCGTCCATGGCGACGACAGGTTCGGTGACCCGCTGCCCGATCAGCCCGGGCTGCGGATGCGTGAGCCGTACACCGGCCGGGTTGATCACCACGATGAACCGGGCGCTGTCGGCATGTTGCAGCCCGACCGCCAACGCCTGTACCGCGCTGTTCGGGCTGATGTCGTTGCGCAGCAACGCATCCCGTACCTCGGGCATCCCGGCGACCGTCTGCGCGATGGACAGTGCGCGGGCCTGGTACTGCTCGTCGAGCTGATCACGGGTCAGGCTCGCGTAGAGGCCCAAGCCGATACACATGGTGACGACCAGGATGACGAGTTGGCTGACCAGCATGCTGGTGGACAGCTTTGTCCGACGACTCACCCGACTCAGTGTGCACTGTGTTTGTTTGGCGCGCTCCGCGCCGCGGGGTCCCAGCCGCTTTTTCGCGGCGTCTTCACCCCCTCCGCTGGGCTTCGCCGCCGCTCCGGGGGCGAAGACGCCGCGGCGGACTGGGCCAGACGCCTCGCTTCGCTCGATCCATCGGTGGGTGTCGGGGCCGGCGGCTCAGAAGGCTCAAAAGTCGCGGAAACGGCCGATAGGCGCGTAACCCGTGGAAATCTGTTCGTCATCCGCCGCTGCTCCTAGCGTACGCCGACATGACGACCAGCGAAGGCGCGATCGAACTGCGCGGGGTCACCAAGAGGTTCCGCACCCCGGCCGGCGGTGTCCACACCGCACTGGCCGACCTGAACCTCACCATCGAGCCGGGCGAGTTCTGCGCGATGGTCGGCCCGACCGGCTGCGGGAAGTCGACCGCGGCCACGCTGATCGCCGGCCTGGAGCGCCCATCGGCCGGTGTGGTGCTGGTGGACGGTGAGCCGGTCGACGGGATCGGCTCGCGCACCGGGTTCGTGTTCCAGACCGACGCCGTGTTGCCGTGGAAGAGCGTGCTGGACAACGTGGCCGCCGGCCCGCTGTTCCGCGGCGCCCGCCGGGCCGCGGCACACGAGAAGGCGCGCGACTGGCTGCGCCGGGTCGGCTTGGCCGGTTTCGAGAACCGCTACCCGCACCAGCTCTCCGGCGGGATGCGCAAGCGGGTCGCGCTGGCGCAGAGCTTCATCAACGAGCCCGGCATCCTGCTGCTGGACGAGCCGTTCTCCGCGCTGGACGTGCAGACCAGGTCGATCATGTCCGACGAGCTGCTGGGCCTGTGGCAGCTCACCCGGCCATCCGTGGTGTTCATCACGCACGACCTGGAAGAGGCCATCGCGCTGGCGGACAAGGTCGTCGTGCTGTCCGCCGGCCCCGGCACGGTCAAGGCCGTCTACCCGATCGACCTGCCCCGGCCGCGCACCGTCCAGGAGATCCGCTTCGACCCGCACTTCATCGACCTGTACCAGCGGATCTGGGACGCGCTGCGGGACGAGGTCCGGGTCGCCTACGCCCGCCAGACCACCGCCACGACGCTCGCGAGCTGAGGAGATGCAGATGTCCGTTCCCATCGCGACGCAGCCGGCGGACACCGCGCCGGGCGAAGGCGTCGTCGATCCCCGGTTCGCCGGCCGGGCGCGCCGCCGCCGTACCGTCGTCTATCTGGCAAGGGTGACGCTTTTCGTGATCATCTTCGGCGGCTGGCAGCTGTGCACCCAGTACGGCATCGTGGACCAGTTCTTCTTCGGGCAGCCGACGAAGATCGTGCGGCAGGCGATGACCTGGTTCCGCGACGGCACGCCCTACGGTTCACTGTGGACACAGATCGGTGTCACCCTTGAGGAAACCGTGCTCGGGTTCGTCATCGGTGTCGCGCTCGGCGTCACGCTGGGCATCGCGCTGGGTCGGGTGCGGTTCCTCGCCGACGTGCTCGGCCCGTACATCAAGGTCGTGAACTCGATCCCGAGGATCGTGCTCGGCGCCATCCTGACCGTCGCGTTCGGACTCGGGCTGGAGTCGAAGGTCCTGCTGGTGATCGTGCTGGTGTTCTTCTCGGTGTTCTTCAACGCGTTCCAGGGCGCCCGCGAGGTGGACCGCAATCTCATCGCCAACGCGCGGATCCTGGGCGCGTCGCCCGGCCAGGTGACCCGTCAGGTGGTGTTGCCGTCGGCGTTCACCTGGATCCTGGCCAGTCTGCACGTCAGCTTCGGTTTCGCGCTGATCGGCGCGATCGTCGGTGAGTACATGGGTGCCCAGCGGGGCCTCGGTCTGCTGATCGCGCAGTCGCAGAACACGTTCAACCCCAACGGTGTCTTCGCGGCGATGTTCGTCATCGCGATCATCGCCCTCGTCGCGGAAGGCTTGATCAGCCTGCTGGAGCGTCGCCTACTGGCCTGGCGGCCACCCGTGTCCACCACCGACACCGCCGGCCTGTGATCCGTTTCCCCTGGTACAGAAGGAGTTTCCCATGATGCTGAGGACTATCGGCGTGGTCGGCGCCGCGCTGGCACTGGCCGGGACGCTGGCCGCCTGTGGCTCGTCGTCCGGCAACAGCACCGACTCCGCCGGCAAGCCGGTCGTGCGGGTCATGGTCGGTGGCCTTGACAAGCAGATCTACCTGCCGGCCATGCTCACCCAGCAGCTCGGCTTCTACGCGCAGCAGGGCCTTGACGTGCAGCTGTCCGACGAGCCGGCCGGCGTCAACGCGGAGACCGCCATGCTCGCCGGGCAGGTCGACGCCGTGGTCGGCTTCTACGACCACAACATCGACCTGCAGGCCAAGGGCAAGTCCACCGAGGAGGTGGCGCAACTGCTCCAGGTGCCCGGCGAGGTGGAGCTGTGCCGCACGGACGAGCCGAACATCACCTCACCCAAGGACTGGAACGGCAAGAACCTCGGCATCACCGACGTCGGCTCGTCCACCGACTTCCTCACCAAATACCTCGCGGTGCGCAACGGCGTGCCGGTCAACGCCATCCACGAACTCGGCGTGCAGGCCGGCACCACGTTCATCGCCGCGATGCAGCACAAGAGCATCGACTGCGGGATGACCACCGAGCCGACCGTGTCGCAGCTCGTGAACACCGGCCAGGCCAGGATCATCCTGGACATGCGCACCGCGGCGGGCGCGCGCAAGGCGCTGGGCGGCGTGTACCCGGCGTCCAGTCTCTACATGGCCACCGACTATGTGACCGGCCACAAGGACACCGTGCAGAAGCTGGTCAATGCCTACGTCGAGACGCTGAACTGGATCCAGACGCACTCGGCCGAGCAGATCACCGACAAGATGCCGGCCGCCTACTACGCGGGCACCGGCAAGGCCGCCTACGTCGCCGCGCTGCGCAACGAGATCGGCATCTACGACCCGACCGGCCTGATGCCCACCGACGGCCCGAAGACCGTGCTGTCGGTGCTCTCCGGGTTCAATCCGGAGGTCAAGAACGTCGACCTGACCAAGACGTACGACAACGAGTTCGCCGCCGCCGCGGACCGCACGTTCAACATATCCGCCGCGTCCTGACCGCTCTACCGACGATGGGCCGGGTCACCACCCGGCCCGTCTTTCGTGAGCAGGGCGTGGGCCAGATGGGTCAGCGCCGCGCTGATCTCGTCGGGCCGCAGGTTCCGCGTGTGGCGTTGGTGTTGGTAGACATCGGGATCCAGCGGTGCGAGCAGGATGTCCACCAGCGCGTCCACGTTGCTGGTACCGGCCTCGATCAGCAGCGATCGGACGTGGACGCGCCAGAATCCGTAGGCGCCGACCGCGAAGCGCTCCTGGCCGGTCTCGGCCCCCAGTATGAGGTGCACGTGTTGTTCGAGCAGCTCGACCATCGCCACGTAGAACGCGGCGAGCCGCTCGGCCGGGGTGGCGCCGGGGCCCAGTGGCGGCGGGCCGCTGATGAGCTGTTTCTGTAGCGCCCGTTCGTGCTCGTCGAGCAGGGCCATCGCGATCGACGCGATGTCCGGGTAGCGGCGGTACAGGGTGCCGCGGCCGACGCCGGCAGCGGCCGCGATGTCGCCCATGGTGACGTTTCGCGCACCCAACTCGGCGAACAGTTCGCCTGCCGCTTCCAGGACACGCTGACGGTTGCGGGCCGCGTCGGCGCGTTCGACCTTCGTCACGGTTGCCATCGTAGGACCACGCTCCGATAACTGGACACCATGTCCACCTGTGTTATGGTGGAGGCAACTGGACGCCGTGTCCAGTTATGGCGACAAGGAGCTACGGCATGGCACGCCCCATATCCCGCGACGAACTGAGGACACTGATGGACCGCGGTGCGGCCACCGTCGTCGAGACCCTCCCGCTGCAGTACTACGAGCAGGGGCACCTGCCCGGCGCGCTGCACCTGGGCAACGAGCACGTGGCCGGGATCGCCCCCCGGCTGCTGCCGAACAAGGACGCGACGATCGTGACGTACTGCGCGAGCACCACGTGCCAGAATTCGGCACAGGCCGCCCGCGCGCTGGAAACCGCCGGCTACACCGACGTGCGGGAGTACATCGAGGGCAAGGCCGACTGGGAATCGGCCGGCCTGCCACTGGAAACCGGTGTGACCGCGACCGTGTGACACGGCGATCGGTAGCGGCCAGGCGCCGGCCGGTACCGTCGTCAGCGAACGGTCAGGCGGGCCAGCCGTTGCGGGGTGGGCCACCGGACATCCCATACCCAGCCCAGTTTTTCGAAGATCTGGATCGTCCGCGCCGAGATGTCGATCTGCCGGGGGAGCACGCCGTGGCGGGCGCAGGTCGGGTCGGCGTGGTGCGAGTTGTGCCAGGATTCGCCGAACGACACGATCGCCAGCGG